>Ga0157369_10000299_pt1 | contig 66242 bp, 63 predicted proteins | sample C25metaG_FD_113461 | JGI IMG/M metagenome (GOLD analysis project Ga0157369, IMG submission 113461) | Corn rhizosphere microbial communities from Kellogg Biological Station, Michigan, USA - C2-5 metaG | ecosystem: Host-associated > Plants > Roots > Rhizosphere > Soil | place: USA: Michigan... | reverse complement strand
TCGTCGCCGGGGATGATCGTCTTCGGGTTGGTGTCGCTGGCCAACTTCTGCTTCAGGTAGCGCACCAGCGCAGGACACTCGACGCACGGGACACCATTGTTGAAGGCGTTGCGCAAATACGTCTGCGAGAAGCTGCCCGCGATGACCAGCGGAAATCCCTTCGCCTGCAGCGCGGTCGCGGCCTGTTCGCGGCTCGAGCCGGTCCCGAAGTTGAAACCGCCGACCAGGATGTCGCCCGCGGAAGTAAGCGAGGCGAATTGCGGGTCGTAGTTCTGCATCACGACCTGCGCCATCATGTCGCGCGTCATGTCGTCGCGATAGGTGAAGTCCTTGCCGTAGATGCCGTCGGTGTTCAGATTGTCGGCAGGACAGAAAACCAGCCGCCCGCGAAGTCGCGCGGGAAATCCTTCGAGAATCTCGACGGTTTCAGCCGGTGCGGGCGGCGCGGCGAACTCCACGAACTTGCGCTCAGGCGCGTTGTGCGCGAGTTCCGTCGCCGCCGTGATGTAACCCGCAATCGCCGACGCTGCCACCACCGCCGGCGACGCCAGGTAGCATTTTGCGTCGCGCGATCCCATGCGTCCCTTGAAGTTGCGGTTGGTGGCAGAGATTCCGACTTCGCCTGCTTCCAGCAATCCTGTGCCGAGCCCAATGCACGGCCCGCAGCTTGGCGGCAGCACTTGCGCGCCGGCATCGACGATCGTCTTCCACGCGCCGGTCTGTTCCGCGGCTTTTTGAACTTCCGCGGAAGCCGCAGCAACGTAGAACTTCACCGAAGGTGCGACCCGCCGTCCGCGAAGCACCGCTGCCGCCGCTTCCAAGTCCTGCAGCCTCGAGTTGACGCAACTCAGCAGGTAGGCCTTCTGGATCGCAACTCTCTTGGCGGAAATCTCCGCAACGGAGTGCATGACCTGCACCGTGTCCGGCCCGCTGACGTACGGCGTCACCTTCGCAAGATCGAGTTCGATCTGCGCCGCGTAGGCTGCGTCGGAATCGGGAAGCGTCGGCTCCGCCTCCAGCGCCGATAGCGCTGCATCATCAAGACGATGTTTGGCGCCGTCGCCGAGCGCACGCTGTCGTGCGCGCAGGAACGCAAAGGTCGTGTCATCCGCCGGAAACCAGCCCGCCAGCGCTCCCCACTCGGTGCTCATGTTCGCAATCGTCAGCCGGTCTTCTAGTGTGAGCGCGGCAACACCATTGCCCGTGAATTCGACAACTGCGTTGAGCACCTCTTCCTGGTTGTAGAGTCCGCACAGCGTGATGATGACGTCTTTGCCGCTGACTCCCGCGGGCAGGGAACCCGTCAGGACCACACGCACGGCTCGCGGAATCTGCCACCAGAACTCGCCCGTGGCCCAGATGCAAGCCGCGTCGGTCCGAACCACCGGTGTTCCCAGCGCGCCCAACGCGCCGTACATGTTGGAGTGCGAGTCGGAGGCCACAACCAGCGAACCGGGCAGGCAATAACCGTGCTCGATCATCACCTGGTGCCCGATGCCCGTCCCGGCCGGATAGAAGTCGATGCCATGCTGGTGCGCGAACGCCTCGATCTCGCGGTACTTCTTCAGGTTCGACTCGTCCGTGTTCTGGATGTCGTGATCGAGCGCGAACACCGGCTGTTTCGGATCGAAGATCCCCGGCGCGCCGATGGTCTTGAACTTCTTGATCACGGCGGAGGTGTTGTCATGCGTCATGACATGCCGCGGGCGCAGCGACACGAAGTCGCCGGCGGTCACCAGGCGGTTGGGCCCTTCGGTCATGTGACGCTGAACAATCTTCTCGGTTGCAGTCTGTCCCATAGGCACCTCCAGCGATCTAGTGTTGCGCTCGTGGTTTGTCGGATTTCAGCAGGTTCATCAGTTGCGTAACGCTGGCGAGGTTTTCGAGATTCCAAACACAATCGATAACCTGCTGCTGGCGCTTCGAGGTCAGCACCGGTTCTGCGAGCGCCCGGAACTTCGCCTCGATCTCGCTCTCAGTCAGGGGATTGCGCGGGTCGCCCTTGGGGAAGTCGAGCTGCTTGGTGAATTCGCGCCCGTCCACCGTCTGGATCCGGACGATGACGCGCTGCAACGCGGGGAACACTTTCTCGATCTCCGGATCTGCGACGACCTTCACCTTCGGCAGTTGCGCGCGGATGCGGCCGTCAGCGATCTTTTCCGGCGTGAACTGCGCCGGCGTGACTTGCCGGTCGACGATGGCTGCGGCAATGCAGTACGGCAGCGAGTGGTCGGCCGTTTCCTTGCTGCGCGGGTCGTACTTCGTCGGATCCGCAAGGATGTCGGCGGCACGCGCCAGCGAGCGGATGTGGACCGTAGCGATCTGCTCTGGCGTGAGGTCGTGTTCCGTGACCAGGTCGAGCACGGCGGATATCGGCGCGTGCGTCAGCGCTTCGGTGGGGAAGAACTTCATCCCGCACTGGGTAATCCGCCAGGTCTCGCCCAGTCCATCCGTCAAGATGTTGAGCTTCCACTCAGGTCCGAAGCACTTCACCAGCCCTTCCTTGCCATCGATCACGTGCTCGGGGCCGCTGTAACCCTTCTCGGCAAGGAGCGCGGCCAGCACGCCGCTCTGGGTCGCGAGCGGATCGACCGTGTTCTTCATCATCGTGAGCTTGCCCGCGGTTACTGCGCCGAGGGTGCATCTCGCCGACGCGGAGATCCCGATCGCATGCTGCATCTGCTCCCATGGCAGCTTGAGCATCCTGGCCGCGACGATCGGCGAAACGAACGCAGTCAGCGTCGCGTGATGCCATCCACGCTCGCGGATGCCGGGGAATGCGGCTTCGCATATGCGGCATTCGAATTCGTGGCCGAGCACGATGCCGACAATCAGTTCACGGCCGCCGCTCTGCGCGCGTTCGCAACAGGCCATCGCCGCCGGGATAAGGTCCGACGGATGCGACGGGTCCTGCTTCCAGTAAATATCGTTGTAGTCCATGCAGCGGACCATCAGCGCGTTGGCGAGCGCGGCCGAAGATACGTCGGTCTTGCGTCCGCTGCCGAGGGTGGTCGCCGGTCCCGTTCCGCCGAGTTCGTCGAGCACTTCCAGCGCAATCGTGACGTCATGCTGCGTGAAGCCGCCGAGAGCGCAGCCCAGCGAGTCGAGCAGGAAGCGCTTGGCTTGGTGGATGGCGTCGCCGGAAAGCTGCTCAAACGTCAGCGACTCGGCCCACTGGGACATTTCAGCGGTGATCGTTTGCTTTGCTACCGCGGGTCTTTCGATCGTTGCTGTGGTCACATTCGCTCCTGTGCGGCCCGCGCCGCGTTAGAACTTCAGGTTCTTGAACGGCAGGTAGGCCATGAAATCGGCGTGATGGACGATGATGGCTTCGGTCGTCCGCTTCACGAGGTCGCCCTCGCCCGCATGGGCGGCGATGATGTGGCAGACCTCGTCCGGCAGGCCGCATTCCATCGCCAGCGCGACGCCTGTGAACGGGTGTCGCAGCATCTCGCCACGGCGGCTCTGCACCGTTTTGCCGTCGTGGTTCTCATACTCGAGCAGTTTGCCGACGTCGGCGAGGATCGCTCCCGCGATCACCACGTCCACGTCGATCGGCAGCGCGTTTCCCATGAACTCGCGCATCGACTCCGCCGAGCGCCGCGCAATATGCACCACGCAACGCTTGTGCTCCATGAAGGTGGTGGGACAGTTCGGAACCAGCAGTGTGAACGGGATCACGTTCAGGTCGTCAGGACGCAGCGGACTCAATTCGAACGCGCATTCCCAGCAGCGGGCGACACGATCCCGCAGCTCGGGATCGTTAATCCATTCCAGCTCCGGCCAGAGCTTGTGGACGTCTTCACGCAGAGTGGATTCGGTTGTTTGGATTGCCAAGCAGGCACCTCGCAGGGACGCGGTTCCCGCCGCCGGCTGGCGGCGGGAACCGTCTATTCTTGTTATCAGAAGCGAGGCGCTATGTGAGGTGATAACGGTCACCCGGACAGGTGACCCGGCGCGACGGAATGCAGGGCTGCGCGGCTTCTAGTGCGTCTCCAGCGAGTGGACGTAATCGTCCTCGCTCGGTTCGCGAAGAACATTGCGCGACAGCGACTGTCCGTACTCCAGCCCGCGCTCGAAAGCCTTCGCGTTCAGGTCGCGAAACGCCGGCGGCACCGAGTCGAGCACCGCTTTGCGCAATGCGTCCGGGCTCAGCAGGCCATTCACGGCGGCGAAGAATCCCACCATCACCACGTTCAGCACCATCTTCTTACCGAGTTCCTCGGCGAGGCGCGTTGCCGGCACGCTGAGGACCTGCGTTCCCGGCTTGATGTCCGACAGCCGTACCAGGTCTTGCTCGGTAATCAGCATGCCGCCGGGCTTCAGTTCGGGCGAGAACTTGGTGTATGCCTCCTGCGACATAACGACGAGGATGTCGGGCGCGGTGACGTAGGGATAGAGAATCGGCTTGTCGGAGACGATCACCTGCGCGCTGCACGCTCCGCCGCGCGCTTCCGGGCCGAAGCTCTGGGTCATGGTGGCGAACGCGCCTTCCTCGATGGCGGCTGCGCGGCCAACCACAATGGCTGCCAGGATCACGCCTTGCCCGCCGAATCCTGCGATACGAATCTCAGTCAGCTTCACGGCTGGGCCTCCTGTGGGACGTAGCGGTCACCGAGTTGTGCGCGCATTTGCGCGTTCATCAACCCGAGGTAGTCTGGGCGTTCGCGATCGACGAACTTGCCGACCACGATCTCGCCGTCGCGGACGAGCGCCGTCTCGCTGGTCGGCGCGCCGTTGCGGATCTTGCTCATCGCCTTGTAGGCCTTCATGGTGTCGAGGCCGTCGCCCAGCTTGTTGCGCCGCTGGTACAGCGTCGGACAAGGCGAGAGCACTTCGATGAAGCAAAAGCCCTTCTTGGCGAACATCTCGCGCATCGACTTCGCCAGCTGGCGCACGTGGAACGTGGTCCAGCGCGCGACGTAAACAGCTCCCGCCGCTTCCACCAGTTGCGGCAGGTTGAACGCCGGGTCCCAGGTTCCGTAGGGGGACGTCGACGTCAGCGACTGCGGCGGCGTGGTTGGAGCCGTCTGTCCGCCGGTCATCGCGTAAACCATGTTGTTCACGCAGACGATCTTCAGGTCCATGTTCCGCCGCGCGGCGTGGATCAGGTGATTGCCGCCGATCGCGAACAGGTCGCCGTCACCGGAGTAAACGACGACGTTCAGCTTGGGATTCGCCAGCTTCAATCCCGTTGCGAAGGGAAGCGCGCGTCCGTGCGTGGTGTGGAACGAATCGAGTTTGACGTAGCCGGCGACGCGCCCGGTGCAACCGATGCCGGAGACGATGGCGAGGTTCTTCGTGTCGATATTCGATTCCACGATGGCCCGCGCGAAGGAGTTCATGCTGGTGCCGATGCCGCATCCCGGACACCAGATGGTGGGGATGCGGTCCATGCGCAGAAACGGTTCGATGGGATTGACGGGTACGGCGCTCATCGGGCGGCCTCCAGGATCTTCTCCACAATCAGTTCCGGCCGGTGAACGCTGCCGCCTGCATGCGGCACCGAGACCACGCGGCAACGGCCGGCTGCCGCGCGTTCGACTTCCCGTACCATCTGCCCGAGATTGAGTTCGGGCACGACGATCGCCTTGACCTTCTTCGCGATCTCCGCGATGGCTTCTTCGGGGAACGGCCACGCGGTGATCAGCCGGAACATCCCGACCTTCGCGCCGCCCTGTCGCGCGACCTCGATGGCGCGTTGCGCCACGCGCGACGTAATGCCGTACGACACGACAACCACGTCCGCGCCTTCGATATTCTCCGCTTCGAACTTGATGATCCGGCTCGCGGCATTGCGGATCTTGTCGCGCAGCCGCGTGACCAGCGTCTCTTGCGTTGCCGGCGTCGCTGCGGGGTAACCGCGCACATCGTGCGTGATGCCGGTGACGTGGAAGTTGTAGCCTTCGCCTGCGAAGGCCATCTCGGGCACCAGGTCGGCGCTCGCTTCGTACGGAAGATATCCATCGTTCGAAGGCTTTGCCGTGTGGCGTCGCGGCGTGATCTCGATTTGATCCGCGGGCGGTATGACGACTTTCTCGGTCATATGCCCGACGACCTCGTCCATCATCACGAACACCGGCACGCGATATTCCTCGGACAGGTTGAACGCCTGGATCGTCAGGTCGAAGCATTCCTGCGGAGAGTTCGGGCAGAGGGCGATGATCTCGTAATCGCCGTGCGATCCCCAGCGGACCTGCATCATGTCCGACTGCGCGGGAAGGGTAGGCAGTCCGGTCGACGGCCCGCCGCGCTGCACGTTGACGAACACGCACGGCGTCTCCGTCATCACCGCGTAGCCGATGTGCTCCATCATCAACGAGAAGCCCGGGCCGGAGGTCACCGTGAACGCTTTCGCCCCGCCCCACACCGCGCCCTGGATCGTGATCGACGCGGCAAGCTCGTCTTCCATCTGGATGAACGTGCCGCCGACGGTAGGAACGCGCGCCGCAAAGCGCTCCACGACTTCGGTCGACGGGGTAATCGGATACCCGGCCGAAAAGCGCGAGCCGGCGGCCAGCGCGCCTTCGCAGCACGCATGATCGCCGTCAAGAAAGTGGACGCCCGTCAGCACACCGCGCGCATCAGCCTTCATTTGCCACCTCCGCTGACGCATCGAGCCGGTATCCGAAGATTGCGAAATCCGGGCAGTACATGCCGCACAGGTCGCAGCCGCTGCACTTTTCCGGCGCGACCATCTGGGGTGGGTGATAACCCTTTGAATTAAAAGAAGATGAGAGCGCCAAGACCTTGGTGGGGCAGAACTCGACACAGAACCCGCACGCCTTGCAGCGCTCCGCCTGGATGCAAACAGTACCCTTGGCCATTGCCTACCTTTGTGCCGCTCCCTGCGATTCTCGCGTATCGCCTCACGACTGGAGTGTGACGGCCGTCGCAATTGTTTGTGATGTAGCGCAGCGGAAGGCGGGCGTGACTGTGTGGCGCGGGCGCCCTCGCCCGCGTAGTCGCCGCGGGCGTGACTGTGTGGAGGCGGGCGACTCGCCCGCATCATCGCCGCGCATCGGCGACGCGAGAAACTAGAAACGAGAAACTGTTCTACGAATGTTCAGGACTGAACCCCGGCTCGGGGAAGTCGGTGTCAGCGTCCTTGATCATCTCTTCAATGGTTCTGTGGTTAAGCTGGCAGCGCTGCATGAGCTGATGGAAGCGAGGATCGTTCATCTGCTCCTCGCTTGCGCCCTTATGTTCGTCGCAGTCGACGTGCGTGAGGACGGGCATGGAACCTCCTGTGGGACGGGCTGCCCCCACTCGTTCCAACGTCCTTTATCTATCGAAACCTGTCATCACCGTCTGTGACGATCGACAACGTTTTCGCCGCGACAGCGCCGCGTTTCCCGTAGCGGTACAGCTCACCGGATGGCGTTGGCGGACGCGACCGCCGCTTCCGCGCTCCCGGCCGGGATTGCCGCGCTGAATTGGGCAAGAACACGGCGAATCTCGTTCAGCCCGGCCGGCTTCGACAAGTAATCGTCCATCCCCGCCGCCAGGCATCGCTCGCGATCGCCCGCCAGCGCGTGAGCTGTCATTGCGACGATCGGCGTGCGGCGCGCCACAAGCTCTTCGCGGCGTCGGATTTCCGCGGTTGCGGCGAAGCCGTCCATCTCCGGCATTTGGACGTCCATGAAGATCACGTCAAACGATCCTCGCAGCGCGACTTCGACAGCTTCCATGCCATTGTTCACAACCTGGACCTGGTGACCGTCCTTTTCCAGCAGGTGAACCATGAACTTCTGATTCACCGCATTGTCTTCCGCGAGCAGGATGCGCATCACCGGAGAGGCGACGGCGGATGAGCGAAGGGGCAGCATCGCCTTGGGCTGCGCTCCCGCGCTTCCGAGAGCCGTGGCGATCGCCCGGATCAACTCGGCCATGCGAATCGGCTTGATGATGTACGCCGCAACGCCGAGTTCCCGGCATCGCGCGCTGTCGCCGCGCTGGCTGCCCGACGTCAGCATCATGATCACGATTCCGGCGCACCTGAGGTCCGTCTTGATGCGTTCCGCGACGCTGAAGCCGTCCATGTGCGGCATGTGCGCGTCCAGGATGACGAGACGGAAAGGCTCCCCGGAATCCGCGGCGTTCCGCAACGTCGTCAGCGCCTCAGCGCCGCTGCTCACGGCCGACACGTTCATTCCATGCCTTTGCAGCATGGCGCGCAGGATCCTGCGATTGGTGAGGTTGTCGTCCACCACCAGCACCGGCAGGCCCTTCAAGTCGGGCGCCATTAACGGCTCGGCGTCGACATGCTGGCTCGTGGGAGACCGGAACGGCAGCACGAAATGAAAGGTGCTGCCCCGGCCTGTCTCGCTCTCCATTCCAATGCTCCCGTCCATCAGCGAAACGAGGCGCGAGCAGATCGCCAGGCCGAGCCCAGTTCCGCCATAACGGCGGCTCATGCTGCTGTCGGCCTGGGCAAACGGCCGGAAGAGGATTGCGCGTTTCCCCGCCGGCACCCCAATGCCGGTATCGGAAACGGAAAAATGCACCACCCGCTGGTCTCTTGCGCCGGGCAATACACGCGCCCAGACGATGACTTCTCCCTTTTCCGTGAACTTGATCGCGTTGTTCAGCAGATTTCCCAGCACCTGCCGGACGCGGCCGGGATCTCCGGCGACAAATCGCGGCACCTCCGGCTCCACGTAGTAAACCAGCTCCAGCCCTTTTTCGTGCGCGCTGGCCGCGAAGGGACGCACGCATTCGGCGACACAGCTCTGCAAATCGAAATCAATGCATTCCAGCTCCAGCTTGCCCGATTCCACCTTGGAGAAGTCGAGTACGTCGTTGATCACTCCGAGCAGCACATCGCCTGAACTCCGTACCAGGCGCAGGTAGTCGCGTTGCTCTTCCGTTAGCTCGGTTTCCAGTGCCAGTTCCGTCATGCCCAGCATGCCGTTGATGGGCGTCCGGATCTCGTGGCTCATGTTGGCGAGGAACTCGCTCTTGGTTCGATTCGCCGCCTCCGCGGCGTCCCGGGCTGCAACCAGCTGGGCATTCACCGCGCGTAACTCCGAGGTGCGGGAATCCACTTCGTGCTCCAGGTTGTCGCGATGGCGGCGCAGCGCGTCGTCCCGCTCTTCGATCTCCGACAGCATCTCGTTGAAGGTCGAGATCAGCATTCCAAGTTCGTCGCTCCGCTCGCCCTCGGCCCGCAGTCCGTAGTTCTTTTCATGCGAAACGCGGGTTGCCACCGCCGCCAATGCAAGAATCGGCCTGGAGATCACCTTCTGCAGCGCGGAGGCCAGCAGGTACGCAAGGAAGGAGCATGCGGCAATCACGGCGATGACGATGGCTGCGTAATGCTGCAGGTGCGCGTCCAACTCGTCGTCGTCCGACTCGATGTACACCGCCCCCACCTGCTCGCCGCTGTATTGGATCCGCCGGTATTGCTCGATGCTGTCGCTCAGGAAGTAGGTTCCGTCGGAGAGCAGGGCAGGAGCCGGACGCCGTGTCTCCGTTGTCCTCGCATAGCTGGCGAACGGAGTGCCGTCGGCGCGGTACAGCCACGCCATCTGTATGTGCGGCTCGGCTTTGAACGCCGCCAGCACGTCCCCGGCGCTGCGCGTGTCATTGAAGATGAGCGGCGCCACGCTGTTGGCGCCGATAACGTCGGCTAGCGTGGCCAGGTCGCGGCTCGTGCTCCGCCGGAAGTCGATGACGTCGTAGGTAGCGACCGCGACACAAGCCAGCAATACGACAATGCAGCTGGTGCTCACGATGATCGTCGTAAGCTTTTGTTTCAGCGATAGATTGCGCAAGGTCCGCATCATGGATTCCATTTCCCCACATACACGTTTCGAGCCAGTGTCAGCAGCCTGGAGCTGATCTTCAGCCCGGCCGCATTGGCGGAATCGAGATTGATTTCGAATCGCACCTGGTCGTTTTCCATCACCAGGTTGATGACTCCTCCGGCGGCAACGAAGTCCGGCACTTCGCCCACTGTGAGCACAGGTGCGCCCCGCGTTGCTGCGATGTAATCGCGTGACTTTCCCCATTCCTGGCCGATGTACACCATGTGACAGCCGCGCGCCGCCGCCGGCTCGGTGATTCGTGAGAATTCGAGTGGATGGTCTCGAACACTTTTCCCCGCAATCATGCGCGCGAGCTCGTCGCCCAGCGGGTCACGCCCAACCACGCACAGCTTCATCGGCTTTTTGCCGTCGGCAAAAGCCTCCGGTGGCCACATCACGAATTTGGCGAAGTTGAACAGGAACGCCGCCTTCACCTGGTGTTCCGGAGCCGACGCCATTTGCGCGGGACAGCACAGTGCGCCCGAAAGGACTGCGGTCGCGATCATCCATAACTGTCTGCGAGCCTTCATGGCTGTCATCAGAACTGCCAGGTGAGCTTCACGTAGATACTGCGGCCGCGTGCGGCCGGCTCGTTACCGGAGGTAAGACCGAATTCAGGCTCTCGCCGCGAGAAGAGATCTTCGGCGTTCAGCGAAAGCACGGCCGTTTCGCTGATCTTTGCCCGCATGGTCACGTCGAGTTGCGCATAACTGGGTGCATTGGCCGCGACAGCGGAACTCATGGTCCTCAGAAATGCGCTTGCTTCGGCGTTCTTGAATACCCGGTAAGAACTTTCGATCAGCAACGTGTGGCGCGGGGAGGTGTCCGGAATTTCCGGGCGCACCAAAGTCATGCCCGGCTTTAGGTGGGTGGATTGGCGAAGGAAAGCATAACCAGCCCCGAGCCGCCACCGCTCCGAAACCTGGTACTTCGTCTGCACCTCGCCCCCATAGGAGGGGCCGTCAAAGGCATTTGTGAAGTTCCAGGGCAATACGAAATGCGGGGAAGGCTGCGGGCTGAATTCGGTTGCGCCGTCCTGGTAGCCGATGAGGTCCGCATAGCGGTTATAAAAGGCGGCGGCATCGACCGTAAAACTTTGCGCCGGTTGCCAGCGATAACCGGTTTCGTAAGCGAGCACGTGCTCGGCGCTCACGTGACGGCTGCCGCGGATCTGCGCCACCAGCGGCAGCGTTGGCGTCGGATAACTAAACACGTCCGTGATCAGGTCGCGGTCCAGACGCGTCGGCGTGCGCGCGGCGCGCGACACCGCCGCCCATACCGCATGACGGTGGTCGGGTTTCCAGATGCCGCGGACGGTCGGCAGGATCTCGGTTCCGGAGTAGCCATCGTATTGCAGCTTCGACCCGAAGGTGAACAGGAGGCGTTCTCCCAAAACCGACACTGCGTCTTCGACGAACAGGCTGGCGATGCCATCGCTGGAAGACGGCGGCGAAAACCTGATCCCACGACCTTGCGACGAAGTGGAATCGCCGAGGTAGCGCACCGCGCCGCCCCAGGAAATCCGCTGCCGGATTCCGACGCGGAAATTGTGTTGGACGTCAACTTCGAAGGCGTGGCGATGGTGATCCAGGTTGTCGGCCGAGCGGCCGTGGTACTCGTAGTAGCTGCGCAGGATCGAGTCCGAGCCGTTGCGGTAAACGTGGTTCCATTCGGCGGTCACGAAGCCGCCCGCCAGCGCAGCGTGATCTTGGTAATCCGCCGCGTACGGCTGCTGCAGCAGCGGTTGCTGCCACACCGACGTGTCCATGCCACCGTATGTCTCGCCGCTCAACGTGAGGACATCGGAGCGCGAAATCTCGGTGTCGGTGCGAAATCCTGCGCGCGCCAGGTTCAGGCCGTATTCGTCAGGCGAAACGGGTCGCGTCGAATTGTCGTTCTTGTATTTGCTGAAGACGCGGAAATTGGTGCGATCGCCCAGCTTTCCGCCGTAACGGACCGAGCCGAATCCACGCTCATGGTTGCCGCCGCCGACGGTCGCCAAACCTCCCTGCGTTTCCCCCGCCGGCTTGGTGATGATGTTGATGACGCCGTTCACCGCGTTGGCGCCCCAGACGCTCCCGCCCGGGCCGCGAATGATCTCGATGCGGTCGATGTCTTCCAGCATCGTGTCCTGGATGTCCCAGAACACGCCGGCGAAGAACGGGTCATAGATCGTGCGGCCGTCGATGAGCACCAGCATTTTGTTCGCCCATTGCGAGTTGAATCCGCGTGCTGAAATTGCCCAGGTGGTCGCGTTGATTCGGGCGACGTTCATGCCCACGACGCGCCGCAACAGTTCCGGAATCGAATTGGCGCCCGATCGAGCGATGTCTTCCGCCGTCACCACCGAAACCGCCGCCGCCGATTCTCGAAGCGACTGCGGATGTTTCGAAACACTGGTGACTCGAACGTTCATCAGTTCTTCGATCGTCGCCGAACTCAAGTCGGGACCCTGCCGCTGCGCCGGCAAGGTCGCAGACAGCAGCAAGGCCAAGACCGAAGACGTCACCCAGATCTTCCAGCGAGGCGGAGCCATGCGAACCTCCACCGAAGAAATCGGTCCGCGGGCGCTTCCGCAATAGGGTGCGGCGCAGGATTTGCATTCGCCGTAGTTTCATTTCGGTCCAAGGGTCAAACTGGAGATCACAAACAGGCATGACCGGCGTCACCGCAATTCAATAAGGCATTTGCGTATCGTGCAGCTTGGAGGCTTAGGCCTCGCGGGGTCCCGAGCACGAGCGCGGGACCCCGAGCACTTTTCGTGCCCGCTCTTTCTCAATTTGGAACGCAACGTCGGCGACGGATCCCGACTGATCTCGACTGATCGATTCACCTAAGTCCTTTAAACCGACTGATCGACCTGATCCCCACCCCGGGATCCTTCCGGGATCTGTCCGGGTAAGTCCTTTAGAAACCGGGATCACCGGGATCGATCCCGAACCCACCCCCCGGTGTTTTGTATCAGGGCACGGCTTTAGCCGTGCCATTTCGGGATCAAAGGAAGCCGGCTTTAGCCGCTGGGCTGATGAAAGCCCCACCATCTGCCGAAAGAGTCAGTTGAGACGAACACGGACGATGGATAAGCGAATGTCTTATCGCGGTGTCATGAGGTCGAGCTCTGCGGAGGAAACCGATCCCAAGGTGCACGTTCCGGTTCCGACGATCCTTGTCGTCGACGACGATCCGGTTAGCCGTCTCGTCGCGGTGCACGCCCTGGCGCGGATGCCGTTCGAAACGCGTGTCGTTCAAGCCTCGGGCGGAAGCGAAGCGCTCTCCATCATCCGCCGACGGCGTCCTGACCTGGTGGTTCTCGACATCATCATGCCGGACATGGATGGGATCGAGGTTTGCCGGCGACTCCGCGCCGGCCAGCAGACAGGCACTACGCCCGTCCTGATCTTGACTGGAAACTTCGATGAAGCCAGCCGCGCCCGCGCGTTTCTGATGGGAACGGACGAATACATGACGAAGCCGCTGTCGGTCCCGGAACTTCACGCGCGGACCCGGCGCCTACTGAACCGGAACTATGACTGCTAGCTCGATGCCGCAACTCGAAGTGGTTCAAGATGGCGGCCCGAACCACGTGCTCGCCGTCGATGACGATCCCATGAGCCTGCGTCTGCTCGCGCATCAACTGGCGGCGCTGGATGTCCGCGTGACCACGGCAATCGATGGAAACAGGGCGTGGCAGGCGTTATCGCGCGACGAGATCGACGTTGCCATCCTCGACTGGGTCATGCCCGGCAAGACGGGTCTCGAACTCTGCCGCATGGTGCGCGATGCCTCGTTCGCATCGCCGCCGTATCTGATCATCCTCACAGCCAATACCTCGCATGCGGAGGTGGTTGCGGCGTTCGATGCCGGCGCGGACGATTACATTGCCAAGCCGTTTCACGCGGATGAACTGCTGGCGCGCACGCGCGCCGGATTGCGCCTCGTTCAAATGCAGAAGGCTCTGCTTCGCCGCACGCAGGCGCTCGAAGAAGCGGCACGACACATCCGCCAGCTCCAGGGGCTGCTTCCCATCTGCGCCTACTGCAAGCGGATTCGAAGCGATTCCGACGTCTGGCTGGAGCTGGAATCGTACATCTCGCAGCACTCGGAGGCCGAGTTCTCGCACGGCATTTGCCCGCACTGCCTCGAACTCCGCCGGAGCGAATTGGCCTCGCAACACTCGGGAAGGAACGCTTGAGAGGACCCATGACGGGAAATGCGATTCACAGCCGGTCGACCCTGAACTTCGACTTGGACGGCGCGCTCGAGCGCTTGGGGGGAGATGAAGGTTTTCTAACCGAGGTCGGCCAGCTGTTCGTGGATTGCTCGCCTGCGATGGTCAACGACATTCGAGTTGCTCTCGCGCGCTCCGACAGCAATGCCGCGCAACGCGCTGCCCACAACTTGAAAGGCTCGGTCTCCAACTTCGGCGCGCTCGCCCTCGTCGAGCTTCTCCAGAAACTCGAGGCTGCGGCGCTGGCGCGCGACTTCCATACCGCGAAGGAATTGTTTCGCTCGGTGGAAACGGGAATCCACGACCTCACCCAGATTCTTCTTTCGTGGATTGCAGGTGAGCAGGTCAGCGGCTAGCTCGATGGGTTGCCGGTCTGCCGCGCTCGCGCTTCTTCCAGCGCTTCCTGCGGATCGCGGCCGGTCACTTCCTTGTACCAGGCGGGATGATGCGTCCAGGCCCAGTCCTCGCGCACGGTTCCACGCGTCATCGACTGGATCGTTCCGGGTTCACCGATGGTGCTCAGGTAGATGTGAACGAAGATCCCGGCCAGCATGATCAACGCGGAGATGTCGTGGATGACGTAGCTGACAGGTACGAGGCCGCGTCCGAAGACTTCGGGGAACCACATGATCACGCCGGTGATCACGAACGCCACTGAGCCCCCGACGATCTCCCAGAACTGCATCTTCTGGCCGGCATTGAAGAATCCGGTATCGGGCGGTTCGATGGTGTCACGATGTGTGACATAGTCCTTGATCCGCTTCATCCAGCGCGTGTCGGCCTCGGACCACCTCATCTGCGTGGCCCAGTTCACCGCCTGGAGCGCGAAGAAGACGACGAAGCCGATCCCGAACCACGGGTGCAGCAGGCGCGTCATGGCGCCGCCGCCGAATAGCGGGCTGAACCAGCGGAAGATCCACGGCAGGTAGATCGCGAATCCCGACACCAGCGCGAGGAAGAAGAAGATGCCGTAGGCCCAGTGCAGGAACCTCGTGTAGGCGCGGTGGCGCAGCAACTCGCCGACGTAGACCACCGTGAGCCCGACCCGGTTGATGAAGTGATCGCCGCCCTCGATCGGTTTCCCTGACGTCGCCACTAGTTCTCCTTCCGTGCTTCGCCGCCGTCCACTTCCTTGACCGGCGGTTGCGGTTGGGTGCGCCGAGGTCCTTCGGTGACGTAGTGCAGGATCACTCCTGCCAGCACGCTCATCGAGCCGAGCAGGCCAAGCGGCTTGAACCAGTCCTTCCACAGCTTGAAGCTGGCGGGGATGCGCGGATTGGACGGCAGGCCGCCGTACTTCTCCGGCTGCTTGGCGTCGTGGAGAACGTAGACCACCGACGTGCCGCCGATCGTCTGTGGGTCGTAAACGCCGGCGTCCTTGAACCCGCCGTGCTCCTGCAGTTGCACAGCCCGCTTGTTGGCGAGTGCCAGCATGTCATCTTTCGTGCCAAAGTGCAGGCACCCGGTCGGGCACGCCTTGATGCACGCGGGTTCCAGTCCTTCGCTCACGCGGTCCGAGCAAAGCGTGCACTTGTAGACTTTCTTCGTGTTCGGGTTGAACTTGGGCACGTTGAACGGGCATCCGCTCACGCAGAACTGGCAGCCGATGCAGTTCTCCTGCTGGAAATCGACGATGCCGTTCTGGTACTGCACGATTGCGCCGTCGGAGGGACACGCGGCCAGGCATCCCGGATCGGCGCAGTGCATGCACTGGTGCTTGCGCATCAGCCACTGGAACGAGCCGTCATCATTCGTGACTTCGTTGAACTTGATGAGGTTCCAGAAGTTCCAGTGCGTGTCCGGCATCGTCTGGTAGGTGTTGTCGAACATGGTGGGCTGGAACGGCATATCGTTCCACTCCACGCACGCCACCTCGCACGCCTTGCAGCCGATGCACGTGGTCGTGTCGATCAGCTTGCAGACGACCTCCTGCCGCTGCGTTCCGGCGCCCGCCACTGTGCCCGGATGGCCGGAAATCTTCTGCGTCTGGAGTGCTTTGCGGTCGCTCATCGCTATGCTTTCTCCAGTTTGACGAGGAAGCCCTTGAATTCCGGCGTGTAAGCGTTGGGATCGATCACGCCCGGCGAGAGGTAATTGACGGGCGTGCGCGCGGTCTTGCCCGCGTCTTCGGCGATGCCGCGGAAGCCCCAGTGGATCGGGATGCCGATCTGGAAGGTCTTCTTGCCGTCGATCATCATCGCCTTGATGCGCTTCGTGACCATTGCCTTGGCGATGTACTCGGCGCGCGCGCTGGTGACCTTCACTGTCTCCCCGCCGCGCAGCCCGAGTTGATCGGCGAGCTCGGCCGGGATCTCGACGAACGGCTCCGGCACAAGCTGCACGTTCATCGGATTGTTCTTCGTCCAGTAGTGGTAGTGCTCGGTCAGCCGATATGTGGTGCAGATGATGTTGAAGCCCTGTTCGACCGTGCCGAACTTGTCCATGTCGGACTTGAAGCGCCTGGCGATCGGATTGTTCGACTGTTGCGGATGCAGCGGATTCGCGACCGGGCTCTCCACCGGCTCGTAGTGCTCGGGGAAGGGACCATCGGCGACGGCGCCGATCGGCACGAACAGCCGTCCCACGCCCTCGGGATTCATGATGAACGGACCCATGTGGTCCTTCGGATTGGAGTCGGCTTTGAAGTCGGGGATGTCATTTCCCACCCACTTCTGCTGCGCTTCGTTCCACCAGATCTGCTTCCGGTCGGGATCCCATGGCTTGCCGCTGGGATCGCACGACGCGCGGTTGTACATCACTCGGCGGTTCATCGGCCACGACCACGCCCAGTTCGGATAGACGCCGAGACCCGACGGATCTTCCGTTCCGCGCCGCTGGATCATCGCGCCCGCTTCCGTCCACGAGCCGCAATACAGCCAGTTGCCCGACATCGTGCTGCCGTCGTCGCGCAGGAATGAGAATCCCGGAAGCTGCTGTCCCGCTTTGATGGTCGTGTTCGTCTTCTGGTCGGTGACATCGGCCAGCGCCTTGCCGTTGATTTCCTTCGCCGCCTCGGAGAGCGACGGATTGTACGGGTCGCTGTAGTTCCACGAGAGCTTCAGGATCGGGTCAGGGAACTTGCCGCCTTGTTGCTGATATTTCTTCCGCACGTCGAGGAAGATCCGCGCCAGTATCTCCTGGTCGAGCCTGCAATCTCCCGGCGGCGGCACGGCGGCGTTTTTCCATTGGAGCCAGCGCGCCGAATTGACGAACGTGCCGTCCTTCTCCGCGAATCCCGCGCCCGGCAGCCGATACACGGTCGTGTTGATCTTCTTCATCTCGTCGGCCGTGGTGCCCGGCGCGCGCCAGAACTCGCTGGTTTCGTCCGGATAGATTTCGCAGACCGCGAGGAAGTCGGTCTTCTTGAGAGCCTCGATGTTCTTCCTCGCGTTCGGCCCGATCATCACGCCGTTCATGCCGAACGAGAGCATGCCGCGCACCTTGCCGGCGTACATGTCGTCCCAGATCTCCGCCCACGAATACTTGCGGTCGATCTTCGGAAGCCAGTGGAAGCAGAAGTCGTTCTCTTTCGTCGCCGCATCGCCATACATCGCCTTGAGGAACGACACCGTGAACGCAGGCGTGTTCGACCAGTAGTTGTACGAATCCCATTCCTTGGGCTTGGCTGTTTTCGGTGTGGCGCGTGCGAGATAAGACTTCAGGTCCGCGTCCGCCGGCGTGGGCATCTTCAAGTACCCGGGAAGAATGTCGAAGATGCCGGCCATGTCGGTTGCGCCCTGGATGTTCGAGTGTCCGCGCAGCGCATTGACGCCGCCGCCCGCTCGTCCGACATTGCCGAGCAGCAACTGGATCATCGCTGCCGTGCGGATCGTCTGCGTGCCTGATGAGTGCTGCGTCCAGCCGACCGCGTAGATGATCGTCCCTACCTTCTTCATGTCGCCGTCTTTGCGGATGGAGGTGAAGGTGTCCCACGCCTTGATCGCCTGGTCTTTCGGGATGCCGGTGATGCGCTCCACCATCTCCGGCGTGTAGCGCGAGTATTGCTGCTTCAGAAGTTGGAAGACGCAGCGCGGATGCTGCAATGACAGGTCGTACGCGATGTTTGGCGGCAACGATGGCGGCGGGATCGGTCCTCCGCCCATGCCCTTCGCTCCGGCCGGTCCTTGCGCCTGGTATCCCTGGCCTTCCGCGTTGGTGGCGGCGCCTGCGCTTTGTTTCGGCTGATGATCGCCCCCGGCGGCCATCGCAGACGTCATCGCTCCGCCTTCTTCGTAGTTCCACGTCGACTTGTCGTACGTCCGGCCGTTCGCGTCGTAGCCGGAGTACAGGCCGTCTTCCGGCAGCTTGAACCCGTCCTTCACGAGGAAGGAAGCGTTCGTGTAATTGACGAGGTAGTCGCGATTGAAGCGGTTGTTCTCAAGCGCGTAGTGGATCAGCCCGCCGAGGAACGCGATGTCCGATCCGACGCGGATCTGCACGTACTGATCAGCCTGCGTGGCAGTGCGCGTGAAGCGGGGATCGACGACAATGATCCGGGCGTTGCGGTTGCGCTTGGCCTCGACCACCCATTTGAAGCCGCACGGGTGGTTCTCGGCCGGATTCCCGCCCATGATCAACATCATGTCGCTGTTCTTGATGTCGATCCAGCCGTTGGTCATCGCCCCGCGTCCGAAAGTTGGTCCCAAACTTGAGACCGTGGGGCCGTGTCAAACACGTGCCTGGTTTTCCAGGCACGTCACCCCCATCGCACGCATTGATTTCACAACCAGCCAGTTGAACTCGTTCGTATCGGTGCAGCCACCGGCAAAGGCCATGTTCTCCAGCCGGTTCACCGTCTTGCCGTTGGAATCTTTCTCGACGAAGCCGGCGTCGCGAGTCTTCTTCACCCACGTGCCGATCTCGTCGATCGCCTGGTCCCACGCGATGTCTTCCCAGTGGTCGGATCCCGGACGCCGCACTTGCGGTTTCGTCAAGCGGCGATCGTTCACGATGTCCTGGAGCAGGGAAGAGCCCTTGGGGCAAAGCGTGCCGCGATTGATGGGATGGTCGGGATCGCCTTCGACGTGGATGACCTGCGGCGTGACGTTCTTCGCGCGGTCGCCGATCGTGTGAATGATGATCCCGCAGCTGACCGAGCAATATGGACAGGTGCTGCGCGTCTCCGTCGTGCGCGCGATTTTGAGCGCCGACGACTGCGCGTGCAGCGGTTGCAGGTCGAAGCCGAGGACGGAGAGTCCGACCGCCCCAGCCACCCCCGTCTTGAGGAACGAACGCCGGGAGACGTCCATCACCACCCCCATCTGCGATTCCGAATCGTAAGGCCTTTACGGCGACACGTTGGCTGGTACGGAGAGCGGCGAGAAAATTAACCTGCGTGACAACCAGTGTCAATAAATAAGGATGTTAATTCGCGGTTAAAGCCCCATGAGGTTGGGAACGATTTTTGTGTAACCGTGCTCGTGCGCCCATACGTCGAGAACCGAGAGAGCAACTTCATCGACCAGCGGCACGGCATGGCCATCGATCGTAAGGTCAACGGCCTTCAGGTAGCGCTGACAGGTGTCGCAGGCCTCCACGCGAACCGCACCAACCGACGGGTCTGAATAATGCGGGAGCTTTTCCTTGTCTTCCTCCCCGCACCATGGACAGATCAGCCTGCGAAACAGCCATTCGCGCAGGCAGAACGAGCATTGCAGCCAACGCGCCGAGCCTTCGCCTTCGGGACGTAGCACCGCCAACTGCGGACGCGCGAAACAAACCGGACAGAGGCTCGCGCTGTAGTTCGCGTCGAAGGCCCATTGAAGCTGGAGGTTCTCAGCGATCGGCTGAAGGCAGGCGCGCGTGAAGAACCAGGTCACTTCGTCTTTCGGCGCGGACGGTGTAGCCGTGGCCTCGAGGAATGGCTTTCGGAGTCGGGCGGTGTCATACCGCTGCAACGCTTCTGCCCGCGCGCTCAGTCCTTTGGGACCCGATTCGACCGAGAGCGCCAGCAGTTCGGGCAGCTTGGCAAGCGCGAACTCCACGTCAATCTGCTTTCGCAGCGGCGAGTCCGTCGTCCCGGCGGCGTCAGCGGGGCGCGCGACGCTTTCCTGGAATTCGAGCACCGTTTCGTAGAAGCGCAGTATCCGCGCAGCCGGCGCGTGTCGTTTTTGCATCTCGCGCGCTCGCGCGATGCGGACTTGCCACCTTTGTTCGACGCTCTGAGTCATCCCGATTCCCGGCTGCGCGATAGTACATCAGTGTATGATTTCGCCCGCATTGGCCAGCCAGGTGAGGAGAATCCATGCGTAACCTTTATTTGTCGCTCTTGTTTGCAGCGGGACTCGCGGTCGCGGCGGCGCCGATGTTCGCCCAGACGGCTCCATCCACCGGTCCTTACAAGATTCTCAAGACCAACAAAGCCGGCGCCGAAGGCGGATACGACTACATCTTTGCCGACGTGAAGGCGCGGCGCCTGTACGTTCCGCGCGGCGGGCAAGCCGGGCAAGTCATGGTCTTCGATCTCGACACGCTGGCATCCGTGGGCTCGATTCCGGGTGTTGCCTCCGGTGGCGCGACGGTCGATCCCAGGTCGCACCACGGTTTCTCCACCACGAAGCCCATCACCATGTGGGACTCGAAGACGTTGCAGGTCATCAAGAAGATCGACGTAGACGGCCGTCCGGACGGGATCATGTGCGATCCGTTTAACCAGCGCGTTTGGGTGCTCAGCCATCAGCCGCCGTACGCCACCATCATCGACGCCAAGGAAGGCAAGGTCGTGAGCACGCTCGATCTCGGTGGCGCTCCCGAGCAGGCGGTCAGCGACGGCAAAGGCAAGGTCTACGTAAACATCTCCAACAAGGCGAACGTCGCCGTGGTCGACGCGAAGACACTGACCGTAACCGCGCACTATGACGTCAGTTCCAAGGGCGTCAGCGGCGGAAGCGGCCTCTCGCTCGACGACAAGAACCACGTCCTGTTCGCGTACTTCCGCCAGCCGTCGCCGACGGTTGTCATTCTCAATGCCAACACCGGCAACATCATCACCACCTTGACCACCGGCGTCGGCGTCGACACTGTTGCCTTCAATCCGCACACCAAGGAAGCCATCAGCGCCGAGAACGGCGGCACGATGACCTTTATTAAGGAGAAGAATCCGACCACATTCAAGGTCGAGCAGACGCTCCCGACCATGACCGGCGCAAAGACGCTCGCGCTCGATACCAAGACCGATCATCTCTTTACGATGGCTGCCGAATTTGGGCCGCCGCCGGCGAACGCGCAGCCCGGACCTGCCGGGCGTCCCGCGCGTGGTCCGATGATTCCGGACTCGTTCAGCGTACTGATGGTGGGAAAAAAGTAGATCGAAAACGCGACGGGAGGCGATTGCCGGCTCCCGCGCAATAACATCCTTCGTATTGGCACCAGTCTTACGCCGCTGGACGCTTCAGGATCTCCGCCAGCGCGTGCAACCGAGCGGTGTCTTCGTCGCCCTTCGCGCTTCTTTCGCTCGATTCCACGTGCGAAACCAGCTTTGTCAGCCTTTCCCTGTCTCCCTGACTTAGATGTGACTTCTCCGCCCTGTCGATCGCGCTCCGGATAACCGTGATCTCATTCTCCGGCAGTGCTTGCGACCGGCTCAGTTGATCGAGGTACGCCTTCGCCACTACGAGCCGGTTCGGCCATTCGATCTTCTGCTGGTTCTGCACGTTCTGTTCGGCGAAGCGCACGGTCTTGGCCGCGTCAATTTCGTTCTGCGTGAGGAACTTCGTCGGCGTCAGCTCGAAGATGTCGAGCCCGCGCGCGATTTCCGAAGCGTAGATGTAGCCGTTGTACCAATACGCGGACCAGTCGCCACCGAGCACCAGCATTTTCGGACTGATTGGACCGCGATCGAAGTACGCGATCTCGAACGGATGCGCCGGATCGGTGAAGTCCATGACCGACACGCCGCCCTGGTACCACGACTGCACCTCGATATCGCGCCCAGGAACCGGGACCAACGAGCCGTTATGCGCCACGCAGTTCTCCGTGTCCTGTTGCGCTGCCGGCAGCTTGTAATAACCCGCGAGGCTCAGCTTGTCATTGTTCAGGCGGAAGATCGCGTCTGCTCCCCACTTGTTGGGATCGTTCGGACGGCAGCGCGCGCCGAGCCCGCCGCCCCACTCGTCGGTAAACACGACTTTCGATCCATCGTTGGAGAACGACGCCGAATGCCAGTAGGCGTAATTCGGATCGTTCACCGCATCCACGCGCTTGGGATGGACCGGGTCCTTGATGTCCAGCAGCAGGCCGTTGCCCGAGCACGCCCCGGCAGCCCGCCCGATCGCCGCGTACACCGTGATGTCGTGGCACTGGTTCGTGTCCTTCGGCGTTTCCGCGCCTTTGGCGCCATGAGTTCCGCCGTTGTTCAGGCCGTTCAGCGCGCCGGTCCGCGGATCCATGAACACGCGCGGACTCGACACGACCTTCGCGTTCTGCGGCGCCGCCAGCGGAACCTGGATCACGTCGATGCGGAACAGCGCGGTGTTCGGATCCTTGTCTGGTTCTGCGCCCGAACAACCGGCCAGCTCTTCCGGTTGCCGTACGAACGACGTGCCGGAGACGTAGATGTAGACGTTGTTCTTGTCGTTCGGATCGACCACCAGCGTGTGCGTGTGCGATCCGCGGCAGGTCTGAATCGCCGCGACTTGCTTCGGGTTTGTGATGTCCGAGATGTCGAAGATGCGCACGCCGCGGAAGCGATCTTTCTGTGGCGCGGGCGGGCGGCGTACAGGTTTTTCTCCCGCTGCCGGAGGCGGCTCCGGCGGAAAGCCTTGCACGCCACAGTCGAGGCGTCCGTTCGGCATCTCCACCGACATGAAGAGCAGGTTGCGGTACACCGAGACGTCGCCCTGCCCGCCCGGGCACACTAGCGACGTCACCAGCTTTGCCTTCGCCGGATTCGAGATGTCGTAGATGTTCACACCATAGAAGTTTCCCTGGAACAGATGTTTGCCTTGGAACGCGAGATCCGAGTTCGCGAAGGCGAGCTGCGCGATGACCGTCTTCAGCTCCTTCGGCATTTTCGAGGTGTCGCCCATGCCGAGTTGGCCGATAGTCTTGTTGACCTTCGGGTCGTCGGGATTGTCGGTGCCCAGCTCAAACGCGGGAGGCTTCTTAAGCAGCAGCAGGTGCTTGATGCCCATGGCGACTTCGCCGGCGTCATACACACCGGGCTTCAGCGAGTAGCGCGGATCGCTCGTGTCCGATCCCGTCATGCCCGGCGGCAAGGTCGGCGCGGGCTCCGGCGCGAATGGATTCTCTTCGGCTGCCGGCGCAGGAGCGGGCGTGCCCGGCTTCGCTGCCGGCGCGGGCGTCTGTGCCGCGTTTTGCGCGAAGGCATTTCCCGAAGGCCAACTCAATAGCATCGCCGCCAACGCGGCCGCGAATAGAGCACTTCCCAGCATTCGCTTCATTGCTTCTCCTTTATCTTCTCCAGCATCGATTCCATGATCCTGATTTCCGCTCGCTGGCCGTTATCCACGTCGGTCGCGAAGTCGAACACGTCGCCCGTCTGTCCCGAGCCGGCAGTGTTAAACAGATCGTCCACCATGGTGAGCGCGCCGTTGTGATGCTGCACCATGCCTTGGAGGAACAGGCGGTCGAACTCCGTTCCCCTCGCCTTCCGCAGCGCTTCCATCTGCTCGGGCGTGAGCATCCCGGGCATAAGCTTTATCGGCCGGCCTGAGTTGTCCATGTCGGGCATGCCCGGCATCGCCATCGAGATGGATTCTCCGCGAGCCGCCAGCCATTCCTTCATGAACTTGATTTCAGCCTGCTGCGAGCTGCTGATCTTCGCGCCCAGCATCTGTAAGTCTTTGTTTTGGGAGTGCGACGGGATGAGCGCGGTCATCTCCACGGCCTGCGCGTGGTGCATGATCATGCCTTGCATGAAATCAACGTCGGCCTGCGATCGCGGGGGAAGCACACCTCGGGTCGATGGCGGAAGCGACTTGCTCGGCTGGCCTGGTGCGCCAGGCTGCACGATGGCCGGCTTCGACACCTGGTCGCGCGACTGTGCAGGCGCGGCTCCGCCTGCGGCGAGAGAGACACCAATCGCCAGCCACGACGCACCCTGCCGCAGACTCAGCTGCCTGCGGCCCCTCCATTCGGTTGAACGACCCCTCATCGACAGGCCGATAAGCTATCACGAATCAGCTCACCTCAGATGGGTGCTATGAAGTTCGACGAAGCCCCAGTCCGAGCCAAAGGGACGATCCTGCCCGGCTGCTTGTTTCGCTTGTGGGCCTCGAAACCGAATGGTATACAAGCTGCCCATGAAACTGCGTCTCGTGCTTGTCTTCCTCGTCGCGGCGGTCTGCGCCGCCATTCCAGCAACGGTCTCCGCTCAATCCCGGCGTGACGGTGGCGTTTCGTTCCGGCTGGTGTCCTCCAAGGTCTCGAATCCGCAGGGCCGCCAACTCACGATCGACCCGGATGCTGAGAACGCCGTGTGGGATCACTGCTGCGATGGCGGTAAATGGAAGATCCGCTTCGGCTGGCACGTGCCGCGAGAGATGACGATTGGCGCTTCGGTGCCCATCGAGCTCTCGATGAAGGTAGACAGCTACCAGTCGGGAGGTCCCTCCGGTTTCCAGATGAACGTTCTCGCGCCCGACCTGGCGGAAGCACTCGCTGTGCAAGCGCCAACACCCGGCGCCGGCGAGAGAAGAGTGATGTTCGCGGTGCGCGATTATCTGAGAGACCGCGACGAGTTCTCCATCACCATTGGCTTCCTCAGCGGCGGTGTTACTTATACCTACCGTCGGCAGGGTACGGGCGAGGTCACGCCGATGCCGGCACCGCGAGATGGCGGAGTATGGTTCGATCTCGTGGGCGCGAAGGCATCGAATCCGCAGGGGCCTCAGCTCACGATCGACACCGACGCCGAGAACGCCGTTTGGGACCACTGCTGCGATGGCGGTAAATGGAAGATCCGCTTCGGCTGGCACGTTCCGCGAGAGATGAAGGTCGGGGTGTCCTATCCGATCAGGCTCACGATGAAAGTCGACAGCTATCAATCGGGAGGATCGTCGGGATTCCAGATGAACGTTCTCGCGCCCGACCTGGCTGAGGCACTCGCTGTGCAAGCGCCGACACCCGGCGCCGGTGAGAGGACTGTGACGTTCGCGATGCGCGACTATCTCAAAGGCATGGCGGAGTTCACGATCACGGTAGGTTTCGTGAGCGGCGGTGTCACTTATACCTATCGTCGCCGCTGATCGGGTGGACCCGGGGTGGCGCAAACATCAGCGCACGCCCAAGTTCGCAAATGCGTGGAAGAAATTGGTCGGGGCTGCTGGACGATTTTAGAACCATTGCGCTCGAAGGGTTCGAGGCAAACAGCGGCGTTCCCGGCACAGCGAAAGTGCCCTGGCGGCGCAATAAGGCTCAACAAGCCAGAGGGGACTGAACTCACAGGCCAAAGCGTGGAAGAAGCGGCTTAGCCGTTTCCCGTGAGTGCATCGGCATGCTCAACCGCCTTTGCCAGTTCCTCATCCTCGCCTTCGAGTCGGCCATCGGGGCCGATGAATCCCGGATGAATTTCCTTCACAAGCGGCTGAGTCCCCCGTTCGACAATCCCGAGAGTCTGGGGCTGGAGAAATTTCGCGGAAAATCGCAGATAACGCATGGCATGTCCTCCCGACAAGAGTTGGTTCTACATAGGGGTTCCGTATGGGGTTTATTTTTGCAAAGTTCTTTCGAAAAAACTGTCCTTCCGTCCGGCGAGTTAATTCGCTAATTCCAAGAGAAACGCCCACGCCCGGACTCTTACTCGCCCGCTGACATTCCCCCCGTATTGAGCGACGAAAAAAACTCTCCTCAGTCCTGAAACTTTCCCCAGCGTCGGAGTATTAATCGGCAGGAGAACGATATTTATGTTGACGAACAACGACATCGAAGAAATTAAAGAAATTGAGTTCGGCGCTGACATCGAGCAAACCATCTCACCTCTTCACCAAATCTGCCCCCGAAATGGGGAGACGATTCGAGTCGCGTTTTTGAACGATGTTTGTAAGCCGAAAGCAGCTTTCTACCACTGGCATCGCGGCGGGTTTTACCGCTGCAACAGCAAAGTCGATGGCCCACAGGCACCCTGCTGCAAAATCAACCGTTCATGGACGGCAGTCTGCTTGGCGCTCGTCTATCTCGACTCCAATCCTGCTGCCAAGTTGAAAGAAGGCGACGAGATTCGGTACCGCATCGGATACGTGGGACTCGCACGCACGGCTTACGCGCACGTCTCCGAATTCCTGAACGAGTCAAATTCGTGCGATTTGTACTATGCGAAGGATGGGGGAGGGTATTCGTTCCGTGGCGCGGCCCGGATTGCGCTGTGGCGGAAGTCACAGCAGGTTGAGAGGATTCTTAGTGAGGCGGGCCGCTGGTCGGACGGAACGAAGCTCACGTCTAAACTCGGGACGAAATTGACCGATGAGCAATGGGAACGGCTACTAAGGACAGGCTCCATTCATGAGCTTGAAGACCCAGACCAATGGTGATTGCGGGGCTAACCGTCCCTCGGTTTTCGGCGACTGTCCCGTATGATGCAGGAACTTGGGATGACGACACGGCTTCATCAGCGACGAGACAAACTTATTGACAGTTATTGGAAGAAGACCTAGCCTTCGCTGAAAACAGGTGCAAAAGATGGCAGAACCTACGCCGAGTGTACTACTGCCGGTCGTGTCGTCGTTCTTGTGCGCCGAACTCACGCTGGTATTGGTTCGAACAAGGGAATTTCTCGTTCTTGCGAAGAACCCGCAGCAACGACAAAAGCACGAGCAAAAGCAAGTCGATGGCGGCCTCGGTCGATCTGTTTTGTTGGAGGCGATCCTCTTCGTCCCGTGCAGCGTAGTGCTCGTGCTGCTCGTCATACGTCCCCTCGTTGTGCCAATGTTCCATTCATACCGCGCCTTCCCAGCGTCCGAGCTTTTCGCCTATTCGCTGCTCGGATGCATTAGTTACGGCTTTCCATTCGCGACGGTGCGGAGAATTGTCACTCTCATAGCGTTGAAGACTCTTTCGAGTTTTGCTGCTATTGCAACTGCACAGGTGAAGGAGAGCGCCTCAGCAGATGGAGAAGCCTAACGTGCAGGTCGGTATCCGTGCCGCGATTCGACGGCTTGACCGCGGGGCCTTTGCCGTGTGGATAGCTCGTAAAGCGGGATGGCTCTCATTCGTAGACCCGTATCTTCTCAAGAGCTTCGACGTCGCTAGAGAGGAGCCAGCTTACTTCGCAATGTTCGCCCGGTTAGCACATCCTGATGCTCTCCGAAACTGGGTGAACACCAACCGCGCCACTCGGCGTGCTTTTGTTTTGTTCGGCGAAATGCTGTCCTTCCTCCCGTACGAGTGTCGCACCACATATAGTGTGGCCCTTTCGCAAATTGCTAAGGGACACGCAGACAATGAGCTTCTCAGATCCTTGGAGATTCCGGCAGAGGTCAAGGAGGCGACAGGGATTGATGCACTCTCACAAGAGGTTCGTGCCCGCAGGCCGTTACGGGTCGCGTCATACTCGGTCGCGATATCTGCAGCGTTTCTTTTAGAGTTTTTGCACGGAAGTCACGAGCTAGCAAACTTTAGGGAGTACGTCTTTGTGGCGGCTGTCGTTTTTTTTGCGCTTTTAATGGACTGGTTCATCGTTTCCTTATTTGCCGTGAGGCCCCGCCTACTTCCTCCGGACAATGAGTCGCGTCAGCCGTTGGCAGATGAAGAGCACAATTCATTCTGACGTTTCCGCTTGAGCCCAGTCGAAGAAGACATTCATGTTTGACCGCACACTCCAGGTCGTGGCTGCGATACATTATTCGAAATGAGCGGCTTTGAACTCTTCCAACTTTCGCAGCAGATGCGGGCTACTCCTGAGTTTCACCGCCTTCAGGAACTCGACCGATTCTCAAACACCCTTGCAATTTTCGAAGCAAATTACCGCGAACTCGACCGATTGATGGCGTTCATCTGCGAGAGCCCCGCTGGAGACAAATTGTTTCGGCCCGAAAACCATTTCGCGTGGGAACAATCAATGCACGAGGTGATACGACTGCTGCACAATTTCGTCTCGGCAGTGTCGGCCCTCGTTGATCACTCCCGGCGTCTTTACAGGCGAATGTATAAGCCAACGAGATTGTTTCCTGAGTACGAGAACGAAGTAAAACAACGATTTGTGGATAGCGAGATTATTCAATTCGTCCAAGGTCTTAGGGATTATTGCCTCCATTATCGGACTCCCTCTATCGGTACGACCATGACGCTAATGGACATAAAGCAGGAAAAATTTGTGAAAGCCGTTACTTTGTCAAAGCGTGACCTCCTGGACTTCGATTGGAACGCTGCCGCGAAGCGGTTTCTCGCCGACGCGCCGGAGCAGATCGACCTTAGAACATGCTTGTCGCAGTACCACGGAGCGATAGACGATTTTTACAAATGGTTCTCGCAGCAGGTACGGGCTCTCCACGCTGCGGATTACGACGCCGTCAGCAGGACTTACGCCGTTCTGCTGTCCGCCAAAAAACAGGAGCACGAGCAGGCCCTTGAGGAGCGGCTGAAGGCTTTTGAAGCAGGGCTGGGAACGCCATATGATGTGCTCAATCCATTCATGACGCCCAACGACGCTTCAGAAATCGCCTCCCATATTCACGACCCTGATGCGTGGATCGACGTGGGCTTGGAACGAGTCGCAAAGTACGTCTCGGTTGAAGCCACGGTCGCTCCGCGCCTTCACGTCGCGCTTCATTCGCGACGTAGGCCAGATGGGAAGTAGCTGCTCTGGAGTTCGGCTATTCGACTGGTAGGGTGCAGGAATGGGCTAGGCAGCGGCTTACGCGCTTCCCATCCGTCCCATCCAGGTTATTACGTCGCGGGTGAGCGAGGCTGGAACGAAAATTCAAACTGACCCACTACCTGAGAATCAATACCCTTGTTGGGGTTCGGAAGCCGATCAGGATGCCATTCAATGCCTACTTTTGGCGATGCAACGCTACAAAATGCATCTACAAGACGAAAATCGTTGCCTTAAAGGCAATATTATGAGATTGTAATGCCATAAAGGAGGCTTTATGGCCTACATTCCGCCCGAGCAGGTGACCTCTCCGAAAGACCGCCTCTCGGCAATACACGAAATTGTACACAGCGACGGCGAGAAAAGCTGGGCAGTCGCCATCGTGACGTACGACGATGTTCGTCACGTGGCGATCCGCTGGAACGGCAACGACGAAGATCCGCTGGGTTATCCGTCAGTGCGGAATTACCCAGTCTGGTTTATCGTCCCGGAGTTTTTCGCCCCCACGGTCGAGTACATGGCGCGTGAGAAGGCGGCTGGACGCAACGTCGGGCTGCCGTTTTCGACAGAAGACTTGGCCCGTCAGTTAAAAGCCAAAGGTTACGACGTCACCTTGCGGATGTAGCACTGCACCCGCCGAATGCCGCAACGGCGGCGCTGTTCATTGCTGCCGTTGCGGCTTCTTTTTTTGCCCCGTGTGTGAGTAAACCTCCCGGTGGTATCACCTTTTTCGACCTTGCGGTCGGCCATCCGTGCTCTGCGGTGTACCACCGGGAAGAAGTGCGGCATCGAGGTCTTCGCGCCGATACCGCCAAACGTGACGTCGCATGCCGGAAAGTGCGTACCCGCGCAATTTCCCCTGCCGCGTCCAGGCGAGGACTGTCCGAACGTTGATTTTGAGGTGTGCCGCGGCTTCCGCTGCTGTGAGCCATTCAGTCGACAGGGTCATGGGTGTTTCACAATCGTGCGTTCTCATGGCGCCACATCCTCATCCAGCCGCCCTGCCGCAGCCGCCAGGGCTGTTCCGCCGTTTGACAATTTCGAGTTCGAGGTTGGAACTCAAAAACACGTCCCCTCAAAATACACATCGTCGCCGAGGCCTGAAGCCGGTCGCGCGTTAATCTTCATCCACCAGTCGCGCCTGCCTTGCTCAGGCAGCGTTAAGACTGCCAACGGCTTGGCATTGTTTGAGTGCGGCAAACGTGCGACCCACAGTACGCCACCTGGAAACTGTTCCGGTACGAAGACGTTCTTGAAGAACACCGTCTTCGATTCAGCCGCAACGAGGCCGACGTCCAACGTGCCATCCGGTAGCTTCACGCCTTCGAGATAGACGTCTTCATGCCCGCCTGTCTTGAGCGCCGCTGTTGTTTTGCACTCAATGACCACTCCGTTTGTGGATCGAGCGGCCCCTGATTTGTCGGCGGACTGCGTCTGCGACATCTGTTGCCGTTCCGTGTCATTTGGAACATGGAGGTATGCCCAGCCTTGCCTTCTGTCCTCCGTAAGCGCCATGTTCAACACGAATCCCTGCTCCCATTTTCCCCACGAGTTCATACCGCCGTTTGTTGCGTTCGGAGGCCCGTAGCTGGCAGTCAATTCGCGCAGCACTCGTCCGTATAACTGCCCGCCGAATCGGTAGTCGATTCCAGTGAGTTCGTTCCCTACGAATTGCAGAGAAACGATTTCATTGTTGTTGGCACCGAGATACTTGCACGTGTGTATCGGATAGGGCGTGGCAACGTCACTGCAACCGCTGAATCGCAACAGCAATTCGATGGCATGTAGCTCGGCATCCTCCGGTCTCTCTCCGGCAAGAAAGCCCATCAATGACTGCCGCTTTGCGGTGGGACGGCTTTTCGGAGCGGCTGAGGTCGGCGCGGCAGCGTTTTCCACACTCACTGTTCCAGCGGCGGACACTGCGGTTCCCGCGTGGGGCACTCCTGGCGTGATGTCGTACGTTGCTTGAGGGCGGCTGTGGCCCCTGCTGAAATACCAACCAGTGCCAGCCAGAATTGCGACCATGGTCGCAACTGAAAGGCCCACGGCAATGTAACGAGCACGGTCGTCAGATTCCACAAATGCCTCCATCGGTCGGCGGCGTAAGTGACTTCTTGCCGTTCCTGGCATTCGGGCGACAGCAGGTGCGGCCCAGGACGTGCCTAGAAAAGCGAATAGGTTGTGCGTTGTCGTCCGGAACTATAGTTCCTGAAATGTTTTGGCGTCAATCGCGAACGATGGCTGAATGGCGAAGCCGATTGGCGCTGACCGCATCCGCAGAAGCACCGACCTGGGCACGGCCCTTGGGGCGGAACTGACCAGGCTTCGCTCGAAACGGGGCTGGTCGCAGAGCAGAATTGCCGAAATCGTTGGGTATGACGAGCGGTATATCCGTGAGTTGGAGCGTGGCTCTAAAAGCCCGACGTTGCGGACGCTCATGAACATTGCCGCCGTATTTGGCCTTCCTGTTTCGAAATTGATTCGAGCAGCCGAGCGGAACGTCCGAAGAGCAACTTAGCGGCTCTCACCTCTGTTTAAGCGTTTACCCCGCGCACGGGAGGCATGATTCTGTAAACGGCGTCGGAGACTTTTTCCAACGGCATGGCATATAACCTGTCGTCGTTCTTGTCGGCGGGGAGCCAGGAGGTCTCAAACTCCTCACGCATGATGTGGGCAAACTCAACAACGTAGATTCCGCGTTCTTCTTCATCGCATCCGTTGAACTTGTGCCTGACGACTTTCACCGCCATGGGCTTGACGCCGCCTATCTTCGGCGTCTTAATCGTTCGCGTCCTTTTCATCGACTCGGCCACTTGTTCCTTGATCTGATCCTCCAGGATTCGCTCCTTATCCTGCTTGGCCTCGCACGTCACGCTTAAGTGCAGGTTTGTCTCGGACTTGAGCGACTCCGTCTTGCCGAATGAAGCCACGTAAACTGCGTCAATCTCGGGTTGGGTTTTCATGCCCATTTGGAGATGTGTCACGTCGCGCACCAGCGCTCGTAGTGGCGAAAAAACGGCGAGTTGAGTCTCGATGAGCCGCAAATACACAGCGATTTGAGTTACCCAGGATTCCTCCTTGCGTCCCAGTTGTCTCGCCGCAAACGGAACGGAAGCTGATTGCACCAAATACTCCGGTGTATTTGTGTCGGGAACGAATCGGTTCGGAAACGGCTCCGTTTGGCCTTCCTTGTACTTGACGAACTGGAAGACGCGACGGTCGCCATACCGCTGACGTGCAGTGATTCCCTTGTCCTTGAGGCTCTGCGGCCAGACGACATTCGCGTTATTGTTGCGGATAATGTCTTTCAGGAAATTTGCGGGGTTCCTCGGGCTCAGGTCTGCCCCGGTCTTTTTAATCGCGGCGATTATGTCGTCGCTGAGAATGATGTCGCCCGTGATTGTGCCGTCCTCGACCAAGCCGTATAGGTGCTCAAACACCTTCGGTTTTTCCGAGAGCTTTTTCGGAAGGGACATAGGCGTACGTTACTCCGCTGTTTAGAATCAGGGAAATAGAGAAGACGGGGTAGTACATTGGCTGATAACAGGACTGTGGAAAGCCGAAGCGCTTTGATGTCCCGCGTTAAGGGCAAGAATACCGCGCCTGAATTGGTCGTACGTAGCCTCCTCCACCGTGTCGGCTACCGCTTCCGGCTTCATCGAGGCGATCTCCCAGGTACGCCAGATGTCGTTTTCCCGAGCCGGCGAAAGGTCATCTTCGTGCACGGGTGTTTTTGGCACGCCCATGGGTGCAGAATCGGGAAGCCACCGAAATCGCATACCGAATTTTGGCATCGCAAGTTCGTGCTGAATCGCCGTCGTGATCGAAGGAATTGTGCAGAATTGCGAAGACGTGGATGGCGCGTCCTGACTGTCTGGCAATGTGAAACAAGAATTCCGGAGCGGCTGTTGCGGCGGTTGAGGGACTTCCTTGGTCAGCCCGGAAAAATTCCGATCGACTTTCGACAAAAAACCAGCTAATCTGTTCGCACATTCGGACTCGGAGAGGTTGTCGGGTGGCGCGTCCTATTGGAATTGATTTGTTTGCGGGTGCAGGCGGACTGAGTCTGGGATTTGAACAGGCGGGTTTCGACGTTGTAGCAGCCGTGGAGATCGACCCAATTCATTGCGCCGTCCACAGGTTTAACTTTCCGAACTGCGCCGCTCTGCCCCGACATGTTGAGAATCTCACGGGCAAAGAGATTCGTAAGGCCGCTGGTATTGGAGATCGGCCAATCGATGTTGTTTTTGGGGGTGCCCCCTGCCAAGGGTTTTCGCTCATTGGGCATCGCGCCCTGGACGACCCCCGCAATACGCTAGTTCGACATTTCGTTCGTCTCGTGTCTGAACTCAGGCCTCGCTATTTCGTCTTCGAGAACGTCAAGGGTCTAACTCTCGGCAGTCACCGCAATTTTTTGGACGAACTGATCGCGGAATTTAAGCGTTGTCGCTACAAAGTTACCCTGCCATGGAACGTATTGGATGCCGCGGCTTATGGCGTGCCGCAACATCGGGAGAGGCTATTCCTGCTTGGGGCGCAATCGGTTTTGCGTTTACCACGCTACCCCGCGCAAGTCTGCTCCGCCGCAGACGAGGAGACATACGTCCATCTTCCATCCGGGCCGACGTGCTCTGACGCCCTCAGCGACCTGCCCGATGCCGACCAGTTTCGTCAATTGTTGACATCCGACGAGGTCGAGACCCGCAAGTGGGGGCGACCTAGTTCGTACGCCAGCGAAATGCGGTGCGCAACCTCCAGAGCGTGGCACTACGGCTATCAGCGAAAATGGAACCCGCTCGTACTAACGTCGAGCTTGCGCACTGAACACACCGAGATTTCTCGCAGACGATTTTCAGAGACGCCACCGGGCACAGTTGAACCTGTTTCACGTTTTTACAGACTTCCAGCGCAAGGCTTGAGCAATACGCTTCGTGCGGGAACCGACTCCGCGCGTGGCGCGTTCACGAGCCCACGTCCCATCCACTACAAGTATCTGCGTGTCGTGACGGTACGAGAGATGGCACGGCTACAGGGATTTCCGGATTGGTTTAGATTCCACGTCACGAAGTGGCACGGTGCCCGCCAGATTGGGAATTCGGTGCCTCCGCCGCTGGCACGAGCAGTCGCTGCCTCTGTAATTGAGGCGCTGGATATCGTGCCAAAACACCCCGTCGAAACCGTGGAGTTGGGCGATCCGAAGTTGTTACGAATGGACATGTCGGAAGCAGCCGGATACTTTGGGGTGAGCGTCCCAATCGGCAAGCGCGACCGCAGGAGTGGCGCGAAAAAACGAAAGCAGCACGAAATCGAAACGCTGCGACTGGCCGCGAGATCCGAGAATCCGCTTACTGCCGAGTGAACTCGGTCGGCTTGCGATGTTCTCTAATTTTTTCGTAGCTGATGGCTAGCTCAGACCCGAGCGCAATCTTCCCTTGATAATCGTTCACGGGCTCATTCTCTAGAACGCCGAACACGATTTGGCGCTTGTCATCGCAGGAATTAACGCGCACCCACATCCATTCGCCAACTCCGGTTGCGTCGTCCGCGAACTCGACCTTCACGTAATCGCCGCTCTGATACTTAGGCATGCTTCCCTTCGGAGACGGGCTGACATTCGCCACGATGCCCACGTGGCAGCCAGCAATCCGCTGTGTTTCGGCAATCCTGATTCAATGACTTGTTCTGCTCCCGCCACCAGAAGCGGTTCGCCGCCTCCGCCGCCTTGTCCGCTTGCTCGCCCCTATCGAACTCGGCGCGAAAATCGAACTCCCAGACTCGCTGCCAGTCATCCATTGGCATGTTGATGGAATGAAGCGCTGCCCGAACCTCGTCCAACCACGATTGATATTTGTTATTCATTGCGGATTGTTCCATTGTCACGCTGGAGGGGAAATCCGGCAAATGGCTGCCGTGGCCGGTGCAGCGGGGTCGTTACGACTTTCGCTCCTCGTTGGATTCACCCGTCACAATCCAGTCGATGCTTTTGCCCGAGTAATCCCTCAAGCGCACCAAGATGTCGAGCGGCGGCTCCGCCAAACCCTGCTCATACTTAGATAACGTCGTTTGGCGAATGCCCAAAATGCCCGCGAACCGCACCTGGGTGAGGTCGAACCCCCGGATCTCCCGAATGCGACGCCCCAAGGATTTTACATCAATTTTAGATAATTTAATCTTTTTAGTTGTCATTTATTCCAAATCGTGGTAAAACATTCGTGTAAGGCATATAGAACCGCAGGCTGACAGCCCCGGAATTGTCGGATTTATCGCACGCGACCCGTGCCCGCGCAATTGCCGAGAAAGGTGCGTCGGCTTCGTAAAGGAAGGTCAGGATGAAAGCACTTGATGCAATTCAGGAAATTGTGGCGGAAATCGGGATTGAAAGTTGGCGGGAGCGCGACCAATTGTATGTGCGGGCCGACGATGGGGAGAACCAAATCACCTTCCGCATTTATCAGAGCGGCTACGTGCTCGTGCTGCTCGGCCTTTTCCCAGTCGCCGCCCCGCCCGAGCGGTACGACGCCATGGTGGAATTTGCAAATCGTACGAACTTCGGTGCCTTGGTGGTGGGGAACCTGGAGGTTAACCCAGACGACGGATTCGTACAGCTTCGCGTCTTTCTGTTGCTCGCCGACAACCGTCCGCCACGGCTGCAACTGCGTTGGTTCGTGACGGTTGCATTGGGAACGGCTGCAACACTCGCCCCCGGCATCGCGAAGGTCGCAATGATGAATGCAGACCCGTTCCTTGCCGCCACAGAAGTCCAGATGGCGATGCTCTCGCGCGTAGCGACAGCGTAAGGACGGTGCGGCATGTCGAAGCACATTGCAAGACCAAAGGTCACGTTGAAGAGCGACGGCACAGTGGTGGTCAACGGAGTTGCGGCGCAGTGGTCGGGTCTCGCCATAGCCCAGGGAGTCAGCGTTTATTTTTCAGTTCCGATGCAGCGCCTCGTTTTGCGGCCCGACCAAGGTGGCGTCCCGTTGCACCGTTGCACGGGAACGAGTGGAGTGTTTGCACTGAAGGCTGCCGAATTCTTAAAGGAACTCGGATGGCTGCCTTTGACCAGCGCAACTTACGAAGCTCGTTGTCATCCCGGCATGCTCATAGCAGATTTCTTGAAGTACCCCCAACCGAGAGTTTCCGGAACGGGCAAGCTGCGCTCGGAGAAGCGCATGCAAAAACGACAAGGAGAACGCGAAAATGGCTGAGAACGCAATTCAAGTGGCTTGCCCCGAGTGCGGCTACGAATTCCAGATTCCTGTTAGCGAAGCTTTGTTTCCCATTATTGAAGGGGAAATTAGTCGTCGCGTGAACCTCCAAATGCAGCAAGACGCTGCACAGATTCGGACGGCTGCCCAGAAGGAAGCCGACGAGAGGAATCACTCGCTGGTGGCAGCTAAAGACAAATTGATCGCAGATCTGCGGGTCGAGATTGACGCGATGAGACGGAAAGTGGATTCCGGAGCCCAGATTCTGGCTGGCGAGGTGCAGGAACTCGAACTCGAATCGATGCTCCGGGCTGCGTTTCCCGCCGACCGCATCTCACCCGTCGAGCGTGGACGAAACGGTGGAGATATCCTTCAGGAAGTCGTCGGCACAATGGGTAAGTCGGCTGGCGCGATTCTGTGGGAATCAAAGGCCACCAGGGCTTGGAGCAGTAGCTGGATCGAGAAAATCAAGGCTGACGTCCGCGACGCCAAAGCGTCGATTGGCGTTATCGCGACCTCTGCCATGCCGAAAGGGGTCGATACATTTGACCGCATCGACTCTGTGTTCGTGTGTTCAGTCCGGTGCGTTTTACCCCTGGCGCAGGTCTTAAGGCAGGTCTTGCTGGAAATCGCAGTTGTTCGAGCCGCGAATAAACATGCCGACGGCACCGCCGAGAAACTCTTCGGTTATATCTCAGGCCCGCAGTTCCGGAGCCGCCTCGCCACAGTCGTAGACGCTTCGATTGGTCTTCAATCCGACCTCAACGCTGATAAACGCTCAACCTCGAAACGCTGGGCGCGAAGCCAGAGGCACCTCGATGTGTTGGTACAAGGGATCGGCACAATCTACGGCGAATTGCAGGGAATCGCTGGGGCGGCCCTGCCAGAGGTTCCTGGAGTCGCAATTGACAATGGCTCGGAAGAGCGAGAGGCCTCCTGATTAGGTTAAGAAGCGGTTAAAGTTTAAGGTTGCGTTTTACCTTAATCCGTGTACAATTTGCGTATGGCAGACTCCACAAAGCTCAAAGGCGAACTTTTGAGTTATGTCGAAGGTTTAAGGGCGCAGCGTCAGGTCATCGAAGGCCAACGAAAAGCCTTGGACTTGAAAATTGCAAAAGCGGAGGAGTTACTCCACGCAATTGATGGCAGCGGTCAAGGGCAGAAGCAGGCTTCCGGTCATCCCCGACGCGGTAGACGTCGCGCCGTGACAGGGTTGACAGACTCGGTGCTGGACATTATTCGCGGTTCCGCGACGCCGCTTACTCCACGGCAGATTCGTGATCGCATGGTGGAAAAGGGATTCAAAGAGGAGAAATACTCGAACATGCTGACCGTCGTCTATAACACATTGAAAAGGTTGGTTGAGCAGGGAGAGATCGAGTCCGGCGTGGTGGACGGGAAAAAGGTGTATTCAGCAAAACGGTAAGAATTTTAAAACCCGCCGCCAGCGCGAACTGGCGACGGGGGGCTAACAATCCGGAAGCCGGAGTTGTCAGTTGCCAATGCAATTATCGGCTTGCCGGAGAGAGAAAGGCAACGATAATGCGTCCACCCGTCGTGCTGTTTACCCGCCGACCTATTTCCCGTACGCCACTAGTCGAGAGCACTTGTCCCCTCTGCGGGGCTTTCGTGGGGTGCAGTCCTCGTCACGAACTGCTCAATCGCGTTGAGGCCGTACACATGCATTTCTGTGTAGCCGCACGAGAATACCGCTGATTCTCGGCGCTGATAATGAAGGTTATTAGGTAAAAGCAGTAACCCCAGGACGGTGAGTTTATCGTACCGGGGGTTAATCCAAAGCGCAGAGGGAACCACGCCTCAGAAGCAAATAATATTGTGGGTGTTTCTGCGCTGAGTGCAAGTGGGGAACTGCATGCCGCGCAGACGTCCCAAACGGGACAACGGCAAATTTGATGGAACCAAGAAATGTCCGGCTTCGACTCTTGATTTTAGCGGCTCGCCCGTCTCAAGTCTCCGGCGTTTCTTTGAGCTTCTGGACGACTGGGAGCACGACCTTGCAGGTCGCGACTGCGCCGATGACGCCTGCGACGACAGGGCTGCGTGAGTTCCGTGGACGTCACAGGGCCGGATGGAGGTACGTGGATGAAAGCATATCTTTACGCACGTGTTTCGAGCAGAGAGCAAGAACGAGAGGGCTTTTCGATTCCCGCGCAGAGAAAATTATTGCGTGAATACGCCTCTGAAAAGGGGCTGAGTATCGCTCGCGAGTTCACGGATGTTGAGACCGCGAAGAGTCCGGGCCGAAAAGACTTTCGCGAATTGCTTCGCTTACTGGAGCACGACTCAAGTTGTCGCGTCGTACTTGTCGAGAAGACAGACAGGCTCTATCGGAATCCCGCCGATACCTGGCGCGTCGCGGAGTTGATTCAGTCGAAGGGTGTCGAGCTTCACCTTGTTAAAGAGGGAATGGTCATATCGAACGAGTCGCGCTCCCAAGACAAGTTCATGCACGATATCCACGTCGCGATTGCCAAGCATTACATTGACAACCTGAGGGAAGAGGTCAAAAAAGGGATGCAAGAGAAGGCCGAGGAGGGCATGTACCCTGGTCGCGCTCCCTTCGGATACAAGAACGACCAAGCGACAAGAACCATCATCCCCCATCCGGAGAGAGCGCCGATTGTCGCTCGGATGTTTGAGGCCTACGACAGCGGTGGCCATTCGGTACTCACGATACGAAACCTGGTACGCGACGAATTTGCCCTCACGCTGCCGAAAAGCCAAGTTCACCACATCCTCCGGAATAGCTTCTATACAGGACTATTTGAGTGGGGCGGGAAGACATATAAGGGTACTCACCGTCCGATTGTCGGTGCCGACCAGTTCCAGCGTGTGCAGGAAGGCCTCGACGGGCGGGGGCATCCTAAGCAGCGGAGCCATAGATTTGCATTCGGCGGCGGGTTGCTCCGGTGCGCTTTCGACGGCTGCACCGTGACCGCTGAACTTCACAAAGGTAAGTATGTGTACTACCGCTGCACTTTCTCGAAAGGAAAGTGCGGTTTGCCATACATGCCGGAGGCCAAGCTGGCTGACCAATTAGGCAATGTGCTCGACAGCATCGTCGTGCCGGATGAGGTTGCCAGTGCGGTCGTGGAGTCGATCCGTGCGGATTCAAATGGTCTGGAGTCCAAGCGGCAGGAACAACTCAGTCAAGTGCGGCAGAGGCTTTCTGCTCTCCAGACGCGCATCGACAAAATTTACGAAGACAAGCTCGATGGAAATATCGATGACGACTTCTGGAGCCGCAAAACAGCCGAATGCCGTGAGCAACAGGTGAGACTCGAATCCGCCTTGAGTTCGCTGAACACGCCCGTATCTGCGGCTGACCGTGCCCTTTCGGCGCAACGAATCTTAGAACTCGCGAAGAAGGCGCGTTTTCTTTATGTTAGCCGCAATCCGACGGAACGAGGGGAACTGCTCAGAACGGTACTTTTGAACTGCTCCACGGATGGCGTAACTCTTTGGCCCACATACAGAAAGCCGTTCGACGCAATCTTTGAACGTGTCAAAACTCAAGAATGGTCGGGGAGAGAGGATTTGAACCTCCGACCCCCTGGTCCCGAACCAGGTGCTCTACCAGGCTGAGCCACTCCCCGACTGTCGGTTGGACCGCGCGTCTTCGTTGATCTTGATCTGTGACCGGATCCACTCGGGACGAAGGCGCGCAAGAAGGGCCGGGCGGCCACTTCCATCGTCATTATAACAGAAGCGGCGGCCGGCGCAGGCGACGCCGCGCACGTCCTTCGCTTCTTTAGTATTGATCTGCCCGGCTTGGGCCTTCTCGTCAACGTCAGCCCCGCCGGCTGTTTACGCCTGTTGCGGCCCCCGCTCCCAATGTCCGACCGCGCCAATGGTAAAATGTGTCTCCTTTTGTCGGACGACAAACGACCTTGCCGACCAAGACCTCTCCCGAACCCGCGACCTATGCCGCTGCCGGCGTCGACATCGAACGCGCCGAGCGCACCAAGCAGCGCATCAAGTATCTCGCCCACAAGACGTTCACCCGTGGCGTGCTCAGTGAAATCGGCGGCTTCGGCGGCATGTTCTCCATCGACCGCAAGAAGTATCGCGACCCGGTGCTGGTGTCGAGCGTCGACGGCGTGGGCACCAAGCTGAAGGTCGCGTTCGAACTGAAGGTCCACCACACGGTGGGCGCCGACCTCGTCAATCACTGCGTGAACGACATTTCCGTGCAGGGCGCGGCGCCGCTCTTCTTCATGGACTACTTCGCCACCGGGAAGCTGGAGCCGGACGTGGCCGAGAAGGTCGTGACCGGCATTGCCGACGCCTGCAAGCAGAACGGCTGCGCGCTCATCGGCGGCGAGACGGCCGAGATGCCCGGCTTTTATCCGGCTGGCGAGTACGACCTGGCGGGCTTCATCGTCGGCGTAGTCGAGCGCAACCGCATCATCACCGGAGAAAACGTGCAGGCCGGCGACGTCCTGGTCGGACTTCCGTCCAACGGACTTCACACCAACGGCTATTCACTCGCCCGCAAGTTGCTGTTCACCACCGCGCGCTACTCCGCCGACACCTACGTCAACGAGCTTAAGAACAAAGTCGGTTCCGAGCTGATGCGCACGCATAAAAGCTACTGGCCGTCCGTCCGGCGGCTCGTGGACAGCGAACTCGTCTCCGCCATGGCGCACATCACAGGCGGCGGAATCACCGGCAACCTCCCGCGCGTGCTGCCGAAGGGCATGGGCGCGCACATCGACCGCGGCACGTGGCCGGTTCAGCCGATCTTCCATCACCTGCAAAAGATCGGGAACATCGAAGACGAAGAGATGCTTCGCACCTTCAACATGGGAATCGGCATGGTCCTCGTCGTTCCCAGCAAAAAGTTCAAGAAGGTGCAGACCGTGCTCGATCGCGCCGGCGAAAAGGGATTTATCATCGGCCGCATCGTCAAAGGCGAGCGCAAGGTCCAGTACAGCTGATTCACTTGCGATTTGTGATTCCCGATTTGTGATTTGGTACAGTTGTGCCGTCGGGCGGCCGTTCACACCGAGAGCTGACTACGGATTCGCAAATCACAAATCGCAAATCGCAAATTGCTCGCATCGGAATCCTGCTTTCCGGTCGCGGTTCTAACTTCCTCGCTATTGCCGATTCAGTTCGCGCCGGCCGCATCGCTGCAGAGATCGCGATCGTCATCTCGAATCGCGCCGACGCACCTGGCATCGAGGCCGCCAAACAGCGCGGCCTGAAATCGCTCGTGATCCCATCCAAGGGACGCGCCCGCGAAGAGCACGACAGGGAAGTGATTGCCGCGCTGAAAGCCGCGAATGTCGACCTCGTCTGCCTCGCCGGATACATGCGGCTGCTATCGCCTGAGTTCGTGCGTGCCTTCCCACAGCGCATCCTTAATATTCATCCGTCGCTGCTGCCGGCATTTCCGGGTCTCGAAGTGCAGAAGCAGGCGCTCGACTACGGCGTGAAGTTCAGTGGCTGCACCGTGCATATCGTCGATGAGCATCTCGACCACGGCCCGATCGTCGTGCAGCGCACTGTGCCGGTTCTTCCCGGCGACGACGAGCACGCGCTCGCCGCTCGCATCCTCGAGCAGGAACACCTCGCGTACACCGAGGCGATCAACGTGATGCTCAGCGGCAAGTTTCGGATCGAGGGCCGCCGGGTGATCAAGATTGCAGATTGCAGATCGCAGATTGCAGATTGATCGTTCCGCTCAGTGCCTTGCCCTGGCGGTGATTTGCGAAGCGATGAAGATGGCCACAAGCTCGTTGGCCTCGGTCAGCAGAGATTTCATACGTTTCGCCTTGGCTAAATCGGACTCAACCAGCAGCTCCAGCCAGTAGAGCGTCTCATCTGCCTCTTCTGCTACAACTCCCATTTTTGCGATGAACTCTGCTTTCGACCGTGCTCTACACGCTGCGCGATAGTTTGCGCCTACTGACGTCGCCGATCGCAAGATTTGATTTGCAACGACCCTTGCCGCCGGCTTATTGGGTAGCGCATCCACCATCTTCATCACTCGTACAGCAAAGCGCTTCGTTCGAGCTTTGATCTCATCTGGGGTTGTTGGCATTCCGGTCTCCGAACGAGAGTCTCGTCACTTTGCATCGATCTCGTCGGTAGCGCCCGTCACTTCAGGTTGTGACACAATCTGCAATCTGAAATCTGCAATCTGCAATCGTTATAATCACGACATGCCCGAGTTCGCCCCTGTTCCAGAACAACTGGAATACATCAAGAAAGGCGTCTCCGAAGTCGTTCGCGAGAACGAGCTCGCCGATCGCCTGGAGAAGTCGCGCCAGAGCGGCAAGCCGCTGCGCGTGTACGCCGGATTCGACCCCACCGCGCCCGATCTTCATCTCGGCCACACCGTCCTGCTGCGCAAGCTGAAGCACTTCCAGGACCTCGGTCACACCGCCATCTTCCTTATCGGCGACGGCACCGCGCTTATCGGCGATCCCACCGGACGCAACGCGCTCCGCCCGCCGCTCACGCGCGAGCAGATCGACAAGAACGCCGAAACCTACAAGGCGCAGGTCTTCAAGATCCTCGACGAGAGCAAAACCGAGGTTCGTTACAACTCCGAGTGGCTGCACAAGCTCGGTTTCGAGGGAATGATCCGGCTCGCCGCGAAGTACACCGTCTCGCAGATGATCGAGCGCGACGAGTTCCACAAGCGCTTCCAGGAAGAAGTCCCGATCTCGCTGCATGAGCTGCTCTATCCGCTGGCGCAGGGCTACGACTCGTTCATGCTCGAGTGCGACGTGCAGCTCGGCGGCACCGACCAGAAGTTCAATCTCCAGGTCAGCCGCGACATCCAGCGCGCCTACGGCATGGAGCAGCCGGAGATCATCATCACCACGCCACTGCTCGAAGGGCTTGACGGCGTGCAGAAGATGTCGAAGTCCTACGGCAACTACGTCGGCATCACCGACGCGCCGCTCGACATGTACGGCAAGCTCATGTCGATCACCGACGACCTCATGTGGCGCTACTGGGAGCTGCTGACTGACACCTCCATGCAGGCGATCCACGCCATGCAGCAGCAGGTGAAGTCCGGCCAGCTGCATCCGATGAAGACGAAGAAGGGACTCGCCGCCAAGATCGTCGCCGACTTCCACGGCGAACCCGCCGCCGCGCAAGCGTCCGCCGACTGGGAAAAGCAGTTCCAGAAGGATGAGACGCCGGAGAACATTGAGCAGGTATCGATCAAGTTCGACGAAGTCGCCGCCAAGGGCGATCACCAGGCGGTCAAGCTCGACAAGGTGCTGGTGAAGGCGGGTCTGGCCGAGTCGGCCTCCGACGGCCAGCGCAAGATCAAGCAGAACGCCGTCAAAGTCGACGGCAAGCCCCACTCGGATCCGGTATTGCCGATCACGCTGCCCGCCGAAATCACCCTGCGGGTCGGCCGCTTCATGAAGAAGGTCGCGATCTCCTAGGATCCGAAATACCCAGACACAAAAAAGCGGCGGGTTGCAGCCCGCCGCGAGGGTTATGCACATGCGTTTTCGTTAAGTTGCCGTACCTGAGGGTGCTCTCGGAGGTTGCGTTACAGTCATCGTTCCGCCCAAAGGTGCCGGCTCAGGATGCAGCGCGGGAGCGACTCCGGCACGTCGCATCTTGACCAGCACGAGATATCCGAACGTATAGAGGAACGCCACCCACATCGTTCCGTAGAACGCGACGAACGGAAGCTCGATCTGCGGCGTTGCGTAGGGCGTGATCAGGACGGCGATCTTCGGCAGCGCCGGTTTCGGACGCTCGCCGAAGTTCACGTTAATCACCGATTGGCTCGCAGCGTGCGTGTCGTCGCCCTTGTACTCGACGTGCAGTGGGTAAATGCCGCGCCGCCGGTCGCGAAGCACGATCGAGACCTCGCCGGTGCCGAGCGTCGGACGCGTTCCGTATGACAGCGTGCCGAGTAGCGTTTTGATCGAGAACTCCACCGGCTGGAACGAGATGGGATTTCCGGCAGCGTCGAGCAGCTTCGCTTTAATCGCGATCGGCGCCACTGTCAGGTCTGCCTCCCGGTCCGCCGCGCCGCCGGAGAGGAAGTTGAACAGGTTTCCGCTGTAGAGGTAGACGCGGCCTGGGCCTTCTGCTTCTTCTGCATCTGCGTCGCGCACCTGGTTCTCGGTTGCGGGCTTCCACTCCACGGCCAGCGTTGTCACCGCGGGCTTCTTCGGCGCGGGCGGCGTGGCCGCTTTCAGAGGAGTCGCGTGCAGGAGCACGAACAGGAGAATAAGTGGGGCGACCACTGCTCCTGGCCGCCACCACCCCGGGGTACGAACTTCAGCAACTTCCACCGGAACCGGTTCGCCTTCCCGCGTCTCCCAGAACGAAATCACGGGGAAGACCTTCGACAGCAGCGTGTAGATGAGCATGAACGCGGCGAAGGCCGCGGCCGTGATCGTCCACTCCACCCACGTCGGGCGATAGTGCGACCACTCCCACGGCAGCCGCTGTCCGGAGGGCAGGTACGGACTGCGCAGCGTCGGCACCACGATGATGTAGCGCTTGAGCCACGCGCCGATCACCACCATGCCCGACGAGAACACCACGCCGGGAATGACATACGAGCGGTACCTGGGAATTCCCAGCACCGCGATCATCAGCAGCAGCGGCGCGATCACCGTCAGGAACTGCGCCGTCCAGAAGATCGGCGCGAAGTCGCCGGTGAACAGCCGCTCCAGGAGCACGCGCTCGCCGCCTGCCAGCTTGTATCCGGCGGTGAGGTACTCGTTGACGTTGAAATAGAGATACATCAGCGCAAACGACAGCAGCAGCAGCCCGAGATTGCGGAAGTGGATGGGCTCGATGTAGTCCTCGAGGTGGTAGATCCGCCGCAGGACATACATGGAGAGGATCACGCCGGCAGCGCCGGAGTAGATCGCGCCGATCACGAAGTATGGGCCGAAGATGCTGCTGTCCCAGCCCGGCCGCAGCGTCATGGCGAAGATCCACGAGACCACGGTGTGGACCGAAACCGCGAGCGGAATAATGAAGATCGCCATGATCGAAATGGCGCGCTCCAGGATGTGCTTCTGCTGCTCGGTGCCGGTCCAGCCGAGCGAGAGCTTTGCATAGAGCTTCCTGCGCCACCCCGAGACTTGCGAGTTCGACGCCAGGATTGCGAGATCGGGAATCAGCGGCAGGTAGAAGTAGAGGATGCATCCGGTCAGGTAGGTCGACACGCCGATCACGTCCCACACGATCGGCGACTGGATGCGACCGAAGCGAAAGAGGTTCAACATGCGGTCGGGACGCCCCATGTCGATGATGACCATCGGCCCGCCGATACACAGCGCGAAGACGGTGATCGCCTCGGCGAGTCGCGTGATCGGCCGTCGCCATCCGGTATCGGTCACGCGCAGGATCGCCGAGATCAGCGTTCCGGCGTGGCTGATGCCGATGAAGAATACGAAGTCGGTGATGTAGAGTCCCCAACTCACCTGGTCGCGCATGCCGGTGACGATCAAGCCGGCGCGCATCTGGTAGATGTAGGCTCCCGCGCCGAACGCGAGCACGGTGCACAGGAACCCGACCCACGCGTAGAAGCGCCAGGTGGTGACGGTGACGGACCGCAGCAGGTTCTGTTCTCTCGGATTCATTTCGAGTGCTCCATCGTCATCGGCGCCGAAGCGGCGGCGGTGGCGTGCTTCTCCTCCGGCGACGGGTACTTGCGGCTCGACGGCGGCAGGAAGTAGACGCGCGGATTCGTGCCCAGCTCTTCCATCAGGCGGAAGGCGGCGCCGCGCTTGGCGATCTTGGAGAACTGCACCGTTTCGCCCTTGCCGTTGGTGACCGCGTCTTCCACTTCGTCGCCGAAGTAGATCGCGCCCATCTTGCAGGTGGAGGCGCAGGCGGGCAGCTTGCCTTCGCGCAGGTGCTCGGGGCAGAAGATGCACTTCTCCACCGTGCCCTTGCGGTGCGGGTAGTTGTAGTCGACGGAATAAGGACGCGCGAGTTCGGCCTCGGTATGCGGCGGTTCGCCCCAGTTGAAGGAGCGCGCCGAGTACGGGCACTGAGCGATGCAGTTGCGGCAGCCGATGCAGCGGTCGTCATCCTGCATGACAATGCCGTCGCTGCGCTTGTACGTGGCGCCGACGGGACATCCGCGCACGCACGGCGGGTTATCGCACTGCATGCACGGACGCGGCAGGAAGTAGGAGCCGGCGACGTTGTTGTCGCTGACTTCGAAAACCTTGATCCACTCCTGCATAGGCGGAACGAAGTGCATGGCGGAGCACGCCTTGGTGCAATCGCGGCAGCCGTCGCACTTGGCAAGATCGATGACCATCACCCACTTCTGGTCGGTCGGCGCGATGGACCGGGCGGGAAGCACCTCGCTGAACATGCGAGTTGCTCCCGCCTTCCACGCGGCCCCCACTGCCACGATCGCTCCCGTCCCGCGGGCGAGAAGCTCGAAGAAACCTCGGCGCGATACCGACATGGCTAGCCTCCTACGGCGCAACCACCAACTTCATCTTCATGTCGTCGTGCGTCTTGCCGCAGCGGACCATGCACTCCACCACGTATTCGCCCGGCTCGCTCGGCGCTGCCAGCGTGAAGCTCTGCGTGCCTTCCTTCAGGCGCAGGTCCCAGCCCTGGTCCTTCAGCGCGTTGATGGTGAAGCTGTGGACCGCGCCGTCCTTTTCCCAGTCGGTCCCTTTGACCGACGTGATCTTCAGGGTGACGACTTCGCCGGGCTTCAAAGTGATGGTGGGCTTGCCCTTCTGGCCGGGCATTTTGAACTTGCCGTCTTCGTCCGCGGTGACGGAAATCACGCGCGGTGCAGCCATCGCCGCGATCGCGCACAGCACGACCGCCAGCATCGCCGCTCTCTTGATCCAGTTCGTGGGGTTGGTTTTCATGATTTGTCTCCTGTGTTTGTGTTGAACTTCAGAACGTGTACGTCAGCGAAACACCCGCCACGTGCACGTTGTAGCTCGGAGCCTTTTCGTTGGTCGGCATGTAATTCGTTCCTGTCCCGAACTGCATGCCGAGATACGCCCAGTCGGTCGCACTCAACCGCTGGAACCAGTAGAAGCCCTGCAGCTGAGCCGCCTTGGTGATCGAGTAGGTGGCGGTTGGACGAATGCTGAACTCGTCATTGCGGAGCAGCGGGTAATCCGACGCCGGGATGAAGAACACGGCCGGAGTCCCGGCTGGTAGCGGAGGAGCGGGCGCCGCCAGGGCGAGCGGGTTGTTGACGTAGCTTCCGCCACCGACGCCCGTGCTGGTGCGCGCGCGCGTGTACAGGATCTCGTCGGCCAGTTCCAGTTTGTGAGAATGGATCTTCAGATTCTGGCGACGAATGGTGAAGCCAAGCGAATCGATCTTGTCGCGGTTGTTCTTGAACCAGTTAAGGCAGGGATCGATCTTGGCGTTCAGGTTCTTGTTTAAGACGGTTGAGAAGCAGCCGCCGGATACGATCGTGTTCGCCGCCTGTCCCTGGAATGCCGTGTTGCTGTTGCTTCCGTACGCGTCGCCGGCGGTACCGAAGCGCTGGTTGTCGTAGGTATAGAAGACGTCGACGACGAAGTTGTCGCTGGGGCTGTAGCCGGCATCGAGCGTTGCCGCCCAGTAGGTCCCACGTTTCAGGCCAAGCTTCGAGTTGAGGTAGTCGTCATCGTTGAACTCGGCCGTGCCCTGCAACGAGATCTTCTGCGTCGCCTGCCACTCCAGGTTCGAGCGCACGCGGTTGCGGTTGCGATCGGCCTCGAAGTACCTGCGGAAGCCGGGGATTTCGTTGATGTTGTTGCGGCTGCCGTAGAGCGCTTGCGGCACGATGTTGTTGTTCGGCGAGAAGATTGCCGCATCGCCGGTCAGCGGCGTCGACGGGAAACCGAGCACCGGGCCGAAGGCGGTGAGCCCGGTCGCCCGCAGATATCCCAGGACGCTGGTGGTAGCGCCTCCCGCCGGAACGACATTCGCCATCGGCACCAGGGACAGGAAAGCGTTCTCGTCGTATGTGCCGCGACGTGCCGCGAAGGCATAACCGACTCGAGCAGTCAGGGTGCCCATCGACTTGCGCCACTCGGCGCGCAGTGTGTTCTCGTTTAAGACAGGCGCATCGGCGCAGTTGATCCATGATCCGGTGCAGCTGCGGTGGATGCGTTGCCAGTCGTATCCGGCTTGCAGGTACTGTCCCTTGCGGAGCCCGTATTCCGCCTGGAAGGTCGCTGTATTGATCGCGCGGCTGTAAGCGCGGTTGTTGTAGATGTTCGTGTTGCTGCCCAGCGTCGTCGGCAGCCCGTTCTTGCCGGCGAACGGCGATACGCCGGTCTTCGATTCGTTCGCGTCCTGGAACAGGTAAATACTGACCGGGGTCAGGTTGTCGCGATTGTCGTACTTGTACGCCGCGAGGAAGTTCCATTTCTTTCCCCGCGTCGCCGTCAGCTTGGCGCCAAACACGCTGGTCAGGACCAATCCGCCGAGGTTCGCGCGCGGAAGCCCGAACGCCAGTTGGCCGTTCTGCGCGGTCGTTGGATCGACGTACGCCTGGTCCTGGGTGTTGCGACCGTAAGAGCCGGTGACAACCAGCTTGACGTTGCGCGCGAGCTTCGCCGCAGACGTCATGCTGAACTGGTTGAACTGGTTGCTCGGCTCTTCGCCGAGCGTGGCGGTCTTCGTGGGATCGTTGACGTCCTGCCACGTGATCGTGGACGTATTGTTGTGAAAGAACGAGCCGTAATAGCCCGCGGTCACGTAGAGCTGCTTGCTCTTGTAAACGACCGCCGCATCCGCCTGGCTCGTGTCCCAATCGACGACATACGGCAGCACCACCGCGTTCTCGCTCACCTGCGAGGTGACCGCGCTCAGCGCCTTGCGTCCGTCCTTATGCTCGCGGCTGAAGCCGACCGGAATCTCCCAGTTTTCGCTGGGGCTGTAAGAAAACGCGAAGTCGCCGCGCGTCCGCTTGGTGCCGAGGTTGACCTTCCGGAAATCCGGCACGTCGGCCGCGCGAATCGCGCTCAGTGTCGCCAACTGCGCCGCGGTTGGAGAAGTCAGGACACCGGAGCTGTTGTAGACGCCTCCGGTTCCGGCGATGGGATCGAACGAGCGGAAGTTGATCGCCGTCGCGCTGGTCTGTGGCTGGAACGGCTTGAGCCAATTCGTTGGCAGAGTGAGGTTGTTCGATCCAATCCCGAGGTACGGGGTCTGGAACGTGTCTGATCGGTTCGCGATGATCTCGTCGTAGGTGAGGCGGACGCGAACCTTGCCTTGCAGCCCGAACTCGGCAAACGCGCTGCGATTCTCCAGTCCGATGTTTGTCCCCGCGAAGCGCCAACGCCACGCGCTGTTGCTGTCGTAGGCGGCGCCGCCGCGGAAGTCGAAGTTGCTGATGCCGAACGGGCCGGCGTTCTGCAGTCCGTTGTATTCGCCGAATTTGAAGGAGTCGTCGCTGACCCCGCCGATCCCCAACTGGATCTTGTTCTGGGGCTTGGCCGGATCCTTCGCTTGCGTCGCCACTTGCTTCTCGGGCGTCGTTTGCGTTCCTGGATTGCTTTGTGCGGTCGCCAGGCTCGTGAAGATGGCGAGCATAAGGATGAGGGCGAGAAGCTCGCATGAAATCCGCATCCAGCCGCCGGCGAAACCGTGTGCATTTCGATGAGTCATGATTGCGTATCTCCCGATCCTGTTTGTCATCGCTGGAACTTCGCGCCAGCCGGATGATTGGAGCCGTGGATGATCGAATGACAATTGAGACAGCTACGCGAATTGCCCTGGGCGGGCGGGCTCTGGCTTCCCAGCGCGATGCGTCCGCCGCCGGTGGTCACGTTTCCGGCCGGCAGGTTGGCGCCGCTATAGAGGTTCTTGCCGTGGTCACCCGTGTGGCAGCTCTGGCAGAGCATGGGCGCGCGCACCTTCAGCAGCGGCGCTTGGTTGGAGCCGTGGGGCGTGTGGCAATTGGTGCAGTCATCGACCACCGGGGCGTGCTCCCAGAGGAACGGGCCCCGCTTTTCCGCGTGACACAGGTAGCAGGTTTCGTTGACGGAATTCTTGACGAGCAGCGTCGGCCCGGCCGAACCGTGAGGGTTGTGGCAATTGGAGCACGTAACTTTGCCTTCCAGGATCGGGTGCCGGGAGAAGCGATGCACCTGGGCGCGCTGCGTCTTGTGGCAGCCAAAGCAGACTTCCGGCTGCGTCAGCTTGTTGAAGACCTTCTGATCCGGAGTGTGCGCCTGGTGACAGTCGGTACACGCCAGGCCGCGCATCTGGTGCTGGCTGCCCGCCCAGAAGGGGCGCGGCAGAACGCGCGATTCATGGCAATTCAGGCAAGACTCGTTGCGTTTGTCGACCGGCGACTGGTGCTTCGAAGCGGCGTGGAAGACGACGTCCGGCGAATTCTGGCTCGGGTCGCCGCGATGCGCGGCGCTCTCGCCGTGGCACGACTGGCAGCCTGGCGTCCGCGCATCGGCTTTCACCCCGTGCTTTGTCTGGTAGATGGACATCTGGGCCGCGTGGCAGGTCGTGCAGACGTTGTCTGCCTGCAACGACCGATCGGCATCGGCCGTCGCAAATGTCGCGGCGGCGGCGAACACGAGAAGCGCCAGCGTGACCAGGTGGTTCCGGATGGCGCGGTATGGATACATGAGTCGCTCCCAAATTCGCGGATGAATGCAGCAATTCCTGCGGTGGCTAAGTGCACCCCGCCCGCCAACCTGCGCGAGAGCACAAGAAATCTTTGGGAGAGCGAATCAAGTACCTGAGGCGAAAGGAATTAAGCAGGGCAGAGGCAGGCTTGACGGGGCGTTCCAGCGGTACGATTCACAGGCCTGAAACCGCATGTGTACGACGATCGGACAGTTTCGCGGAGTTCGCGTCGTACAGCTCGAGCGGGAACGTGACCTCCGTGTAGAGACGCGGCACGCCGCGTCTTCACATCAGGAAGAAGTCAGCGCTTGGCGATTGTTGTTTCTACCGGGGCGTTGAGGTACGACAGGATGTCGCCGATGTCGGTGGTGGTGAGCGTCGGCCAGCCGATGCCCATCTGCTCGCTTCGACGGTACATGCGTTCGCCGTGTTCCCAGAGCGACGCGGCCAATCCCACCGCCGTGTAGGCCTGGCCGCGGCCGCGTAGTCCGGGCGCGTTGGCGGAGCCCTGCGCCTCGGCGCCGTGGCACCGGTTGCATCCGCGCCAGGAAAACACGCTCTTGCCCACGTGCGGCGAGCCGGTTGGGTCGGTGTACTGAAGGCTGTACAGGAACGCTGCCACGTCCGCCATCTCCTGCCCCTGGAATTCGGGATGGTTGATACCGCGCTGCTGCATCACGCGGCGCATCACCGGCGAATGGTTCAACATGGCCGCGCCGAATTGCACGAATGTCGGCGGAAGGTGTCCCTGCGGTCCGAGGTTGGGGATGTCGGATCCGTCGTCTTCGCGAATGGAATGGCACGCGTTGCACGCCTTCTGCTGGAAGACCACCCACCCGTGCTCGGGATCGCCGGTAATGATGTCGCTCTCCGCGCCCGCTCCGCGCGCCGTTCGCACGTATGCCAGCAGATCGCGCAGTTCGTTGCCCTTGAACTCAGGCCAGGCGATTTCAGCGCTCTGCATCTTGTCCTGCATCGCCCAGCCGTGGTTCCACATCTCCTGCGTCCAGGCGATGGAGCTGATGGGCCCGCCCTTGGCGAGGTCGGGACCGGTCCGGTCTCCACCGCCGAGCGTATGGCACTGCGCGCACGACTTCTCCTCAAACAGTTTGTGTCCGCGCGTCGCGTCGCCGGGGCCGTCGGTGAATCGCGTGAGGTAGAGGTACGCGAGCAGCGCCGCCGCTTCGTCGTACTTGAGCGACGGGTATTTCATCCCGTCATCGTGCATGCGCGACCACATGGCGGGCGCATGGTTCCACATTGCGCTTACCAGTTGCGGCAGGCCGTGTTGCGCGTCCCACTCGCGGCCCAGATCGGGTCCGATCCTGCCGCCGGTTCCATTGATGGCGTGGCAACGAACGCATCCTTTCGATTGGAAGATAGCTTCACCCTGCGCGGGATTCGCCGACAGAAATACTGGACTGTGATTGCGCGCGCGCCGGTTTTGCGTTAGCAACGCCGTGGTGAAGGCGGCGATCGCCAGCAACGTGAGAATGCTCCAGATGATTACGCGACGCTTCATAGCTTTACCTCACCCACCGTGTTACAGGCACGCGCCTCGCCAATCTCCGCAGGCATAAAAGGGCATGTTTTGCAGGCGTGACCGTCCCGCGCAGCCATTCGCAACGCCGTCCGCGCCCGCAAAGTGTCAGAAAATCCAACGTACGGCCCGATGGACTAGTGGACCTCGCACAGCTTCATCTTCCGGTACAGCGTGTCGCGCGAAATGCCCAGCAGCGACGCCGCTTTGCTTCTGTTTCCGTTGGCGATGCGCAACGCGCGCTCGATCGCCAGCTTTTCCAGCGATTCCATGGCCAGCGTCGGCTCCATCGACTTCAGCATGTGTTCCGCGAAGCCTGCCGCCTCCAGCAGCCGCCGCAGGTCACGCTCGGTGACCGTCTGCGGATCCTCCTGCGACACGGCCACCGCGCTCTGCAGCACGTTCTCCAGTTCGCGCACGTTGCCGGGGAAGGAATACTTGAGCAGCAGCTCGACGGCCCCGCGGCTCAGCGTGATCTCGCGATCGTGGGTTTCCGTCAGCCGCTGCGCAATATGCTGCGAGAGCACCAGGATGTCTTCCGGGCGGCTCCTCAGCGGCGGCATCTCGATGATCACGGTCGCGATGCGGAAGTAGAAATCGTCGCGCATTTTCTGCCCGCGCAGTTCGCTCGCCGGTTGGTTGGTCGCTGCGATGATCCTCAGGTCGACCTCTGACTCCTTGGCGCTCCCCACCGGCCGCACCTGCTTGTCCTGCAGCACGCGCAGCAGCTTGGCCTGGATCTCCTTGGGCATCTCGCCGATTTCGTCGAGAAACAGCGTCCCGCCATGGGCCGCGGCGAACATGCCTTGCCCGTCGCCGTTTGCGCCCGTAAACGCTCCCTTGCGATAGCCGAACAGCTCGCTCTCCACCAACTCGCGCGGCAGCGCCGCGCAGTTCACCGGCACGAATGGCCCGTTTGCGCGCCGGCTGGCAGCGTGGATCGCGCGCGCCAGCATCTCTTTGCCGGTGCCGGTCTCGCCCAGCAGCAGGACGGGAACATCGGTGACCGCCGCGGCGCGGGCGCGCTCCACCACCTTCTGCATCCCCGGCGAGACGTACACGAGAGATTCGAACGACTTTCCCGCGCTGGCTTGCAGCTCGGCCACCCGCGTGCGCAGCCGCCACATCTCGACCACGCGCCGGACTTTCTTCTCTACCGCATCCGGATCGAGCGGCTTGGTGACGTAGTCCTCGGCGCCGCGGCGCATCGCTTCCACCGCGGTTTCGATCGTCGCGAAGCCGGTCATGATGATCACCGGCAGGTCGGCGTTGCGGCGCTGAAGTTCGGCAAGCAGCGTCAGGCCGTCCATCAGCGGCATCATCAGGTCGACGAGCGCCACGCAGATGTCCGGATGGCGCTCGTAGGTCGATAACGCTTCTTCGCCCGACAACGCGGTTTCGACCGAATATCCCTGCTGCGTGAGGAAATCTTTGACGCCGGCGGCAAGGCCGGCGTCGTCGTCCACCACCAGGACCCGGCAGGTTTCACTTACGTTCAACGTTTTCATGCGGTGCCTCCGGCGGCGGCTGTCTGGCGCAGAATCGGCAATTCGACGGTCATGGTTGTGCCTCTGCCGACGGCGCTTTGCACGCGAATCGCGCCGCCGTGTTCGTGGACGATGTTGTTGGCGATTGCCAGCCCGAGACCTGTTCCGATTCCGACCGGCTTGGTGGTGAAGAACGGCTCAAAGATGCGCGCCAGGTTTGCTTCCGGAATGCCAGGGCCGGTGTCGGCCACCGCGATGTGTACGGATTCATCGTGCCGGCTTCCGGAAACTCGGATTTCTCCGTCGGACACGATGGCATCGAGCGCGTTCGAGAGCAGGATGAGCAGCAGCGCCTCCAGCTCGTTGCGATCGGCGAGCACGTGCGTTCCGTTCAGCGAATCCACCTCTGCGACCACGTTCGTGCGCTTGGCCAGGAATTGCGGCCTGAGAAACGAAATCACCGACTGGATGGCCGCGCCGACCGGTTCCGGCTGCTTGCGCGATTCCGGTCGCCGGCTGAAGTCGAGCAGCCGGCGCACGAAGTGTTGGCAGAAGCGCACACTGTTCTCCAGCTCGTTCAGGTCTTCGCGGAAGTTCGCGGAGTTGCGAGCCGTGCGGATGCGCATCAGCATGGTCGCCAGCGGAGTGTTCAGGTGATGTGCCGTGCCGCTCGCCATCTGGCCCATGGTCGTCAGCTTTTCCACGGAAAGCAGCGTCTGGCGCAGCCGCACGCGCTCGCGTATGTCGTAGGTGACTTCGAGGAACGACGGGCGCCCGGTGTCATCGCGGATGACAGAGAGATTGAGCTGCACGGGAACCGCAACACCGGCGCTGGTGAAGCGCTCGGTCTCGAGATCGGGGGCGGCGCGTCCGGCCGCGACCTCCTGCATCAGGTGGCGCAGTTCGTCTCGCTTGCTTTCCGGGACCGTGGGAAGCGTGCCGCCGACGGTGCTCATCTTGTCGAATCCGTAGAGGTGCTCGGCGGCGACGTTCCACTCACGCACGCTCAGGTTGGAGTCGTAAACCGCCACCGCTCCGGGCGCGAACTCCAGCAGCCCGCGATAATGCTCGCGCGACCGTCGCAACTGCTCTTCGGTGTCGCGACGCTCGCGCATCACGAACCATGCCGCCCATCCCGCCAGCAGCAAAGCGGTCCCAATGCCGCGGGTGATGTAGAGGTAGTGCAGCGTGAGGTAGTCGGCGTCGCGAAAGAAGTGCGCCTCGATCAGCTCCCAGATCGCGAACACGAATCCCACGATGGTGACGCTGGAAAGCGTCAGGGTCACCCAGAACCATCGACGTTCGCGGATCACGCTGTCCACCGGGCCTCCTTCTTCGCACACCCCGAGCCCAGTCCGGTTCTGGCCATCTTTCGTTGAATGTCACATTGGTGCAGTGACCCCCATCACACTTGACGATCTGTAAGTCCTTTATTCCTAGGGCCCAAACCGTTAATCTGGCGCGATGCGTGCCATCGCCCTGGCAGGACTGGCGGTATCGGAGAAAGACATCGCGCCTTTCCGTCTCGGCGGCGTGGATATCGCGCTCTCGCAGCAGGTCGAAGCTGCCGATGCGGTCCTGATCTTCGGCGGCGACGGCACCGTCCACCGGCATCTCGCAAAGCTGCATGAGTTGCAGGTCCCGGCGCTGGTGGTTCCCGCCGGCAGCGGCAACGACTTTGCCCACTCGCTCGGAATTCAGAACGCGCAGGGCTCGCTCGCGGCGTGGAAGAGGTTCGTCGCGGGGCAGGGAAACGTGCGGCAGATAGATCTCGGTTGCATTGAACCGCTGACTGCCGACCAAACCTCTCCTGTTCCTGAAATTCGGCAGTTCGGAAATTCGGCAGTTCGGCAATTCTTCTGTTGTGTGGGCGGCGTGGGTCTCGACGGTGATGCCAACCGCCGTGCCAACGCGATGCCTGCGTGGCTGCGGCGACACGGCGGATACTTGCTGGCGGCCGCGCTGGCGATCCTCGGCAAGCAGCGCGCGCGCATCCGCGCACAGGCTGCGAGCCCGGCGGGCGAGCCGCTGCTCGACGCCGACGAGCAGGCGGAAATGTTCGTCTTTGCCAACGCGCCCACCTACGGCGACGGCATGCTCATCGCCCCAGGCGCCAAGCTCGATGACGGCAAGCTCGACCTCGTCTATGTCCGGCACGCCTCGCGCCTGCGCCTGCTGCGCATCGCGCCCACGGTTCTTCGCGGGACGCACATCGGACTGCCGGAAGTCTGGTTCGCCCGTGCCGCCGACGCCCACGTCGAAACCGATCCTCCGCTCACGGTTTATGCCGACGGCGAGCCCATCTGCCAGACGCCCATTCATGTCACCACTCTGCCGAAAGCTTTAAAGGTGATCTGCAACGGCTGAATGCTGATTGCTGCGTGCTGACTGCTCCTTTTCAGCTACACTTTTCCTCATGTCTGACGGTCGTTCGCGCACGTGGCTGTGGGTGTTGATTGGGAGCGGAGCGTTTGTCCTCTTCTTCCTGGCGGTTTTCGGGCTCGTTTACGCCAGCTTGCGCGCGCAGAAGGGCGAAATCGGCGGCGGCTTCGGCGACAAGATCGGCGTCGTCAATCTCGAGGGCGTCATCATCGAGCCCAAGGATGTGGTCGACGACCTGCGCGACTTCGCCGACGACGATTCCATCAAGGCCATCATCCTGCACGTGAACACGCCGGGCGGAGGCGCGGCCGCGTCCGAAGAGATCTACCGCGAGGTGTTGCTCGTTCGCGACGGCGATCCCGAGCGCAAGAAGAAGCCCAAGCGCATCGTGGCTTCGATCGAGACCGTCGGGGCCAGCGGCGGATACTACGTCTCCTCGGCCACCAACAAGATCTTTGCTGACAACGCCAGCATCGTGGGCAGCATTGGCGTCATCGCCGAGTGGTACAACTACGGCGACCTGCTGAAGTGGGCGAAGCTGAAGAACGTCGTCATCAAGGCCGGAGAGTTCAAGGACACCGGCAATCCCGCTCGCGACATGACTCCCGCCGAGCGCGCCTACATGCAGGGCATGATCGATAACATGCACCAGCAGTTCATCCAGGCCGTCGCCACCGGACGCAAGCTGAAGGTGGACGACATCAAGCCCATTGCCGACGGCCGCGTCTGGACCGGGCAGGACGCGATCGGCCTGAGGCTCGTTGACCAGATTGGCGATTTCCGCACCGCCGTTCTCGACACGGCTAAATCGGTCGGTATCAAGGGCGATCCGAACCTCGTCTACCACGAGAAGAACAAGCGGACCTTGCTCGACCTGCTGGCGGGCACCGACCTGTCCCAGTGGATCCCGGACCGCACCAAGCTCTTGCAGTCGAATGTCGGCTTCTACTACCTTTGGAAATAAGACATCCGGCAATCGGGGAATTGGGTCATCTCGGCGCAGGATTGTGCCTTGGGGGCTCCCGATTCGGCGATTACTGGATTTCCCGATTACCCGATTGCACTTGTACGGCTGCCCCGGTATCGGTATAAACTCCTTACTTCCATCCATTTAAGGCGGGAACGATGACCAAAGCGGATCTGATCGAGGAAGTCTCTAAGCTGGCCGAACTCACGCGCAAGGACTCGGAAGTGGTGGTCGAAACCATCTTCGACAGCATTGTTCGCTCACTCCATGCCGGCGACAAGATCGAGATCCGCGGTTTTGGCAGCTTCCGCACTCGCCAGCGCAAGCCGCGCGTCGGCCGCAACCCCAAGACCGGCGACAGGGTGGAAGTCCCGGCCAAGAAGATCCCCTTCTTCAAGCCCAGCAAGGAATTAAAGGACCTGGTGAACACGCAGGCCGGGGGTCAGCCTGCCGCACCCGCAGGCGGAAATCCGGCGTAATCGCAGCACAGGAATCCAATGCATGAAATCATCAGCGCCCGAGGCGTAACGTGGCTGGGATGGTGTCTCGGCTGCGGGTTCCTGCTTCTTGCGACCCACTTGGGCATGAAGATCCGCATGGTGATTCAGGCGCTGCCCGGCGCCTGGCTGCTGACCCCGAAAGAAGATCGCCTGACCATCCTCAAGTATCGCGATGAGGCTCGCTCGCGCGATTGGGGCTTGTGGCCGGTCTACCTATACGAGGTCATCGCCGGGGCGATGTTGTTTACCGCCCTGATGGTCGTTGTGAACGAAGCGCTGCTGAAAACGCCGCACTATCCCGAGGCCGAAGTCCACCAGGTTTACCTTCGCTGGAGGGCCGGACGCAGGGCGAAGCTGGCCGCCAGTCCAGCCCAGGCAATCGCCGACCAGAACAAGGCGGCGGCGGACAAGAAGGCTGCCGTTGACGCCAAGCCTCCTGTCAAGGACGGCCAGTAGCTCACGCTATTCGCGAATCCCGATCACGGCCATCATCCGACCGGTAAGACCGCGCTCTTTGCGATGGGAAAACAGCGTCGCGGTGTGGCATGCGGTGCATTCGCCGACCACGTCGATGTTCTTCTCTTTGACTCCGGCTTCCAGCAACTGCCGCCGGTTCGCCGCAACCAGGTCAAGATGGATCTGGCGGCTGATCTCCGCGTGGCCCGGCGCGCGCGCCGTCAGGAACAGGTTCGGATACTTCTGCTTCACCGGATCGTTGTCGAAGACTTCCTGGAACAGTTCCTCGTCGTAGGCGAACTGCGCGCGAAAGGCGTCGCGCACCTCGTCGCCGATCTCATAGCAACAGACGCGGACGCACGGCCCGATCGCCGCCCGCAGATCGGCGGGATTGCAGCCAAAATCGCGCCGCATCACGCCCACGCCTTTTTCCACGATCCGTTTCACCGTGCCGCGCCATCCCGCGTGAAACGCACCCACCACGCGTCGCTTGGGGTCGGCAATCAGGACAGGCACACAGTCGGCGGTTTTGGAGGCGAGCAGCAGTCGCGGAACGTTGGTCACCAGCCCATCGCCGTTCAGCGGATGGTCCGGCGGAACCCGCAACACGTGGATCAGGTCGGAGTGGATTTGCTTCATCTGCACCAGCGTCCACTTCGGCGAGCGCCCGCCATGCACCGCGCGGATGAACTCGGCTCGATTTCGCTCCACCGTCGCCTTCGTTGCGCCCTCGACGAATCCGAGGTTGAAGTCCGACGATCTCAGCCCCGGAACCAGCGACTCCCGCGGCGCCTTGGTCGCGCCCGGTTTCAGCCGCGTACTGAATCCGTGAACGACGCGGGGCACCGCGAGCACGCGCGAGCGCAACACGGCTTCCGGCTTGGATTTCGGAACTTGCTTAGTCTTCGCAGACTTCGTCTTGGCGGGCATCCGGAACGATTGTAACGGAGGGGAATTGCAGAATGCAGATTGCAGATTGCAGATCGAAAACTCGTTTCCGCCGTCATTCTGCAATCCGCAATCGGCAATCTGCAATCGGGTAAGAAGAAGAGCTTCCACTTGGAGGGAGCGGTCTCCGGCGACTATATTGTTACCGTCATGTACGAGGACTTTTACGTCAACGACCGCTTTACCGGGCAGCCGATTCACTGCATGTACCAGGCGCTGATCGTCGCCATCGCCACTCGCCACGCCGACGCGGTGGACATCAAATTCCTGGTCAACGGCCGCACCGTCTGGATCTCGCTGCCACACGTCGCCTGGGTCGAGTTCAATAAGCGTACTGGTAAGGTCCTGACCGATCCCCTGGCGGTCCAGGCCGCGGGACACTACCTCAAGTACGCCATCGAATCCGGGCTCGACGCCGGCCGCGAAATGTATAACCTCACAGTCCCCGAGGCGCTCCAGCACCTGTTCGCCGTGCTCGACGAAGCCAGGGCCATACCCGACGCCCCTCTTACTCCGGTCCGCCCGGAAGCGTGACCGGCGTCACAATTTTCCCGAACTGCCACCTTTAAACTCGCAAGTTCCCAGGGGATACCGGCCCGCATCCCATTGGCTGGCACATCTGGCTGTCTTGCGGATGTGGACAGCAGGCCCCTTCGGCTGGGCCCCTCCGGGGGTAACCAGCCGGGCGCTCTATTTCACGATGCGGGATGGAAATTGATAAGATTAGAGTTTCGGCTCAGAGGAGGCGACCCAGCCTATGGCCACCCAGGTGGATACTCGGACAGAGTTGAACGAATTGATCAGCCGCAAGGGCGTGCATCGCAATCTGCACGCCGGGGCGCTCGTTGAGCACGCCATCCGCGCCGGCGAAGGCCGCTTGGCGAGCAACGGGGCCATCGTGGCCTACACCGGCAAGCACACCGGCCGCTCGCCGAAAGACAAGTTCGTGGTCCGCGACTCCAACACCGAATCGAAGGTCGCATGGGGCTCGGTCAACCAGCCCATGGACCCGGAAAAGTTCGACGCGCTCTTCGGACGCGTCACCGAGTACCTCCGCAGCCGCGAGATCTTCGTGCAGGACCTCTACGGCGGCGCCGATCCGAATTACCGCCTGCCCATCCGCGTCATCAACGAATTCGCCTGGCACAACCTGTTCGTGCGCCAGCTTTTCGTGCGCCCGGTCCAGGACGAGCTCAAGACGCACGTGCCCGAATTTACCGTGGTCGGCGCGCCCGGCTTTAAGGCCGATCCGCAGCGCGACGGCACCAACAGCGAAGCCTTCATCATCGTCAATTTTTCCCGCGGGATCATCCTCATCGGCGGCACGCATTACGCCGGCGAGATGAAGAAGTCGATCTTCAGCGTGCTGAACTACATGCTGCCGCCGCGCGACGTTTTCCCCATGCACTGCTCGGCCAACATCGGCGCCGACGGCGTGACCGCGCTTTTCTTCGGCCTCAGCGGCACCGGCAAGACCACGCTCTCCGCCGACCCGACTCGCCGCCTCATCGGCGACGACGAGCACGGATGGTCGCCCTCCGGCGTCTTTAACTTCGAAGGCGGCTGCTACGCCAAGTGCATCAAGCTCTCGCAGGAGAAAGAACCGCAGATCTACAACGCTCTGCGCTTTGGGTGCGTGCTCGAGAACGTGGTCCTCGACGCCGAGACCAACGACCCCGATTACAACTCCGACAAGTTCACCGAGAACACCCGCGCCGCTTATCCGGTGGAGTTCATCGACAATTGCGTGATCCCCGGCATTGGCGGGCATCCGAAGCACGTGGTCTTCCTCACCGCCGACGCCTTCGGCGTGCTGCCCCCGATCTCGCGGCTCACGCCCGAGCAGGCGATGTATCAGTTCATCTCCGGCTACACCGCCAAGGTCGCGGGTACCGAAGCCGGCGTCAAAGAGCCGTCGGCGACGTTTTCCACCTGCTTCGGCGCGCCGTTCCTGCCGCTGCCGCCGCGGGTTTACGCGGAGATGCTCGGCAAGCGTCTGCGCCAGCACAACGCGCAATGCTGGCTGGTCAATACCGGCTGGTCGGGCGGGCCGTACGGCGTGGGCAAACGCTTTGACCTGCCGTATACCCGCGCCATGGTTCGCGCCGCAGTCGAAGGCAAGCTGATCGATGCCGAGTTCGTCGCCGAGCCCGCTTTCGGATTCCATGTTCCCAAGAGCGTGCCCGACGTTCCCAGCGAAGTCCTGATGCCGCGCAACCTCTGGGCAGACAAGGCCGCCTACGACAAGAGCGCCGCCGACCTGACCTCGCGCTTCGAGAAGAACTTCGAGCGCTTCCAGGTGACCGACGACGTCCGCGCCGGCGCCCCCAAGCGCGCGAAGTAAGCTTCGCCACCAGAACCGAAAGGCCACAGAGAAATCTGTGGCCTTTTCTTTTTCCGTCAGGAACTCACCGCGAAACTCCTTCCTCGACCGTGCTTCTCACTGTTCCACAGTCCAGCCCGCGACGCGGGCGAAACATTTGTAGCCCACGGCGTAAGCCGTGGGTTGGCGTCCATCAAGGAGTAACAAGCCCCTTTAGGGGCGACACTCCTTGACGAGGGCGTAAGCCCGAGTCGCACCCCAACTCGCGTTTCTGCTAAAGTTTTCCTGCGCGCCGGGCGCCTCCATATGAATCGGTTGCTTGTTTTCGCCGTTGCAACTGCACTCGTCCTTCCTGCATTCGCGCAGAAGAAGACCGCTTCGCCGCGCGCAAAGGCGCCGGCGGTCCAATCCACCGGCGTCGACGAGCAGGACATCGTCGACCTGGAAAAGCATCTCCTCAACTTTGAGCGCGACAAGAATTCCAAGGACCTCGAGCCCTGGATCGCCGAGGACTTCACCTATTTCGACGCCTCCGGCCAGGAGATGAACCGCGAACAATTCCTGAAGAACGTGAAATCGTTCGCCGGAAACATCGACTGGCTTAGCGCCGACAAGATGCGCGTGCGCGTCTTCGGCAATCTCGCCGTGGTCACCGGCGTCCAGCAGCGGCGCACCTCGCAGGGTGACGTTGACATGGTCGCCAAGCCCACAGGCCCTCCGCCGGTCACCACGAATTTGGCGTTTACCGACGTCTTCCGCCGTCGCGCCTCGGAGTGGGAACTGGTGCAGCAATTCGTAGGCGAGATGGGACAAAAGTCCGACGCGCCGCCCCCGCCGGCCGGCGACGATGCTCCTCCCGCCGCCAAGCCCGCGCAGTCCGACGCGCCGCCGAAAATCGCGCGTCCGGCAAAGCCGCCCGAGGCCGGGGTCCCCGACGACCCCGGAGTTGGGTCGTTGGGGTGGAAGGCTCGCTGAATGTTCGCCCGCAAAATCCGTGTAGAGTACGAGCGCGACGGATCCCGCCAACCTTGTCTGCTGAAGTGGCTCGACAGCTTCAGCATGCGCAACTTCACCAACGACCAGATGTTCGACGACACGCTCCCCGTCGCCGACGGCCAGATGGAAATCGGGACCAAGGTCCCGCTCGAGGAATTGAAAGCCGCGATGGAAGAGTGGTTCCGGAAGAAAAGCTATCTGCCAAAAGACGCGAAGCTGTCCGTGAGCGAGAGTGATCGGCAATCGGGTAAGCGGTAATCGGGTAATCGGAGTCCCGCTGTTTCGATTCCCCGATCACCCGATTTTAGATTTCCCGATTAGTTACGGTTGTGGCGCGTACGGTGCGATCTTCTGCGTTTCCATCGCCGCGTCGGCCGTGACCTTCAGCACCATCAGGACTTTGTCGTCGATGTTCTGCCCACCCTTGGAGAAGTCATCGACTTCCTTCAGGACGGTGTCGACGATGTGCTGCGCAGGCCGCGTGCGGATCTTCGCGACGGCCTCCGCCAGCCGCTCTTCGCCGAACTCGTCATCTTTCGTGTCGCACGCCTCGAGAATGCCGTCGGTGCATGCCACCAGGATGTCGCCGCGCTTCAGCCGCTCCGAGCCGCGCTGGTAAACAGCGTCGGGGAACATGCCGACTACGGTGCCGCCCTTGTCGAGCAGCTTGTGGCGCCCGGTTTCGCCGTCGATCAGGATCGGCGGGCAGTGTCCGGCATTGATGTAATGCAGCTTGTTGCCGCGCGTGTCCACGAGCCCGAGGAACATGCTCATGAATTTTCCGCGCCGCGTGTCCGCGCAGATCATGTCGTTCACCGAAAGCGCGAGCACTTCCAGCGAGTGCAGGTGCATGACCAGCGCGCGCAGCGTGGCTTGCAGGTTCGACATCACCAGCGCCGACGCCACGCCTTTGCCCTCTACATCCGCCACTACCAGCAGCAGCGTGTGTGGTCCAAGACTGAGGAAGTCGTAGTAGTCGCCGCCGACGTCGTAGCACATCTCGTTGATGACGGCGAGTTCGAAGCCCGGCACCACCGGCGGCGCTTCCGGCAGCAGTCCGCGTTGGATGTTCCGCGCCAGGCCCAGGTCGCGCTCCAGGCGCTGCTTCTCCAGCATCTCCTTGTGGAGGCGCGCATTCTCCAGCGCCATGGCCACGTGTCCGGAGAGCTTGTTCAGGAAGTCGATATCCTCGTCGGTGAACTGGTCGCCCGACGTGCGGTTGAGCAACTGCAGCACGCCCACGATCTCGCCCGTGCGATGCCGGATGGGCATGCACAGCAGCGACCGCGTCCGGTAATTGAATTTCTGGTCGAAGCTCTGCTCGAAGTAGGGAAGCGTGTAGGCGTCGGCGACGTTGATCATCTCGCCGGACTCGGCCACCTTGCCCGCCACGCCCGTCCCGAACGGAATCCGGATCTCCTGCCGGTCCAGTCCTGAGGCCACCACGGTAAAAAGCTGCTTCGCCTTGTTGTCGACAATGAAAACGCTGCCCCGGTCGGCTTTCACCTCCGAACGCGCGATCTTCAGGATCAGGTCGAGCAGTTCAGCCAGGTCCAGCGTTGAGTTCAGTAGGCGAGTTGCTTCGAAGAGCAGGGAGAGTTGTTGGACCTGTTTTTCCAGGTCCTTGGCCGGAGCCGCTGCGGTGCCATTCGACATCGACGAGGTGGATTCCACAAAAAATGTCCCCCCGCCCGGCATTGCGGGCGCTGACACCCGTAAAACGTGCTTTGAGGGGCGCGCTTACTATATTGCGGTTTGGGCGGGGGTGTAAAGAACGTAAACCTAAAAAATGCGGCCCAAGGCTCATTTTCCTTGCAACGATGCCACATAATTACCCAAGTTGACCCGCCTGGCCATCGCCTGGTCGTCATTCGCCCCGCTCAGCCGGAAGAGGATCGGTCGCCAATCCGGCATCCTGCCCGCCTTGTGCGCCGGGAGTTTGTCATCGCCAAGCACCGCTTGCACGAACCCGGACACGTCCTTGATGTGGCGGCGTTTCGCGATCGTGCTGAGGTCCGGAACCGCGGTTCTGAGCCATGCCGGCGTCTTCGACGATCCGTGGCCGTTCGCGCCGTGGCACGCGGCACAGTACTCCTGGAACGTCTGCTTGCCGGAACTGATGTCGGTCCGCCGCGAGGGAAGCGGTGCAGCCTTTGGTTTGTCGATGGCCTGCACGGGAAGCAGGAAGATCAATCCGAGCGTTACTGCCAGCGCGAGGCGAAGGCGGTTCATCGAGCGCCTCCTTATAGTGTGGGCACATCTTGCCGTCAGGGGGCGTTCCGGCGCTGTGACCGCCGTACTTATTTTTTGATTGCCGGGAAAGCGGTCAGTAATCGAACTCGAACGAGGCGGTCGTTTTCACGCGGATCGGCATGCCATTGCACATGGCCGGCCGGAACAGCCACTTCTTCATCGCATCCGCGGCGGCCTTGTCGAGCACCCACCCGGCGGATTGCATCAGGCCGCCTTCCTCCACGTGCCCTTCTGTATTCACCACCACCCAGAACTGGTTGTATCCGCCCCAGGCACCGCGCGGCGTCTGCGGCCGCACGCCGCGGATCAGCTTTGGCGGCTCCATGTTCTCACACCAGTCCCACGCCTCTGCGTTCGCGGGCGGCGTCAGCAGCGCCGGATCGGGAGACGTCAACACGTTCAGCGCATCCAGGTTGGCAGCGACCACCAGGATTTTGCCGTCGTAGTAGTTCATCGTGCGCGGCAGCTTGCGTCCGGCCAGCGTCTCGTAATCGCGGAATTCAAAACGATTGCCACGTTTGTCGTTCACCGCGCGCAACAGGGAAGTGGCGGGATCGAAGCAGATGTGCAACTCGTGTAGCTTGTCCCGCTTCAAGACAACGCAACGCCCATCCGGCTCATTCTTCAGCTTGACGCTTTGCGCATCGAGCGGCCACTCGAAGGTGGTACCGGCCTCAATCAGCCTTGCCAGCATGTCGATCGGCTCGGGCGCGTAAGGCAGATCCGCCGCCACCCACCGCCGGTCCGGTTGCCCAACTTCCGTCGAGTGGTAGCCTCGCGCTTTGATTTCCGTGCGCCAGCTCTTATGGAGGGACCAGTACTGGTGCGTGCCCTCGGTGCCATGTTCGCCTGGCACGCGAAAGCTGATCTTCAGCGTATAGGGCTCTTTCAGGTCCGTGATTCGCGACTGGGCCGCCGCCTTCTCCACCAGCTCGACCGCTTTCGCGCGGTCGTCGGCGTGAGCACCTACGACGACGACAGAGAGCACTGACAGCAGGATCGCCAGCGTGTTTACGCCACGAAGAATCCAGCCCGAACGCGGGGAGCGGAAAGGTTTGCTTGCGCTACGAAGAATCCAGCCCGAAGGGCGAGATATGAAAGGCCGGCACGGTAGTGCCGGGAAAGCGGCCCCCAAATAACTCGTATGCCAGTCCCGTAAGGGACGGCATCGATAGCTATTTGTCGTATTGCAGCAGCGAGAAGACGTCACAACCGCTGAGCTTCTTGCGCCCATTCAGGAACGTTAGCTCTACGGCGAACGCAGCGCCACAGATTTCCGCGCCCAGCGATTTCGCGAGTTCCACCGTGGCATGAGCTGTGCCACCGGTGGCGAGCAGGTCGTCGACCACCAGCACGCGCTGTCCGGGCTTGATCGCGTCCTTGTGCATCTCGAGCGTGTCGCTGCCGTACTCGAGCTGGTACGTGTAGCTCGCCGTCTCCGCCGGCAGCTTCTTCGGCTTGCGCACCGGGACAAACCCGGCGTTCAGACGGTAGGCCAGCGCCGGGGCAAAGATGAATCCGCGCGCCTCCACCCCGACCACAACATCGATCTTGGCGTTGAGGTAGTGCGTCGAGAGGCCGTCGATCAGCGCTGCGAATCCCTGGCGGTCTTTCAGCAGCGTGGTGATGTCGTAGAACAGAATGCCGGGCTTCGGCCAATCGGGAATTTCGCGGATGAGCTTCTTGAGTGCCTGCTGGTCCAGTGCCGTCTTGGGCTGCATTACCAGCCTCCTTCGATGCGAAAAGTCTTCAGGTTCTTGGGCGCGTTCGTCGGCAC
>Ga0157369_10000298_pt1 | contig 66393 bp, 66 predicted proteins | sample C25metaG_FD_113461 | JGI IMG/M metagenome (GOLD analysis project Ga0157369, IMG submission 113461) | Corn rhizosphere microbial communities from Kellogg Biological Station, Michigan, USA - C2-5 metaG | ecosystem: Host-associated > Plants > Roots > Rhizosphere > Soil | place: USA: Michigan... | reverse complement strand
CCAGCGTACGGCCAAAGCTAGGAATGCGATGACAAAATTATCGGGCAGCGACGGCAAGAGCACCCTCTACTGTTCCTTCTGCGGCAAGTCGCAGCATGAGGTCAGGAAGCTCATCGCCGGCCCCACCGTGTTCATCTGCGATGAATGCGTCGAGCTGTGCAACGACATCATCCGCGAAGAGAGCAAGTCCGCCCTCGTGAAGACGAGGGACGGAGTTCCGACCCCGACCGAAATCTGCAAGGTCCTCGACGATTATGTGATCGGGCAGGACCGGGCGAAGCGGGTCCTCTCGGTCGCGGTCCACAATCACTACAAGCGGCTTGCGCACGGAGCCAAGAACGGCGCCGAGGTCGAGCTCGCCAAGTCCAACATCCTGCTGATCGGCCCGACCGGCTGCGGCAAGACCCTGCTCGCGCAGACGCTGGCGCGGATCCTCGACGTTCCGTTCACGATGGCGGACGCGACGACGCTGACCGAGGCCGGCTATGTCGGCGAGGATGTCGAGAACATCATCCTGAAGCTGCTCCAGGCTTCCGACTACAATGTCGAGAAGGCGCAGCGCGGGATCGTCTACATCGACGAGATCGACAAGATCAGCCGCAAGTCGGACAATCCCTCGATCACCCGCGACGTATCGGGCGAGGGCGTGCAGCAGGCGCTTCTGAAGCTGATGGAAGGCACCACCGCTTCCGTGCCTCCGCAGGGCGGCCGCAAGCATCCGCAGCAGGAGTTCCTTCAGGTCGACACGACCAACATCCTGTTCATCTGCGGCGGCGCGTTCGCGGGCCTCGAGAAGATTATCTCCGACCGGATGCAGGGCAAGTCGATGGGCTTCGGCGCCCATGTCGCTGCTCCCGACGAGCGCAAGACCGGCGAAGTCCTGCAGCATTGCGAGCCCGAGGACCTGCTGAAGTTCGGCCTCATCCCGGAATTCATCGGCCGTCTGCCGGTGATCGCGACCTTGATGGACCTCGACGAGGACGCTCTGATCAAGATCCTGGTCGAGCCGAAGAACGCGCTCGTGAAGCAATATGCGAAGCTGTTCGACATGGAAGACGTGGAGTTGAGCTTCACCGAGGACGCGCTTCACTCGGTCGCGCGCAAGGCGATCGACCGCAAGACCGGCGCGCGTGGCCTCCGCTCGATACTCGAGGGAATCCTGCTCGATACGATGTTCGACCTGCCGTCGATGGACGGGGTTGACGAGGTCCATATCGACGGCGAAGTGGTCGAAGGCCGCAAGGACCCAGTGCGCGTCTATACCAAGAAGGGTAGCAAGACCGGCGACGCTGCGTGAGCAGCCAGGCCTTTGCCGCCTCTCCGGCGGTGGGATCGGACAGCCCGCTTAGGTTCCTGCCAAAGGCGATCCGCGTTCCGGAACGTCCGTTCCGCGCCATTGCGGTAGCTTGGCTGACCGCGTTTCCGATCAGCATCATTCTCGCGTTGCTCGCCAGCAGGCTATTTCCCGCAGCGGGTCACCCGGATTTCAAGGGCGGCCCAGGGCTGATCATCTTCGCAGTCGTAATCTTCTCGCCCGTGGTCGAGACTCTGATCATGGGCACGGTGCTCCTGATCCTTCTTCGCTTCCTTCCGGAATGGGTAGCGATCATCGTCAGCGCGGTCGGATGGGGAATCGCTCATTCGACGCTGTCGCCGACCTGGGGACTGGCGGTCTGGTGGCCGTTTCTGATCCTGTCGACGCTCTTCGTGGCGTGGCGGAAGCGGTCGCTGTGGCTGGCCTTCCTGTTGCCGATCTGCGTCCACACGCTCCAGAATCTCCTGCCCGGGGTTTTGATCGCGACCGGAGTGTCGATCTAGCTATTCGCCTTCGAGCGGGAGGGTATCGACCTCGGCCTCAGGCGCACCCAGCGCTTCCCGAACCTTTTCAACTTCTTCATCGGTCGGCGGCTTGGGGAGTTCGGTTTCGCCGGGAGCAAGGCTATCGTCCGGAATGCCCGGCCCTGTGCCGGCGATCGTCTCGTTTAGCGGCCGATCGTTCTGCCCCTCGCTGATCTTCTCGCGGTCGTCGGCCATCGCTTCGTCTCCTCTAATCCACAGCGCCTTTGCGCCGCTGAGGTTCCGTTCATTGCGCTGCACCAGTGTGCCGCCCATATAGGCTCCATGACTCGCCAACTCCCGCTTCTTCCGCTCCGCGACATCGTCGTTTTTCCGCAGCGGATCGTTCCGTTATTCGTCGGCCGCGAGAAGTCCGTCGCCGCGCTCGAAGCCGCGATGGCGGCGAACAAGGAGCTGTTCCTGGTGGCGCAGCTCGATCCGGGCGAGGACGACCCGGGCCGCGACGACCTCTACGATCTCGGCGTGGTCGCCACCGCGATGCAGCTTCTGAAGCTTCCCGACGGTACCGTTCGGGTGCTGGTTGAGGGTGCAAAGCGCGCTCGGCTTGTGAACCTTGAACCGCGCGACGGTTACATCGCCGCCGAGATCGAGGAGATCGAGGAAGAGGAAGAGATCGCCGGCGGCCCTGAAGCGCAGGCGCTGATGCGCTCGGTTATCGAGCAGTTCGAAAATTACGCGAAGCTCAACAAGCGCCTTCCGCCCGAAACCGGGATTCAGCTCGCCGAGATCGACAACCCGTCGCTGCTCGCCGACGCCGTCGCCTCGAATCTTTCGATCAAGGTCGCGGACAAGCAGGCCCTGCTCGGAGAATTGAATCCGGCGCGGCGGCTGGAGATGGTGTTCGGCTTCATGGAGGGCGAGCTCGGGGTTCTTCAGGTCGAGAAGAAGATCCGAAGCCGGGTCAAGCGCCAGATGGAGAAGACCCAGCGCGAATATTATCTCAACGAGCAATTGAAGGCGATCCAGCGCGAGCTCGGGAACGAGGGTGAAGACGGCGGTGACGAGCTTCAGGAACTCGCGCAAAAGATTCGCAAGACCAAGCTTTCGAAGGAAGCCCGCACGCGCGCCGACGCCGAGCTGAAGAAGCTTCGCGCGATGGCGCCGATGTCGGCCGAAGCGACCGTCGCACGCAATTACCTCGACGTCCTGCTGTCCCTACCGTGGGGCAAGAAGTCGAAGCTGAAGAAGGATATCGCTGAAGCCCAGCACATCCTCGATGAAGATCACTACGGGCTTGAGAAGGTGAAGGAGCGGATCGTCGAGTATCTCGCGGTCCAGGCCCGCACCAACAAGCTCAAGGGTCCCATCCTCTGCCTGGTAGGACCGCCGGGCGTCGGCAAGACTTCGCTCGGCCGCTCCATCGCCCGGGCGACCGGACGCGAATTCGCACGGCAGTCGCTTGGCGGCGTACGGGACGAAGCGGAAATCCGCGGTCACCGGCGGACGTACATCGGTTCGCTTCCTGGCAAGATCATTTCGAACCTGAAGAAGGCTGGAACATCGAACCCGCTGTTCCTTCTCGACGAGATCGACAAGCTTGGGCAGGATTTCCGCGGCGATCCGTCCTCGGCATTGCTCGAAGTTCTCGATCCGGAGCAGAACAGCCGCTTCCAGGACCATTATCTGGAGCTGGATTACGACCTCTCGGACGTGATGTTCGTGACCACGGCCAACTCGCTCGATATGCCGCAGCCGCTTCTCGACCGGATGGAGATCATCCGGCTGGAAGGCTATACCGAGGACGAGAAGGTCCAGATCGCCAAGCGCCACCTGATTCCAAAGCAGATGGAAGCGCATGGCCTCAAGGAGGACGAACTCGTCTTCACCGACGAGGCGCTGCGCAAGATCATTCAGCATTACACGCGCGAGGCAGGCGTGCGGACCCTAGAGCGCGAGCTGGCGAAGGTCGCCCGCAAAGCGCTTCGCCAGATCCTGGAAGGCAAAGCCGAGAAGGTGAAACTGACGCCTGAGAACCTCAATGAATATCTCGGCGTGCGGAAATACCGCTACGGGATAGGCGAGGAAGAGGACCAGATCGGCGCTGTCACCGGCCTCGCCTGGACGGAAGTCGGGGGCGAACTGCTCACGATCGAGGCGGTCACCGTCCCCGGCAAAGGCCAGATCAAGACCACCGGCAAGCTCGGCGAAGTGATGCAGGAATCCATCCAGGCGGCGATGAGCTTCGTTAAAGCGCGAGCGCCGGCTTATGGCGTGAAGCCTTCCATCTTCGCTCGCAAGGATATCCACGTCCACTTGCCCGAGGGTGCGGTTCCGAAGGACGGTCCATCGGCCGGTGTCGGCATGGTGACGGCGATAATCTCGACGCTCACTGGAATTCCGGTGCGACGCGATGTCGCGATGACCGGCGAGGTCACGCTCCGCGGCCGGGTGCTTCCGATTGGCGGCCTGAAGGAGAAGCTACTCGCTGCACTTCGCGGCGGGATTACGACTGTTCTGATCCCGTCGGAGAATGAGAAGGACATCGCCGAACTTCCCGAGAGTGTGAAGCAGGGCCTGGAGATCGTCCCGGTGAGCCACGTCGACGAGGTGCTTGCGCGGGCGCTTACCGAGCCCGTGTCCCCGATCGAATGGAGCGATGCCGACGAACATGCGGTCGAGCCAGTTATTCCCGCAACGCCGCCTGATGGCGAGGGTGCGATCCGGCACTAATGTCCCGGTGCGGGATCGATCCGCGCCGCGCGTTTCGAGTTGGCCTTTGACTTCGCCGTCGAACATTGCCTTATGTTCATCTGAGCGCGTGCGAGTCTCGCGCGGCGACGGGAGCGGCGAGGCATGAACAAGCAGGAATTGATCGGTCACGTTGCGGATCGCGCAGGCATTAGCCGCAACGATGCGTCGCGCGCGATCGAAACCATGCTGGAGCTGATTACTTCAACATTGAAGCGCGGCGACGAAGTCCGGCTGGTCGGTTTCGGCAATTTCTCAGTGACCCGTCGCAAGCCTTCGACGGGCCGCAATCCTCGTACCGGCGAGCCGATGCAGATCAAGGCAACCTCGCAGCCGAAATTCCGACCCGGCAAGGTCCTCAAAGACGCGGCTCAGTAGCGAAGGCTCGCGCTGGACAGCCGCTCTTAGTGTCCCTATCTGCGCGCTGGGCAGGGCGCGTAGCTCAGTGGTAGAGCACACCCTTCACACGGGTGGGGTCGTAGGTTCAATCCCTACCGCGCCCACCACTCCCAACCCGGTGACTTGCTCTCGCTATTCGAGGTAAGCCGGTTGGAAACTGCCGACCCGGCGAAGCTCGGCCCAATCCTTGAACTCGATTTCGCGACCGTGGCGGTCGATCAGCCCCTGCCGTTCCAGGTCCGCGAATACGCGGTTGACGTTGACCGACGTCTGGCCCGTGATGTCGGCGATCTGCTGCTGGGTGAATGGATTGACCATCGACCGGTCATCGACATTTGCGCCGGCTCGAACCGCGGTTTCGCATAGCAGGTGCGCAACCCGAGCCGTGGAATCTCGGCGCCCGCAGTTGACCAGCCATTCATAGCCGATCGACTCGTTCCGCTGAACCAGACTGCAGAAGAAGCGATGCAGCCGCGGATTTGCATCGATAATCGGGTCGAAGTCTTCGGCGCGTGCGACCATCACTTCGCTGCGGACGATTGCCTGCACGCCGTAACTCGCATTTCCTTCCCGGGGAAGGATAGCTTCTCCGGGAAAGCGCAGAGCGACGATCTGCCTGCGGCCGGAGCCATCGGGCTTGAACTTGGCCAATATCCCGGAGGTGACGAACATAACCTCGTTGCGAGGCACACCCGGCTCCCGAAATGGGCGGCGGGGATCCACATGAATTCGGCGATGCGGCATGTTTTCGACAAGGTCCGCCAGGTGCTGGTCCAGACCGGCGGCCATGAGCGTTTCTTTCAAGGAAACGTGTGGAGCGGCCGCGGCTCGTGAGCGACGACTCGTCTGCATAACAATTCTCCCCGAGCTGAAGAATGATCCTGATGTTAATCCCACGCAAGGCTATAGTCTGTTAACATTGATCCCGGTTTGGCACTGGCGCGTCGCTTGCCTTCGCGAGGTGCCCTGCCTAAGGAGCGGGCGCGCTTTTCTAGGTGCAACGTGGCGATCGTAGCTCAGCTGGTTAGAGCATCGGTTTGTGGTACCGAGGGTCGGGGGTTCAAGTCCCCTCGATCGCCCCATTTGCCTGATTAAACAGGATCTTCTTGGACGATATGGACACCCCTTGGGGCTACCCCGATTTCGATGCGCACGAAGCCGTGCATTTCATCGATGAACCGAGCGTCGGACTTCGCGCGATCATCGCAATCCATTCGACGCACCTCGGGCCATCCGCCGGCGGGTGCCGCTTCTGGCACTACGCCGACCCATCGGAAGCGCTGACCGATGCGCTGAGACTCTCCCAAGGCATGAGCTACAAGAATGCGATGGCGGGGCTGCCGTTCGGCGGCGGCAAGGCGGTGCTGCTAGCATCGCCGGACCGCCACAAATCCCCAGAACTTCTGGCTGCGCTCGGAAAGGCGATCGACGGGCTGTGCGGCCGCTATGTCACCGCCGAGGACGTCGGGATGAGCGTTTCCGACATGGTCGAGGTGCGGCGGCAAACCCGCTATGTCGCCGGCCTTCCCACGCAAGGCGGCGTTGGCGGCGACCCGGGGCCTCACACCTCGCTGGGCGTTTTTCTCGGCATCAAGGCTGCGGTACGCCGGGCGCTGGGCAGGGAGAGCGTCGATGGACTGCACATCGCGCTCCAGGGTGCGGGCAGCGTTGCCACCGGAGTAGCCATGCATGCTTTCGCCGAGGGCGCGAAGCTTTCGATCGCGGACATCGATCAGCACAAGGCGAAGAAGCTTGCGGACACGGTGGGCGGGAAGGTCGTCGCTCCCGATGAGGTGCTGTTCCTGGAGGCGGACGTGGTTAGTCCTTGCGCGCTCGGGGCGGTCTTCGACGAAGACAGCATCGCCAGGCTGAAGGCGCCGATTGTCGCCGGCGGGGCGAACAATCAGCTCGCCACCCCCGCGGACGGCGAGCGTCTCCACCAGCGCCGGATCCTCTTCGCCCCGGATTATGTGATCAATGCCGGTGGAATCATTAGCGCCTGCTTCGAATATCTCGGAGAAACCCAGGCTTCCGTCGTGCGCGAGCGGATCGACGGAATCCCCAATCGACTGGAGCAGATCTGGGCCGAAAGTGCGGAAACAGGTCGCGATCCCGCCGCGGTGGCGGATTCGATCGCGCGACGGCTCATTGGAAGAGCGTAGCCGGTCGAGCCGTCGCACTTGCTTCCGTCCATTTCTCCCCGCAATGACGGCGCAGCATCATGCACTTCCTCGCCAACCCCGCACGCTTCCTGAGGATCGCCCGTCCCGCCACCGGGTGGCTCCTGGGTATCGGTCTCATTTTAACAGCGATCGGGATTGTCTCGGGCTTGACACTTACACCGCCGGATTACCTCCAGGGTGAGACAGTGCGGATCATGTACATCCATGTCCCCGCTGCCTGGCTCGGAATGTTGGGATGGGGCGGGATCGCGGCCGCGGCGGTGAGCCAGCTGGTGTGGCGCCATCCGCTTGCAGTGGTTGCCGGGCGAGCCTTCGCCCCTTGCGGAGCGACCTTCGCAGGCATTTGCCTAATCACCGGGTCGATCTGGGGGCGGCCGACCTGGGGAACCTGGTGGGAGTGGGATGGGCGGCTGACCTCAATGCTGATCCTGTTCTTCCTGTACCTAGGCTATATCGCGCTGGCGGCATCCGAGCGGGAGCGCGGCGGGGAGGGGCGGCTTGCTGCGCTGTTCGGTCTCGTCGGAGCGATCAATCTGCCGATCATCCATTATTCGGTGCTGTGGTGGCGCACGCTCCACCAGGGGGAGAGCATCACGCTCACGGGAACGACGATCGCGCCCTCCATACTTTGGCCGCTGCCGATGACGACGGTGGGGTTCACCTGCCTGTTCGCAGCGGCCTCGCTGATGCTGATGCGGGCAGAACTGGCGCAACTTCGGGTTGAAGCGCGGATTCGGCGGGAGGCGCGAGCATGAACCAGTGGGCGTTCGTGATCGCGGCCTATTGCGTCGCGCTGGCCGGGACTGCTGGGCTGCTCGTGTGGGCCTACCTGTTGATGCGTGGGGCCGAGGCGGATGCGGAAAAACTCCGGACCCGCGAATGATTGCCAAGCCCAAGCATCAGCGGCTGGTCCTGGTCGCAATCGCGCTTGTGGCCGTGCTCGCCGCGGTATTGCTTGCCATGTGGGGGCTACGGGATAGAGCCGCCTATTTCTACACTCCGGCCGATGTGGTCGCCGGAAAGGCCCAACCCGGCCAGTCGGTCAGGCTGGGGGGGATGGTGGAGAAGGGTTCTGTCGAGCGCCTCGCGGACGGCGTGACCGTGCGGTTCGTGCTTACCGATGGAGCGGCGAAGGTACCCGTCGTCTTTCGCGGTATCGTCCCCGACCTGTTCCGCGAGGGCAGCGGCGCGATAGCCGAGGGCAGTCTCGAACCCGGCGGCACTTTCGATGCGACCAACATCCTCGCCAAACATGACGAACGTTATATGCCGCCGCAGATGGGCAACCAGGCGGCGGAGCGTCAAACGGCGAAGACGGTGATGAAATGATCGCGGAAACCGGGCTGGCGGCGCTGTGGCTCGCGGCGGCACTGTCGCTCCTCCAGCTGGCGCTGGGTTTCGCTCCGGGAATGCTGAAGTCCGGATCGGGCCCGATCCGCGCGGTCGCTGTACTCCAGGGCGTGCTGACTCTGTTTGCGTTCGCTATGCTTTTGCTGGTGTTCGCGACGACAGACCTGTCGGTCTCGCTCGTCGCGGAGAACAGTCACAGCGCCAAGCCGCTGCTCTACAAAATTGCGGGCACCTGGGGAAACCACGAAGGCTCCATGCTTCTCTGGGTGACGGTGCTTGGGGTCTCCGGGGCCGCGCTGGCGATCTTCTCTAGGCGGCTCGAAGAGCGGACGTTCGTCGCAGCACTGGGAGCGCAGGGCGCGCTGGCGCTCGGCTTCTTCATATTCCTGCTGTTCGCGTCGAATCCATTCGCCCGGCTCAATCCGCCCGCGCTCGAGGGAAGGGGGCTTAATCCGATCCTCCAGGATCCGGGCCTCGCCTTCCATCCGCCCACGCTTTATTTCGGCTATGTCGGGCTCTCGGTTGCGTTCAGCCTCGCGGTCGGCGCTCTCGTTACCGGCAAGGTCGATCGGCACCTGGCGCGGGCGATGCGGCCATGGGTGCTGGGGGCGTGGATCTTCCTCACGCTCGGGATCACGGCCGGAAGCTACTGGGCTTATTACGATCTCGGTTGGGGCGGGTGGTGGTTTTGGGACCCGGTCGAGAACGCCTCGCTGATGCCGTGGCTGGCGGCGACGGCGCTGCTTCACTCGCTGAACGTGCTGGCGGCCCGAGAGTCGCTTCGAGCCTGGACGATCATGCTGGCGATGATCGCCTTTTCAATGTCGATGGTGGGCACATTCCTGGTGCGATCGGGCGTGTTGACCTCGGTCCATGCGTTCGCCGTCGATCCCAAGCGCGGTGTTTTCCTGCTGATCCTGCTGGCCTTCTACGTCGGCGCAGCGTTGCTACTGTTCGCGCTTCGCTCGGGCAAGCTCTCGGAAGGGCCTGAGTTCGAGCTGGTCAGCCGCGAGGCGGCGCTGGTCGGCAACAATTTGCTGTTGAGCGTCATCCTCGGCGTTGTCTTCATCGGCACGCTGTATCCGCTCTTCGTGGAGGCGCTGACCGGCGCCAAGCTTTCCGTTGGTGCGCCCTATTTCAACGCTGTCGTCGGGCCGATTGCACTCGCATTGATGGCGCTGATCACGATTGGGCCATTGCTGAACTGGCGGCGCGACTCCGGTGAGCGGCTGAAGCGGCTGATCATCCCGGCGCTGCTAGGGCTTGGCGCATTGGTCATTCTGCTGATCGCGGTGCCTCAGGATGGTCTGTTGGCAAAAATCGGCTTCGGCTTTGCCATTGCTCTCTTCCCGGCAAGCCTCATTCCGCTGCTCGGCCGCAAGCTTCGACGGACACCGCTGACCACTTACGCAATGGTCCTCGCCCATTTCGGTGTCGCGACAGCAGTGGCCGGCATGTCGATCAGTAGCCTGACGACTTCGGAGACACTTATAGCCGCCAAACCTGGGGAGATCGTCAGCGTCGGTCCGTGGTCGATCCGCTTCGGTTCGATCCGGCCCGTTGCAGGGCCAAACTGGACCGCGCTGGAGGCGACGCTTTACGCGACGCGAGGTGGCGTGATCGAAACGCTAAAGCCGCAGGCACGCTTCTACACCGACCCGCCGACAGCGACGACGCAAAGCGCCATTCTGACGACACTTACCGGTCAGCTTTACACCGTGGTCGGCCAGCAGGTCGGTGATCGGTGGCAACTCCGGTTGTGGTGGAAGCCAATGGTGACTCTGATCTGGCTCGGCGGAGCGCTGATCGCGTTTGGCGGCGCGTTGGCGCTGCTGGGCCGCGCCTGGCGAGGCTGGCGCAAGGGTGGCGTGCGATGACCGGTTGGCTCCGCTTCGCCCCGATCCTGCTGCTGGTGCTGATCGTCGCGGCGATGCTGTGGCGGTTGGCGAACCCGCCCGACACGACCGTCCATTCGCAGATGATCGGAAAGCCGGTCCCGCAATTCGCGCTGGCGGCGGCAGTTCCGGGCGTTCAGGGTCTTTCGTCGGCGCAACTGGCGGATGGAAAACCCAAGCTGGTCCATTTCTTCGCCAGCTGGTGCGTTCCATGCATAGGTGAGGCGCCAGTGCTGGATCAGCTCAAGAAGCAGGGGCTCACCATTGAGGGGATCGCAATCCGCGACCGTCCCGATGAACTCGCCGGATTTCTGGCGCGCAATGGCGATCCGTTCGATCGCATCGGCTCCGATCCGGAAAGCAAGACCCAGCTCGCATTCGGCTCCTCGGGTGTGCCGGAGACGTTCGTCGTCGATGGGCGCGGGGTGATCCGGCTGCAGCACATTGGCGCGATCGAACCGAACGAAATCGCCGCAATCAGAGCAGCCGTGGAGCAGGCGCGATGAGGCTCGTGCTGCTGGCTATCGCTCTTGTGTTCGCCGCGCCCGTGCTCGCGGATTCCGACATGCCGCCAGCCTATTGGGCCAACCGGCAGCTCCCCAACCCGCAGCAGGAAGAGCGGGCGCAGAGCTTGATGCAGGAGATCCGCTGCCTCGTCTGTCAGGGGGAATCGATCGCCGATTCTGACGCGGAACTGGCGGGCGACATGCGGGATCTGGTCCGCCGCCGGATAGCGGCCGGTGAGAAGCCCGCGTCGATCCGCAGCTGGCTGATCCAGCGCTACGGAAACTGGATCAGCTTCCGTCCACCCACCCAGCCGATCGGATTGCCGCTTTGGTTGGCGCCGCTTGCGCTGCTGGTGGTGGGCGGGTTGCTCGCCGCGAGTCGACTGAAGCGAAGGCGATCGCAATGACGGGCTGGATCGCTCTTGCTGTGCTCTTCGTGCTGGCAGTTGCCGCGCTCTGGTTGATGCGCGTGCGGGGACCGCTGCTACAGCTTTGCGTGGCCTTTCTGCTGTTCGGTTGCGCCGGCTACGCGGTTCAGGGCAGCCCCGCGCTTCCGGGCTCTCCGCGCGGAGCTGCGCCCCCTGGCACGATTCTCCCAATGGCTCCCTTGCGCCATGCTTTCTTCGGGCAATTCAACGGGGAAGAGCCATGGATGGTGATGGCCGATTCCTTCGCCAGCCAGGGCGACACCGAAGAAGAGGCCGGCGTGATGAGCCAGGCGGTGAAAATCCATCCGGACGATTACATCCTGTGGGTCGGCCTCGGGAATGCGCTCGTCGATCACGCCGGAGTCCTCACGCCAGCGGCGGAATATGCATTCAAGCACGCCGCCGAACTGGCGCCCGGCTACCCGGCACCACCGTACTTTTTTGGCCTTGCGCTGGCGCGTTCCGGTGACCGCGAGGCAGCTATTGGTCTCTGGAGAGATCTTCTCGCCAAAGCACCCGCAGATGCGAATTGGCGGCCGGTTGTCGAAGACTCGGTCGCCGCGCTGAGCGGCGCAAAGCCGAACGGCTAGAGGGCCGCCGGCTCGTAAGGCAGCCCAAGCGCTTCCGCCACGGCCTTGTGCCGGATCTTGCCGCCAGACACATTCAAGCCATTCGCGAGATTGGGATCCGCCCGCATCGCTGCCTCGGCCCCCAAATTCGCGATCTTGAGTGCGAAGGGGAGGGTAGCGTTGTTGAGTGCGAAGGCGCTCGTGCGTGCAACCGCGCCGGGCATGTTGGCGACGCAATAGTGGATGATCCCATCCACCTCGAACACCGGGTCGGCGTGTGTGGTTGGATGACTGGTCTCAAAGCACCCGCCCTGATCGATCGCGATGTCGACCAGCACCGATCCGCGCTTCATCGTCTTCAGCATGTCGCGAGTGACGAGCTTCGGTGCAGCAGCTCCGGGGACCAGAACCGCCCCGATCACCAACTCCGCTTCTTCAACTGCCCGCGCGATTGCGGCGCGGGACGCGTAAGCAGTCTTGATCTGGCTTGAGAAGAACATGTCGAGCTCAGCGAGCCGATCGTTGTTGATGTCATAGATGGTGACATCCGCGCGCATTCCGACCGCCATCTGCGCGGCGTTGACACCCGAGACACCGCCGCCGAGAATCGCGACCTTCGCGGGCGCCACCCCGGGGACCCCGCCGAGCAATACACCGCGGCCACCCTGTTCCTTCTCGAGATAATGGGCGCCGACCTGAACGGACATCCGGCCGGCGACTTCGCTCATCGGTTTCAGGAGCGGAAGTCCGCCTTTCGGGGCGGTCACCGTCTCGTAGGCGATGCACGTCGCACCCGACTTCATCAGTCCTTCGGCCTGCGGCTTGTCGGCGGCGAGGTGCAGGTAGGTGAAGAGGATGTGCCGTGGCTTCAGGAGCGCGACCTCCTGCGGCTGCGGCTCCTTCACCTTGACGATCATGTCGCTGTTTTCGAACACGTCTTCCTCATTTGCGAGGATGGCGGCGCCGGCCTTCTTGTAAGCGGAATCCGGACAGTCGATGCCGCTTCCTGCATGGGTTTCGACGAACAGCTCGTGTCCGGCATGGACCAGCTCGGCAACCGACGCCGGGGTCAGTCCGACACGGTATTCATTGTTCTTGATCTCTTTGGGCACACCAATGCGCATTATTCGTTCGCTCCGGATATGGATTATGCGCGGCGCTATAGACCCGGCGGTGTTCCTTGTCCCCTCGGTTTGCAGGGGCAGCTACTCACTGCTAAGGGCCCGCGCCAGCCGCTAGGGGGCACGAGTGAAGTTCCGTAAGCCGTCGAGCCAAATCAATTCATGAGCATCACCGAAACCGGCGTCGCAGTTGCCGACGGAGCCGTGACCGGCGAGCCGGAGTCCGCGCACCCGCACGGGCAAGGGCCGCTCTACAAGCTTGCGATCGGTGCAATCGGAATTGTCTTCGGCGACATAGGCACCAGCCCGATCTATTCCTTCCGCGAGACGTTCACGGGCCACCATCCGCTGGCGCCGACTCCGTTCCATATCGACGCAGTGTTATCGATGATCTTTTGGTCGATGATGATCGTCGTCACACTGAAGTACGTCTTCATCATCATGCGTGCCGACAATAGGGGGGAGGGAGGCAGCCTGGCGCTGTTGGCACTTATCAATCGAAGCATCAGCGGCAAGAAAAGCTGGGCAACCGGCATCGTTATGCTCGGCGTCTTCGCGACCGCCTTGTTCTATGGCGACAGCATGATCACGCCGGCGGTGACGGTGCTTTCGGCCGTGGAGGGCCTGACGACGGTGCAGCAGGCGTTTGCGCCGTTCGTCATCCCAGCCGCCATCGCGATCCTCGTGGGGCTGTTCGCGATCCAGGCGCGGGGAACGGCGCGAGTCGGGGCAATGTTCGGACCCGTCATGCTCGTCTACTTCCTCAGCCTTGCCGTTCTCGGGCTGTTCCATATTATCGATCGGCCCACGGTCGTCCTGGCAATGATCAACCCCGCCAACGCCGTCACCTTTTTCCTGGAGCAACCACTTCAGGCCTTCCTTGCGATGGGGTCGGTTGTGCTGGCGCTGACCGGCGCAGAAGCGCTTTACGCCGACATGGGCCACTTCGGGCGTAACCCGATCAAGGTCAGCTGGCTTTACTTCGTCCTGCCAGCGCTTCTTCTCAACTACATGGGGCAGGGGGCGATGCTTCTGTCGATGCCCGCCGGCCAGGTCGCGGCTGCCGTCAAAGACCCGTTCTTCTATCTGGCATCCGAGGCGTGGCGCCTTCCGCTGGTGATTATCGCGACGCTCGCCTCCGTCATCGCGAGCCAAGCCGTGATCTCCGGCGCCTTTTCGGTGACGCAACAGGCCATTCAGCTGGGATTCGTTCCGAGGCTCAGAATTACGCACACCAGCGAAAGCGCCGCCGGTCAGATCTACATACCGGTTGTAAACTGGGCGTTGATGGTAATGGTGCTTCTGCTGGTTCTGACCTTCAGGACTTCATCCAATCTGGCGGCGGCGTACGGTATCGCTGTCACCGGAGCGATGCTCATCGACTCGGTGCTCATCTCAGTTGTGCTGATCACGATGTGGAAGTGGAACCGGCTGGTTGTCGGCGCTCTCCTGATACTCTTCTTCGGTGTGGATATCGGCTATTTCACTTCTAACCTTACCAAAATCCCGAATGGTGGCTGGTTCCCCCTGGTTGTTGCTGGCGTTCTCTTCACACTGCTCACCACATGGGCGAAGGGGCGGCAACTTATGATCGCCAGGCTCACCGAGATGAGCCTGCCCATGAAGGTGTTCGTGAAATCGGCGGTCCCTAGCGCGACGCGTGTTCCCGGTACCGCAGTTTTCCTGACCAGTTCGGAGAACGGCGTGCCTCCGGCGCTCCTGCACAATCTCAAGCACAATAAAGTGCTTCATGAGCGGGTCTTCCTGTTGACGATAAAAATCGAGGACGTGCCCTATGTAAAGGCGGAAAAACGCTCGTCGGTGCAGGACTTCGGCCACGGCTTCTGGCGGATCCTGCTTCGCTACGGTTTCATGGAAGAGATCGACGTGCCCGCCGCGCTTGCAAAGATCCAGGAATGCGGTCCGACCTGCAAGCCGATGGACACCAGCTATTTCCTGTCGCGGCAGACGCTGCTGACCTCGGCTCGGCCCGCGATGGCGGTGTGGCGTGAGAAGCTGTTTGCCTGGATGATGCGCAACGCGGAAACGGCCATGGAATTCTTCAAACTCCCGACGAACAGGGTTGTCGAGCTCGGGAGCCAGGTGGAGATTTGAACCAGCGGCAACCTGTGCGGGTTGCAAAGCAATGGAACAGATCGCATCAATCGCCGCACCAGTTTGCACGACCATTGCCGCGCTGATCGTAGCTTCGAATTTTGGGGCGCGGATCACCGGCTACGGATTTATTGTCTTCACCATCGGATCGATTGCCTGGGCGTTGCTCGGCCTCGTAACCGGCCAATCGAATCTCTTGTGGCAAAATGTGGTGCTCACCGGATTGAACCTGTTCGGCATCTGGCGCTGGCTCGGTCGCCAGGCGCGGATTGAAGACGGCGCGGCAGCCGCGGCTCACGACAGCAAAGCTGAGCCCGGTGAAACCCTGTTCCCGGTTTCGATGCTGAGCAAGGGCGCGGTCCTCTCCTCGGACGGAAAAGACATGGGCAATTGCGTCGATGCCATGGCTGGATGCAGGAGCGGCAGGCTCGATTATCTGGTCATGTCCGACGGAGGCGTCGGCGGAGTCGGGGAGACTTTGAGACGGATTGCCTGGACCGACTGCCGTGTGGACGGCGATCAGGTGAGAAGCGCCTTGGCTGCTTCCCGATTCCAATCGCTCGAAGAGGTTGAGCGGGATCATTGGCCGGCGCGCTGATCCTGCTTGCGACGCTCGGCTCAGCGGATTTCGCACGCCTCGATGCGCTTCGGCGGCGGCACTACCCGGCTGATCGCAATCGAGTCCCGGCGCATCTCACCTTGTTCCGGTCGCTTCCGCCGTCGGCGGAAGATGAGATCAGGCGCGATCTGATCCAAATAAGCTCCCACAGCGCTCCACAAGCGATCGAGCAGGGCTTCATCGATCTGGGTGGCGGCGTCGCGGTTCGGGTCCGTTCAGACGGTCTCGACCGCATTCGCGAAGAACTGGCGCAGCACCTCCACGGGCTGCTGGGCGCGCAAGACCGTGGCGGCTGGATTCCGCACGTCACCATCCAGAACAAGGTCGAACCCAAAACAGCGCGAGCTTTGCTTCATTCGCTGCAGAAGGATTTCCGCCCGCGGCCGCTCCGGATCGCCGGTCTTGAGCTGGTCCGTTACCTGGATGGAGAGTGGGAAAGGGTGGCGAGCTTCCCTTTTCGCGGGGTCAGCTGACTTCGCCGATCCCGTCGCAGCTCAAATCGAAGGCGGCCAGGCCCGCTTCCAGCACCGACGGGAGCATCGGCATCTCGAGAAGCTCATCGATGATGGCTTCGCCGCCGCCGTCTTCGCCCAGCTCCTGCGCCTCCTGGTAGGCTTCGTCCCAATCGCCCGCGTCATAGGTGCCTTGGCCGACCCAGCAGAGAGCCAGCACCTCGGAAAGCTGGTCTTCGGCGAGGTCCTCGAGCACTGCGCGAAGCTCTTCCTCGACACTGTCGTTGATCGAATCGTCGAGAACCGAGAGCGTGCCCTCATTTTCGTCGTCGACATTGTCGGCATCTTCGTCGCGATCGTAATCTGTCGGAGTCTGCGCGTCATATTCGCGCGCCCGAATGATGATCCGGCACAGGGTTTCCAGAGGCGTTAAAGGGTCCATCCAAAATGTCCGACAGGTCTCCGATTCACCGGCTTAACGAGATCAGCCGTAACCGGTTCCTACAAGTAGGTCGGGAGGCCCCGCTCGTTCGTTGACCGTCCAAGAGCAGCCCCCTATATCGCTGCCGCGCCCCACTCTGGGGTGGCCCCAGCCAGCCACTGATCGATGGAGGCAGCTTGGATCGGGGCGGAGTAGCTCAGCTGGTTAGAGCAGCGGAATCATAATCCGCGTGTCGGGGGTTCAAGTCCCTCCTCCGCTACCATCCAACTTGTTTGCAGGCCGCGGCTCCGGAAAAGCAAACGCCCGGACCGCTAGTGCGATCCGGGCGTCCTGCGTGACGACTTGCTCGTCAGCCCCCTTGGACCTTTGACTCCCCAACCTCGCCGATCCCGAGCCTGACCATCTGGCGAAGCAGTCAGCGTCATCCCTAGGTGCGCCGATTAAACGCCCGTGTCATCCGGTTTGAGGAGAGGTTGCGGCTTTTCCGCCCTTGCTGTGTCGGCGGAGCAACATTGGGTTCAGCACCGGTCTCGCATTGCCTTCACCAATCCAGCGCCCTAGGGCGAGGCCTGAAAACCATAAGTCACAGGATCAGAAATTGCGGGTTTCACGCGCTTTTCTCCCCGTTTTGAAAGAAAGTCCGGCGGACGCTCAGATCGTCAGCCACAAGCTGATGCTTCGCGCCGGGCTGGTCCGGCAAACTGCCGCCGGCATCTACGCCTGGTTGCCACTCGGGCTTCGAGTCCTTCAGAAAATTGAGCAGATCGTTCGCGAGGAGCAGGACCGCTCCGGCGCTCAGGAACTGCTGATGCCGACCATGCAATCGGCCGAGCTGTGGCGGGAGAGTGGCCGATACGATGCGTACGGGCCGGAGATGCTCCGGATTAAGGACCGGCACGATCGCGAGATGCTGTTTGGGCCGACCAACGAAGAGATGATAACGGCGCTGTTCCGCGATGATGCCAAGAGCTACCGCGACCTGCCGCGAATGCTCTACCACATCCAGTGGAAGTTCCGGGACGAGGTACGCCCGCGCTTCGGCGTGATGCGCGGGCGCGAGTTCCTGATGAAGGACGCCTACAGCTTCGATCTCGACGAGGCGGGAGCCCGGATCAGCTATTACAAGCAGATGCTTGCCTATCTCCGCACCTTCCAGCGGATGGGAATCCAGGCTGTGCCGATGAAAGCGGAGTCCGGACCGATTGGCGGCGATCTCAGCCATGAGTTCATCGTGCTTGCGCCAACCGGCGAAAGCGAAGTCTTCTATGACGCCGCGTTCGAGGAGATCGACTGGAACCGCTCCGATTTGAGCTACGACGATCCAGCAGGTCTTCAGAACCTGTTTGAAGAGGTGAATACAACCTACGCTGCAACTTCGGAAACCCATGACGAAAATCGATGGGCGCAGATCTCGGAGGACCGCCGCCGCACCGGGCGAGGGATCGAGGTCGGTCACATCTTCTATTTCGGCGACAAATATTCCTCGGCGATGAATTTCTCGGTTTCCGGGCAGGACGGGAAGCCGGTGAGACCGATGATGGGAAGCTACGGGATCGGCGTGTCGCGGCTGGTGGGGGCGATCATCGAGGCAAGCCATGACGAAGCGGGCATCATCTGGCCGGAGTCGGTAGCGCCTTGGACTGTCGGGATCGTCACCATGCGCGGCGACGATCAGCCGAGCGTGGCCGTGGCGGAGGAACTCCATTCGACGCTGCAGGCCGCCGGCGTCGAAACCCTCTATGACGATCGCGACGAGCGAGGCGGAGTCAAACTGTCGTCGATGGACCTGATGGGTCTCCCTTGGCAGCTTATTGTCGGTCCGCGCGGAATCGCGAACGGAACTGTCGAGCTCAAGCGTCGCGCAAGCGGCGAGCGAGAGGAGCTTAGCCTGGAAAGTGCGTTTGCAAGGCTAACCGCATGATTCTCAATCGTTACGAGCGGATGATCGCCCGGCACTATCTGCTCCCGGGCAAGGGGGAAGGCTTCATCTTCCTGGTCGCGGGCTTCAGTGTCGCCGCTGTCGCCCTGGGTGTGGCAGCGCTGATCATCGTGATGAGCGTTATGAACGGCTTCCGGGCCGAGCTGCTGGAAAAGACCGTCGGACTCAACGGCGATGCCATGGTCCAGGGATACAACGGCCAATTGTCGAATTGGCGGCAGATAACGGATGTCGCGGCCAAGCTGCCCGGCGTCACCTCGGCGCAGCCGTCAATCGATCAGCCGCTGATGGCCTCGGCCAATGGCCGCGTCGAAGGCGTGGAGGTGCACGGGATGCGGCTCCAGGATATCCGCGGCAACAAGGAGATCGCGGGCAACGTGAAATCGGGCGACCTGAGCCTGGTGACGCCCGGCAGCGGCTACGTCGCGATCGGCTCCGGATTGGCCGATGAACTCGGCGCCTATCCCGGAAGTGAGATCAGCCTGATCAGCCCCGACGGCCGCTCAACCCCCGTGGGATCGATCCCGCGCATAGTCACCTACACGGTCGCGGCAGTGTTTGAGGTCGGTGTCTACGACTATGACAAGCTCTACGTGGTGATGCCGATGCAGGACGCCCAAACTCTCCTGTTGATGGGTGACAACGTCAGCACGGTGAAAATCGACACCAGCAATCCCGACAAGGCCGAACAGATCCTCGAGCCCTTGCAGTCGATGGTCAACGGTCGCGGCGTGGTCCGCACCTGGAAGGACCTCAATTCAAGCCTGTTTCAGGCCATCGATCTCGAACGCGTGGTGATGTTCATTATCGTTTGCATCGTCGTCCTGGTCGCCGCGTTTAATATCGCGTCTTCGCTGATCATGCTGGTTCGGGCGAAGACACGAGACATCGCAATCCTCCGCACCATGGGCGCTTCGCGAGGTGCGGTCTTGCGCATTTTCATGGTTGTTGGGCTCGCCATCGGAGTCACCGGAATCGTGATTGGGCTCATTCTGGGAGCGATAGCTCTGTATTTCCGTCAGGGCGCGGTGGACGCGGTGCATTACTTCACCGGCGTCAATGCGTGGGATCCTTCTGTACGTATCCTGACCGACTTGCCGTCACAGACAGATCCGAAGGAGGTTGCTGCGATTGTCGTGGTGACGTTGCTCCTTATTTTCCCCGCAACGCTCCTGCCGGCCCGCAGGGCCGCGCGTACCGATCCGGTGCAGGTGCTTCGCTATGAGTGAGGCGGTCCTCCAGACCCGTGAGCTCAAGCGCAGCTTCACGCAGGGAGACATCACGATCGAGGTGCTTCGCGGAGTGGATCTCGACATCCAGCCGGGCGAGATCGTGGCTCTACTCGGGCCCTCCGGTTCGGGTAAATCGACGCTTTTGCAAGCGGTAGGTCTCCTCGAAGGCGGGTTCAAAGGTTCAATCCGGTTGAACGGGCAGGAAGCCACCAACCTGGACGATGAAGGACGGACCCGAATCCGGCGCGAAATGTTGGGCTTCGTGTACCAGTTCCACCACCTCCTGCCGGATTTTGACGCGCTCGAGAACGTCGTGCTGCCACAGCTCGTCCGGGGCGCAGAGACGGGCGCCGCGCGTGCTCGAGCGGAAGATTTGCTCGGGAAGCTCGGTTTGTCGCAGCGGCTTGAGCACCGTCCGTCCAAGCTCTCGGGAGGCGAGCAGCAACGGGTAGCCGTTGCGCGCGCTCTTGCCAATCGTCCGCCTTTGGTGCTGGCCGACGAGCCGACCGGGAATCTCGACGAGGCGACCGCCGACAGCGTCTTTGCGGAGTTCCTGAAGCTGGTGAAGCAAGAGGGCAGCGCGGGCTTGGTCGCCACCCACAATGAGCGGCTCGCGGCGAGGATGGACCGCGTGCTTCGCCTCCATGAAGGGCGGCTCGGGCAATCGTGAACCTCGAGGAAGAGCCACCCGCCGGCCCGCGAGAGCGCCTGCGGCGCAAGCAAGTCTATGCGCTGATGATTGTCGCCCTCTTGGGTGCGGTTGCAGCGGGCGTGTTGCTCGCAAGCTCGGTCTGGCAATGGAAGTGGGACACGAAGGCCTCGCCGGCGATCCAGACTGCCGCCGCACAGGCCGATCCGGCGAAAACCTGTGTGCTTCAGAGCACCCTGGATGCAATCAAGGCCGAGCTGTTCCGGCGAGCGGCCCAATCCCGGGGCCGGGATTCGGATGCATACGCGCGTATCGCGGGATTTTCGCTGCTTCGAATCGAAGCGCCTTCGGTTGTGAGGGAGGACGATCAACGACACGTCGTGGATTGTACCGGGAATGCGGATCTCGAGCTTCCGCCGCAGATCATGCTTGCCGCCGAAGGAACGATGCTATCTGGGCCGATAGACTATTCCGTCCAGCTGGACGCCAGCGGTAAACCGGCCGGCGTCGTGGTCGGTGACGCAGGCTTTATCGTCGGCCCGCTCGCAACCATCCAGACGGTGGCGCCCCCGCAGCCGCTGACTGAGGCCGCACCTGAAAACGTAGCGGTCCCGGCTGTGAGCAACGAGACGGCGCCCCAGGCAGAGGACCAATCGCAAGGTGCGGCGACGCCCGCACCCGCGCAGCCCGAGCCGGTGGAGAACCAACCATAAGTTCTGGCTCACCTACCTTGCGCCATGTTGCTGGGGATAAATCTCTGCGGCCGCTTCCATAGCTCTGGCGAGCGCACCATAGTCCGCTTGTGACCGAGCCTTACGTTCCGCTTCGTAACTTCTCCTGCTTCACGATGCTGGAGGGCGCGATGGAGCCAAAGGCCATGGCCGCGCAGGCGGTGAAGCTCGGCTTCCCGGCAATCGCATTGACTGATCGCAACGGTCTCTACGCGGCGATGTCCTTCACCGACGCCTGCATCGCCAAGGGTGTGCAGCCGGTGATCGGCGCTTCGCTTGCAGTTGCTCGACCGCCGGAACTCGGCAGCGGAATCGACTGGCTGGTGCTGCTTGCCAAGGACGAGCTTGGCTATTCGAACCTCTGCAAGCTGGTTTCGATTGCTCACCTCGATCGGCCGCTCAGTGAAGAGCCGCATGTTCCGTTCGCGAAGCTACAGGGGCTCAGCGACGGGTTGATCGCCTTGACCGCGGCAGGGGAGGGCGCGTTGGCGCGCCTGGTCTCCGAACGGCAGGAGCACAAGGCGCAGGCTTACTTGGACCTGCTCCAGCAGCTGTTCCCTGAGCGGCTGTATATCGAGCTGGTCCGCCGTGGCGATCCCGTCGAGCAGGCGGCCGAAGAGGCGCTGATCGACCTCGCCTATGCGCGCGATATTCCACTGGTTGCGACCAATCCAGCGGCCTATCTCGATAACAGTTTCCACGCCGCCCACGACGCGATGCTGTGCATCGCCAATTCGGCCTACATCGAAAGCGCCGATCGCCCGACGTCGTCTCCGCAGGCGTGGCTCAAGCCCGGTCCGGCCATGGTTGAGCTATTCGCGGATATTCCGGAGGCGATCGCCAACACCGCCGTCATCGCCCGCCGCTGCGCGGTCGGAGCGCCGAAGCGCAAGCCGATCCTTCCGCGCCTCGGGGAGGATGAGGAGCTCCAGCTACGTCACGATGCCAAGCGTGGGTTAGATGCACGGCTCGAGGGCCGGAGCGACGAGGACCGCGAGGTTTACAACAAACGCCTGGAGTTCGAACTCGAAATCATCGTTGGGATGGGTTTCGCAGGCTACTTCCTGATCGTCGCCGACTTCATCAAGTGGGCGAAGGCCAACGATATTCCGGTGGGCCCAGGCCGCGGATCGGGAGCGGGCTCGGTTGTCGCCTGGGCGCTCACCATCACCGATCTCGACCCCATCGCTCTCGGCCTGCTGTTCGAGCGCTTCCTCAACCCCGAGCGCGTGTCGATGCCGGACTTTGACGTCGATTTCTGCGAAACTCACCGCGACAAGGTGATCGCCTATGTCCAGAAGAAATATGGCCGGGACAAGGTTGCACAGATCATCACCTTTGGGCGGTTGAAGGCCCGGGCCGTCCTGAAAGATACAGGGCGCGTTCTCCAGATGAGCTACGGCCAAGTTGACCGGCTGGCGAAGCTCATCCCGAACCACCCAACGGACCCGTGGAGTCTGGAGCGCGCGCTTGGCGGAGTCTCCGAGCTTGCGGCGGAGTACAAGAACGAACCCGACGTGAAGCGGCTGTTCGATCTGGCGATGAAGCTGGAGGGGCTGCCGCGCCACGCTTCGACCCACGCCGCCGGCGTGGTCATCGGCGATCGCCCACTGGACGAACTTGTCCCGCTCTACCGCGATCCGCGATCGGACATGCCGGTCACCCAGTTCGATATGAAATATGTCGAGGCCGCCGGGCTGGTGAAATTCGACTTCCTCGGTCTCAAGACTCTGTCGGTTTTGAAAGAGGGGCAGCGGCTACTCGGACAGCGCGCAATCGAAATCGATTTCAATAGTTTGTCGTTAGACGATCCCGCAGTTTATGAACTTCTGCAGCGGGGCGACACGGTCGGCGTGTTCCAGGTGGAATCGGAAGGGATGCGCCGTACGCTGACGGCGGTGAAGCCGACCAGCTTCGGCGATATCATCGCGCTAAATGCTCTCTACCGGCCCGGCCCTATGGACAATATCCCCATGTTCGGCCGCCGAAAGAACGGACAGGAAAGTATCGAATACCCGCACCCGCTGCTCGAAGGGATCCTCAAGGAAACCTACGGCATCTTCGTCTACCAGGAACAGGTGATGCAGGCGGCGCAGGTGCTCGCCGGCTATTCGCTGGGTGGCGCCGACCTTCTCCGCCGCGCCATGGGCAAGAAGATTAAGTCGGAGATGGATGCGCAGCGGGCGATCTTCGTCGAGGGCTGCGCCAAGGTGAACGGGATCGGGTCGGCAAAGGCCAACGATCTGTTCGACTTGATCGACAAGTTCGCGGGATACGGCTTCAACAAGAGCCACGCGGCGGCTTACGCCCTGCTCACCTACCAGACGGCGTGGCTGAAGACCCACCACCGGCCCGAATTCTATGCCGCCTCGATGAGCTTCGACATCGCGCTCACCGACAAGCTGGCGATGTTCGTCGAGGATATGCGCCGCGGCGGGGTCACCTGCCTGCCGCCCAGCGTAAACGCCAGCGAAGCTGCGTTCAGCGTCGAAGAGGGCGCGGTCCGCTATGCGCTCGGCGCGCTGAAGAGCGTCGGGGAGAAAGCAATGGAGGCCTTAGTCGAGGAGCGGAAGGCGAAGGGGCCGTTTCGATCGCTCGACGATTTCGCTGAGCGGATAGATCCGAGGCTTCTGAACAAGCGGCAGTTGGAAAGTCTCGCCGGAGCTGGCGCATTCGACTTGCTCGAACCCCGCCGCGCACCTGTTTTCGCTGCTTCGGAGACCATCCTCGCTCACGCTTCAAGCGCGGCCGAACAACGCGAAAGCGGCCAACACGGCCTGTTCGGCTCCGGCGACTCCAGCATTCCGCCCCTCCGTTTGCCGGAAGCTCAGTGGACTCTTGGCGAGCGAATGGCCGCCGAACGCGAATCGTTCGGCTTCTACTTCTCCGGTCATCCAGTCGAAGCACATGCCCATCTGCTCGCAGCCCACAAGGTGAAGCGCTACGATGAGCTGGCGGATGTCCGAATTGCCGAAGGCGAGCGCGTCACGGTGACAATGGCCGCGATGGTAGAGGATGTTCGCTGGCGAACCTCCGCCCGAGGTCGCCGATTTCTCACCGCCACGCTGAGCGACTCCTCCGGTCAGTTCCAGGCAACGGCGTTTGACGATGAACCCATCGAAGCGCTTCAGAAAGCGGCAGAGACCGGGACCTGCGGCCTGCTGTCGATGGAATTGGACCGCCGCTCCGGCGACGACACTCCTAGAGCCGCGGTGAAGCGCTTCCAGCCAATCGAGAACTTGGCGAAGCGGACGCGCCTGCAGATGCTGATACGGATAGCTGATGCACGGCTCGTTGCCGCTGTAACTTCCGAACTCTCAGCCTGCCGCGGCGGGAATGGGCTTGTAAGAATACTCGTTCCGCTTGCCAGTGGCGGTGAAGCCTCGATCCTGCTCGGCCGCGACTTCGCGCTCGACGCCGAGGTCGCGCTTCGTATTGAGCGCCTAGCCGGGGAGGGGAGCACCGATCTCTCGGCGCAGGACCCTCCCCGGTTGGCGTTGGTAGGCTAAGTGCTCCTGCGAAGGCAGGAGCCCAGTCCGCAGAAAAGAAATCTGGGCCCTTGCCTTCGCAGGGGCGCCGCCTTTACGCCATCATGAATCCGGCCTTGTTGACCATCATCGTCAGCTTGGAGTTGGTTGCCTCGTCCAGATCCTTCCTGAGGTTCGGAATGATCTGATCTTCCTCCATCCGCATGTGCTGCAGAAGCGCGTCGCGAAGCTCGCGGATCTTGGGGATCCAGTTCGGATCGTCCGTCTCCATCTGCTTCAGTTCGAACATGAAGGTCTTCACATGCCCGTGCTCCTTGTCGAGCTCGTCGGCCTGCTGAACATCATTGTCGTCGCGGAGCGCCGGATAGATGACAGTCTCTTCCTCATAACTATGCTTGTCGAGCTTGTGGCCAAGCTTCATCAGAAGCATCGATCGCTTCCAGGTCTGGCTGTCGTCGGTGGCGATGATCTGATCGAGAAGGCCGCGGATCTCGTCATGATCCTTCTTCAGCATTTCGCCCCAGTCGCCGGCGCTCGCTTCGAGGCCCTGCATGATCGCCTTTCGGCCGAAATGTGCGGCAAAGGCGAGCCCGGCCCCGGCAATCGCGGCGCCGATCAGCGGCCCGGTATTGTCGCCCCAGGAAAAGGCGCCGCTCTGGCTGTTGCGGCTGCGGCTATTAGAATCTGAACGGGTGGCCATATCTTCCTCCATTGTTTGGAGGATTCAACACGAGGACCCGCGCACCGTTCCCCGATTTGGCGGCCTTAAGCCGAACCGCCCGAGCGGTGCGGTCTACCGGGATTTAGACGTGATCGCGGGACGCTTGGGGTCGGTCGCCAGCCGCATGTCGAGATAGTCGTCGACGCTCTTCATCAGCAGGTCGAGCTCGTTGGCGAAGAAGTGGTTGGCGCCCGGGATCACGTCATGCGTGATGGTGATGTGCTTCTGGGTCCGGAGCTTGTCGACCAGCTTCTGCACCGCGGAAGGCGTGACCACTTCATCCGACTCGCCCTGGATGATGATCCCGGAAGAGGGGCAGGGCGCCAGGAAGCTGAAATCATACATGTTTGCCGGGGGCGCGATCGAGATGAAGCCGCGAATTTCCGGCCGCCGCATCAGCAGCTGCATTCCGATCCACGCGCCGAAACTGACCCCGGCGATCCACGTGGTCTCCGCTTCGGGATGGATCTGTTGTACCCAGTCGAGCGCACTTGCCGCATCCGAGAGCTCGCCAATCCCGTTGTCGAAGGTGCCCTGGCTCTTGCCGACGCCGCGGAAATTGAATCGCAACACCGCGAAGCCGCGACGGACGAAAGTCTGGTAGAGCAGCTGGACGATCTTGTTGTTCATCGTCCCACCCGCCTGCGGGTGGGAATGGAGGATCATCGCGACTGGCGCGCGGGGCCTTGGACCGGGGTGGAAACGACCTTCGAGACGGCCTTCGGGGCCAGGAAAAATGACTTCGGGCATGGGCCTCGCGTGAAATTGGTGGGCTACGGGTGCGCAGCAGCGGCGGCTCCTATATAGGGGCGGGGGTCCCACTGGCAATCGGCAGACATCCGCCCAAAATGAGACAGCGAATCTACCTCGATCATGCATCGACCACGCCGGTGATTGCGCCGGCACGCGAAGCGCTTGAGCGGGGCCTTCAGGAATGGGCGAACCCCAACAGTCCCCATGCGGAGGGACGCCGTTCACGTACGCTGCTCGAAGAGGCGAGGGAGACGATCAAGCGTGCGCTCGACTGGCCTCATGACGTCATCTTCACGTCCGGGGCGAGCGAAGCGATCGAAATTGCGGCGGATCGCGCAACGGTTCCGGGCCGGGCGCATGGCGCAACAGAGCACGCGGTTGTTGGCCATGCGATGAGCGAGAAGTCGACCATGCTCCCGGTCGACTGCAACGGCATGATCGACGAGGCGGCCCTCGACGAAGTGCTGACTCAAGGGCCGTCGCTGATCGCGATCCAGCATGTGAACAACGAGACCGGCGTGATCCAGCCGCTCGACCGCCTCGCGACGAAGGTCCGCGACGCCGGAAGCATGCTGCTCGCGGATTGCGCGCAGAGCGCATCCAAGCTGCCGCTGCCGGACGCAGATGTCATCGCCATCTGTGCGCACAAGCTGGGCGGACCACCGGGGATCGGTGCGCTCCTGGTCCGTGACCTTGCGACGCTGAAGCCATGTGGTGGCGGTCAGGAGAAGGGCTATCGACGCGGCACTCAGGATGTCCCCGGAGCCCTGGCGTTCGCGGCGGCGTTGGCCGCTCAACCGTACAAAATGAGCCGCTTGGGCTTCCTTCGCCAGAAATTGGAGGAGGGCGTTCGGGCTTCCGGCGGTGTCGTGATTGCTGAAGCTGCGCCGCGTTTACCGACCATCGGCGCGGTTGCACTCGCCGGCGCTACCAACGCCGCGCTTCTCATCCAGCTGGATCTCGCGGGAATCGCGGTTTCCGCTGCCAGCGCCTGTTCCTCGGGCGCGTCCAAGCCGAGCCAAGTCCTTGAAGCCATGGGTGTTCCGCCCGAAATCTCCTCCTCGTTCATCCGCATCAGCTTCGGCCCGGAGACGTCGGAAGAGGAAGTCGATGCGCTTGTTGCCGAATTCGGGCGGATCGCCGAGCACACCCGCGCAAGGGCGGCATGATCTATCTCGATTACCAGGCGACCACGGCGGTTGCCCCGGAAGTCGCGGATGCGATGCGGCCGTGGATCGAGGAGAAGTTCGCCAATCCGCATTCTCCCTCCCGCTGGGGGCGTGAAGCGGACGCGGCCATCGAGGTCGCTCGCAAGCAGGTCGAACAGGCGATCGGTCTCGCAGGTGGAAGTTTTGCGTTTACCGGAAGCGCGACCGAAGCGCTTAACTGGGCGATAAAAGGGACCCTCGAGAAAGTGCCTGCCGGTCGCAACCGCATCGTAACGGCGCGTACCGAGCACGCGGCGGTGCTCGACACCTGCGAATGGTTGGAGGGCAGGGGAGTCGAAGTCGTGTATCTCCCCGTCGGACGCGACGGGCTGCTCGATGCCGCCGAAGTCGAAGCTGCGGTTGACGAGCGAACCGCGCTCGTCGCGGCGATGCTGGTCAATAACGAGATTGGCGTCATTCAGCCGGTGGGCGAAATCGCCGCGATTGCGCACCAGGCGGGAGCGTTGATGCTGACGGACGCAGTCCAGGCGTTCGGGCGCGTGCCAATTCCAGAAGGACCCGACCTCGTCGCCATTTCGGCGCACAAGATTCACGGACCGAAAGGCATTGGCGGCTTGTGGATGCGCGAAGGGGCGGAACCCACGCCGTTGATCCACGGCGGCGGTCAGGAGCGGGGCCTCCGCTCCGGCACCTTATCGCCCGCGCTAGCAATCGGATTCGGAGCGGCCGCGAAACTGGCGTCAGAACGCCGCGACACCGACGCTGCCTACATCGAGCGGTTATGGGCTACCGCCTGGCATGTGCTCGGACCCGAATGGGTTTTGAATGGCAGCCCCAATCAGCGGTATCACGGCAATCTCAACATCCGCCGCGAAGGGCTGGACGCTGCCAGGTTGATCTCCAACCTGCGCGACATTGCCTTCTCGCTCGGCTCCGCGTGCGCCAGCGGATCCGGACGGCCGAGCCATGTGCTCCGCGCCATCGGCCTCAGCGATCGCGAAGCGCGTTCATCAATCCGCATCGGCTTTGGGCGCTACACGACAGAAACCGAGCTGGTTGACGCAATCCAACGCATCGATGAAGCGGCCAAGGCTCAGGAGCGATTCGCCGCGTGACCCTCGTTCGTTTCTACAAGGCTGACGGAACGCTCGACCGCGAAATCGAAGGCGAGCCGGGGCGACGCCTGCTCGACGTGGCTTGGGACGCGAAACAGCCGCTCGAAGGCGCGTGCGAGGGGGTGATGGCCTGCTCAACCTGCCATGTGATCGTGGATGAGGATGATTTTGAGAAGCTTCCGCGGGCGAGCGAGGAGGAAGAGGATATGCTGGACCTAGCGGCGCATGCGACGCGACGCTCGCGGCTGGCGTGCCAGATCATTCTGACGGAGGAAATGAAGATCCTGAGCGTCCGCATCCCGCCGAGTGCTAGGAACTGGTTGAGGGGGTAGGTGGGAACCGGAACGACCCGGGACGAAATCGTTGTGGCTGCTTCCTTCCGGACCTGACCAGGTTGGCGACAGCCCCGTCCGCCCGATTCCCGAGCGCCATATGGGGGCGTTCGGCGTAGCTGGCAACCGCTCGCAATCGCCGCCAGCGATCCCTACAACGACCCCAATGAGTGACGAATCGCCCGGACTTGGCCTCGACCTCCCCGAGCAGCCCAAAGCGGCTGCCTCGCCCTATCGAGTCCTTGCCCGCAAGTACCGGCCGCAGACATTCGAACAGTTGATCGGGCAGGACGCGATGGTGAAGACCCTCGCCAACGCGATCGAGCGCGGGCGGATCGCGCATGCCTTCCTGCTGACAGGGGTGCGCGGGGTCGGGAAGACCTCGACGGCCCGGCTGATCGCGAAGGCGCTGAACTGCATCGGGCCGGACGGGCAGGGTGGGCCGACGATCACCCCATGCGGCGTTTGCGAGCCGTGCCGCGCGATCGCCGAGGGGCGGCACATCGACGTGATCGAGATGGACGCCGCCTCGCATACCGGTGTCGATGACATCCGCGAGATCATCGATGCGGTCCGCTATGCGTCGGTTTCGGCGCGCTACAAGATCTATATCATCGACGAAGTCCACATGCTTTCCAAGAGTGCTTTCAACGCCTTGTTGAAGACTCTTGAAGAACCGCCTGAGCATGTGAAGTTCCTGTTCGCGACCACCGAGGTCAACAAGGTGCCGGTGACGGTACTGTCGCGGACGCAGCGCTTCGATCTCAAGCGGATACCTGCTGACAAACTCGTGGCGCATTTCGCCGAGGTCTCCCGGGCTGAGCAGGTCGAGGTCGAGCCTGATGCCCTCGCGATGATCGCCCGCGCGGCGGAAGGATCGGCCCGCGACGGCCTCTCGATCCTCGACCAGGCGATCGCCCACAGCGGCGGCACAGTCAGTGCCGAACAGGTGCGCGACATGCTCGGTCTCGCCGACCGCGGCCGGATTCGCGACCTGCTCCGCCTCATCCTTGAAGGCGACGCACAGAAGGCGCTTGCGGCAATGGACGAGGCTCATGCTCTCGGGGTCGATCCCGCGTCGCTTCTGCGTGGGCTGATGGAAGCCCTTCACTCGGCTACCCGCGCCAAGGCCGGGGCAGGGGGCGACGCATCGCTATCGTCGGAACAGCGAGATTTTGCAGACGAACTGGCGCGGCGGCTCTCCTGGGCGCAGATCCACCGCCTTTGGCAGATGCTGCTCAAAGGGTTGACCGACGTCTCGATCGCGCCCGACCCCAATGAGGCGGCGGCGATGGCCGTTCTTCGGCTGATCCACGCCGCCGATCTTCCCGATCCCGCGGCCTTGGTGGAGCGACTTTCCGGAACTGTAACGACAGCAGCAGCGCCGGCGTCGAAAGCAGCTTCTCCGGTTTCTCAGACCGCTCAGCTGCCGCCGGATTTCCGCTCGCTGATCAAGCTGGTCGATGAGAGCAAGGCGCTTCTCGCTCACCAGCTTCATGATCAGGTCGGGCTTGTTCGCTATGCGCCGCCTGAGCTGGTCATCAAACCGCTCAAACCGTTGGGCGCCGAATGGCCGCGCGAACTTGCCACGGTTATGAAAGCGCTCACCGGAACCAGCTGGAATATCGTGACTTCCGACGAACCCGCCGAACCGTCCCTGCTCGAGCAAGAGAAGATGGCCGAGGAACAAGTCCGCTCCGAAGTGCTTCAGGATCCGGCGGTGCGGGCGGTACTCGACGCGTTCCCCGAAGCCGAACTCGAATCCTATACGATGAAAGGTGCCTGACATGCCCGAGATGCCGAGCCTCGATGAGATCATGAAGATGGCCCAGGACGTGCAGGCCGAAATGCAGAAGGCTCAGGAGAAGCTCGATGAGATTGAGGTCGAGGGCGTTTCAGGCGGCGGCCTGGTGAAGGTCCGCGCTTCTGCAAAGGGCCGAATCCTCGGCGTCGAATTGGACGACAGCCTTCTCCAGCCGTCCGAAAAGGCAATGCTGGAGGACCTCATCGCCGCAGCGATCAACGATGCCCGCACCAAGGCCGATGCTGCGGCCGGGCCGGAACTTCAGAAGATGACCAGCGGGATCCCGCTGCCTCCCGGGTTCAAGCTTCCGTTTTAATCTCGCGCGGAGACGCGGAGCGCTATCGTCATGCCGGGCTTGACCCGGCATCCGCCTGTCTTCGGAGGTGCAAAGGAAAGGCAGATCCCGGCTCAAGGCCGGGATGACGCTGGAAAAATCGCGGCCGCTCGCCTAACTGGCACCCAACTTTCCAATTCACTCCCGAAGGATCCGCGACCCGATGGCCGCCCAATATGCATTTGTCATGAAGGACATGACCAAGTCCTTCCCCGGCGCGCAGAAGCCGGTGCTCAGCCACATCAACCTGCAATTCTATCACGGCGCCAAGATCGGAATCGTCGGCCCGAATGGCGCCGGCAAGTCGACCCTCATGAAGATCATGGCCGGCATCGATAAGGACTATCAGGGTGAAGCCTGGCCGGGCGAGAACATCACCGTCGGCTATCTTCCGCAGGAACCGCAGCTCGATCCCAGCAAGACTGTGCTCGAGAACGTCAAGGATGGCGCCCGCGACGTCGCCGACATGGTCGATCGCTTCAACGCGATTTCGGCCGAGATGGGCGATCCGAAGGACGACACGGATTTCGACGCTCTGATGGCCGAGATGGGCGAGCTTCAGGAGAAGATCGACGCGGTCGATGGCTGGACTCTCGACAACCAGCTCGAAGTCGCGATGGAGGCGCTTCGCTGCCCGCCCTCGGACTGGAGTGTCGAGAACCTCTCGGGCGGTGAAAAGCGCCGCATCGCGCTCACCCGTTTACTGATCCAGAAACCCTCTATCCTGCTGCTCGACGAGCCCACCAACCACCTCGACGCGGAAAGCGTGCAGTGGCTCGAAGCCCATCTCAAGGAATATGCGGGCGCGGTGCTGATGATCACCCACGACCGCTATTTCCTCGACAATGTGGTGAGCTGGATCCTCGAACTCGATCGCGGAAAATACTTTCCGTACGAGGGCAATTACTCGACCTACCTCGAGAAGAAATCCAAGCGCATGGAGCAGGAAGAGCGCGAGGAGTCCGGGCGCCAGAAGGCGATCAAGGACGAGCTCGAATGGATCAGGCAAGGTCCCAAGGCGCGCCAGACCAAATCCAAGGCGCGTATCGCCAAGTTCGACCAGCTGGTCGCCGCGCAGGAAAAACATGTCCCCGGCAAGGCCGAAATTCTGATCCAGGTACCCGAGCGCCTCGGCGGCAAGGTCATTGAAGTCGACAATGTTTCAAAGGCTTACGGCGATAAGCTGCTATTCGATGGGCTGAGCTTCACGCTGCCGCCGGGCGGCATCGTCGGCGTGATCGGGCCCAATGGCGCCGGCAAATCGACGCTGTTCAAGATCATCACCGGCCAGGAACAGCCCGACTCCGGCACTGTCGACGTCGGCCCCACCGTTCATCTCGGCTATGTCGACCAGAGCCGCGACCATCTCGATAATTCGAAGAACGTGTGGGAGGAGATTTCCGACGGGCTCGATTACATGAAGGTCAACGGCCACGACCAGTCGACCCGCGCCTATGTCGGCGCGTTCAACTTCAAGGGCCAGGACCAGCAGAAGAATGTCGGCAAGCTCTCAGGCGGCGAGCGCAACCGGGTCAATATCGCCAAAATGCTTAAGCGCGGCGGCAACGTGCTTCTGCTCGACGAGCCGACCAACGATCTCGACGTCGAGACGCTCGGGGCGCTCGAGGAAGCGATCGAGAATTTCGCCGGCTGCGCGGTGGTGATCAGCCACGACCGCTTCTTCCTCGATCGGCTCGCGACGCACATCCTGGCGTTTGAGGGCGACGCCCACGTCGAATGGTTCGAGGGCAATTTCGCTGCCTATGAGGAGGACAAGATCCGCCGCCTTGGCGAGGAAGCGACACGGCCCCACCGGATGACGTACCGGAAGCTGACGCGCTAATATGCTTCCCGGCGTCACGCTTTGTAAGCTGATCCCGGATGCTGAAGTATTGGTCAGTTTGCCGCCTGAGGAAATCGGCATTCAGTTGCTCAAGGTGGCCCGGGATCAAACCCAAAATGGAATCTTCACCCGCGCAACCGTCGCCGGACCCGATGCTTTGTTCGGAGGTGGCCTTGGCCACGGCTACGGCAACGGGCCGTACTATCCTCAGCCTCAATCAGCGGCTGTCCAGCTGGCAGCCTACGAAGGCTGGCAGTGGCTGGTCATGCAGCTGCTGATCTTGCCTGCCCCGGAACCAAACGAGAAAAGCTTCTGGCAACTTAGCCGTCGCGGACAAGCGTTCCTCGATGACGAACCTGCGTTTCGTGACTTCGCTCAGGCCGCCCGGCTTTCTAGGGACCTACTCCATCCCGCGATTGCCGATGAGGTATGGGTGCAACTCGCACAGGGGCATTTGGATGTGGCTGTCTTCATTGCTTTTAAGGCGGTCGAAGAGAGCGTCCGGCAGGTGGGCGAATTTGCTCAAGAGGACATTGGCGTCCCGTTGATGCGAAAGGCGTTCAATAAAGACAATGGGCCGCTTCGTAATGCGCAACAGCCAACAGCCGAACAAGAGGCTTTAGCCAACCTCTTCGCGGGAGCCATTGGGTCATATAAGAACCCTCACTCACACCGGACCGTGAAGCTAGACGATCCGCGTGAAGCCCAAGAGATGGTTTTGTTGGCATCTCATTTGTTGCGCATCGTTGACGCACGAGCTGCCGCTCGGAACTATTAGGTGATCGCCTTCACTTCGCTGCTGTGGATCTGGCGGGGCGAGCAGGCCGGTCGCTGGTACTTCGTCACCGTGCCCGAAGAGCAATCCAGCGAGATCAAGGCGCACGCTTTGGGCAACCCGCGCGGTTTCGGCTCGGTGAAGGTCGAGGCACGCATTGGCGGCGTCACCTGGCGAACCTCGGTATTCCCGCTTAACAGCGGCGGGTATGTGCTTCCGATCAAGGCCGACATCCGCCGCCGGGCCGGGATCGGCGCCGGCGACGAAGTCACGGTAGAGCTGGAGCTGCTCTGACCTAGTCCGAGCTTCCCATGATGTGATCGCCGGGCTCTTCCTCGCCGTGGTCAATCTTGTCCTTCTTGTCGACGCCCTGGTGCGCCTCCGGGTCGCGGACTCGCTCAAGCTCGGCTTGAGTAGCGATGTCCTCCTGCAGGTTTCCGCCCGAGCTTCCGCTTTGGCTGGGTTCGAACTCCGCGAGGTCGAGCTCAATAATGTCGCTGTCGTCATTCTCGCGTGCAGTCTCGGTGCGGCGGTTTTCCATGTCGCTCTCCTTCAGTTCGGGGAACGGGTGCGGCATGGTGTCGTTCCCCTGATTGGCGCTGGTTGGAACCATCGCATCTCACGCCCGGTTGAGCGCGCGTGCAGCAGAGCCTTGGCGTCCTGATGAATGCGGCCGGGAACGTATCGAACGGCGCCGCTTCGGCCGCGCCGACTGCCGCCCATGGCGTGCACCTCTTCGGGGTGACGCTGATCGGCCTCACCGCCCGCAACGGTCACAAGCTGGTGCTGACAATCGGCTTCATCGCCGCGGCGTGGCTGGTCGCGTGGATCCTGCGGAAATTGCTTGGTCTGCTCGTCGGTAGCCGTGGTGGAACCATGGTGCAGTTCTGGGCCAAGCAGGGTGTGAGCCTCGTGATCGCGGCGATCGTTCTGCTCGGCCTTCTGTCGATTTGGTTCGACAGTCCGGCTCAGCTTGCGGCGGTGGTCGGTCTGGTCGGTGCCGGGATCGCCTTCGCGATGCAACAGGTGGTGACGGCGGTTGCCGGCTATTTCGTGATCCTTCGCGGCAAGACATTCAACGTCGGCGACCGAATCCAGATGGGCGGCGTTCGCGGTGACGTGATCGGCCTCTCGTTCATGCAGACCCGGATCATGGAAATGGGAGAATCGCCGAGGGAGCAGGGCGACGCCCCGTCAATGTGGGTGAGGAGCCGCCAGTTCACCGGGCGGATCGTCACCGTCACCAACGATAAGGTCTTCGATTGCCCGGTGTACAATTACACGCACGATTTCCCCTACATCTGGGATGAAATTTGCGTTCCGCTTCATTTCCATCAGGATTTCGAAAAAGCCGAGCGGATCCTGCTGGACGCGGGCTCCAAACACGCGCTGACCGAGAAATCCCTGGGCAAGGACGAGGTCTGCAGGCTCGAAGACCGGTTCGGGATCGAGGTGGGCCAGGTCGACCCGCGAACTTTCTGGCGGCTCACCGAAAACTGGCTGGAACTCACTCTGCGCTTCCTCGGGCCGGACCACGGTATCCGAAGCATCAAGGATCAGATCACTCGCGACGTCATCGCGGCGTATGACAAGGCCGGGATCGCGATCGCGGCGGTAAGGCAGGAGGCAGTCGCAACTCCCCAAGTGCAGCGCCGCGCGAAGCGGGTAAAATCCTGAGCGTTACTCGCTCTTTAGCAACGCCGCCGTGGCGTCATAGCCTTTCGCCATGTTGACCAGGATTTCGGAGGCGCCGCGGTCGTGGGTGCTTCGGGCCAGACGGCGGCAACGCGCAGCCTGGTCGCCAAGCACATCGGCCTGCTGATCGGTGACATCGATCAGCAAATTGACCGCACCGTCGAGCTCTCCGTCGCTTCGAAAGAGTGGGGTGGGGTAGGCGGCGAAGGCGCGCCTGCTGCCGTCGGGACGAAGCGCAACGGCCACTTTCCCCCGAACTGCCTTCCGTTCCTTGATCGCTTCGGCCATCGGGCACTCGTGGTGCGGCAAGCGCTCGCCGGTCATCGAGTATAATTCCCAGGTGACGCACCATTTGTCGCGGCCAAGCTCCGGCTTTCGGCCAGCGAAATCGATGCAGGCCCGGTTCCAGTAGGTAACGGCGCCGTCGGCGTCTGTGAGATATGTGGGCACTGGCAATTCATCGAGCGTCACCCGCCAGTCGGGGCTGCTGCGGACCGCCTGAAGCGCGGCGTCGAGATAATCTTGCGGCTGGGGTGTGGCGAGCATCGTCCGAGCAAATCTGATCCGAGTTAGCGCTAACAACCAAGACGTATTGAAGCGGTTCCCCCTTGCACGACATCGGCGAGGAAATCTGACATCAACGTGTCGGCAAGGTCACACTTGGGAGGTTAGCGAAGACGCTTCACAAGCAAGCGTCCGTCCGCGCCCGCTTTGACGTCGAAATTCGGCATTGCCCGGATAAGGTCCGACAGCCGCGTGTAGCCGTAGTTGCGGGTGGCAAAGCTGGAGACTGCCTTCGCTCGCTGGCCGAGTTCCGAAAGGGTGGTGTAGCCATCCTCGTCGCGCTCCGATGCCTTGTAGGCGGAGCCGAGAAGCTCGAGTAGCGCCGGATCGACTTCGCGCTCTTCGGACTCCAGCGCGTCAGCTGCTCCTGGTCCGTTATTGGCCAGCGCAGCGATGTCAAAAAAGCGGGTGCAGGCTTGTCGGAACCCGAGCGGCGTTTTCGTGGTGCCGAAACCGTAAACCGGCAGCCCGTTTTCGCGGATGCGTTGAGCGAGGGGAAGGAAATCGCTGTCGCTCGACATGATGCCGAAGCCATCGACGCTGCCACGATAGAGCAAATCCATCGCATCGATCGTCATCCGCATGTCGGTTGCGCTTTTGCCTTTGACGATGTCGAACTGCTGCACCGGGATGATCGAGTGCAATCCGGTGAGGTTTCCCCAGCCTTTGAGGCTCGCTTTCGCCCAATTGCCGTAGGCGCGGCGGATGTTGATTGTACCCAGTTCGCCGAGGACGAGAAGGACCTCGTCGATATGATCCGGCGACGCGTTGTCGGCATCGATCAGCAGGGCAATGTTGGCGTCATTGCTGGTGCGTCCCTTGTCGTTCATCGGCCGAATCCCTTCGCTACATCGCTTTCTAAAGGATCGGGTCGGGAACGAAACCGCAGTTTCGGGCACTGTCACGACAAGGGGATGAGACTGGGAGATAGAATATGCGAAAAATGGCACTCTCTGCGGCTGCCGCAGCTACTATTGCGCTGAGCGGCTGCGCAACGAATCCCGCTTATGATCACCAGGTCGCAGGAACGGCAGAAGGCGCCGCAATCGGCGCGGGCGTTGGCGCCGTCGCCGGCTCGATCGTTCCTGGCATCGGCACCGCAACCGGTGCGGTGGCAGGTGCAGTTCTCGGCGGAGTCCTTGGCGCCGTGGTCAACGGGCACCAATATTACCGCGATACCCGTGGCTATTGTTATTACGTCGATGCCAACGGTCAGCCGCACTATAGTTACGACGTCCGCTGCTAGGCCAAGCGAACTCAGGACGGTTTGGACGGGGCGGACTGGTTCCGCCCCGTCTTCACATGTGGTGACTGCGGATTGATCGCTCCGAAAGCGCCGTCTGGCGCGCCGGAATTCTCGGAAAGTTATCGGGCGGAACGAAAATTCCTCTCATGCACTGAATCCCTGTTGGGAATTCCGGGGGAGAGTATTGGAGGACGAGTGATGAAACGTCTGCTGATTACGGCCGCTGTCGCGACGACTGTCGCGCTCGGTGGCTGCGCAAGTAACCCCTACGGATATGGCTATAACAGCCCCTACGGGTACAATAGCCCCTACGGCTACAACAGTCCCTACGGCTACAATGGCTATGGCTACAATAACAACAGCCAGCTCGGTAACGCCGCAGCCGGTGCTGCGATCGGTGCTGCCGGCGGAGCGATCGCCGGCGCGGTTCTTCCGGGCGTAAGTGCCGGCACGGGTGCTGTTGCCGGCGCAATCCTCGGCGGTGTTCTCGGAGCAACGATTAACGGGCATCAATATTACCGCGATACCCGTGGTTATTGCTATTACGTCGACCAGTACGGCCAGCCGCACTATAGTTACGACGTCCGCTGCTAGCCAGCTTCAGCTGACGGGGCGGAAGCTCCCTTCCGCCTCGTCCAGCAGATAGAGCCGCCCTTCGGCAATCGCGAAATGCGCGCCGTGCAGCTTGAGCCGGCCGTCTTTTTCGCGTTCAGCGATGAAGGGAAACGTGCGCAGGTTGTCGAGTGATAGCTTCACTGCGTCCCATTCCATCTCGAGTATGGCAGTGGCGTTAACTTCGTCATGGTGTTCGCGCACTTGATCACGAACCGGTTTTAGCATCGACACCCAGTCTGCGATGAATTGGCCCCCGCCGGGAGGCGCTCCGTCAAAGCTGCCTGTGAGAGCGGCTGCGCACCCGCCGCAGGAGCCGTGGCCGAGGACGACGATCTCCTCCACCTCAAGCTGCGTGACTCCGAACTCGAGCGCCGCCGACACACCGTGATAGCCCGCAGAAGTTTCGTAGGGCGGAGCCAGCGCGGCGATGTTGCGGACAACAAAAATCTCGCCGGGTGCAGTATCGAAAATCTGGGCCGGGTCGCTTCGGCTGTCGGCGCAGGCGATAACCATGGTCTTTGGGCTCTGGCCTTCGGCGAGCTCCGACCAGCGCTCGCGCTCTTTAGGCCAATGATCCTGTCGAAAGCGGCGATATCCGTCGATTAGTCGGGTGAGGCGTGGCATGACGCTTCCGCTAATGGTCGAGTGCAGGGGTGGCAAGGGCGGCGCCTGATCGCTATCTGGCCGGAATGAACGCTCCTGTCGCAGTTCCGAAGCCGCGCAAGCCCGATTGGATCAGGGTCAAGGCGCCCACCAGCGAAGGCTATCATTCGACCCGGCGGTTGATGCGCGACCTGAACCTCGCCACCGTTTGCGAAGAGGCAGCCTGCCCCAACATTGGCGAGTGCTGGACCAAGAAGCATGCGACGGTGATGATCCTGGGCGACACCTGCACCCGCGCGTGCGCTTTCTGCAATGTGAAGACAGGGATGCCGAGAGCGGTCGATCCCCTGGAGCCCGAACATGTCGCGACCGCTGCTGCCGAGCTCGGCCTTGAGCATATCGTTGTGACCTCGGTCGACCGCGATGACCTGCCCGACGGAGGCGCATCGCAGTTCGTCAAGGTGATCCAAGCCCTGCGGAAGCGCACACCGACCACCACGATCGAGATCCTGACACCCGACTTCCGTAACAAGAGTGAGGCGGCGGTGGAGGCGATCGTCGAGGCCGGGCCGGACGTCTACAATCACAACCTTGAAACCGTTCCTAGGCTCTATCCCACGATTCGGCCCGGGGCGCGCTATTACGCCTCGCTTCGGCTGCTGGAGAGCATCAAGCGCAACGCCCCGCACATTTTCACCAAGTCCGGAGTGATGGTGGGTTTGGGCGAGCAACGGCTGGAAGTGCACCAGGTGATGGACGACATGCGCTCGGCAGGCGTCGATTTCCTGACGATGGGCCAATATCTCCAGCCAACTCCGCGTCATGCGAAGGTCGAGGAATTCGTCACTCCCCAGGCATTCGACGCCTATGGCGCGATCGCGAGAGCCAAAGGCTTCCTGCTGGTTGCAGCATCGCCACTGACTCGCTCCAGCTATCATGCCGGTGACGATTTTCGGAAAATGCAGGAGGCCAGGGCGGCGCAATTGGGTCGGTCGAACGGCTAATGCCGCGGCATAGCGAAACGCGGCATCTTCCCTACACGCCCGAGCAATTGTTCAATCTCGTGGCTGACGTCGAACGCTACAATGAGTTCCTGCCGTGGGTGGTCGCGGTGCGAATACGCTCCGCAAGCGACAAGGAGATCCTCGCTGACCTCGTCGTTGGCTTCAGTGCGTTCAAGGAGCGATTCACCAGCCAGGTCACGTTGGACAAGCCGCGGCGAATCCACGTCGAATATATCGAAGGGCCCCTGAAGTATCTTCACAACGAATGGCGGTTCGATCCTGCGGAAGAGGGGGGAACGAACATTTTCTTCTCTGTGGATTTCGCTTTTCGTTCGCGGATTTTCCAGGCGCTTGCAGGGGAGATGTTCGACCGTGCTCTGCGGAGAATGACTGACGCTTTCGAGCGGCGCGCCGCAGCGCTCTACGGCATCAACAACTCAAGCGCACAGAGCGCTGCCTGAAGGCGCACGCCGGCGCGGTCTTCGCCATCAAAAAACTTTTGGTCTGCGACCATTGCTTCCGGATCGGCGTTCCGCTCGGCGCGGGCAAACACCACGGTGCCGACCGGCTTCGCCGGTGTACCGCCGCCGGGCCCGGCGATCCCGGTGATTGCAACCGCGATATCAGCCGCCGAGGCATTCAAAGCGCCCTGTGCCATTGCCCAAGCGGTGGCGACGCTGACCGCACCGAAGGTTTCCACGACCTCAGAGCTTACTCCGAGTTCACCGATTTTCGAAGCGTTGGAATAGGTTACATAGCCTGCTTCAAATACCTCTGAAGCACCGGCAATCTCGGTAAGTGCAGCGCAAACGAGGCCCCCGGTGCAGCTTTCGGCAACGGCGACGCGGCGTCCGGCCTTACGATTGGCCTCGACGGCCTCCCGTGCCTTGTCGACCAATTCCTGCGGCAGAAGGCCCTCAGCCATTGTCCTTCTCCATTCGGATATTCGCGACGGCCTGGGCGGCGATACCTTCGCCGCGACCGGTGAAGCCTAGCCCATCGGTGGTCGTCGCCTTGATGCTGACTTGCGACGGGTCGAGGTCGGCAATCTCCGCAATCCGCAAACGCATCGCGTCCCGCACGGGTCCAATCTTCGGAGCCTCGCAGATCACCGTGCAGTCGATGTGGTCGATGATTCCGTCAGCAGATCGAACGAGCTTGGCGGCATGAGCGAGGAAGCGGTCGGAAGAGGCGCCTTCCCACCGCGGGTCGGACGGCGGGAAATGCTCCCCAATGTCGCCAAGCACCGCCGCGCCGAGAAGAGCGTCCGTGATCGCGTGGAGGACGACATCGGCATCGCTATGGCCGGCGAGGCCGCGCGAATGCGGCACGGCGATCCCGCCGAGGATGATCGGTCCGTTCCCCTCAAAGGCATGCACGTCGAAACCGAAGCCGGTGCGAGGAATGAGGCGGGACATGAGCATCGCTTCCGCGCGGCCCCAATCCGAAGACGTGGTGATCTTCTCCAGCAGAGGATCGCCCTCGACCGCGGCGATACGAAGCCCGGCTGCCCGCGCCACCGTCGTCTCGTCCGTCGGCGTCTCGCCTTGCCACTGGGCGTAGGCCTGGCGCAGAGCATCGAGGCGGAACGCCTGCGGAGTTTGGACGCGGACGAGTCCGCTGCGATCGATCGGCTGCTCAATTTCTGAGGCGCCGCGCGCCAGCGTGTCGCTGACGGGGAGGACAGGTGCGGCTCCGTCGTGAAGCTCCAGTCGAGCGATCAACCGGTCAATGACGACTGGTGGACAGAAGGGCCTCACCGCGTCGTGGACCAGCACGGCGTCACCGGAGATCGCGTCCAGCCCCGCACGCACGGAGTCTGCCCGTTGTTCGCCGCCCTGGATCAGGCCGCCGATGTCGAGCCCCGCCAGGGCCGCCGCCGCGAGCTCCTGCTGTCCTTGGCCAATCACGACCCGAACCGAGTTCACAGCTCGATGAGCGGAGAGAGCCTCCACTGCCCTTCTAATGACAGGCCTGCCGCCGAGCAGCCTATATTGCTTGGGAAGGCCGCCGCCCATGCGTTCGCCTTTGCCGGCGGCGACAATGAGTGCGGTGACGCTCACCGCTGCGCTCTAGGCGCGCTCGCCTTGTCGGCCAAGACCCCCATCTGTATGGGCATTCCTCCCATGAGCGTCATAAAGCCCATCGACATCGGTCCGATCCGGATCGACGCGCCAGTGATCCTGGCGCCGATGACCGGCGTCACCGACCTGCCGTTCCGCCGAGTCGTCAAGCGCTTCGGCGCCGGGCTGACCGTCAGCGAAATGATCGCAAGCGAAGCGATGATCCGCGAGACTCGCCAGTCTCTTCAGAAGTGCCTGTGGGACGAGAGTGAGCAGCCGGTGTCGCTGCAGCTGGCGGGATGCGAACCGCACGTCATGGCCGAAGCCGCCAGGCTCAATGAGCAGCGCGGTGCCGCTATTATCGACATCAACATGGGCTGCCCGGTCCGTAAGGTGGTAAACGGATGGGCCGGATCGGCGCTGATGCGCGATCTCAAACATGCTGCCGCGATCATCGAAGCGACGGTGAAGGCGGTGAAGGTGCCCGTCACACTGAAGACGCGCATGGGCTGGGACCATGCCAGTCTCAACGCGCCCGAGCTGGCGCGGATCGCCGAAGACCTTGGCGTCCAGCTGATCACGATCCACGGTCGTACCCGCTGTCAGATGTATAAGGGCGAGGCGGACTGGGCGTTTGTTCGCAATGTTAAGCAGGCCGTCTCGGTCCCGGTGATCGTCAACGGTGACATTTGCTCGGTCGCAGATGCGCGCGAAGCGCTCCGGCAATCCGGAGCCGACGGGGTGATGATCGGGCGCGGGGCCTATGGCCGTCCGTGGCTGCTGGCGCAGACGATGGCTGAGCTGGTTCATGGTTCCGCTCGATCCGAGCCGTCGCTCGACGAGCAGCTCGAAACAATGCTCGGTCAGTATGAAGAGATGCTGTCGCTCTATGGGCGGCAGACCGGCGTGAATCTCGCCCGCAAGCACATCGGCTGGTACACCAAGGGTCTACCCGGCTCGGCGGAGTTCCGAAACACGGTCAATCGCGAGGACGATCCTGCAGTGGTGACTGCAATGCTGCGCGAATTCTACGCGCCCTGGCTAACAAAAGCAGCGGCTTAGCTCAGCTGCAACATTAGTGTGGTGTTTCTGCAACGCCACATGCTACGGCGACGCCAATGGACGTGCCGACGGCCGAATCGCAACTGACGGCGAATAAACAAAGCTGGCTCGAACGAGAGCGCGAAAGCGGTCGGCTATACCGTTACGCGGCGCTGGTGGTCGCGATCATCCTGGTCGGTACTGTGGCGCTCAGCCTGTGGATGCTGAGGCAGCCCGCGGACCCGGGGACGCTCCTGTCACCACCGCTGATCGCGCTGCTACTCATTGCAAACCTCATCCCCGCGATCGCGCTGATGGTGCTGTTCTCGCGCCGGATTGCGATGAAGAGGGCAGAGAAGGGCGGTCTGGGCACTGGAAAGCTGCACACGCGCCTTGTTGCGTTGTTCTCTGTAATCGCTGCGGTGCCGACCGTATTGGTCGCCATCTTCGCGTCGCTGCTGTTCCAGAGCGGCCTGGAGTTCTGGTTCTCGCATCGTGCGCAGAACATGCTCGAGAACACGGTCCAGGTGGCTCAAGGCACCTATGACTACGGAATAACCCTGACCGGCGAGGAAGCCGTCGCAATGGCCGGCAACGTGAGCGAGTACCTGACGCGTCGATCGATGGACGATCCAGGATTCACGGGCGGAATTGCGGCTCAAATTTTTTATCGATCACTCAATGAAGGAGCGATCGTAAAGCTCAGCCGAACGGGAGAAATCCAGTCATTCGCGGTGGTGAACGGGTACGTCGGGATGCTTGATCCGAAACGCATTCGTCCGGCTGTTGCGAGACTGAGAAATGCCCCGCCGGGAACTGTCGTGGATGTGCGCACGCCCGGGCGCCTCTCTGTCTTGACGCGTCTCGAGTACCCCTCCGACACCTATTTGTACGTTGCGCGGAATCTTGATCCGGAGATTCTGGCCCAAATCAAACGCGCAAATGGAGTCCTCTCCGACTATCGTTCGCTCCTTGCCCGTTCGCGGGTCAACCAGCTGCGGTTCAATGCCGCGTTGCTTCTTGGCGCGTTGCTGATCGTGGCGCTGGCGATTTTTGCGGCGCTTCGGCTCGCCGACCGGCTCGTACGCCCGATCGGCCAACTTGCCGCCGCCGCGGGGCGGATTGAACAGGGCGACTTTTCGGCGCGTGTCCCCGTCGCCAATACGGAAGACGAAATCCGAACGCTGGCCGTCGCCTTCAACCAGATGACCGAGCGGCTGGAGGAGCAGACAGGCGCTCTGCTGACCGCCAATGCGCAGCTCGAAACGCGCCGCGCGTTTATCGAAGCGGTGCTGTCCAGCGTCACCGCGGGAGTGATAGCGGTCGACCGCAAGTCACGGATCCTGCTCATCAATCGCTCGGCTGAAACCTTGCTGCAAAGAGGCGATCAGCCGGTGGAAGGGAAGGCGCTATCAAAGCTTTCCCCTGAGCTCGACGAGTTCATGGCCGGCGATGAAAGCGAAGCGAATGTTACCGTCGCTGCCGGCGCTGGGCAGCGCACGCTCGCAGTCAAGCGGGCACGCTATGAAGATGGGGCGGTTCTCACCTTTGACGACATCACGGACCAACTCTCCGACCAGCGGAGCGCCGCGTGGTCGGACATTGCCCGGCGGATCGCGCACGAAATCAAGAACCCCCTCACGCCAATCCAGCTTGCGGCGGAACGGTTGCAACGGCGCTTCGGCGGTGAGATCGGATCCGACAAGGAGACGTTCGAGCGCTTGACCGGGACGATCGTCCGCCAGGTCGGCGATCTCAGGCGCATGGTTGATGAATTCTCCAACTTCGCCCGAATGCCAAAGCCGGTTTTCCGCGAGGAGAACGTGCTTGAGATCGCTCGGCAGTCTCTCTTTCTGCACGAAGTTGCGCACCCCGGAATCAAGTTCGCGCTGAACCCGGACACTGGGAAATTCCCGCTGGTTTGCGATCGTCGCCAGCTCGGCCAGGCTTTGACGAATATCGTGAAGAATGGCGTCGAAGCCATTGAATCCAGGCTTGCTCGCGGCGAACACCATTTCAGCGGAGATCGTGTCGAAATGCGCGTTCACGAAGAGGGCGAGCAGCTGGTGATCGATGTGATCGACACCGGCACCGGGCTTCCGGACGACCGCGAACGGCTCATGGAGCCGTATGTCACGACGCGGGTGAGGGGGACCGGTCTCGGCCTCGCGATCGTCAAGAAGATTGTAGAGGAGCATTGCGGAGAGATCGCGTTCCTCGACCAGCCGGGGGGCGGCACAAGGGTTCGGATTGCTTTCGACTCGGCCCGATTGGCTGAGCGCGGGAACGACCACTCCGTTCCAGAAGAAGAAGAAGAAGAAGAAGAAGACGATGATTCAAATGCTTAGGGATTTCTGCTGATGGCTTTGGAAGTGCTGGTCGTCGATGATGAAGCCGACATCCGCGACCTTGTGAGTGGAGTGTTGGAAGATGAGGGCTATTCGGTCCGGACGGCCGCAGACAGCACGTCGGCCCTCGATGCAATCAGGGATCGACGCCCGTCGTTGCTTCTCCTTGACGTATGGCTTCAGGGGTCGCGGCTTGATGGATTGCAGCTTCTCCAGGAAGTGAAGCGTCAGGATTCGAGCCTCCCGGTGCTCATTATTTCCGGGCACGGCAATCTCGACACGGCGGTTGCCGCGATTCGGGAAGGGGCCGTCGACTTTATCGAAAAGCCGTTCGAGGCGCAGAGGCTGCTGCATCTCGTGGCGCGGGCGACCGAAACGGAACGCTTGCGCCGTGAAAACGCCAGCCTCCGGCAGCAGGTGGCGCACGATCAGGTGCTGAGCGGGACATCGGTTGCAATCAACACGGTCCGAGCCACCCTGAAGCGCGTCGCCCCCACGGGTAGCCGGGTGCTGATTACCGGCCCTGCAGGCGTGGGGAAGGAGGTCGCGGCACGCACCATCCACCAGTGGAGCACGCGCGCGGACGGTCCTTTTGTGGTCGTCTCTGCAGCGATGATGACTCCGGAGCGGGTGGAGGAAGAGCTGTTCGGGGTTGAGGAGAATGACGTCAGCCGCCCCGGGTTTCTGGAGCAGGCGCACGGCGGGACGTTGTTCCTTGATGAGATCGCCGATATGCCGCTGACTACACAAGGGAAGATCCTGCGAGTGCTGACCGACCAGAGTTATCATCGGGTCGGTGGGCAGCGGCCGATCAAAGTCGACGTCCGGGTGCTCTCAGCGACCTCTCGCGACCTCCAACAGGAAATCGCGCAGGGCCGATTCCGCGAAGACCTGTTCTACCGCCTGAACGTGGTTCCTGTGCGATTGCCGCCGCTCAGCGAGCGCCGCGAAGACATTCCGGAACTCGCAAACCAGTTTCTCGCCCGATACGCCGCCGAGCGGCGCATCGCAGTCCCGACCTTCAGCGACGATGCCGTGGCGGCGTTACAGGCGCATGAATGGCCCGGCAACGTTCGGCAGCTGCGCAATATTATCGAGCGGACGATCATCCTTGCACCTTGCGAGCGGGTGGAGCGGATCGACGTCGATATGCTGCCTTCGGAGGTGCTGGAGACGCGGGGCTCGTCCGACCTTTCGAGCCAGGCGATCACCATCATGGGCAGCCCCTTGCGTGAAGCGCGTGAATCGTTCGAACGCGAATATCTCAAGGTGCAGATCAGGCGGTTTTCCGGCAACATCTCGCGAACGGCATCGTTCATCGGAATGGAGCGATCGGCGCTTCACCGGAAGCTGAAGGCGCTGGGGATCGGTGAGAAGCAGGAAGAGGATTAAACTTCAGGTCCGCTATGCCCGACAAGCCCTTCAGTTTACAGGACGTTTTCCTCAATGGTGCTCGCCGGTCGAAAACACCGTCGACGATCTTCCTGCTTAAAGGCGTGAAGCTGCAAGGTGTGATCACCTGGTTCGACGCCTTTTCGTTGCTGCTTCGCCGCGACGGTGTTTCCCAGCTCGTCTACAAACATTCGATTTCGACTATTATGCCGTCGGCCTCATTAGACCTCACTCTTCCGGACTCGTCGCATGACGGTTTAGCAGGGAGGGGCCTCCAGGAGCATTTCCTTTCTACCGCTGCCAAAGAGCGGGAACCGATGACGGTGTTCCTGGTGAATGGCGTGATGCTGCAGGGCGACGTGGCGGCCCACGACCAGTTCTCGCTGCTTCTTCGGAGAGGACAGCAGGTCCAGCTCGTCTACAAGCACGCAATTTCGACGCTTCAGCCGGAAGGGCCGCTGCCGCTGGGACCGAGTGAAGGCGAGGCATAGGTGTTGACGATTTCCGATGGGCCGGGCGCTCACGACGTTGCGCGCGGTGAGAAAGCCATCGTCGTTGGAGTGGAGTTTCAGGGAAGGGCGAACGGCCGCTCGTCCGAGGCGAAGCTGGAGGAGGCTGTCGGGCTTGCGCGGGCGATCGGGGTGGATGTCGTCGAGGCCCGCACGTTCCGGCTAAGGGCACCACGGCCCGGGACCCTTCTTGGCAAGGGGCAGACAGAGGAAATCGCCGAGATCGCGAAGGCGAATGCGGCGGGACTGTTGATTGTCGATGCGGCGCTTACGCCGGTGCAGCAGAAGTCGCTTGAAGAAGAGGCACGCACCAAGGTGATCGATCGAACCAGCCTGATCCTCGAGATCTTCGGGGAACGCGCGGCGACTGCGGAGGGCCGATTGCAGGTCGAACTTGCACATCTGGATTACCAGGCGGGCAGGCTGGTCCGGAGCTGGACTCACCTGGAAAGGCAGCGTGGTGGCTTCGGTTTTCTCGGCGGGCCGGGGGAAACGCAGATCGAAGCTGACCGCCGGCTGATCCGGGACCGGATGGCGCGGATCCGGCGCGAGCTTGACCAGGTGAAACGGACCCGATCGCTCCATCGGGACCGGCGCCAGCGCGCCCCGTGGCCGGTGATCGCGCTGGTCGGCTACACGAACGCCGGGAAGTCGACCCTGTTCAATCGCATGACGGGCGAGGGGGTTCTCGCCGAAAATATGTTGTTCGCCACGCTCGATCCAACGATGCGTGACGTCAAGCTGCCGGGGTTCGACAAAGCGATCCTGTCCGACACGGTGGGTTTCGTTTCGGATCTCCCAACCCAATTAGTGGCTGCATTCAGGGCAACACTCGAGGAAGTCTCCTCTGCCGATATCCTGGTCCACGTTCGTGACATGGCTCACCCCGATCGGGACGCGCAGAAGGATGATGTGGAGGCAGTGCTGGCGCAGCTTGGCGCTGGACCGGAAGACGAGGGCGCTCCGCCGCTCATCGAGGCCTGGAACAAAGTGGACTTGCTTTCGGACGAAGATCGCAATGCGCTGCTTGCCGAAGCCGAACGCCGCGAGGATGTGGTTCCCCTGTCCGCGATCACCGGCTGGGGCATCGATCGGCTGCGCGATGCGATCGCAGAGAAGCTGCACGATGGCGCGCAATTGCACCAGATAAAAATTCCGGCCAGCGACGGCAGCAGGATCGCCTGGCTGCATGCACGCGGAGATGTGATGGGGCAGAGCACCGAGTCGGACGAAGTCCACATCGAGGTTCGGCTGTCACCAGAAAACTGGGCACGATTTCAGGCGCTTCAGTCGCCTTGAGATAGCTTCGCCTGCCGCCAGAGCTCTTCCTTTTCCTCCAGACTCATTCCTTGGAAGCCGGGGCTCTTTTCAATAGTTCGGAAGCGCGTCTCGAACTTATTGTTAGCTTTTCGCAGAGCCTCTTCCGGGTTGATCCTAAGATGGCGTGAGAGGTTTACGACGGAAAATAGTAGGTCTCCAAGCTCTTCTTCCTGACGATCGCCGTCGCTCTCACGATCCAATTCCGTCAGCTCCTCGTCGATCTTCGCGCGCGGCCCGGAAGGATCCGGCCAATCGAAGCCGGTGCGCGCTGCCCGCCGCTGAAGCTTCGCGGCCCGATCGAGAGCCGGTAGCGCATTGGCGACCCCGGCAAGGGCGCTTTCATCAGCTGCGGATTTGCGTTCCGCGGCCTTGATCGCGTCCCAGCCAGGGTTTTCGGCGGAATCGCTAAAGATGTGCGGATGACGGCGCTCCAGCTTGTCGCAAATGTGCGCGATCACATCGTCAAGCGTGAACAAGCCCAGTTCTTCGGCCATTTGCGAGTGGAAGACCACTTGCAGCTGCAAGTCACCAAGTTCCTCAGCAAGCGCGGCCATGTCACCGCGGTCGATGGCGTCAGCAACTTCATAAGCTTCTTCGATCGTGTACGGCGCTATTGTCGCGAAATTCTGCTCCAGATCCCACGAACAGCCGCGCTCCGGGTCACGGAGTCGGCGCATGATCGAGACCAGTCGCTCGAGATTCATTGATGAATGGCCCGGGAGGGGCATCGCGAACCTTGTCCCCGCGCTTTCCCGTTAGTCTGATAATATATATTATGTAAACTACTCATAGATCAGGAAACCATCACCAGCCAGCGTCCCTCGACACTCCAGCTTTGAAGGGTCGACAGAAAATTCATCCCAAGCACGTTCAGATCGTCGCCGTTATTCGTGACGTGCACCGGGAAATTGCGGCGAACCATCGGTCCAACCTCGAAGTCACTGACCCGGCCAACGGCAACGCGAACGAAACCGTTGCCGGTCTTGACGATTTGATGTGGCGCACCCTGCATATTGATCCCGGCCTTGGCTGCGATCGCATCGTCAACAGTCGTAATGGTGGCGCCACTATCGACCAGGAACCTGACTTTAACGCCGTTTACCTCGGCGGGAATCCAGAAATGCCCGTCGATTGCCATTGGGACGCGCAGCTCCTTGCCTTCGTGAACCGGTGCTCCGGTCGCTTCGGCGCGGATCCGCTGCCAGACATAATCGAAATTGTCACGGAACGTGAACAGGACGAACCCGGCACCGAAAATGGCGATCCACGCGAGAGCGTAAGTGATCATCTTCGCCAACGGCTCGCGCCGGCTGATCAGGGCGGCGAATACGAGCATCGCGGCCATCAACAAATAGACGCTGCCGAGCATGACATCGTTGCCCATCACAGCTCGATCTCCAGTCCCTCGTAGGCAAGCGCGACCCAATCGAAAATCTTCAATGAGCCGCCTTGCTGAACAGCTTGAAGAAGTTCGCCGTGGTGGCGTCAGAAACGGTTTTAAGCTCGTCCCCCCGCAGTTCGGCGACAAAAGCCGCCGTATCGGCGACGAAAGCCGGCTCACACGTCTGACCGCGATGCGGAACCGGCGCCAGGAATGGGGAGTCCGTTTCCACCAGCAGCCGATCGAGCGGAATGCTCTTTGCCGTTTCCTGAAGCTCTCGCGCGTTCTTGAACGTCACGATCCCGGACAGCGAGATGAAGAAGCCGATATCGAGCGCCTTTCTCGCCAGCTCGGCCGAACCGGTGAAGCAATGGAGGACGCCGGCGACGCCGCCCTGCTCGATTGCTCGCTCCAGCAACTCCGCAGTGTCCGCCTCGGCTTCCCGAGTGTGGACAACCAAAGGCAGCCCGCTCTCCCGAGCGGCATCGATATGGGCCTGAAACCGCTCCTTCTGCGCGGAACGGTCGGACTTGTCGTAATAGTAATCGAGTCCGCACTCGCCGATTCCAACAACCTTCGGGTGCCTGGCGGCTTCGACGAGCGCCGCAGCACCAAGATCCGGATGCGCATCCGCTTCATGCGGGTGTACGCCCACTGTCGCCCATACGTCCGCGTTGCGCTCTGCTGTGCCTATAATGTGATCCCATTCACATTGCCGTGTGGAGATATTCAAAAAGCCGCCGACGCCACGGTAGCGTGCAGCGCTAAGCACCTCATCCTGGCGCTCCACGAGACCGGGGTAGTTGAGATGGCAGTGGCTATCGATCAGGCTCACGCCGCCTCCCCCGCCTCTTCCGGCAACTCTAGACGGGGAAAGATCGGTACCGGCTGCTCAATCGGACCGACCAACCCGGCATCCAGTACGCTGATGAGCCGTGCCGCAGATTCGGGAACGACAGGCTCAACCGCTCCAGCGAGCTTGCGGATTGCAGCAACCAGGGTGCCAAGTACCTCCGCCATGCGCGTCGGATCGCTTTTACGAAGCGCCCATGGCGCCTGCGCGTCGATATAGCCATTGCATTGGAAGACGGCGCTCATCCACGCCTCCAGCCCGACGGAGAAAGCGAAATCGTTGAAGCGGTCCGTCAGTTCCGCGACCGCCGTGTCGACGATGGCAAGCAGCCCCCTGTCCTCTTGTTGCTCTCCAGCCGCAGGAAGAACGCCGTCCAGATTCTTGTAAATCATGGATAATATTCGCTGAGCGAGATTTCCAAAACTGTTGGCTAGCTCGGCGTTCACCCGATTGACGATCGCTTCGGGGGAATAGCTTCCGTCCTGCCCGAACGGCACTTCGCGCATCAGGAAATAGCGAAGCTGATCGACGCCGAACCGGTCCGCGAGTGTGAACGGATCGACGACATTGCCGATACTCTTGGACATCTTCTCGCCGCGGCTAAGCAGGAATCCGTGGCCGAACACTTGGCGCGGTAGCTCGATCCCCGCCGACATCAGGAACGCAGGCCAATAGACGGTGTGGAAACGGACCACGTCCTTGCCGATCAGGTGGACGTCCGCCGGCCAGTAACGGCGCCACAGTTCCGTATCATCAGGATAGCCGAGACCAGTCAGGTAATTGGTGAGCGCGTCGAGCCACACGTACATTACGTGGCCTTCGCTTCCCGGCACCTTCACGCCCCAGTCGAAGCTGGTGCGCGAAATCGAAAGGTCTGACAGGCCACCTTCGACGAAGCGGACGATTTCATTGCGCCGGGTTTCCGGACGGATGAATTCGGGGTTTGCGGCATAATGATCGAGAAGCTTTTGCTGATAAGCGGAAAGCCGGAAGAACCAGCTTTCCTCGACCGTCCATTCGACCGGCGTTCCCTGGGGCGAAAGCTTCTCCTCCCCTTCTCCCGTGATCAGCTCGCTTTCATCGTAATAGGCCTCGTCGCGAACCGAGTACCAACCCTCATAGCGGCCGAGGTAGAGGTCGCCATTCTGCTCCATCCGGCTCCAGATCGCCTGGCTCGCCCGGTGGTGCGCCGCTTCCGACGTGCGCATGAAGCGGTCACGGGAGACCTCAAGTTTATCGCACATCTGAATGAAAAGAGCGGACATTCTGTCAGCAAGCGCTTTGGGCTCCACTCCCTCGGTGCGAGCGACCTGGGCCATTTTTAGCCCATGTTCATCGGTCCCGGTCTGAAAGCGGACGTCCCACCCTTGCGCTCGCTTGAAGCGGGCAATCACATCGGCGGCGATCGCCTCATAGGCATGACCGATGTGCGGCGGCCCGTTGGGGTAGCTGATCGCGGTCGTAATGTAGAAGGGGTCTGCCATGTCGCTCGCCTAGCCGCACCGCGCTAGAGCATCAAGAAACCGGCTCCGGCGCAACCGAGGCGAGAATTCCGCCAATCTGGAATATCGTCGCCGCAGGATCGAGCGAGAGCCTGGGTGCGAGCGCGATCAGCTCACGAACCCTCTCATATGCCTTTAGGGCGCGCTGCCTCTGCGGCTCGGGCAGATTGCGGGCCTGGCGAGCGATCAGTGACGGGACCAGTTCCAAGAAAGCGGCATAGCGATCCGCAGCGCCCTTCCGAGACAGCTGGCTCGCGAGACCGGAACGCAGCAAATTGCGCGGATCCCCGTGACGCAAGATCTCGATCGCATTCTCTTCAACCGGCGCCAGATCGAGCTCGGCAAAAGCAACTGCCCGTCCTACCGAACCGTCGCTGAACGCGATCAATCTTTCCCGCTCCTTCAGGGTTACGTCCGGAAGCACCTCCTTTAGGACTGACGTCATGGCGGCGTCATCAAGCGCCTGAAAATCCAGCCTTCGACAGCGCGACCGGATCGTCGGAAGCAGCCGGCCCGGGGCATGGCTCACAAGGAAAAAGATCGTGTTGGGCGGTGGCTCCTCGAGCATCTTGAGGAGCGCGTTGGCACCTTCGCGTTCGAGATCGTCGACCGAATCTATGATGACCACGCGCCACGGCGACAGCGCCGCGGTCAGGCCCATGAACTCTCCCAGTTCGCGTATTTGGTCGACGCTTATGTTCCGGGCGAGCTTCCCGGTTTTCTCGTTGAACAGCCGCTCGAGCAAACGCTGGTCAGGATGGCTTTTCGCAGCAATCAATTTGGCGATGCGGTGATTTTCTGGTGTTTCCAGTTCAGCCGCGTCAAATTCCGGACCGGCGGCCTCGGCCAGCACCCGTGTTGCTGCTGATCGGGCGAAGTGTCCCTTGCCTACGCCCCGCGGCCCGGCGAGCAACCACGCGTGATGAAGCGAACGCGAGTCCCAGGCTCGCCGGAATTGCTCGATGGCGCGGTAGTGGCCGGCAATCACGGCAGCAGGTCCTCGATGGCGTCGAGAAGGCGGTCCGTCACCTGTGCCTCGCTTCCGGACGCATCGATGAGCCGCACCCGGTCGGGTTCTTCTGCTGCAACGAGCCGAAACCCGAGATCCACCTTGTGATGGAATGCGTCGGGCCTGCCGCCGATCCGGTCACCTTCGCCGCCGTCTCTTGCGCGTGCTCGCTGCTGCCCCTCCTCCAGCGTCAGGACAAAAGTTCGGTCGGGCAGGAAGCCTCGGCAGGCGAAATCGTGAAGCTCGCGGACTCGCTCAATGCCGAGGCCGCCGGCGCCTCCTTGGTAGGCGAGCGACGAATCGATGAAGCGGTCGCTCAGCACCCACGCACCTCGCCCGAGCGCAGGCTCGATCGTCTTTTCAATGTGGTCGGCACGCGCTGCAGCAAACAGCAGGGCTTCTGCTTCCAAGGGCCAGTCCTGTTGTTCCAAGACCAGGCGGCGGATCGATTCCGCGCCAGGACTCCCACCCGGTTCGCGCGTTTCGACAACTTCCAAGCCGCGCTTCCGTATTTCAGCGGCAAGCGCTCGGAGCTGGGTCGACTTTCCAGCCCCCTCCCCGCCTTCCAGGCTGATGAACTTCCCCCGCAACACAAAAGCCTAGAGATTTTTCAGAGCGGTCCAGGCGCGGGTGAAGAAACCGGCCTTGCCGACGCTTTCTCCCGCTACAAGTGGCACGGTCTGAGGCTGCGTGTCGCCGGTCAGCACAACGAGATCGGCGAAATGCTGGCCCTTGGCGATCGGCGCAGTGATCGGTCCATTGTACCGAACCTTTACCTGGAACTTGCCGCTGAGAAGCCCGGCAGGCACCGTAACCGCGAGGTCTCTCGGCGCAACCAACGGCACGGTGCTGCTTCCGCCCATCTGAACATCGGCATCCGCCACCTTCTGCCCGGCCTTGAACAAAGGCTTGTCCTGCCACGCTGCGAAACCCCATTTCATCAGGTTCGTCGATTCCTGCACACGCTGGTTCCAGCTGCTCATCTTTGCGAGCACCTCGATCAGCCGGCGCCCGTTCTGCTCGGCCGAACCGACGAACCCATAGCCCGCTTCGTCCGTGTGACCGGTCTTTAATCCGTCCGCGCCGGGGACATTTCCGAGGATCGGGTTGCGATTCTCCTGGGTAATTGCGGCACCCTGCATCGTTTTGCCCCAGCTGAAATTCGGCTGACTGTAGAATTGCTTGTAGAGCTTTGGATGCTGGGTGATCGTGGCCAGCGCCAGTTTGGCGAGATCGCGCGCCGTGACGTGGGTGACGTCATTGTCCGGCCAGCCATTCGGGGTTCCGAAATAGCTCCCGGTCAGGCCGAGCTTGTGAGCAAGCTCGTTCTCTTGCTGCACGTAGGTCTGCACGTTTCCGCCGACGCATTCGGCGAGCACGATCGCGGCATCGTTGCCGGACAAGGTTATGATCCCGTGCAGCAGGTTTTCCACGCTGACCTGCTCGTTGGGCGACAGGAACATCGTCGATCCGGCCGCGGGGCCATGCCACTGCTGCCACGTCGCCGGGTTTACGGTGCACATGTGGCTGAGCTGGAGCTGGCCGCTGTCGATCAGCTGAAATGCGAGCTCCGTCTCCATCATCTTCGCAAGCGACGCCGGCGGGAACGGAACGTCAGCATTCTTGGAATAGAGGATCGCGCCGGAATTCACGTCGATCAGGTAAGCAATGGGCGCCGGCGTATCGAATTGCGGAGCGGCGGCCGAAGCCGGAAAAGCAGGCATCGCGGCGGCGGAGAACAGCAGAAAAGCGCGCTTCATCGGACGGTGGAATCCTTCGGCTAGAGGTGACTCGGCCTATCTACCCTCCCCAGCCGCCCCGTGCGAGGGGGTTTGAGCCTATCGCCGGGCAATTGCGTCGGAAAGGAGCCCGACCGACAGCGCGTAGAAATTCGAGCAATTGTAATCGAGGATCGTGCGGTAGTTGGTAGTGAGCAGATAGGCGGTGGCGTCGGCGCCATCCGGTTCCAGCAGCGTCGCCATTTCGCCGTCGGGCAGTGTTCGCCCGATTGGCCGCACGCCCAGGGCCCGCCACTCGCCCATTGTCAGCCAGCGGCTGTGGCGAGCATAGACTCGCTGGCATCGCGGCGGGACGAGCTTGGTCCGGATCGCCGCACGATTGAGTGTCGACGGGACTCGGACGGGGATTCCCCAGGTCACATTCGGCTTCCAGCCCGCATCACGCAGGTAATTGGCAATCGAGGCGAGCCCGTCAGCCTGGCTCCTCCACAAATCGGCAAAACCGTCGCCGTCGCCGTCAGCGCGAAGGCGCAAAGCGATGGATGGCATGAATTGCGGATACCCGGTGGCTCCTGCCCAACTGCCTTTCAAGACCCAACGCGGGATTCCGAGATCGATCAGCTTCAGCGCGTCGACGAACTCGGTTTCGAAGAATTGGCGGCGACGGCCCTCATAGGCGAGACTCGCGAGCGACTCGAGCAGATCGAAGTTGCCGGTGATGGAACCGTAATTCGTTTCTTGGCCGTAAATTGCGACTAGGACCGCCGGGTCGACTCCATAGCGATACTGAATCCAGCGGAGCTGCGGCCACAGCTGCGAATAGCGTGCCTGCCCGCGAGCAATCAGCGACGGCGTCACATGCTGCTCACGGTACGGCCAGAACGGGGAGATCGCGCCGGGATTGCTGACGACCGGCTGGGCCTGATCCAGCGAAATCACCCTGTTGCTCAGTTGCAAACCGTAAACATTGGCATTGATGGTCGATTGGCGAACCCCCGCCGCGCGGGCGAGCGCCGCGAGCCGCACCTTGTACTGATCGAAGGGGCTCGTGCTTTGCGCCACTTGCGCGGAAGGGGCAGCATAGGCCAACGCTGGAGGCGCAAGCGGCTGCGCCTGCGCAATCTGGATTTTTGCCGACGAACTCGGATTGCGATCGGCCTGGGCGCTGACGTCGCCGACCGCGAGCGAAACCATGCTCGCGACTGTCCAGCCAATCGTCCAACGCAACGCCACTCTCCGTGCCCCCATCATGTTTCAAAGCGTAAAGCGGCCGGACGTTCCTCGCCAACCGCTTCACCGCACGACTTGCACGCCCTGCCCTGAGCGGCGATAGACATAGTACGCTGGAGAGGTGGCCGAGTGGTTTAAGGCAGCGGTCTTGAAAACCGCCGTGGGTTTACGCTCACCGTGGGTTCGAATCCCACCCTCTCCGCCACCTTACTGGAGCAGCGCAACTCCATAGGCCGGCAAGTCGATCGTGTTCGAATGGCGTTTGGCGCTGAGGACGTCTGTTCGAGTGCCCGCGAATGGCACTGGAACCGGGGAGTCCTTCGTGTTCACGTACATCGTTCTTCCTTCCACGACCCGCGCAACGACGCCGTCAGGAGTCTCAGGACCTCTTTCAATCCCGAGATTGGGATATAGCGACCGGATCAGCGGCCCCATCAGTGCCGATTGCGGCGCTGTGGCAAGGTAAATCGCATAGCCTTTGCCATAATGGTTGACGGCGATCGCCGGACTCTTGCGAGGCGTATTGTCGAATTCCGCCAGCGTCTTGGCCGTCTTCGGTTCCAGCACCTCATAATAGCTGTCGGTTCCGGTTAGCTCCTGTCCATTGAAGGAGACCTTGAGCGGCTGATCCGACCGATAGAATTCGTTCGTTCTAAGACCGAACACATCGGTGAGTTCGCCCGGCAGCGGCGTGTCGAACCATTTGCCGGTCGAATCCACCTTGTCCGAATAGCCGGTCATGATGACCGTGCCGCCGCCGGCCACATAGTTGCGCACCGCTCTGATCGTCGCCTCGTCCATGAGATACGCGCTCGGCAGGATCACCAGCTTGTATTTGGCGATTGGATCGTGGCCGATATCGATCACGGCAGTATCCACATTGTCCTTGAACAGCGGTTCGAACGCTTCCCTCGCCTCGGCATCGTAATTGCCGGTGAAGTACTGCTTCATCGTGTTGGGGCCGGGTGGTGGGTTGGTGATCCAGTTGGTCTGATACGAGAAATGAATTGCGACCTGCGGCTGGTCAGAGCGTGGGAAACCCATCGACTGCAGCTTCTTGAATTCGCTCGCAATCTGAGCGAACTCGACGACCTTCCATGAGGGTCGGCTGTCGTGGTCGAGTAGCCCGAACAGCGACTGCTCCTCGCCGCCGATGTGGGAATTGAAGGTCCAGGCGAGGAACGTCTGCGTGTAATAAAGGAGGCCGAAATAGGCCCACATCCGAGAGCGGCCCGGCGTTCCATAGTAACCGCCGCCGCCCGCCGTGAACTCGTTGAACCAGATGGGCGTCTGGTGCCCCGCCCTGTTTTCCATCGTGTAGAAACCCGCGCCCAACGGGTCGGCGGGATAGAAGCCAAGCGCGCCGTAGGTGGAATATTGTTCCCAAGAGCGCGGGTAATCGAAACCCTTGTTCCCTGCGTCGGGCCACAAGTTCGAAACGGCCGGAAGGTTGGGCGCATATTGCCGACGGACCGAATCCAGATCCGTCAGGTCCTGAATCGTCATGTCCGACCAGAATCGGTGCAGGTCGAGATTGCGCTCATTGGGCCCCGGTCCGTTGCCGTAGGGCAGATAGACCTGATCCCAATCGTTTATCCGGCGTGACCAGCGCTGCGTCGCCCAAGCCTTGTTGAGAGCCTCGATGGACCCATATTTCTGCTTCAGCCAGTCGATGAAGCGCGCCCGGTCGCCTTCTGAATAGGACATCGGCGAGCTTCCGACCTCATTGTCATAACCGACGGCAACAACGGCGGGATTATGCCCGTACCGCTTTAGCATCTCTACCGCGAGCTGGTGGGCGAGGCGGCGGTAATCGGGGTCGCTGATATCGTCCTGGTAGCGAGTTGCCGGATGCAGCCGCACACCGTCCTGAGTGATGATGTCGGCGCCCGGATAATGCTGATGCAGCCAAATCGGCGCGGGGAGTCCCGGAATATCGAGAATCACCCTGATCCCGGCGGCATGCATTTGGGCGAGGACATCATCAAACCAACCGAAAGTGAAACGCCCTTCTTCCGGTTCAAATGAATCCCACGATAGGTCGCCCATGCGAACCATGGTGAAGCCGGCGGTCTTCATGATGGCGATGTCTTGCCTGATCTGCTCCGGCGAGCGATCGACCGGTTGATAGCAGGTGCCGACGAACAGCTGCCCGTTGAGCGACGAGCCAGAGTGGATTGCGGCAGCCTGAGCCGCAGCAGGCACGCCCAGCGCCATCGCTGTTGCCGCTACTAACGCAGTGCGGATCCGCGTACCCATCCCCCATCCCCCGTTCAAAGCGGCTGGCGCTCCCAACCGCCGCCAGAATGCGCAGGGGACAATAGCAGCTTTTCCCTGCTCTCAACCGCTATGTTGCGGAACGGTCCTAGAGCCAGTTCAATCGGAGCAAAGGTGACTCGGCACCCGATCGCTATAAGTCCCGCGGAAGCTCGTCGCGGGTGAGGTAGCGCTGCGAGCCATAAAAGCGCGCGAGCAGGTCCGGCGGGTTCTGGTCGGCACCCTCGATCCAGCGCGTGTGCCAGGTCATGAACCACAGCCAGTCTGCTGTCGGGCCGAGAGTGGCCGGGTCCGGCACTGGCCCGTTCTCGTGCAGGCAAATCGGTACCGTGTCCCCGACGATTGCCTTCACCTGGCCAAACATGGTGCCGAGCGGGCCATGATCGTCGACGTAAAGATCGGCGCCCGCAATATCGACGAGGGAGCGGCCCGGGTAATAAGCGGGATCGACGTTCTGCCCGGCCCAGCCGAGCACCCACAAAAGGTTGCTCAGCCGCAAGCGGCGAGTGAACTGGTCATGCATGAGGCTCCACAGTGCCTTGAACGCGTCGGGGCCGTGCTTACCCCACCAAAACCAGTCGCCGCTGAACTCGTGGAATGGCCGCCAGAGCACCGGAACGCGGGCATCGCGCAGCCGCGCGAGCTGTTGGCCGACCTGCGCCATCTGCGCCATCATCAGCGCGTTCTGCGGAGTTCCAGGCTTCAGCGCCGCAGCGACGTCGAAGTCCTTCTTGCTGTTGTCGTAGCCGGTACCGATGTCCGGCGCGCCCCAATGCCAGCAGAGGGCTACGATGCCGCCCGCCCGGCTCCAGGCCACGGCGCGATCGTATACGCCGTCCCACTCCGACGGGATGATGTAATCCAGGCCGAGGATCGCCGGAAGCCGGCCGGTGATGCGTTGGATATAATCCAGCTCGTCCCTTTTCCCGGCGGGACTCTCCTGTTGGCCGGTCAGGGTGTAGCGGCCGTAGATCGACCACAGGTACCGATAAAGCCGCCGCGCCTCGCGCGATGCGGCCGGGTTGCTGAGGCGCTCAACCGGTACCGCCGCAGTGGTGGCAGGTAAAAGGCTAAGCGCGGCTGCCCCTGCAAGCGCTTCGCGTCGAGTGAAATTCGTTGAGCGGTAGACCATTTGCGCCGATGATATTCGCCGGATCGCAATTTCCGCAATGGCTTAGGCAGCCCTCACCCCAATTGGAAGCAATAGCTGTGCGCGGCTGCGCCTTTCCGTCTGCCGTCTGTCGCATTGTCGACGCTTCAAGCACGTTCGCGAAACCGTTCGTCGGCTGGTCGAAACACGCTCGCAGTCCCACTTAATCGAGTGTCTTAGGTCCCTAAAACAGGGGACAATCGATGCGAGTGGCGATTCTGCTCACCTCGGCGGCAATTACAGCAATTGCCGTTTCGCATTCTGGAGCGCAGGCGGCTGACAGCACGGCTGCACAGACGTCCGGCCGGATCACTATCTACCCGGCCCAATTCTTCGTCCAATATGCGCCACGGACCGCCTACGATATCGTCCAGCGGGTACCCGGCTTTACCCTCGATCTCGGGGCCACCCAGACCAATCAGGGAGCGGTAGACGTCCGTGGATTCGCGGGAACGGCGGGAAATGTCGTGATCAATGGAGCGCGTCCGAGCACCAAGGCGGAGACATTGGACGTCACCCTCGCTCGAATCCCGGCGCAGCAGGTCGTGCGGGTCGAAGTTGGTCCCGGCGACCTCTACGGGTCGGACTATGCGGGCAAGAGCCAGGTGCTCAATATCATCCTGTCACAGCAATCCGGTGCCGACGGCAACCTGACTGCGGCGGCCAAGCGCTGGTTCACCGGCTATGTGAACACCGATATCCAGGGATCAACCGAGATCCGGCGCGGGGCGTCGACCATCAACCTTTCCGGAGGGACTGGCCGCAACCGGCAGCTGGAGGAAGGAACGGACCGCCTGACCGACCCCACGACCGGGGCGCTGGTGGAGTTCCGCCGCAAACATAATAGCTATTTCAACAAGGACCCGTTTCTGGCGGCAAGCTGGGCGCTGGAGCGGAGTTCGGACGACGCGATTAGAGCCAATGTCCGGTGGCAGCCGAGCAGCTTCGATCTTTTTCAGAGCAACCGGGTGACCACGACCGGCGAAGCTCCCCACGACGACAATCTGATCCAGACTTATCGCGATCCGGTGCTTGAACTGGGCGGCGACGTGACTCGGCCGCTCGCCGGCGGCGCAATCAAGTTCGTCGGGCTGGAGACGCGCCGCAAGCGCCACGATTTGGACCAGTATATCCAGCGCGATGGGCTCATTTCCGACGATGCGATGGTGAATGGCGGGTCCGAGCAACTGGTTAGGGCGCGGCGCGACGAGACAATCGGCCGACTCAGCTGGACTCGATCCAATCTCTTGGGATTATCGTTCGAGGCAGGCGCAGAGACGGCCTACAACACGCTCGACGATCACACGGATCTTGTCACGATTGACGAGAACGGAAACCGCGTTCCGATTCCGCTTCCGATCGCCAATGCAACCGTCAAGGAGAAGCGCGGTGAAGTCTATGTGAACGTGGGCAAGACTCTCTCGCGCGCGCTGCGACTCGACGGAGGCGTGAATTACGAATTTTCCAGCCTCAGGGTCCGTGGCGACGCCAACGCGCAGAGGAGCCTCAAATTCCTGAAACCGAATATTACGTTCGACTGGAAGCCGGGCGGCGGTTGGCACGCCCTGCTTTCGGTGCGACGCACGGTGGCGCAGCTCGATTTCTATGACTTCATCAGCTCGGGAGATTTGTCGGCTCAACGGCTCAACGGCAGCAATGCCAACCTGCAGCCGCAGCGAACGTGGGAGTTTCGCGCCAGCATCGACCACAAGTTGCTCGGCGACGGTTTGTTCAAGCTTGATTTCGGACACGACCTGATCAGCCTGCTTCAGGACCAGATCCTGGTCTTTGACGCGCAGGGGAACGCCTTCGATTCGCCCGGCAATCTCGGCACTGGCAGGCGCTACTTCGCTACGCTGACAGTGGACGCGCCGCTCGACCGTCTTTGGAAAGGCGTCCGGGCCAAGATCAACGCGACGCTGCAGCGAACACGAGTCCAGGACCCGATTAGCGGCCAGTACCGCAGATTCAGCGGCTTTTTTCCGGACTGGCAGTGGGAGCTGAACGTCCGCCGCGACAGCGGAAACTGGTCATACGGTTTCGATTTTACCGACAACCAGCGCTTTACCTTCTACCGAACCGACGAGTTCGATACCAATCTCAATCTCGGCGCTTATATGACTGCTTTTGCTGAATATCGCCCCGGACCGTCAACGGCGATCCGGTTTGATGTCGACAATGCGCTGAGCACCCACGGTGCTCGCGATCGGCTTATCTTCACGCCCAACCGCGCCTTCCCCGATTCAGTTGTTCGGGAGTTCCGCGACCGCAATCGTCACCCGAGTTTTCAGATCACCCTCAAGCAAAGTTTCGGAGGCGCCAAGGCGGCGTCATAACGGGAGAGCCCCGGCTTTGCGCCGAGGCTCTCTGCGTCCGGATCAGGCGAAGCGGTTGATCAGGTTCTCTAGATACTCCTGACGGCCCGACTGTGGCCGCTTGGCGCTGTCGTTGGCCTGGAAAGCGCGGTCGGCGAGCTGATCGAGGCTCATCGACGTCAGCGCCTGCTTCCCGAAATCGCCACTCCAGCCCGCGTAGCGGTCGGCAACGAACTTTCCGAGCGTGCCGTCCTCGATGATGGCTGCGGCATTCAGGAGCGCCTTCGCCAGCACGTCAATCCCGCCGACATGGCCGTAGAACAGGTCGACCGGGTCGACCGACTGGCGCCGGACCTTGGAATCGAAATTGAAGCCGCCCGTATCCAGCCCGCCGCCCTTCAGGATTTCCAGCATTGCGAGGGTCAGACCCGGAACATCGTTCGGGAATTGGTCCGTGTCCCAACCATTCTGCGGATCGCCGCGGTTTATATCGATCGAACCCAGGATCCCGAAAGCAACCGCAGTGGCGATCTCATGCTCGAAGCTGTTACCCGCCAGGGTGGCGTGGTTGGCTTCAATGTTGACATAGACCTCGTTCAGCAGATCGTAGTGCCGAAGGAAGCCGTACACCGTTGCCGTGTCGCGGTCATATTGGTGCTTCGACGGCTCGTGCGGCTTCGGCTCGATCAGGATCTTACCTTTGAATCCGATCTTGTGCTTGTGCTCGACAACCATCGTCAGGAAGCGGCCGAGCTGGTCCAGCTCCTGCTTCAGGTTGGTGTTCAGGATGGTGTCGTAGCCCTCGCGGCCGCCCCACAACACGTAATTGGCACCGCCGAGGCGGTTGGTCGTGTTCAGCATCTCGCGAACCTGGAACGCCGCCCAGGAATAGATTTCCGGGTCGGGGCTGGTGGCGCCGCCCGCCATGTAGCGCGGGTGCGTGAAGAGGTTGGCGGTTCCCCAGAGCAGCCCGACGCCGGTGCGGGCCATCTGCTCCTGCATCTTGTCGGCAATAGCCGCGAGGTTGCGCTTATGCTCCTCGGGCGTGTCGGCGGTGGCCATCGCATCGACATCGTGGAAGGTGAAGAACGGAACGCCCAGCCGCTCGAAGAAATCGAACGCATTCTGGAGCTTCAGGTCGGCCATTTCCTGGCTGCACGGTTGACCGGGATTCCAGGGTCGCTTGAACGTTCCCACGCCGAAAATGTCGTTTCCGGGCCACGCGAAGCTGTGCCAGTAGCAGACTGCAAGTCGGAGATGCTCCGCCATAGTCTTGCCGAGCACGCGCCGACTGGGATCATAGTAGCGATAAGCGAGCATGTTGCTGCTGTCGGCACCCTCATGCTTAATCGGGGCGATGTCGGCGAAAATCCGGTCGGTCATTGTCGATCTCCAAAACTCGGCTCTAGTGCCGTGTAAATTGCGCGGAAGCGCGGTTGGCGCTCATCGAAATAGGCGACAAGGTCAGGCTCCGGCTCGACCGTCGCGATGATCGGCGGCGGCGCGAAAGCCTCAGCAAGAGTCGCTCCTCCAACTGCCGCAATTGCCAGCCTTGCTGCTCCATAGGCGGGTCCAACGTCTCCTCCTGAGCGATACACGAGCGGGACGTTGAGTGCACCAGCCAGGATTCGGCCCCAAAAGAGCGACCGCGACCCGCCGCCTGCAACTGTCAACGATTGAACACTCGATCCAGCCTCAGTGATGATGTCGAGTCCGTCGCGAAGTCCCATAGCGACACCTTCGACCACGCCTCTGGCGATTTCGCCTTGCCCGGTTTGCGCAGTCATTCCGAAGAAGACCGCCTTGGCGTGCGGGTTGGCGTGCGGAGTGCGTTCGCCGGTAAGGTAAGGAAGGAACATCGGCGCTTCACCCGTCGCCCCCTCGGCGCTCGCAAGCAGCGCCGGGAAATCCGGTTCCTTGAGCAACCCAGCCACCCAATCCAGACAGGACGCCGCGCTCAGCATTACCGACATTTGGTGCCACTTGCCGGGAACGGCGTGGCAGAAGGCGTGCAAGCCCTTGGCTGGATTAGGCCGAAGAGTGTCGGTCGCGACAAACACCACGCCGGATGTGCCGAGCGAGATGAAGGCGTCCCCATCATTGACGACTCCTAGACCCACCGCCGCTGCGGCATTGTCTCCTCCGCCGGCAATGACTGGAACGCTGTCCATGCCCCACCGTTGCGCAACATCGAAGCGCAACTTGCCGGTGACTTCCGATCCTTCGTGAACGCTTGGCATCGCGCTCTCGTCAAGCCCGGTGGCAGCGAGCATCTCCGGCGACCAGCGGCGCTCCGCCACATCGAGCCAGCAGGTCCCGCTGGCGTCCGACATGTCAGATGCCTTTTCACCGGTCATCAGGAAGCGGACGTAGTCCTTTGGAAGAAGAACAGTTTTGGTCCGCTCGAAGATTTCCGGCTCGTGGTTTCGAACCCACAACAGCTTGGGTGCGGTAAAGCCCGCCATCACCGCGTTCGCGGTGATTTCCCGAGCCCGCGGCTCAATTCGCTCCAGCTCGATGCATTCGGCGCCCGAGCGGCCATCGTTCCAGAGGATCGCCGGCCGAAGCACCCGGTCCGCACCGTCGAGCAGTGTCGCTCCGTGCATCTGGCCAGTGACACCGGCGGCTTTCACCTGCCGGCGAAATTCCGGCTTCAGCGACAGCACCGCTTTCTCGGTCGCGCTCCACCAATCCGCCGGATCCTGTTCCGAAAAGAGAGGTGCGGGCCGAGATACCGTGAGGGGCGAAGTTGCCTGATCGAGAAGCTTCCCGCTCTCGTCGGCAATCACCGCCTTCACACCGGACGTGCCGATGTCGACGCCGAGATACATGCCCTCTCCCACCAGTTGCAGTTCTGGAAGCCCTACCCGATGGTAGCGCTAACAAAATGGGTCGCAGCTGACAAGTCCAACTCCGCCCCCCGGCGCTCCATAAGCGGGCACTCACGCAGGTGGAACAAAAAGTTTGGTAGGGGTAAGGGACCTTCCAATCATTCACATTCGGAGCATCACCTTGGGGGAGCCTGCAATTCTTCCGTTCGACTGGGCCGATCCGTTCGACCTCGATGGACAGCTCACTGACGAGGAAAAGCTCGTCCGCGACACCGCCGAGGCTTACGCCCAGGAGAGGCTGCAGCCGCGCGTGACCAAGGCTTATCTCGCTGAGCATTTTGATCGCGACATTTTGAGCGAGATGGGCGAGCTCGGTCTGCTCGGGGCGACCATTCCGGACGAATACGGGGGCGCGGGGCTGGGCTATGTCAGCTACGGATTGATCGCTCGCGCGGTGGAGCGGGTCGACAGCGGCTACCGCTCGGCAATGTCCGTCCAGTCCAGCCTCGTCATGTACCCGATCTTTGCCTACGGTTCGGAGGAGCAGAGGCGGAAATATTTGCCGAAGCTGGCGAGCGGCGAGTGGGTCGGCTGCTTTGGACTAACGGAGCCGGATGCCGGATCCGATCCGGGTGGAATGCGCACAAAGGCGGTAAAGATTGACGGCGGCTATCGCCTCTCCGGAAGCAAAATGTGGATCACCAACTCACCGATCGCCGACGTGTTCGTCGTCTGGGCGAAGTCCGACGCGCATGGCGGGAAGATCCGCGGTTTTGTGCTCGACAAGGGCGTGGCTGGCCTGTCGGCCCCCAAAATCGGGGAGAAGCTCAGCCTGCGCGCTTCGATTACCGGCGAGATTGTGATGGAGGGTGTCGAGGTCGGCGAGGACGCCCTGCTGCCCAATATAGAGGGTCTCAAAGGGCCGTTCGGCTGCCTCAACCGCGCTCGTTACGGGATCGGATGGGGCGGGATGGGCGCCGCCGAATTCTGTTATTCCGCCGCGCGGCAATATACGCTGGACCGCAAGCAGTTCGGGCGGCCGCTGGCTTCGAACCAGCTCGTGCAGCTGAAACTCGCGAACATGGCGACCGAGATCGCGCTTGGGCTGCAGGCTGCCCTTCGGGTCGGCCGCCGGCTCGAGGCTGGTGAACTGGTCCCGGAGACGATCAGCCTCTTGAAGCGCAACAATTGCGGGAAGGCGCTCGAAATCGCGCGAACGTCGCGCGACATGCACGGCGGCAACGGCATTTCCGCCGAATTCCAGGTAATGCGCCACGCCGCCAATCTCGAAACCGTCAACACGTACGAAGGGACGCACGATGTTCACGCACTGATCCTCGGGCGGGCAATCACCGGGATTTCGGCGTTTTAAGCGGAAAGTCGGACCCTACGGTACACAGCGATCGGGTGGTCGCGGTAAACAGCGTCCGGCTGGCGCTCGAAGCCGAGCTTTTCCGCCAGCTTCATCGATGCGATGTTCTCGAGGTCGATGATCGCTGGATAAGAGGATGCCTGCAGCACCTCGTCCGCCCACAGCAGCGCCCGGGCGCAGGCTTCGTAAGCAATCCCCTGCCCATGCACCGACCGATCAAAGATCCAGCCCATTTCAGGCTCGCCCATTATCGATGGCTGCATGTGGCGCTGAAAGTCGAAAAACCCGCAATGACCAATCATTCGGCCATCAGCCTTGAGCTCGACCGCCCAGCCGCCGACCCCAAGTAGCTGCCATAACCCAGCCCCGCAGGCGAGCCGGCGCCAACTGTCTTCACGGGGAAGCGCGCTGCCGCCCAAGTGACGCATGACTTCGGGGTCGCTGAGCGTCGCGGCGTGCGAATCGAGATCGCTTGCGGCGAACTCGCGGAGGATCAGCCGCTCAGTCTCTAAGCGTGGGGCCGCACGCGGCGCAGAAGCAGGCGCATTGTAGATGCCCGCCATTCGCGGAGCTTATTTCTTTCCGAGCGTCAGTCCACCGAATCGCTTGTTGAAGCGGGCGACCTGGCCGCCGGCGTCGATCAGCTTCTGGTTGCCGCCGGTCCAGGCCGGGTGAACCTTGGGGTCGACGTCCAGGTGGAGAGTGTCCCCTTCCTTGCCCCACGTCGAGCGGGTCTGGAACTTCGTCCCGTCGGTCATTTCGACGGTGATCGTGTGATAATCGGGGTGCGTACCGGATTTCATGTTCGTATTTCCTTGAGATTGG
>Ga0157369_10000297_pt1 | contig 66398 bp, 66 predicted proteins | sample C25metaG_FD_113461 | JGI IMG/M metagenome (GOLD analysis project Ga0157369, IMG submission 113461) | Corn rhizosphere microbial communities from Kellogg Biological Station, Michigan, USA - C2-5 metaG | ecosystem: Host-associated > Plants > Roots > Rhizosphere > Soil | place: USA: Michigan... | reverse complement strand
TGTCAGACCTTTGTCACAGAACGTGCCTGCCAGGGCGACGAGCAGCGGAGAACCACAGTTCGCGCCGGCACCGTGAGTGAGGACGAGCGCGTCGCCATTCAGATTCGCCGGCGCGTGCAGAAAGCCGCGAACCGGAGGATCGGACGCTTCCACAAACGGACTGGTTTGCGCGGTCGTCACTTCGAAGCGGGAACGGCTACGGGGGCAAGGTCTACCGCCCACACGCCTTCGAAATCCACGAAGTAGGCTTCCAGCGGCACGCTGGAGATGGCTTCGCGCAGGACGGTGGCCGCCTGGCGCAATTCATCTTCGTGATGCTTGGCCTCTTCCGCCGGAGACGCGAAGGCATTCGATCCGCCGTAGGCGCCACAGTCGGAATGAACCATGAGGACGATGCGTTTTGTCTGGTGCAGGCGAATCGACTTGCGCAACTGTTCGAGGACGAACTCGCGTTCGGCGTTGTTATCGGGCGAGGCGAGGCACTTGGCGCCACCGGCAACCTTGATCAGGTCGTAGTTCGGCGCGCCAATCTTCTTCAGGAACTTGTGGAAGGCGAGATTGAAGCGCAGGTCGAAGCACATCACCACGGCTGCGTCGGCGGTGTAGGGATCGTGCGGCGTGTCGAAATGGAAGACCTTTTCCATGAGACTCCGACGGGAATCAGGATAAGTGGACCGGTTAGGTTTGGCAAACCGCCGCTTCGGGCCGGTCTGTCCGATTCCGATCAGTGTTTCCCATTAGTGGACATCGAAGTGGAGAATGCCGGCCATGCGCGGTCGCAGAGCCCTGCCGGTTCAGCAGCTTAGCCGTCTGACCGCGAGGGCTCACGGAACCTGGCGTGCACTTCTTACGGCCCATCTGACGCTACATCACACGACATTCGGAGGTTCCATGGCCCGTTTCCGCACCCTCGCAATCGCGGTTTTGACGATGATGTTGTTGAGCAGTGTTGTTGCCTTTTCACAGCAGTCCCAGCAGCCGGCGCCGCCGCCGGCCAAGCAGAAGTTCCAACTGGCCGAGTCGGCTATGCGCGGCTATCACGGGATCGAACGCAACCTGATCGAGGCGGCCGAGAAGATGCCGGACGCCGATTACTCCTTCAAGCCGACGCCGGACATGCGTCCCTTCAGCCAATTGGTGTCGCACGTCGCGCTCTCGCAGTTCTTCAGCTGCTCGCGCATGAAGGGACAGGACAATCCGCACAAGGACGACAAGGAAGAGAACATCAAGACGAAGAGCGACGCGGTGGCGCTGCTGAAGGCCTCAACCGCGCTCTGCGATGACGCTTTCAGCGGCATCAACGAGCAGAACTTCACCGAAATCCTTGTCACCCCACAGGTCGACGTGGCGAAGGGTTTGATCGTGGCCAGCACGAACTCGCACGGAAACGAGATGTACGGCACCATGGCGGTGTATCTCCGGCTGAAAGGCCTCGTCCCGCCGACGACCGAGCGCGCCGAGGCGGCAAAGAAAGAAGCCGACGCGAAGAAAGCGTCCGGGAAATAAAAAGCTTCACCGCAAAAACGCGAAGGCCGCGAAGAGAAATTCCTCGCGGCCTTCGTGTTTCACGACGTTCTGGAGAACAGCTCAAGTCACGACGCCCGGAAGCCGATAAGCCATACGGCTGCTGACAAGGCAGCGAATCGACCGCACAGGCGCGAGTGTCGTGAGGAATCGAGCGTATTTCTTATCCGGGTGGTTGCTGACAATCCTTCTCGCTGATCCGATTCAAGCCATGTCGGTCGAAAACATGTCAGAAACTTCGGACACGGTGACAGCAGCCCACACCGCGGCAACGCCGCTTCGCAGGCCTAACTTTCTTGTGCGCATTTCTGCCGGCAACACCATCGTGGGCACGAAATACGGACACGGAATCTGCCTCGATAGTCCTTGTGTTCACGTCCTGACGAATTATCACGTCCCCGGATTAATCGAGGGAGCAAAGGTGGAGGGCGTGAAGATCAAGACCCTCCAGTCCGCAACGGGGCCGAATGACCCCGATGCGGTGCCATTCCAGGTGATGGGCACCCTCGAGCGCTGGAATCCGCAGCGCGATCTTGCGCTCATTACCCTGAAGAAGGCTCTGCCCGGCAGCTTCGGCGCGGCAAGGTTCGCAGACTACGAGCCCTCGGTCGGCACTTCCGTCGTTCGCTATCCCACAGCCGGCGCCTTCCGGGGAAAACTGATTCACAACGGCGCGATCCGCTATCTCGACGGTACCGGGACGCGTCGCCACGTGAACGCCATGCTGCTCTCCGACTTCGACAGTCCTTTGGGCGTGAGCGGCGGAGCCCTCTGCGACAGCGAGGATCGCGTCCTGGGTGTGACCGAACTCAATGTCGGGAGCCTCGCGATTCCGGTGCCTGTGGTTGCCGCTTTCCTGCTCAGCGCGGATCCGGAGCTATGGCATCGCCTGCAGTTCCGGAAGGTGCAGCGCGTTGCGGAGACTCACGACGAGGTGCTGGATGACGATGCGCCGACGCTTGTGTTCCAGACGTCCATGGACGTCCACGCCGCGGTCGCAGCGATGATCGAACGTGCGGAAGAAATGCGGCTCCGAATGGCGCGCGTGGTTGCGCGATCCGAGGTGCGCCAATCGGGACCCGGCGTCAGCAACAGTCCCCAGCAATATGAAGTCTCGCTCTACGACGAAGGCATTCGGTTCCGCAAGGTCTTCCCGAATGGGGATCTCGGCCAGGAGACACCGGATGTCGCGCTCCCTGTCATCGGGGTCATTCCCAGCGCCAATTGGGATTACTTCCTGGCTGGCCTGCGCGGAGCAACCGTTCGATACCTGGGCGAAACGTTCCATCGCGATGAGATTGGCCATGTGTTCAGTTTCGATATGCTTTGCCCCTGGCGCGAACTTCGGCCGGACGGAGTGTGGGAAGGCGACGTGGCTTGCAAAGGCCAAGTGATTACGGACTTGGCATACCACCCCGCTCAAATCAAAGCGTCATACGAGTTCGAACCGCGCTCGACGATGTCGCAACTGGTATTCGACATTCAGTTTCAGCGTTTCCTGCTCGGGGACGATTCGGCCCTGGAGCTGCCTTCGCTGGTAAGCGTGAGAGCGAAATACAAGCGCAGCCCCGGCACATATTTCGGGTCCAATACGCTCAGCCACTATCGGCCGTTTGCCTCAGACCACGTAATTCACTATGACTGAGCGAGGAAATTCGCCGAACGATTCCGATGACCGCGGAAAGGGACTGGCAAAAAGGAATGGCGGAGAGGGTGGGATTCGAAACTCAAGCCTTGGGCACGAGACTCGCTGAACCGTCGAACCCTGGCAGTGAAAAGAAGTAATGGCGGAGAGAGTGGGAATCTCTCGGCAACTCTCACGTAAGTTAATGCGCTTCCTCGGTTTACGTCAACACCGCTCCTGATGCGGAGTTCCTCAGTATCGTCATTTTCCACAGAGGAGGCTCTGTCCCCAATGGGCAGCAGTGTTTCTCCGTGTCACGGTATGGATGGTATGGATCGGCGAAGGCATGGTACGGCGACATTGTGACCGATCGCGCAGCGCCGGGTGCGAGATAGATGGATTCTCCTGCGACTCTTGTCTACGGGTTCTCGTTTCACTCTTTCCGGGCTTTTCCGTAATAGTTGGGGCGTGTCGAAAGTTGCCGTCGAACGCTTTTTTGCCCAAGCTGCTGAGTTTTCAGAGCGTTGCGGTGTCAGCGTGGTCCGATGATCGAAGACGGCAAGGAACCAAGACATACGGCTAAGTCATTGCCGCTATTAACGCTTAGCGACATATTTGAGTGCCGTCAGGGGTGTGAAATTTTGGGGTTCACATCACATCTTCGATCATCAGCAACTTGCAGGCGAACATCGAATGTAAGTTGCTGAAATGCAAGCTGTAATGCCAAACACGGCGGCGGTGAGCAACACGCTGGTCCCGGCTGGTGATCCGCTCGATTCGCAGGCCCCCTGTGAAACCGTGTGGAGACGCCTGTTTTACGCTTTCCGGCTACTTTTTCCGCATATCGGAAAGAGCTTTAAGGACGGCGGCAGAATCCGTGATCTGAGTCTCTAGCGCGGTGCGGATGGCTTGGATTTGCGCGAGCGGTTTTGGCTTGGGCTTGCGTTTGGGCATTGGGGAAAAGCCAACCGCTCCCGGCGAATCGGAGAATGCTCATACCGGGGTGCCGGGAGCGGCTTCATCGCCTAACAGGTTGTCGGGCAGTTTGTTCCAAAACGGGAACGCCTGCTGTGATGTGCGTCACAGGGTAAAAGAAAGGCCCCGGCGGCGTTCGGTAGCACAGTTAAACGCGGTGCGCATCCCTCCAGACTTGCGGGGCCCTTTGTGACTGCGGCCTATTGCAGCATAGTGACAATGAAACTTGGGAAATTTCGGCTTCGCGTATCTCGCCATTCTAAATCGCGGCCTTCTAGACCGCTGCCGACTGCCCCACATGCTGAACGATGATCCACATTGTTCGGAACAAGTCGTCGAACGTGTATTTCTTGTATTTCTCGCGTAAGCGGTTCGCAAACATCTCGCTCGTTTCACCGCAGAGCACCACGAAGATGTAGCACTTGCCGGGTTCCAGTTGCTCGATCTGTCCGACCAGGCGGTCATACTCGGTTTTGGTCTTCAGGTTTCGTTTCATTTCGAAGAACACTTCGCTTGAACTGACCAACCCTGCCTTCTTTACGTGGATGTCAACTGTCGTTCCCTTTGCGCGGTATTCAGTCTCGACAACTGCATCGTCTATCGTTTCTTTGAGGAGCTTGGCGAGAGCATCCCGATATTTCCGTTCCGTATCGTGGGGCTCAGGATTCCACTCAGAAACCGCCTTAGCGAGCAGCGATTCGAAGCCGTGCAATGCGCTATCAAGCTTTCCAATCTTCATGCGGGTAACACGCTCCAACGATCTTTGAAGCGTAGCGCTACGCCCCAGTTGAATCCCTCGACCGGATAGCCTTCCTTTCGGCCCAGCCGTGCAAGCTGATCAACAACCAACTGGTTGGCTTCCTTTTGCGTGAGGATGAAGAATTCGTTGGGGGCGTCGGTCGGTACGAATGCCGGAACGTAATAGAGGTTGTCACGAGTAGGCTTGCGCTTCAGCAGCCAAGGGTTCTGGCGATACAGCCCCTTCACGTCGATCAGGGAAACGGTTTTCGTTTTCGGGCTCACGACCATGAGGTCTGCCAACGGTGTGTGGTTCCCCATTGTGAATGAGACCTCATATCCGCGTTTGCAAAGTTCGGATGCTACGGCGAACTGCGCAGCCCATTGGGTCTGGTGCCCACGGATGCGCTGTACCTTCGCTAGCTGGGGTTTTGTGCCCATAGGATTTTGAACGGGGAACGTGCGGATTATGGCAGAACGGCGCTATTAGTCGCAAGAAAGTCATCTTGTTTTGCACAGTGCGATTGCGACACCATATGCGATATGAGTGCAGAAGCGCAGACGGACAGACTCCTCGAACTCACGTTTTCGACTGATAACCCACGGGCACGGGAAATCTGTGAGGCGTACTGGACATGTACGCCAGAGGGGCAGTTCCCTGAGAAGATCACAGAACTCGCCAAGCGACTGGGCGTCACAAAGAAATACGTCAATGATCTAGTTGTCGCCGCATGTTATGCCACGTATCCGGAATGCACATGCCGCAAGTGTGGCGTCGTAACGGGGATATTCACGCGGCGCTATCAATTCGAAGGTGTCTACAACGTTTTGCACAACAGACATTGGTCGTATGTGGACACTGACGATTATTTCTTATGCGGTCGCTGCCACGAAGCGGATCAGCTTGCGCAGATCGAAGAGGCTAGAACAGCAAAAGAAGAGCAAGAGCGACATCGGCGGGAAGCGATACGGGAAGCATTCGACAACGGCGTGTACCAATCGCTCGACCCGCTTGAATTCACCTTCTTGGTACACCTCGCATCATGTGATTCTTGGGAGGAGGCACGCCGACGCGTAGGGATCGCTCCCAAGGATGCTCACAAGCTCTTGGACAAGCTTGCGGAGATGTACCTCATTGAGTTGGCTTACAACTCGGCGGATGACGATTACGAAAGACCGCAGCGACGGCGCGACTTTTACGTGATCATGCTGCCGGAACTGGTGGAGGTTCTTCGAAACGAGATTCCCCAGCGGTGCGTCAAATCGATCTTCTCACCCAAGTCGATAGAGGTTTTCAAGCGACTCAAGCGGCAGCACGCCTTTGTATTTCCCGAGATTCCGATCTGCGCCTTCGTCGATGAGGCACGGGTCAAACACCTCTTCGAACAGGGCGAGTTCAGCTACTTCCTAACGTGCCGGGTTGACTTCCTGATTTGTGAGCAGGACGGGACGCCAAAGGCAGCGGTTGAATTTCAGGGCGGCTATCACGCCGATCCGCAACAGGCGAAGCGGGACGCATTCAAGAAGCGAATCCTCAGCGCCGTTGGCTTGCCGCTCACCACCGTGACGAGTTCGGAATTGAAAAGCGAGGGCGCTCTGCCCGACGCTTAATCCATGATGCTCCTGCCGGGATGGAACCGCGTGAAGCTGAGAAGGCGGCTCAGGAGCAGCCGAAAACTAAACGCCGGAGTTCTGCGCGGGCGGGAGGAGTTAATTAAGCGGGGCGAGTGCTAATACCCGCTCTACAAGCTCGGAAGGCACATCGGTGGGAACCGCCAGCCAGTCGTCGGCGCTGCGGAGAACAGGGCCTACCAAGGGCGAATACAAGGACAACACCTTGGCGTACAAATTTATCCTGTAGGCGGCAATTCGCACTTTTCCTGCCTGCTACATACTCCGACGTGATGGTCCATGGATCGGCGTCGGTGACAGACTGGTCATACGCTTAGCCGATCTGGCTCGAAACACGACGGTTGGCCCGCCGTGAGGAAATGCCGTCTGCTCGTCTTTGCTAATGCGAGCTTCACTTCTGCGCTAATAGCCGGTCGTAAATCTCAAGCAACCGGATCTCATCTTCGACCGCGAGCGGTTCGACGCTTTCGCTGAAACTTGTAAAAGTAGAGGCCGCTCCGGTTGTCAAGCCCATCTGCAATCGGACTCCTCCGACGTGCCGCTTGCCGCCGCGACCGTATATCACAACGTCTTCTTCGTTGCCTGTGAAGTGCTGGACAATCATCTCGTCACAAAGCATTTCCTCCTTGCCGTCACTAAACTTCCGGGCCCGTTTGAACAGGCGAGCCTCGGCATAAGGCATCTTCAGCGTCGCATCAGCTTCTCTACGCATGTTGATTCTCCAAACAAATCGTACATTGGCACAGACTCAAACGCTCAGAGTCCCGAAGTAGTTTTGTATGTCGTAGTTCCAGACGAAAAACGCTTGTGTGACGAGGCAGAAAGCCTCACGCGAGACTGGCTTGTCTATTCGGAACACCTTCTCACGAAGCCCGACCTTCCCCGCTGATCGAACGGAGTGTCTATGCCGCTCGGTCAATTCGTCCGGTGTGTAAAGACGCAACGCACCGTCGAAATGAGTAATCCGCGCTTCTTCGGGATCATACACAGCATGGAGGTATCTCGCGGCGGAAGTGAGCACGTCCGAAGAAGTGGGAACTTCTTCGCAGACAAAGTGGACCTCATCACCACGCCTAGTCCAGCAAAATTCGGTAAACTCGGACGCCTTGCTCAGGCGGCTGGGACGCCACCGTCCGTGCTCCTGATCCTTCATCGATGCGATCCGGGCCCAATCTAAAGGCCGTCCGTACACAATCATCCGGTAGAACACCGCAGGCATGACATCCTCGGGACCGAACAAGTAAGGGTCCAATCGGACGCTCGTCTCGCCATCAATGGCTGTCTTGTAGAATGCGGCAAGTAACCAGTACGTCGAGTTTGGCGAGCCCGTCGTCGAGAGCAACATGAAAGCGTCGCCGTTCCGTGTCAAGCGAGAGCCGTCATAAGCAAACGACCTAAGGGGGACAAGATGATCTTTGCCAACGCTCAAGTCGGAAAGAGAACTTCTCGAATACGGTTCAGGTCGTAACTCGGAGTCCGTATCGCGCAGCAGCGAAAGCCGTCGCGCTGCGATTTCCCGCCGAATGAATTGTTCCGCGTACCACACCTTTGCTATTTCTTGTGTCTTCGCGGGTTCTTGGCCGTCGCGCAAGTATAGGGAACGAAATTTCTCGTCATTCTCAATCGTGCTCTTGATCTCCGACGCGGGAATGGCGTTTAGGAATTCGACCAGCGGGCCGAACATCGGATCAGTGTCTCTGGATGACAGGCTCCATAAGTCGGCAACGCTGGACGGATTTGCGGCGAAGTACTTGAACAGTTCGTCGTCAAGCATGGCATCCGTAAATCATCATTAGAGGCCGGCTCCAGCCCGATTCTCGCTAGTACTCCCCCATCCAGTCATTCACGCCCGGTTGCGAACGCGGGCCGTCCACGTCATGCCGAGGGCCGACCTGCACGCTGGAATCACAAACGAGGCAACGTCGGAAGCGTCCCCCTGCACCTGTGTATGGTTCGCCCATCGGTGCGGCGGTGTTCTTTGCGAAACACTTCGCGCACAGCGGTTGATCTGGCTTTCGCCTTTCGTACCAAAACGGCGTCTTGAACTCGTACTCGTCCGATTTGAATCGGAGCCTCTCCCGCAATGCCCGGTTCTCGTCTTCAAGCTCTGAGGCCGTTTGCTTGAGATCACGAAGGACATCAAGAACTTCGTCGATCTTCTGTTTCGTCTCATGGTCCTTCACGCTCTTGGCAGCGTCGTAGAGGTTCCGAGTCACATCCGTGACCGTTTTTGCGAGGCCCCATGCGGTTACGGGATCAACAGCCATACAGCCCTCCACTTACATCGTAACGCGCTTTTCTCGCCGCGACGAAGCCAGCTTCTCAGAAGTCCTTGAAAGAGTCCGAGCTACGCTTCCCGGAGAGGCGTCGTCTCATTTCTTTTTCACCTTGAAGCATCCGCTCGCGTCCGTGTCGGCCTGGGTTAAGGTGCCCTTGTCCACGGCAGCGTAGATCGCCACGGTGCATTTGTGAGCGCGCCCAGACGAGAAGCTGAGCCCGGCGATGCGCTCATACTCTTGGAGCATTTGGAACACCCGATGGTCCGCGTCGGTTGCCATTGCAAGCCGGGCGTCTTCCATTGCCTTCTCTTTGTCGCGGTATGTCGGCCCTTCGGTGTTGAGCGCCGGGTCCGAGTCGGCCGGTGTCGCTTGCATGTGACGCGAGATCGCACCGTGCGCGTGCAGCGCGGCGGCACGCATCTCCTTACTGAGCGCGTCCTGATTGGTCGTCCTCGCGGGATCGTCGGCAGCAAGCAGCGTTACGCATAGGGTGAGCACAGCGAAGATCGTTATGCTAATTGCTTTTCGCATTGCTGATTTAGAAGTCCTCTTCTCGTCGTTTCGTCGAGCCACATCGACTATACGTAACACCGCGTCTGCGCTGCCATCGGGTTTATCCCTTACGCTCTGTTACTGGGAGTAGCTCTGTGACTCGGAGTCCGCACGCGATGATCCGTAGTAATGCACGAGGACATCCGCGTCAGATTCGGAAGGCGCTTGCGTGAGCTAAGGAAGAAGCGCGGCTGGACGCAGGTCGAGTTCGGCGAGCGAGTCGGGCTGGACCGCTCCTATATTGCCGACATCGAGCGCGGGAACCGCAATGTGAGTCTTGTAAACTTAGAAGCCCTCGCGGAGGCGCTCGGCCTCACGCTCGGTAAACTGTTCTCACGGATTTGAAGACGGACAACCGCTCCGGCCGATCCTTCGACAACCACCGCAGATCATGGCAAAGCAGGACAAAACCCGAGAGACGCTCGTTTGCCAACTCGTCGCCGACGAAGTCAACAAGGTGCGTGGAACGGACTACCACGCCGTTGCTGTGGCAGAGGAACCTCCCGACGTGCGGTTGGAAAGTGCCTCGGGAATACATGCAGCGCGTGATTGCGAGGTAGTGAGTGCGCCGTTCGACTTCACAATTCGCTATGACAATGACAACGTTAGAAACTTGGAGACGAATCTTCGGGTGGCGCTGGAGCGGTGCGGTTTTTCAGGGTACCGCGTCGGGATACATTGGACTGATGCCGTCAGACAGCACTCGATAAAAGGCGGCCTGGATGAACTGGCCAGCTTGATCGCGGCCTCCGTACCGCTTTCGGGGCACGTTTTCAGGCGCGGCGTCGAGATATGGGAAGACTCGCCTCGCGTTGCCCGGCAGGTTAACTACTTCAGCGTGTTCCGACTTTCCGACAATCGCCTGGAAATCCATAGCACGGCGTCCTGGTGGGCACCCGCCGATGGCCGATGGATCGCTGAGGCAGTTTCAGCGAAGATCAAGAGATACGGCATCGGTGCGTATGCGGCGACCCTTACGCTCGTCGTTGATGGCCTCGCCTATCTGGACGCGGAACAGTTGACGGCATATCGCGCCACAGTTCCTTCCGCGCAGATTCCATTCGCCGAACTCTGGGCGGTCACGATGGGCAAAGCGTATCAACTCAAGGCGAACGAATGACAAACGACCGGATGTCATCGCTGTTTCGGCACTCGTCAGCGTGTTAACCTAGCGCCCAATATGAGCTCCGCGAAACCGGCAAAGGCGCGAACGTCTCCGACCGTGACACGAGACGCAATACTCGATGGCATTCGCCACGCCGCAGGATTGATCGGCCGCGCCCCTTCCCGAAGTGAGTTCGAGGCACAATCAGGTTTCTCCGAATACCAAGTTCTAACTCACTTCCCAAGCTGGCGGCAGGCGGTGCGCGCAGCAGGTCTTGAGCCGGATGTTACAAACGTGAAATTGGAGGACAGCGTACTGCTGGAAGATTGGGGAGCATTGGTGAGGCGCTTCCGTGAGATTCCTACCAGGCATCGCTACCGTCGAGAGGGTAGGTACAGCCCAGGCGCTTTCGAGCGGCACTTCGGCCCTTGGTCTGCGGTTCCCGGCGAGTTCTTAACCTTTGCCAAGGAACGACCCGAGTGGCAGGACGTGCTGGCGCTGTTGCCTCGTGCAAAGGAAGATACACCATCTGAGAGCCGCAGTTCTAACGCACCCGTCGCGGCACGGGAAGCCATCACTGCCGAACGAGCCATGAGGCACACCAAGCTTGAGGGCAGGCCCACGTATGGCAACCCCATAGATTTTCGAGGACTCCGACACGAGCCAGTAAACGAAAGCGGTGTGGTGTTTCTCTTTGGTATGGTTGCAAAGGAATTGGGGTACCTAGTCGAAGCTGTCCAAGCAGGATTTCCTGATTGCGAAGCGAAGCGGCAAGTCGCCGCGGGACGTTGGCAGCGCGTCCGAATCGAGTTTGAATTTGAAAGCCGTAATTTTCGGGATCACGGCCATGCCTGTGCGGGTTGCGACGTGATCGTGTGCTGGCGTCATAATTGGCCAGACTGTCCCGCAGAGTTGGAGATCGTTGAACTGTCGAGAGTCATTCAATCGTTGGCAAAGTCCGAAGACTGATTCCGTAGAACTGGCGCGGTGATACGCGACCGTAAGGATCGACCGTGATCGGGCCGAGATGCGGTTTGCAGCGAGGTCAGGGCGACATGGCCGCACGCCGGTTGATCGAAAGCCAACTTGGGACCGTCGTGCGAATAGCGTCGAAGTATTTGTCGTCCGAGATGAAGGTCTTGGATTTGCTGCAAGAGGGGAATGTCGGCCTGATGGAGGCGGTCAGGACGTTCTCCACGAGCGGCAATGGCGATTTCAAGGGTTACGCTGCCACTTGCATCGACGAGGCACTCGCCAAGGCGGTGGCGAGGTCCAGAACTTAGATAATCCATGCGTTAGTGGGCGAACGAAAAGCGCAAGCTTACGATAAGACCTATTATCGACAGTGATCTTGCTTTCTGCCCTGCAAGCGCGACAATTGCTGCCAATGCTGGGTCGAGCCACACTGAATTCAGGCGCGCAGTTTGCCAAGGCGGTGGCGTCGTTCGCCGTGTTGATCTTCCTCTTGGCGACGGTCGTGGCGTCTTGTGCCTTCGCTGGCTTTTTTCTCTACGACAAGATTCAACAGCGCTATGAACGACGGCGCGAAGTCGAGTATCCAAAGATTGTTGCATCGTATTCGGACGTCTTGAGACCGGGCGCGGATCGCAATCGTGTGGAGGCCTACATTCGTTCGCGCCAACAAGACTTCCAACAGATGTGCTGTGTCGCTGCCCCCCGCTTCGCATGGGCTGACTTAATCAAGATCGGTGAGCGGACAGCGCCGGATGCGAAGTGGCCGTGCACCCGAATGAACATCTACGTTGCTTTTGAATTCGAACCTGTCAAGCCACGCCCCTCGATACAGTCGGATGGAACAGATCGACTGGTTCGCGTGAGCCTGTTTGAGCAGCCACAAGCGTGTCTCTAATCTGCACGTCGGCAGTGACCGTCGGGCGAACAAAAAGCGCACGTTTACGATAAGACCTGTTATCACTCGTCGTACTGACATCTAACTGCGAAGCAATGCCGCAGCCGCTGACGCCCCAAGAGGAATCGACGATTCGCGCCTTCATTGTGAAGGAGAGGCGCGACCGATGGCTAGACCTTCTTCGGAATCCAAGGCGCCGCCGAACGATCACCGCTGAATTAGCTCACCCCAATCTGGCATGGTTCGACTCGCGGTTCGTGCAGGCGATCCCACCGAACCAACGCAACGCCAGCGGCATTGGCACTCTGCTCCGCGCCAAAGGGGCGAAAAATCAGTGTTGGGCGATATCTGAAGACGGCACGCTGGACGGCAAAGAGCTTGTTCTTGCTTCGGCGCTATCGTCTATTGTTGGTAGTGGCATGGGAACAATCCTGTGCTGCGTTCCCGGCAAACTTGCTTTTGTCGAGAGCGAGGACGGCAGGTTCATATTGGAGAAGCCGTGACTTACGATAAGACCCGTTCACGACAATCATCATCGGCTAACCGAGCATGACTGGTACGGCAAAGGATCTTGTAAAGGTCCATTTCGATCTACCTGAACCTGACCTGGGTGTAAGCGGCGAGTCACTATGGGCTATGCCAGTCGGAACGAACCTCTACGAACTTCGCAACTCGCCTTGGCACGTTCGAAACGTCAATTGGCTGGACATTGTTGAGGCCATCGCGGCGAACGATGAGCAGTGGCCTGAATTCATTCGCGTCCACAAGCGGGGCGGGCACCGGACGATTCACATCTATTTGCTTGATGCTGGACAGGACAGGAGGCAGGAGATTCTCGACACCTGCAATCGGCTCGGTTCGACGTATGAAGGCATGGATGACAAGATGTATGCGCTCGATTTCCCTCCGGGGATAAGCATAGAGCCAGCCATTGAGTTATTCGAGCAAATGAGGGCGCAGAATGTGCTTGAGTGGCGACTAAACGATTACGAGTGAACCTTGTCAATTGTTTGGGCTTTGACGGGCGAATAAAAAGCGCACGTAGAGGGTCTACTGATACGTCGTACCGAGGTGCAGAGCATCGGCTATGGCGACGAGATCGGTTTCGATTACGTTGGTCCAAGCACCCCGTGAGGGGCGAACAGAAAGCGCACGTTTACGATGAGACCTGTTATCGCTCGTTGATAACTGCAATACTGACCGCGAGCCACGTTCAATGAAGTCTTTAACGCGTTACTGGATTAAGTTTGCGCCTCTGAGCCAACCAAACTCGTTGAATTTGGGCTGTGGTGTAACTGCGCATACCCGCGAGGATGCAGTGAACTTGATAAGAGAAAAGATATTCCGAGAGGGCGATATGCCCAAGATTGTAGAAGTGATCGAGAACGTCGAGATTCCATCGCTGGACGCAAAGCATGTAGCGCCCAATATGGGTATCCCACTGTGGCGAGGTATTTGGTTCCCTAAGGGGTACGAGTGAAGGTCTGTCCTCCCCCTGGGCGAAAGAAAAGCGCATGCTTACGATAAGACCTGTGATCGCCAACGATGCGCAAGGCGTATCGTCACACCATGCAGACAGGCTCATTCGTGGTTCTGGCGCGGGCCCCATTAGTCGAGGAACAAGAACAGCACCAAGAATAACGAGGACGTACGCCAGCAGATTGCGAAAGTTAAGCCAGCCTGGGTAGCTACCGAAGTTCTTTTGGGCATAAGCACCCAGCGCACCAATTGGGGCAATAGCGCCGTATAACAGTGACTCCTTATCAAAATAGTGAAATCTAGCGACTTTAAGGAGAACGCTACACAATACGACCAGGCAATAAGCGAGGTAGCCGGCAGCAGCACCGATCATGTATCTGGTCAGTTTGACCACGGCACTCCTTAATGTTGGGTCCGATCAAAGGATCGACGCGTTCGTTAGAAAAGCGGCGATTTCAGCGGTCTTCACGGCGCCGATGATACGAGCGTCGTGGTCGCATCGTCCATCGTTGTTGATAAATCGGCTGGGATGGACGGGCGAATGAAAAGCGCACACTTACGATAAGAACCTGTTATCACTCGTCATCTAATCCCGACATGCGAATCGTTATCGCGAGAATCGTAATCATGCTGATGGCTGTCACCGCAGCCATAGGTAACCCCGGTCGCAGAGAACGCGACTGCCGAGGGAATCCCAAAGTCATCGCGGGCTGTTTCTCGATTCACGGAAGGGCGTTTGCCTCTAACGGTACGCCCGATTTACGAATCTGGCGCATTGGTACGAGAAGAATCCTTGGCGTAACCGCCACGAGTATGCCAGACGACGCGGAAGAACCGATTGCACCGGAGAATCTCTTGCGGGCGCTCGGAGGCACCGAACACTTCGTTTTCGGTGACTTTGAAGTCTGCCCATTCACGGCTGAACGCGAGGGCGAAATGCAGATGGTTTGCGTGCAGAAGGCAAATCACCTAGTCCTCAAGCCATACGGTTGGAGTGGAAAACGGTGAATCGTGGGCGAAGAAAAGGCGCACACTTACGATAAGACCTGTTAGCAACAATCATCCAAATCGAAATGTTCGCACGGCGTTTCTGACTTGTATTCGCAGTGTTGTACAGACGCGTCTTTAGCCGAAGAAGTGCTTTACATGTGCCTGTTCCAAATTGCACAGCACAGCCTTCCTCAACCGCCTAGTATTGAGTTATATCGAGGGACATCATCGAAGACCCTTGCGGCTGAATCGCCATCACCTCCAGAGCCTTCCATTACAGACCGGCTGTCGCCGCGCCGTTCCAAAGGCCCTGGTGGAACATGGATTCATCAAAATCGATTCTCACAATAAGCCGCGATCAAGTGTTACAAGACACGAGGACGTTGATCCTGGAGCGTGAGGGATACAAGGTGTCGGCTGCCAGGAACGACAAGGAAGCGGTTGGCTTCGTGGAATCGGACAAGTCGATCCGGCTGGTTCTTCTGTGCCACTCCGTACCGGAGTCGAGCCGCATCGCTCTGGTGAACAGGATCAAGGCGCTGCGGCCGAAGCTGCCGATCCTGATGCTCTATAACGGCTACGATCCAACACTAGCGAAGGTCGATGGTGCGTTGCACAGCATGGAGTCTCCGGAGAGCATGGTGGAGATGATTGGCTTCATGACCAGGGGGAATCCATAAGCCCGCCGGGTGAGCCCATCTTGCCGAGATGCCTGCCGCCCGGCTCGCGAGACGCTAACGCGGACCTCGTCCCGGACACTGATCGAACAGTTTGGTTTGTGCACCAGGTGGACGGTGGAAGTCGCGCAGGCGATACGAGCAATTCTTTTCAATTGTCGTGAAATCGCCTTATCGTAAGTGTGCGCTTTTTCTTCGCCTTTTTGTGCCATGATCCACATCCAGAGTGCAACGACGCTACACTCGTCGCAGCCCCCTCGCAATTCGTCGCGGCCTATCCGCCTTACAAAAGGCTTGACCAAGCATAAAAGTCGGGGGACCATCTAATGTAGAGCCAAAACACAGGGAACGTCTCCTGTGTCCCCTTGCAAGCACAACGCGACGTGACGACTTCGGTCGTGTCGCTGTCGCTCATTTCCCCAACAAATTCAATCTGCGGGTAGCCGTGCGCTGCTCTTGTAGCCGAGGTGTGCCTCGCACAGAGGATCATGGAACACAATTCCGATTCTTCGATTTCATCCACTCACACGAGCTTCGTTGATGCACTCGGCACGTGGTGCAGAGAGTTCTCGTGGTCGTGGTTCGCTACATTCTCGTTTCGCAAACCGACAACTGTTTGGGGTGCTCAGCGCACCTTTGAGGTGTATCTGGCACGTCTGTCCGACCTCGCCCAGTCGGCAGTGTCGTCGATCTACACCGTCGAACGCGGTCCGTTGGGATCGCAGTTCCACATCCATGCACTCGTCGGCAACGTTGGCTTGCTGCCGCCGCGCTGCGGATCGGCAACTTCTCGCGGATGCGTTGGTGGGTGCGGCACCCATCAATGGAAATCTGGCTTTGCTGACGTTCGCGCCTACGACGCCGAACAACCCGGTGCGTTCTACGTGCTGAAGCACTGCGGCCGCTCGTCGGAAATGCAAATCTTCGGCGTGCCGCAGCGTGTGATGCCCGAAGTCATGTTGGGGGGCAACTAGCGTGCCGCGTACAGCGAAACCATGTTCGTGCAATCGCAGCGCGATCCTCCATGTGTCAGCTTTGATCCAGAGCGTAGGACGCAAGCCCCGGGAACGACAGTCGGTCTCGGTGCAGTGCTGCGAACAGTGTGCCCAGAGTGGCGCTTCGGCCGAAAGGCTACGGAAACTCATTCAGGCAGTGCTGGATTCGCCGACAAACCGATGTGACGAAACATCCGATCCTAATGGCTTGGGTCAAGCTGCCTCTGCCGCGTTTGCCGACAAAACGTGAGGTCGATTGGTCGTGGGTTTAAACGTCTTCGGTACCGGGGTGTGCCAGCCGATCTGCTTGATGAGCCGCCTCGTTCGCGCTGTTGGCGGTACGGTATGCAACCCGGTTGCCGCCGCACCCATCGAAGTTCTCGCAGGACGGGCTCCAGCCGGTCCAACAATTCAACGTTTCAAAGCAAATGACGCTTAATAGCGTCATTTGTTGTTTGAGGAAAAAACCAAGTCAAAAAATGGCGTGATTTAAGAGGCGCAACGTGCCAAGAAAGACATCACTTTCCCGCAATTCGATCTTGGACGAAATCTCGCAGTCCCCTTGCAGCCTCGCAGAGAGGATTGAGAAACACGAGGGGGCACTCAATGCCCAAGAGCTGGCCGCGATATTGGGTGTGAGTGATTCAACAATCTACCGGGCAGTCGCAGCGAAACAAGTCCCTTACCTTCAATTGCGCGACCGTATCGTTTTCGATCCTGGCGCTATCGCAGATTGGCTGAGGCGCAACTTAGTCAGCGCGGCTTAGATTATTTCGTCGCGCCCTTTACGAGCCTCGGCCGGGCCGCGAAAGCCTGAAATGTCGCATTGACCTGTGTGAGCGAGTCCTTCGCTCGGGCCGGTTGAAGGTAGCGCATGGTGCTCGCTAAATCCTTGTGGCCCATCCAAGACTGAACGGTGGTCACATCCACTCCTGATCGCAGGTGTTTGGTCGCGAATGTTGCGCGAAACTTGTGCAAGTACCAGTGCTCACAGGTTGCGCTTTTTGAACATTGACTCCCGCCGTTGTCGCATCGGCCGCAGTTCAATCGTGCATTCAACGCAATGCGCTTGCACACGGCGAGCATGTGATAGTTCGGCTCGTCACCCGAAGTCCCAAACACAAGCTGAGAGCCTGCTGGCCGCTTAGCCAGATGACGGCGCAGCAACTCGACAAGGCTGTCCGGTATCGGGACCTCACGGCGTTCCCAGTCCTTCGGAATGAATCCCCACTGCGGTTTCTCGGCGACTCTCACAACATTGTGTGCAAGGTCGATGTCGCGGTCCTCAACGTACTGAACCTCCTGGTCGCGGAAGCCCGTCATCAAGAAGAAGCTGAACAGCGTTCGCTCGCCCTCATCACAAGCGCCAAGAAATGTGTGCAACTCATCCTCGGTGTAGATTTCGACACCACCCATGACGAACTTCGGCCAATCGCGCTTCTTCACGAGTCCCGTGATGCCATTTGCCTTGAGCAATTGCACCGCGACGTTGAACTTGGTCCAACGCGTGCGTCCAGTGAGACGTTTCTCGTCCCGCATGAATCGGTCGAAGTTGAGCAGATCGCGACGCTCGATCTCGTGGAGGCGTTTCGATTCTCCACACGACTCTTGGAAATAGCGGAGCGCCACACTGTACTGCCCATACGTTTTCGGACGACGCTGCTCCTTAATGTCACTGAGAAACTCGTCACAGGCATCAGCCAATGTTTGTTGTTTGGGAGTGCGCTGCTCCTCGTCGATCTTGATACCTCTCGCCTTCGCCAGAAGCAGCGCAGCTTTGCGTTCCCGAGCTTGCACGGCAGTTAGCGCATCATCGCCTACAGACTCGCGGCGGCGCTTGCCGTTTTCATACCAATCGAGGTAGTAGGAGCCTTCGGAGTGCACCTGCACGTGCCCAGAAAAAATTATGTGATGGGGCTTGATTCGGCCGCTCTTGGCGACCACCACGGGGCAAAAGCGCCACTCGTTGGGTGCCACCTGGACGTACTTGGTGAGATTGACTTTCGGGTCTTTGGAACGCCTAAGCAGAGCCATCCGTCCCCTCCATCAAGCCTTTGATGGTATGGACTGTAGTATGGATGGCTCGTAAGTGCAAGAAAATATAAGTTATGGCGGAGAGAGTGGGATTCGAACCCACGTTAGAGTTTCCCCTAAACACGCTTTCCAAGCGTGCGCCTTCAGCCACTCGGCCATCTCTCCGCATCAGGTGTTGGAAGGCGCGGCTGCTTGAGCCGCAGCTCTATTTTATCGCATCGGCAGCATTCGCCCGATTTACGCCTGGGAAGCAGTCGCAGACGGGCTGGCTGCGGCCGCGCCCTTGGCGACCGACTGCTGCGCGTCCTTGCGCGGCATGTTCTTCAGCAGCTCGTGATGGATGCAGTAGAGCGCGAGCTCAAGGCGATCGGAAACGCCGAGCTTGTCGTAGATCTTGCGCAGGTAATTCTTCACGACCTGCTCGGTGGTGCCGACCTCCGACGCGATCTCCTTATTGCGGAGTCCCTTGGTCACGCCGGCAATGATCATCAGTTCCTTCTCGCTGAGGCGCGCCTTGGTCGTGGGCGAGATCAGTTGCTGGGCCTGGGTGCGATAGGCGTCGAGCAGCCAGTTGACGCCGCGATTGTCGAGCCAGGTTTCGCCGGTGGCCACGCGGCGCACGCACTTAATCAGCAGATCCGGCGTGATGGTGCGAGTCACTATGCCGCGCACTCCGCGGCGCAGGTATTCGACCGTGGTTTCCTTGGTCAGATCGGGCGTAAGGACCACGAGCGCCGCGCTGGGCTGGCGCTTGATCATCTCGCTGATGGCGTCGGACGGGTTGGGACAAATGGCCAGCTCCAGCAACACCACGTCAGACTGGATCTTGCTGGCGGCCGCCATGGCTTGCGGCAGGGTTTCCGCCTGCGCGACCACGCGGATATCGTCTTCCACGGCAAAGATCTTGCGAATGCCGACCCGGTAGATGGCTTGCCCGTCGGCGAGAATCACGCGGATTCCGCCGGGCTTCACTTCGGCATGTTCCGAAGGCATATTCGTAGCTTTTGCAGGAGACGTCGACATCTTTGTCCGCCCAGATGCTGGTCCGTCCGGTAACCGGTTACCCCCGGTTTAGGGACGTTCGAACGAGTATTCGTCGATCACGGCCGCCAGGGCGCGCCGTCCTGCTTCCTCGCAGGAACGTACGACCCGGCCGACACAGTGTACCTTTACATCCGTGCCTGTGCCCAGAATTTCGGCGGGCATGGAGATGCTGAATTCGATTGGCGATCCCACAGTGATCTCGGCATCCAGACGGAACAGCACGCCACCCGCGGAAATATCGTGTGTTTCCGCGGTGTGCTGCACGGAGTCGGCCAGGACCTGAACGGGAAGCCGCAGCGGGAAACGTACCGCGCTGCGCATTTCTTCGAGTTGGGGAGTGCGATTCACAGCAAGCAGAGCTTACTGAAATCGCGTCCGACTTCCTAGTTACCGAAGTACCGATGGATGGTTCCCCGCCTTAGTACCTTCGGTTACCACGGTTTAGGGCACATCACTGACAGGTCCTAAAACTTTGTAACCTCGGTGAAGTTGAATTCCCTCACCTTCATGGCCGGGACCACCATATCGAAGGATTCCTCGCCGCTGGCGCGCACCAGGGCGCCCATTTCCTCCACGTTGGACAGCAGGTGGATCAGGCTCTGGTTGAAGCGGAAATTGCGCACGCCGTGCCGGATTCTGCCGTCTTCCACAAGGAAAGTGCCGTCCCGGGTCATGCCGGTGAGGATTTTCTCGTAGGGATCGACCTCGCGGATGTACCAGAGGCGGGTGACCAGGATCCCGCGCTCGGTGGACCCGACCATCTGGTCCACCGTCCTCTGCTGCGCCGTGGCGGCGGGTGCGAAAACGATGTTCAGCGGCATCTCGCCCATCTCGTTGGGCAGCGAAAAACCGTGGCCGGTGGGGCGAACCGCGCCGACCTTTGCCGCGTGCTCCGACTTCTTCATTTTTGCCGCCGTGCCGCGCGCGTAGACCAGGTTTTGGACCACACCTTTGTCAATCAGCGTGACACGCTGGCGCGGCACTCCTTCGCCGTCAAACGCCGGGCCGGACTGGAGCTGGTGGTTCACGTCGTCATAAACGGTGATGTTTTCTCCGAACAGCTTGGTTCCGATGCGGTTGTTGAGGAACGACCTCTGATCGAGGATGGCGAGGCCTCCCCAGTCGAAGAACATGAAGCCGACCAGGTCGAGCACCGCGGCCGGTTCGAGAATCACCGTGTACTTCCCTGCCGCGACCTCTTTCGGCGACGCCGACTGCTCGGCCTTGCGCGCCGCGGTTTCCGCGAGATGCTCAGGACGAAGGTTCGCGCTGTCCGGCGAGTTCTGCTTCTGCCAGCCGGAAGAATCGTCGCCCAGCATGGTGATGGAAATCTCCGAGCTCGTCTGACGGTGATATTGGAAGACGCCGTTGGAGTTCAACAGGGCTTCCATCGATTGCGACGACGAGTAGATGCCCGCGGCCGTGAGCTTGGCGGTCTTGGCGACAGCCACCATGTCGTGAACCGCGGCAGCGCGGTCCTGCGGCGTCACCGCAGCGGTGCTGTCGAAGAAGCGAGTCGGCGCCGACGGGCCGCTGTGCTTCGTCTCGGCGGCGCTGGCCATGGGGAGCAGGTCGGGATCGGGTTGCTGGACGCGGGTCAGCGTTTCGGCGGATTCGACCACGCGCTTGATGCCATCGGGATCGAGCTTGTTCGTGGTGGCGCGAGCGGTTTTGCCGTCGATCACCGGACGCACGCTGACGATGTAGTTCTCCTCGGCAACGTTCTGATGGATGGTGTTGTTGGCAAATCGCGTGAGCGCACTCTGGCCTCCCGCGATCGTCACTTCGACGTCCTTCGCGGTGGAAACCTTCTTTACCTGCTCGAAGATCTGTTGTGCTTTCTCTTTCGTCAGCATCGTCTACGTGCCTTTGTACGCTGAACCAATCTTCACGTTCCTGAACCTTGCCGGCGCGGCGCCGTGGCCGGTGCCCATCACCTGTTGCGGCTGGCCCTTGCCGCAGTTGGGCGTGCCCCAGAGCGTCCACTGGTCGCGCGAGCAGATGGCGTCCATGGAATTCCAGAACTCGGTGGTGATGCCGCTGTACGACGGGTTCTTGAACATGCGCCCGAGCTTGCCCTTCTTGATCTCCCAGCCGATCTCGGTGCCGAACTGGAAGTTGTAGCGCTTGTCGTCGATCGACCAGGAGCGATTCGTCTGGAAGAAGATGCCGTCGTCGGTGTCGGCGATAAGCTGCTCCAGCGTGAGCGGCTTGGGGCCCGGCAGGATGCTGATGTTCGTCATGCGGATGATCGGCGTGCGGTTCCATCCTTCCGCGCGCATGGTGCCGCCAGATTGCTGCAAGCCGATTGACGGCGCGGTATCGCGTGATGACAGATATCCGGTGAACAGCCCATTCGTGATGATGGGCGTGCACTGCGCGGGAACGCCCTCGTCGTCGAAGGCGAACGTGCCGAGGCCGGGGCCGTGGGCTTCGGTCGCGTCGGCGACCACGTTGACGATGTCGGAGCCGTACTCGAGGGTTCGCAGCTTCTCGAGCGTAAGGAACGACATGCCCGCGAAATTCGCTTCCATGCCAAGCACGCGGTCGAGTTCGATCGGATGCCCGACGGACTCATGGATTTGCAGGCCCAGTTGCGACGAATCCAGGATGATCGTGCCCACGCTCTGCGGACATTGATCGGCCGAATGCAGCGCGACGCACTCTTCGCCGATGCGGCGCGCGTTCTCGACCAGCTTGAGCTCTTCCACCAGTTCGTAGCCGCGATTCTGATACTGACCACCGAATGAATTGGGATACGAGCGCTTCTGGATATCGCTTCCCTGGAATGAGTAGGCGGCGAATCCGGCGCCCGTGATCACGCGCGTCTGGTGAATGTCGGAGCCGAGCGAGCTGTAGAACCACTGCTCATAGCGGCGGAAATTCAGGTTCGTCTCGCTGAGCGTGATGCCCTTCACCGCCAGCAGCTCTTCGTCAATCTTCGTCAGCAGCGCAATGTTCTGCTCCACCGACGTGGAGAAGGGATCGATCTTATAAGGCGACGCCCAGTCGGCCGTGTAGGCCTTTTCCGGTGCCATCACGACGTCGTGCTGCTTGACCTTCGCCGAAGCCTTGGCGATTTCGACAGCGCGGGCAGCGCAGCCTTCCACGCCTTTGCGGCTCAGGTCCTCGGTCGAGGCGAATCCCCAGGCGCCATCGACGATCACGCGAATCCCGATGCCCAGCGATTCGGAATGCGAGGCGTGCCCAACCTTGCCGTTTTTGGTGCTCAGCGCGCGCTGGCGCTCGTCCACGATGCGCGCCTCAGCGTAAGTCGCGCCGCGGGACTTGGCCGTGTCCAGCGCCCATCCACCTTGTTCTTTCATGGTCGACATAGCAGTCGACAATCATAAATCAGGAGGCGGCAAAGCGTGGACGCTGCACCATCGACCGTGCACCGTTCGTCATGCGATACAATGTCCGACTTCCACCAATCATTAGGAGACCCAGTGAACCCGCGCCGTTTCGCAATTGCCCTGCTTCTTGTCCTTGCGATTTCGCTTCCCGCCTTCGCCCAGCAGCTCACACCGAACCAGCAGCTCGCGCACGACGTGTTGAAGCAGCTGGTGGAGATCAATACCACCTCGGACGTGATCGGCACGGAGCAGTCCGCCAAGGCGATTCAGCAGCGCCTGCTCGCCGCCGGATTCGCCCAGGACGACGTCCAGGTCATGGGGCCGGATGCAAAGCACTCGAACGTGTTCATCCGGCTCAAGGGGCGCTCGTCGGAGAAGCCGATCCTGATGATCGCGCACCAGGACGTGGTGCCGGCGCGGCGCGAGGACTGGAGCTTCGATCCGTTCACCTTCACCGAGAAAGACGGCTACTACTACGGCCGCGGCGTCTCCGACGACAAGCAGGGCGACGCCAACATCATCACCAACATGATCCGCTGGAAGAAGGAAGGCTGGACGCCAGCGCGCGACGTCATCGCGGTGCTCACCTCCGACGAAGAAACCGGGGAGAACACCATTCAGTGGATGATCGCGCACGCCCCACAGGTAAAGACGGCCGATCTCACGCTCAACGCCGACGGCGGCGGCGGCGACCTGATCAACGGTAAGCGCACCGTTTTCTACGTGCAGTCGAGCGAGAAGATCTACGCGGATTACGAGTTCACGGTGCGGGATCGCGGCGGCCACAGCTCGCGTCCGCGAAATGCCGACAATCCGATCTACCGTCTGGCGAAATCGCTGACCGCGCTCGCGACGTATCAGTTCCCCATCAACCTGAACGAATCCACGAAGATTTACTTCGAGCGCGACGCAGCGTTGCGTACCCCCGAGGTCGGCGCGGACATGAAGGCCTTGGCGGCGGGAACGGCCTCGCAGGAAGCAATTGCGCGGCTGTCGGCCGATCCGCAGTTCAACGCGCTCATGCGCACCACCTGCGTGGCCACGCTGATCGACGGCGGCCACGCGAGCAACGCGCTGCCCCAGATGGCGAAGGTCAACGTGAATTGCCGCATCCTGCCGAATGACAACCCGGCGCAGATCCAGGCGAAGCTGGAAGAAATCTTCCGCCCGGCGAAGGCGGATCTGCGGGTTGCGTCGGCGCCAAAGAACAGCCCGGCATCACCGCTACGGCCAGACCTGATGAAGGCCATCGACACGCTCGTCGCCAAGCAGTTCCCCGGCGCGATCGTACTGCCGGAGATGTCGACCGGCGCGACCGACGGAGTCTTCCTGCGGCAGGCAGGAGTGCCGGTCTACGGCGTCGAGGCAGAGTTCGACGATCCTGCCGACTCCCGCGCCCACGGACGAGACGAGCGCCTCCCGATCAAGTCCTATTACGACGCGGTCGAGTTCTGGCACGAACTGATGCCGATGCTGGCGGGAAAGTAGTCGCTCACAGCGGAAATCAAAACGGCCGGCGATGAGCCGGTCGTTCGGTGCTTCAACGCCATATAGCGACCGGCTACGTGCTGTCGGTCGGCGCGGCTCCGCTCTTCTTCTCCTGCCTTCGAACAACTTCGACGATCACGCTCGGATGTCCTTCTCTCGAAAAATCGTAGGTTACTCGAACGACGCGGAAGGGATCGGCGCCCGACCCGAGGCGCACAAGCTCGCCGAACCGGGGCACAGGGAAAAACGCGAACAGCGCGCGACTCTCGATCTCGTCTTGTGTATCTCCATCCACAAACGTAATGCGTGCGGGAGCGTGTTGCATCGCAGGGCTGGGACCGGCAACAGCGCCAAGACCAGGCGTCTGGACCGGCAAACGCTGGATTGCCATGCGCACCTGATCAAGTTGCAGTCCTTGGCTCTGGAGGATGGCGCAGGCCTCGGTCTGCTCTCGCAGGAGCCCGAGCATTAGGTGCTCGATTCCAATGTGCTGGCTGTGTAGTGCCTCGGCCTCTTCGGCTGCATAAGTTAGGACGCGCTTGCATTCGTTGTTCAATGGCAGGTCGACGGACGTTGACACGCGCTCCGCTCTCGCCCGAGCATCTATCGCCATGGGCGTGCGTTCCAGGTCAGCCCGGATCTTTTCATAGTCGAGTGGGTTCGCCAGGCCGGGGATTCGACCCTTCATCTCGCGTACAACGCCAAGCATAAGGTGCTCGGCTTCGATATAGAGACAGCCAAACTGCGAGGCTTCGTATCGGGCGAAGAAGATCGCGCGACGCGCCTTCTCCGTGTAGCGCTCAAACATAGGTCAGAAATGTTAACCCAGGTCGAGTGGGCACGCACACCAGCCACGGCGATCAAAAAGTAAAACGGCCGGCTTTCGCCGGCCGTTGTCTTTTCTGGCCACTAGCCACTGACCACTAGCCACTGCTCTACGTTCCTTCGCTCCAGCTCGCCAGGTATTCTTCCTGCTCGCTGGTGAGACGGTCGATCTTGATGCCCATCGACTCGAGCTTGAGTTTTGCGACGCGCTTATCGAGCTCTTCCGGAACCGGGAAGACCTTCTTCGGCAGCGAGGCATGATTCTTGACCAGGTAGTCGACCGAGAGCGCCTGGTCGGCGAAGCTCATGTCCATCACCGACGGCGGGTGGCCTTCGGCGGAGGCGAGGTTGATGAGGCGGCCTTCGCCCAGCAGGTTGATCTTGCGTCCGTCCTTCAGCGAGTACTCCTCGACGAAGGCGCGCGTGGTGCGCTTGGACGAAGACAGCTTCTCCAGCGCCGGGATGTCGATCTCGACGTTGAAGTGGCCGGAGTTGCTGACGATGGCGCCGTCTTTCATCAACTCGAAGTGCTCCTTGCGCAGCACACTCTTGTTGCCGGTGACGGTGCAGAAGACGTCGCCGAGCTTGGCCGCTTCTTCCATCGACATCACGCGGAAGCCGTCCATGACGGCCTCGATCGCTTTCGTCGGATCAATTTCCGTGACGATCACTTCCGCGCCAAGGCCGCGGGCGCGCGATGCGAGACCGCGTCCGCACCAGCCGTAGCCGGCGACGACGAACTTCGCACCAGCCAGCAGGAAGTTGGTGGCGCGGATGATGCCGTCGATCGTCGACTGGCCCGTTCCGTAGCGGTTGTCGAACATGTGCTTGGTGTCGGCGTCGTTGACGGCGATGATCGGGTACTGGAGCACGCCTTCCTTCGCCATCGCGCGCAGGCGGATGACGCCGGTGGTGGTCTCCTCGGTACCGCCGATCACGCCGGGCAGCACGTCCTTGCGCTTGGTCAGCGCGATGCTGACCAGGTCGGCGCCGTCGTCCATCGTGATCTGCGGCTTGCGATCAAGCACGGAGATGATGTGCGAGTAGTACGTGTCATTGTCCTCGCCCTTGATGGCGAAAACGGGAATGCCGTAATCACGCACCAGCGACGCTGCTACGTCGTCCTGCGTGGAGAGCGGGTTCGAGGCGCAGAGCGAAACGTCGGCGCCGCCGTCACGCAGCGTGATCGCCAGGTTCGCGGTCTCCGCGGTGACGTGCAGGCACGCGCCGATGCGAATGCCCTTCAGCGGCTGGCTCTTGATGAAGTCCTTGCGGATGATCTGGAGCACCTTCATCGACTGGTTCGCCCACTCGATGCGCTTCTTGCCCAGATCCGCCAATTCCATGTTCTTAATGTCGCAGGGAACCTGCGTTGCTGTACTGGATGCCATTCTTAGTTTCTCGTTTCTGATTTTGATTGTGTAGAGACGGGGCATGCCCCGTCTCTACATCGAGGTTCTCGTTACTTCCTTGCCGCGTGGGCCTGCGTCTCCGCCTTGGCTGCTTCTTTCAGCTTGGCAGCCTTGTCGGTCGTTTCCCAGGTGAAGTCCTTGTCGTTGCGGCCAAAGTGGCCGTAGGCGGCCGTCTTGCGATAGATCGGACGTCGCAGGTTGAGCGTTTCCATGATGCCCTTGGGCGTCAGGTTGAAGGTGGCGCGCACCAGTTCGGCGATGCGAGCTTCGTCGATCTTGGCGGTGCCGAAGCTCTCGATGAGCACCGAAACCGGCTCGGCGACGCCGATGGCGTACGCAAGCTGGACTTCGCAGCGATCGGCCAGTCCGGCAGCCACGATGTTCTTGGCGATGTAGCGCGCCATGTATGCAGCGGAGCGATCGACCTTGGTCGGATCCTTGCCGCTGAAGGCGCCGCCGCCGTGGCGGCCCATGCCGCCGTAGGTGTCGACGATGATCTTGCGCCCGGTCAGACCGGTGTCGCCCATCGGCCCGCCGATCACGAAGCGTCCGGTCGGGTTGATGTGGTACTTGGTGTCTTCGTCGAGCATCTCGGCCGGAATCACGGCCTGGATGACATGCTTGAGAATGTCGGCGTGCAGGTCCTCGTTGCTCACCGTCTCGGCATGCTGCGAGGAGACGACCACCGCATCGACGCGGAACGGCTTGTGGTTGGCGTCGTATTCGACTGTGACCTGGGATTTGCCGTCAGGGCGGAGGTAAGGCAGTTGGCCGTTCTTGCGGACTTCCGAGAGGCGCTGGCAGAGCTTGTGGGCCAGCAGGATGGGCATCGGCATCAGCTCAGGGGTTTCGTTGCTGGCGTAGCCGAACATCATGCCCTGGTCGCCGGCGCCGCCGGTGTCCACTCCCATGGCGATGTCGCCGGACTGCTTGTTGATGCTGGAAATCACGGCGCAGGTGTTGCTGTCGAAGCCGTAAAGAGCGTTGTCGTAGCCGATGGACGCCACCACGCCGCGAACCAGCGTCTGGAAGTCGACATAAGCTTTGGTGGTGATTTCGCCGGCGATCACGACCAGCCCGGTGGCGGTCAGGGTTTCGCAGGCGACGCGGCTGTAAGGATCCTGTTTAAAGCACTCGTCCAGGATGGCGTCAGAAATCTGGTCGGCGATCTTGTCGGGATGTCCCTCGGTCACCGATTCGGATGTGAAAAGGTAGCGCTTCTTTGACACAGCTTCGTCCTCCATATTCTTTCATTCGGCCCGCCGTGGCGGGTCGTCGAGCGGTTCGGGCCGCCCTTTTAGAACTTGATGGGTATGGCTGGCACAACCGGTGGGAAGTGAACAGCCTAGGGAAGCACGTAAGCCTGCGCTGGACGCGCTTCCCCGTGTCCTGACCCTACCAAACAACCTGCTCGACGGGCAACGGAAATACACCCTAGGGAGCGCCCCGGAACTGCATGGCAGCCTGAGCCAACGAACGGGCATTATTCCGGCCTGAATGGCAGCCCGGAAGAGCTATTCGGGCTTGTCAGGCTGGAGCCCCAGCGCGGTGAAAATCAAGGTCCTGACCTGTCCGGAGGTATTCGGGAGGTTAAGGTCTTTCCCGTTGTAGGAAACCTGGATTCCCCCGGCATTCCCGAGCATGACTTCCATCCGGTCGCGGGCGCGAAGCGTCTTCTCGTTCTGCGCCTTCAGGGTCGCCGAGAAGACAGATTTGCCGTCCGCCTTCGCCGAAACCCAGGAGTCCTGCTTCGCCTTCAATTGGACGATGAAGCCGTCCGCCGAGGACGGGGCGGCTGCCATGTCCGGACTGGCGGCAGTCGTTGTGGAAGAAGTCGTGGCAGGCGTTTCCGCCGGATGGCTGGAGTCAGATGAACTGTCGGCGGGCGCAGCCGAAGGCGCGGTAACGGCAATCGCAGGCGCGGGCGCGGGCGTGGTCTGGAACGTTTTTTGTGCGGCAGCCGCCGCCTTCTCTGCCTCGCGTTGCGCCACGCGGTTCTGGTAGTACCGCCACCCGAAGTATCCGCCGGCGGCAAGCACGACCACGAGCACGACCACGATTGGCGCAGCAAAACTGCGCTCCTCAGCTTCCACAGGCTCGGACTTTGCTTCGGATTGCGGTTCGCGGAAGGCGGTTTCGGCGGCAATGTAGTCAGCGACCGCCTGCTCCTCGTCGAGGCCTAAGTACTTGGAGTACGCGCGAACGAAGCCCTTATTGAAGATGCCGCCGGGAAGGAGGTCGAACTTTTCGTTTTCGAGGGCGTGGAGGTTTCGGGAACCGATCTTGGTCGCTTCGGCGATCTCTTCGATGGTGATGCCGCGCATCTCGCGCTCGCGGCGCAACCGCTCGCCGAACGAACCCATGTAAACCCCTCCCGATGCGGGCTCGCTATCTGGCCCGGAACGCAAAAATCAGTAATCTGCCGCGGTAATGCACGAAAAGTTACGTCATGATAGGTTTCTGCGGCGCGCGGTGTCAAAGGAAAACCCGGCCCAAGCCCCGGCAAACGCGACACTTGTACATCCTTTGACAGGGTACCAACGTGCCATTTGAGGCAAATCTTGTGTTGGCCGTAGAAGAAAGGCTGTGTGATAATGACCGCCGAAAAGCCGCGTGCCACGCACCGTTGAATGGGTTCAGCGCGACAAACTTCTATGCCTGAGGCCACCGCTACCGAGAAGAAGCGGCATTTGCAGGAGCTCGGCATCTTCCATGATGTCGCGAAAGCCCTGACCTCGTCGCTGAATTTGAATTCGGTGCTGCAGACGATCATGGACAAGATGGCCGAATACTTCCGGCCGGACACATGGTCGCTGCTCATGGTGGACGAAGCGAAGGAAGAACTTTACTTCGCCATCGCCGTCGGTGACGCCGCCGAGATGCTGCAAAGCGTTCGCCTGAAAGTCGGCGAAGGCATCGCGGGATGGGTGGCCAAGCACGGCGAGTCGCTGCTGGTTCCCGACGTCTACACCGATCCGCGTTTCACCAAGCGCGTGGACGAGATGACGAAGTGGAAGACGCGCTCCATCATCTGCGTTCCGCTCAAGGCGCGCCAGCGCACGCTCGGCGTCATCCAGCTCATCAACGTTGGCATGGAAGCCTTCGGTGAGAACGAAATGTTCTTCCTGCAGGCGCTGTGCGACTACGCTGCTATCGCGATCGAGAACGCCCGTGCCGTCGAACGCATCCAGGAACTGACGATCACCGACGACTGCACCGGTCTCTACAACGCGCGCCATCTTTACAAGACGCTCGAAGCCGAGGTCTATCGCTCCGCGCGCTTCGGATACGAGTTCAGCGTCGTCTTCATCGACCTCGATCACTTCAAGCAGGTCAACGACACGCACGGACACCTGATCGGATCGAAACTTCTGCTGGAGATCGGGTACGCCATCAAGGCCAACCTCCGACTCATCGATTCGGCCTTCCGCTATGGCGGCGACGAGTTCGTGGTCGTTCTCCCGCAGACCGGAAAAGAAGCCGCCATGCTGGTGGCGCGACGTCTGCGCGACGTCTTCCGCGGCAGCGCTTACCTGCGCGACGAGGGATTGAACATCAACGTCCGCGCCTCGCTCGGGTTGGCAACATATCCGTCCGACGCCAAGAGCGCGCACGAAATCATCCGCCAAGCCGACGAGATGATGTACATGGTCAAGAACTCCACCCGCGACAACATCGCCGTCGCCCAGCAGGGCATGATCCAGTAGTTCCCTTCCGATCGCGAGAAACCCCGTCTGGGTACCGCCGGCGTCTCGCCGGCCACGCGAGTCTCCGCTATCGCAACGTTTGCCCTTGCCTCAGAACACCGTTCATCGTGTTCGCAACCTCGGACAGCGACTCGCTCGACACCAGCCGATACCGCACCGCCTTCTTGTGGTTCACCAGCGAGTGCGCCACGGAATCGCAGAGCAGCAAGTCGACGCCCTTCAAATCAGCCGATGGCAGCCGGCCACTCGATCGCGGGTGGCGGCGTGAATCGTCGAGAAGCCAGCTTTCATAAACTTCCGGCGACGCTTCGTTGGGAACGTGATCTTCGAGCTTCACGCGGCCGCCCGGCGCCGTCTTCAGCAGAAATCCACGAAAAGAGTGACGCCTGCCGATGGCCGGCGCGAGCAGCCCATTGGCTGTCTCTAGAAACAGCTCGCTGATGGAAACGACGCCCACCACGGATGACTCCGAAAGCTCGCGAATCGCCGTAATGTGCTCGTCGGCGGGCGAATAGGAAATCGATACCAGGGTGCGATCCGCCGAAACCCAAGGTTCCACCTTGTGCCGATGGTAGGCCGGCGTAACCAGCGCCGCACCGATGGCGAGCGATGGGTCCCGCTGCAACATCGCGACCGAGCAGATGTCGGGCTCGGCGCCGACGGCCTCGGCAATTTCGGCGGCAATCAACTCCGCCAGTTGCTGTTCCGGAGCGACAAGCAGAAGATGGTCCGCGGGTTCGGCCATGAGCCGCTCGCGAACGCGCGCCCGCAGTTGCTGCAGCGAGTATCCGTGGGTGCGAGCCAGGCGGATGGCGCGATCGATCAGGTCGTCGAGACCGACGAAATCCTCGACGCGCGAGCCGGCGTCGGCCTTGCCGACCACCAGCCGGCTGCCGCGGCGCGTCATCAGCCATCCTTCGGCAGCCAGTTGCGAATAGACGTGGCTGACGGTGTTGTGGTGGATCTTCAGCCGTCGCGCCAATTCGCGAACGCTGGGTAAGGAACTCCCCGTCGACAACTGTCCCGTGCTCATCAGGAAGATGAGCTGCTGGCGCAACTGATCGCGCGCCGGCACCTCGCTGCGCTTGTCGATGGAAATGTTCATGCGGCTGCTTTCCGGGTGAGAGCAGCCTAACGCTCCCGCTGCGCCTCCGCAATGACGCTCTCGTCAGACATTGTGACACTCCAGAAACTGTCACTCGCTTCGTAGCCGCTCGATCCGCCGGATCGTACGCTGCGAGTCATGACAAACCAGATCTTCGGATGGGCGTGCATTCTGGCTTCGGTAGCGATGGGGTTGTGGATCGGGATCCGCTTTCAGCAGGAGAGCTGGCTGGGCGGGTACGGAACGCTCCCCCGGCGCATGGTCCGCCTCGCCCACATCGCCTTCGCGGCGCTCGGAATCCTCAACATCGAGTTCGGCCGCAGTGTGGGCGAGTTGGCTCTCTCTGCGGGGCTCGTCCGCGCAATTTCGATTGCGTTCATGGTGGCGGCTGTCTCCATGCCCGCCTGCTGCCTGCTGATCGCGGCGCGCGTCCGGCGCTTTGAAATCTTTGCTGTCCCGGTCGGCTCGCTCGCCGTCGGCCTGGTGCTCACGATTGGAGGTTTGATCCGATGAAAGTCGCTTTGATCGCCATGAGTGGAATTCGCGCGGAGAACCAGAAGCTGCTCGAGCTCGGCATGAAGCTGCCCGGATTTCTCGAGCGCGCGCAAACGTTGTTCGCCATGCCGAGCCTCTCCCTGCTTACGCTTGCAGGACTGACGCCGCCCGAGGTGGAAATCGAGTATCGCGAGTACCGGGAATTTCCGGCCGAGGAGCCGCCCGACTGCGACCTGGCGGCGATCACCTCGTTTACTGCGCAGATCGAAGACGCGTATCGCTTGGCCGACATCTATCGCCGTCGCGGCACGCCAGTCGTCATGGGCGGACTGCACGTCTCCAGGATGGCGGACGAGGCTGCCCGCCATTGCGACACCGTGGCCATCGGCGAGGGAGAGCTGCTGTGGCCACAGATTCTCGCCGACTTCAGCGCCGGGCGATTGCAGCCGCGCTACCAGCAGACCTGGGGCTCCGCCTTCGACCTGGCAAACGCGCCCATGCCGCGCTATGACCTGATCGAGCCGGCCAAGTACAACCGCTTCCCGGTGCAAACCAGCCGCGGCTGTCCCTTCAAGTGCGAGTTCTGCGCCAGCTCGATCATGCTGACGCCGCGCTACATGCACAAGCCCGTCGCGCGCGTCGTGGAGGAAATTCGCGAGATCAAGCGCCGCTGGCGCAATCCGTTCATCGAACTCGCCGACGACAACACGTTTGCCGACCGGCAATATGGACGCCGCCTCGTCGAGGCGCTCGCCGCGGAAAACATCAAGTGGTTCGCGGAAACTGACCTCTCAATTGCACAGGACGCCGAGTTGCTGAGCATGCTGGCGGAGAGCGGTTGCCGCCAGATCCTGATTGGGTTGGAGTCGCCGACCGCCGCCGGACTGAACGGCGTGGAACTCAACTCCAACTGGAAATACCGCAAGCGCGATTACTACCGCGAGGCCATCGAGCGCATCCAGTCACACGGCGTGACCGTGAACGGCTGCTTCGTGCTCGGGCTCGACGGCGATTCGGAAGAGGTGTTCGATCGCATCCCGGAATTCGTCGAGGAAACCGCGCTTTACGACGTGCAGATCACCGTACAGACGCCCTTTCCGGGAACGCCCCTGTATGGACGGCTGCTCGCGGATGGCCGCTTGATCGAGCCGGGCAACTGGCGTAAGTGCACGCTCTTCGACGTCAACTTCCACCCGTTGCACATGACGCGCGAACGGCTCGAGCAGAAATTCTTCGAGCTCGCCGCCACCTTGTACAGCGAAGATGCCGTCATCCGGCGCCATCGTCACTTCTTCGAAGTTTACGGAGCACGGTGGAGAGAACTCGCGGCGTGCGCCCGCGCCACCGCGTAGGCCTCATTGGGGAAGAAAGGAGACCGTCATGAAAGAGCGCTATCGCATCGCCATAATCGCCGGCATCGTCGTCCTACTGATCGTGTATGCGGCTTCCCTCGCACCGATCCCACAGGATCTGACTTACCACGACTTTGCCGATCAGCGGACGTTGTTCGGGATCGACACCTTCATGGACGTTTTCTCAAATCTCCCGTTTCTGTTCGTCGGGCTCACGGGTCTTCTTCTGGTGTTGCGCGGTCGCGCGTCATTTGCCACCGCGTCTGAACGATGGCCCTATGTCGTCCTATTTTTCGGAGTCGCCGCGACCTCGGCCGGCTCCGCGTACTATCACCTCGCTCCGAGCAACGCGCGGCTGGTGTGGGACAGGTTGCCGATGACATTCGGCTTCATGGGAATGCTTTCGGCCGTGCTCGCTGAGCGTGTGAACCGGAAGTTGGGACTGCTCTCGCTGCCGCCGCTAGTCGCGCTCGGCATCACCAGCGTGGCCTACTGGAATGCGACGGAAATCGGCGGACACGGCGACCTGCGTCCTTATCTGCTGGTGCAGTTCGGCTCGCTCATCATTCTGTCCATCTGCCTGCTCTTCTTTCCTTCCCGCTACACCGGCCAGGCATGGCTCGCGTTCGCGCTCTTCGGATACGGGCTGGCGAAGCTTCTTGAGTTAGTCGATGATCAGGTATTCGACGCGTTGAGCATAGTCAGCGGGCACACCTTGAAGCACCTCGCGGCGGCAGCGGCTTCGTACTGCATCTTGGAAATGCTGAAGTGCCGAGAGGTGATCTCCGTACAGACGTCATTCCGAGAAACGACGGCAGCGGCGGCGTAATCGCCGTCCGGAATCGACACGTTTCCAAGCCCCATTTCTGTCAATGGCGGCGAACACCTCGACGCGTATCCACAATCACCGCGCTTCTCGGAACTTCGAGCTACTCTCCCAAGATCGACACCCACATGGGTACCGTTCTGGAACCAGCGCTCTTTGACAATCTACGGATCGGCCGGGATCCCTGACTGCTAAGTCCTTTAGATTTCGGGATCGGCGGGATCGATCCCGGGGGTACCCCCAGGGTCCCCCGGTCGCGGCGATCTCGGCGATGACGGCGTTCTCGGCGATAGTTCTTTACTGTTTCGGCGGCTTTTTCAAAACGGGACTCTCCGTCGTCCCTGTGCTGACCGGCGGCGGCGTGATCGGCTTCCAGGTGGAACCGTTTTGCGGCGCCGTGGGATTCACCCCGAAGTCCCAAACGTAGAGGTTCATCTCCTTGGGGTTCAGCATTTCGATCAGCGCGTACTCGCCCGGTTGCAGCGGCTCGGCCGGAGTGATCTTCACCCATCCGCCGGAAACCGGCTTGGCCGTCGTCTTGATGTACTTCTGCTGCTCGGTGACTTTGCCGTAGACGGCAATCTTCAGGCTGCTGACGACGCGCGCGTCTTTCTTCGAATCCGCGCGCACAATGCGGTAGCGGTCGGGCATGAGGTCGAGGTCGCGCGACGCGCCGGCGCTGTTCACGCTTCCGCTGGAGTTGCTCTGCGCCTCGGGCTGGCTGACGTTGACGTAGAAATCGGGATCGGGTTCGTGGCCTTGCACCTTGGCGTGAGCTCCCTTGATTTCGATCGTCTGGGTCGAACCGAGCGCCAGCGGGTTGATCGCGGCGCGCAGAATGTTCTTCCCCATCTGCTTGTTGACCTCGCCGCCGTTCTGCACCATTTCCACGAGCTGCGGCTGTCCGCGCCAGGTGTCGAGCATGAACACGCCGCCCATCGACGGTAGGCGAAGGCCCGGCGCGATCTGCGGCGACATCGCCTCTTCGCGATCACGGTCGGCTTTCTCCTCGGCGTCGACTTCCTTGACTGCTGACGAGCGAGGAGAGGAGTTGTTGGCCAGGTCGGCGTTGAACTTGTTGGTGGCGTCCCAGTCGATCAACTCCTTGGGGATGTCTTCCCACTGGGAGCGTTCCAGGCTGTAGAAGTGGACGCGGTCTGCCTGGACCTGCCACTCACGGACCACCTGGTAGGAACCGTCTTTAAGGATAAGCCGTTTGGACAAGGGTATCTGGGCGTGAACGGCCGCAGGCGCAAGGAACATCGGCAGCGTTATCACGCCGGCGGCCAGCGCCAGGTAAAGCACGGGTTGAAGAAATCGCCGCATGATCAATGTACGAGTGATCCTAAATCGTTAGATGCCCGAGGTGGTCTGGTTGACTGCCAATGCGGGCGGGTCGCCCGCCTCCACACATGTCCGGGTGTGGAAAACGAGGTGCTTGTTCCTTGCCGAAACTCTGGCATAATTGATTGTGCACCTCTACGGCGCCCAGGCAATTGTCAGCCAGGACCTGGGCCCAGTATCCCTCAAAATTAGAACGCGGCGGGCACCGGCTCGTGCGCGGATTTGTGTTCCGGCGACGGTTATTCGGGACGCAGTGGAACTTGTCTTGGGAATGGGCGGACGAGACGTCCGCCCCCACGTGATTTGTGAAGCGGCGGAGGGGGAATGGCTAAGTACATCTTTGTGACGGGTGGAGTGGTGTCGTCGCTGGGCAAGGGCCTGGCTGCGGCGTCGATCGGATGCCTGCTGGAGTCGCGTGGCTTGAAGGTCACGTTGCAGAAGATGGATCCGTATCTCAACGTGGATCCGGGCACGATGTCGCCGTTCCAACACGGCGAAGTCTTCGTCACCGACGACGGCGCTGAGACCGATCTCGACCTGGGTCATTACGAGCGTTTCACGCACGCGCGCCTCACTCGCGACAACAACTGGACGACCGGCCGGATCTACGAGCAGATTATCGCCAAGGAACGGCGAGGCGACTATCTCGGCAAGACGGTGCAGGTGATCCCGCACGTCACCAACGAGATCAAGGGCGCGATGAAGAAGGTGTCGCAAGACGTGGACGTCGCCCTCATCGAAGTTGGAGGCACGGTGGGCGACATCGAATCGCTTCCCTTCCTCGAAGCGATCCGCCAGATGCGCCAGGAACTCGGACGCGAGAACACGCTGTTCGTGCACGTGACGCTGGTGCCGTACATCGGCGCGGCGGGCGAGCTCAAGACCAAGCCGACGCAGCACTCGGTGAAGGAACTGCTCAGCATCGGGATCCAGCCCGACATCCTGCTCTGCCGCACCGAGCGCTTCCTCTCCAAGGAACTGAAGGGCAAGATCGCGCTGTTCTGTAACGTGGAAGAAGAGGCGGTGGTCACGGCGAAAGACGTGGCTTCGATCTACGAAGTTCCGCTGGTGTTCGCGCGGGAGAAAGTCGACGAACTGGTGTTGAAGTACCTGCACATCCCGTCGAGCGAGCGCAAGCTGGAGAAGTGGGAAGACATCGTGCACCGCGTCTACAACCCGAAGGACGAGGTGAATATTGCGATCGTCGGCAAATACGTGGAATACGAGGATTCTTACAAATCGCTGAAAGAGGCGCTTGTCCACGGCTCGCTGGCGCACAACCTGAAGCTGAACGTGACCTGGGTAGAAGCCGAAGGCCTCGAGGCGAAGGACCCGCAGGACCGCTCGTACGAGTCACAACTGGAAGGCTTCGACGGTATCCTGGTTCCGGGCGGCTTCGGCAAGCGCGGCATTGCGGGCATGCTGAATGCCATCCGCTACGCGCGCGAAAAGAAGGTCCCGTACTTCGGGATCTGCCTCGGGATGCAGACGGCGTGCATCGAGTACGCGCGCAACGTGTGCGGGCTGGGCGACGCGAACTCGAGCGAGTTCGACCCGGCCACTCCGCATCGCGTGATCTACAAGCTGCGCGAGCTGCGCGGCGTGGAAGAACTCGGCGGTACGATGCGGCTGGGCGCGTGGGCGTGCAAGCTGGAGCCGAATTCGTTCGCTCACAAAGCGTACGGGAGCCTGGAAATCAGCGAGCGTCACCGCCACCGCTACGAGTTCAACCGCGAGTACGAAGCGGTCCTGACGGGCGCGGGGCTGAGCATCACCGGCGCGACACCCGACGGCACGTATGTGGAGATCGTCGAGATCCCCGATCATCCCTACTTCCTCGGCTGCCAATTCCACCCCGAGTTCAAGTCCAAGCCGCTCGAGCCGCATCCGCTGTTCTCGGCGTTCATCGGCGCCAGCTACCAGCACGGTAGAAAGCGCACGACGGAAAAGAAGCGCGTGGAAGAAGAGCTCTTCCTGCGGGAGAAGGTCGCGAAGAATTGAAGCTAGACGGATCGCCGGAAGTGCCTGGTCAGTATGCGACGCTTGCGTCGCACCTTGGGCGCATCCGGTCGATCTCGCGCGGCCAGCTGATGGCGATCCTGCTCGTGCTCCTGGTGGCGATGCTGGCGATCTACTTCGTCGAACCGCGGATCGAAACGCGAGTGGGCGCGCCGGCCGATCCCGCACGAGCGATCCTGACGCCGTTCCTCATCACGAATACCGGCTTCTTCCCGTTTCGCGATGTCCACGCGCAGTGCGTCGCGGGGATCGCGGAGTTTGGCGCGTCCTCCGCCGCGGCCATCGACAACAGCGTGCTGCACGTGACCAGCGCGACGGCGCCGTCGCTGCGCCCGGGACAGCAGCTGGCTGTAACCTGCTCCCGGGGAATGGAAAAGGTGACGGGCATTCTTCAGCACGCCGATTTCGATTTGAACGTCTGCCTGAAACCGTACCCGCTGATCGACTATATTTCGCTGGTACATTTCCGGTATGTGGGAGATCGTGGGGTCGACGGCGCCATGCGATGGGTGGAGCAGCCACCGCGGCGCGGCAGCATCCCCTGGGTCACGCTTCAAAAGCAGCCGAGCTCGACGGAGTGCAAGTGGGCGGAATGAAATCCTTTGGTGTTGAGAACGTAACGATCGGCGGCGGCGAGCTGCTGGTGATCGCCGGACCGTGTGTCATCGAGTCGGAGGACCACGCGCTCAAGATGGCGGAGTGCATCACCGGCGTGTGCAAGGCGCTCAAGGTGCCGTACATCTTCAAAGCGTCGTACGACAAGGCGAACCGCACTTCCCTCAAGAGCTATCGCGGCCCAGGCGTGCAGGCAGGCCTGAAGATCCTGGCCAAGATCCAGCGGCGCGTCGGCATCCCGGTGCTGACCGACGTGCATGAAGCGGTGGACGTGCAGCGCGTGGCCGAAGTCGCCGACGTACTCCAGATCCCCGCGTTCCTCTGCCGCCAGACCGACCTGATCGTGGCGGCGGCGCGAAGCGGGCGCGCGGTCAACATAAAGAAAGGCCAGTTCGTCTCGCCGTGGGACATGCGTCACGCGGTGGACAAAGCGCGGCAGTCGGGCGGCGATCGCGTATTCGTGACCGAACGAGGCAGCTCGTTCGGATACAACAACCTGGTGGTCGACATGCGATCGCTGGCGGTGATGCGTGAGTTCGCGCCAGTGGTCTTCGACGGCACGCATTCGGTGCAGCTGCCGTCGGCTGCGAACGACGGCTCGGCGCAGAGCGGCGGGCAGCCGGAGTTCATTCCGGTGCTGATGCGAGCGGCGGTCGCGGCGGGCGTGGATGGAGTGTTCCTGGAAGTCCACGACAATCCCTCCAAGGCCAAGTCCGACGGGGCGAACGCGCTCGACCTGAAGAACCTGCGCGGACTGCTGGTATCGCTGATGGAGATCCACAAAGCCGCGCATAAGCCTGACCCGGCGGCGCCGCGGCGCACAAAGAATCGCACCCAGTAGCCGCGCGAGCGCATCTTTTCGCCATGCCCAAATCGCCTTTCAGCATCCTGCAAGACACGATCGAGTGGCAGAAGGACATCTGGAACCGCATCTCGTGGCGGTACCTGCAGGAGATCGATCCGAAATTCCAGCCGATCACCGACGAAGTGATGCGCACGGCAGCGCTGCAGCCCGGCGAGAACGTGGTGGATCTCGGCTGCGGAACGGGCGCGGTCACGCTTGAAGCGGCGCGAGCGGTGCTGCCCGGCGGAACGGTGACGGCGGTCGACATCAGCGCGCAGATGCTACTGATTGCGCGCATGCGGCTGGGGTCGTTCGCCAATGTGCAGTTCGAGCTGGCGCGAGCGGCGGAAATTCCCGTACCCGACGAGTCGCAGGACGTGCTGCTGGCGAGCCTGGTGCTGATGTTCGCGATCAAGAAAGTCGAGGCCGCGCAGCAAATTGCCCGAGTCCTGAAGCCCGGCGGGCGACTGGTGGCTTCCGTGTGGGCAGAGCCCGAGCACTGCGATGTCGTTCGCTTCCAGAAGACGATTGGGACATTTGCGCCCGCGCCTCCGACGCGCGGCGTCGGTCCGGCATCGCTCAGCGATCCGACGAAGCTGATGATGATGCTGGCGAAACGCGGCATCGCCACCAGCTACCATTCGAAGGTCGTGGAGTGGGAGCATCCGAACTTCGAGGACGCGTGGGAAACGTTCGCCATCGTCACCTCGCTGCGCATGTCGCCCGAACAAATAGAAAAGGCGAAAGCACTCGTCCTGAAAGAGATGTGGGGCGGAAAAGACGGCCCGAGGAAGTTTGTCAACAAGGTGCATTACATCGTGGGAAGAAAGAAAACCTAAGACATCGCCGGAATTGCCGGAATCGCCGGAATTGAGATCGCTTACGGCGATTTTGGCAATTTCGGCGATTACGGCGATTCTTGATACCATTCGAGCTTCCATGAACCGTGTAGCCGAAAACGTGGTCCGGATCGAGGCTGAGGCGCTGCGCGCGCTGGCGGAGAGGCTTGCCGGGCCGATGGCGGAGCCGTTTCGCAAAGCGGTGGAACTCGCGCACGCCTGCACGGGACGCGTTGTGGTCACGGGGATGGGAAAGAGCGGGATCGTGGCGCGCAAGATCGCCGCGACCTTGAGTTCCACGGGCACGCCGGCGCTGTTTCTCCATCCGGCAGAGGCGCTGCATGGCGATCTCGGCATGGTGGTGCGTGGTGACGTGGTCATCGCGCTCTCGGCGAGCGGCGAAACCGGCGAGATCGCGCAACTGCTGCCCACGATCAAGCGGCTCCAAGTGCCGTTGATTTCGTTCACTTGCGATGCGGTTGCGGAGTCAAAAAGAGGCGCTTCGCGCCACCCGTCGGGCGAGACGCCCGGCGCTACAAAATCGAGCGCAGCTCCAGCCAAAGCGCCGAAGATGTCGACACTGGCGCAGGCCGCCGATGTGGCACTGGACTGCTCGGTGGCGCAGGAGGCTTGCTCGCTCGGCCTGGCGCCAACCGCCTCGACCACGACAATGATGGCACTCGGCGACGCGCTGGCCATGGCGCTTGCGGAGAAGCGCGGCTTCAAGGAACAGGATTTTGCCGATCTACATCCCGGCGGCAAGCTGGGCAAGCGCCTGGCGCGGGTGTCGGCGCTCATGCACACCGGCGAGGCGGTGCCACAGGTCGCGCCCAAGACGCCGATGGCCGACGTGATCTATGAGATGTCGCGCAAGAAGCTTGGCATGACGACGGTGGTGGAAGGCGGCAAACTCGCGGGCGTGATCAGCGACGGCGACCTGCGGCGGTTGCTGGAAAAGCAGAGCAAGAACGGCGGGAACGTGCTGGAAATGACGGCGGCAGATTGCATGACGCGAAATCCGAAGACGATTGCGCCGGATACGTACGCGGCCAGCGCGCTCGACGTCATGGAGCAGAGGAAGATCACGTCGCTCGTCGTCGTGGGACCAAAGAACGAAGTGCAGGGCGTCGTGCACCTGCATGATTTGTGGGGAACGGAAGTCATTTAGGATTTGCCCCGAAAAGCGCTAAGCGGCAGCGCGATGTGGAGAGCAGAGGGGTCCTTCGTCGGTCGCTGCGGCGACCTCCTCAGGATGACAGCCGAGAAAGGGAGCCTATGTATCACTACAGTCCGTCGACGGCGTTGGAAGAGATCAACGAAGAAGCGGTGCTGCCAAACCCGGTGCATTTGCGCGACATGCTCCTGCGGGCCAAGCTGACCCCCGATCAGTCGCTGGAGTTGAACCGGCAGTTCGTCGAATACCAGAAGCATTTTGGAGAGTCGCTGAAGCTGGGAAAGGCGATCCTGCAGCGGCTGGCTAGCTAAGACCGGGCCAAAAACGGCCCCATAAGTATCGTGTGACGATAGTAATCACCGAGGTACGGACGTTATCGACACCAGCAACTCCCGAGTGCTATTCTCTGCGCAACAGACGAGACGAAACAGGGTTCAAGCTTTGCGGCAGGATGGCGCGACGTTTCGCGCAAACCATAGACTCAACAGGGCTGGGTCACTGACCTTCTTATGAAAGCGCTTCGCGCGATCATCGGGTTGGCTGTCGTGGCGGCATTCTTCTACGTGGCGTGGAAGGTAGTACCGCCTTATATGAACGACTACGAGTTCCAGGATTCGGTCGCCCAGATCGCCCACGAAGCGACCTTCAACTATCAGCGTACCGAGCAAGACGTCCGCGACGCCGTAGCGCGAAAAGCGGCGGAATTCGATATCCCGTTGACGTCCGAGCAGGTGCACGTGACGCGTAACGGGCCGGAAGTGATCATTACGGGCGATTACTCGGTCCATATCGACATCCCGGCGCGCCCCTTCGACCTGAGATTCCACGTCAACTCCAAACGAATGTGAACCCGCGCCCTGATTTACAATAGGGCAAGCAAGGGGCTGCGATTCCATCGGCTCAAATGGAGCGGCAGCTAACTTTTCGACGCGCCAACTCGTCTTAGTGCATAGGCAGTCCAGGAACGATTCCCTCGTCTCCGAACACGAGTTAAGGCTGCGAGGGGCCCGCGGTCCAGGCTGTACAGGCGGCTCTCCTTAATCTGTGGCCATCAAAATTCGCATTCCGGGTTCGCAAACGCGTCGTCCGGCCAGTGGCCGGCGGCGTCCAGCCAATTGGGTCGAGTTCTTCGCAAGTCCCACGGTCCGCATCGCGGTGGCTGTGTTCATCGTGGTCAGCACGCTGCTGCTGAGCGTCTTCGCGTTCTACTACATCCGCTACCAGAAGATCATCGACGCCCGCATGCGCGGGCCGCTGTTCGAGACGTCGGCGCAGATTTACGCCGCGCCCAAGTTGGTGGAAGTGGGCGAAAAGGCGACTCCGGCCGAACTCGCCGAGGACTTGCGCCGCGCCGGATACACCGAAGAAGGTAAGGGCGGCGAGCAGCACCTCGGCAGCTACAAGCTGCTGGAGCACGGTATCCAGATCCAGCCGGGGCCGGAGTCGTACCACAGCCCGGATGGAGCGGTGATCCGGACCGGCAGCGGAACAATCGAACGGATCGTGGGGCTGGGCGCCGCCAACGGCAAGGACCTCGACGCCTACGAACTCGAGCCTCAGCTGCTGACGGCCTTTGCCGGCGGACCGGAACGCACCAAGCGGCGGCTCGTAACCTATAACGAGATTCCCAAGGTGCTGGTGCAGGCGGTGACGGCGATTGAAGACCGCCGGTTCTTCCAACACGGCGGCGTGAACTACTTCCGCTTCATCGAGGCGGCTCTGATCGACATCCGCGAAGGCTCGCGATCGCAGGGCGGCTCGACGCTGACGATGCAGATCTCCCGCGGATTCTTCCTCACATCGGTGAAGAGCGGCTGGGCGGGCATCCGGCGCAAGCTGACGGAGATGCTGATCGCGGTCGAACTGGAGCAGCGCTTCAGCAAGGAACAGATCTTCGCGATGTACGCGAACTACGTTCCCATGGGGCAGCGGGGATCGTACAGCGTCGATGGGCTGGCCGAGGCGAGCCGCGCGTACTTCAACAAGGACATCAAGGATGTGACGCTGCCGGAAGCCGCGCTGCTGGCGGGCATCATCCAGCGGCCCAGCTACCTCTCGCCTTACCGGCATCCGGAGCGGGCGACGGAACGGCGCAACCTCGTGCTCGACTCCATGGTCGAGACCGGTGCGATCAGCAAGGACGACGCGGAAAAAGCGAAGGCCACGCCGCTTAAGCTGGCGCCTCCGAACGTGGAAGCCAGCGACGCGCCATACTTCGTCGATCTCGTCCGGGAAAGCCTGCTGGCACGCTACTCAGAGCGCGAGCTCAACCAGTCGCAGTACCGGATTTACACGACGCTCGACGCCGGGCTGCAAAAGGCCGCGGCGGAGGCGGTCGATCAGGGTATCCATGTTGTCGACGAACAGCTGAAGAAGCTGCGCACGCGCAAGGTCAAGGTTGGGACCGGCAAGGAAGCGAAGACCGAGACCAAGGTTCTCCAGGGGCCGATGCCACAGGTGGCTCTGGTCGCGATCGATCCGCATACCGGGAATGTGTTGGCATTGGTGGGCGGACGCAATTATGGCGTCAGCCAGCTGAATCACGCGGTGGCAAAGCGGCCGACGGGATCGATTTTCAAGCCGTTCGTGTACGCTGCGGCGGTGAACACGGCGGTGACCGGAGCCAATCCGGTGTTTACCGAGGCGTCGATGATCGACGACTCGCCCACGACGTTCACTTTCGGCAACCAGATCTACGAACCCCGGAACTACAAAGAGGAGTACCACGGAAGTGTCACGGCGCGGTATGCGCTGGCGTTCTCGCTCAACAATGCCACGGTGAAATTCGCGGAAGAGGTCGGATACGACCGCGTGGCGGAGCTGGCTCGCGCGGCAGGCATTACCAGCGTGCAGCCGACGCCCGCCATGGCGCTGGGCGCCTACGCCGCAACCCCGCTGGATATGGCAGGCGCATATACCGTGTTTGCCAATGGCGGATCGAAGGTTTCCACGATCACGGTTCGATCATTGCGCGATGCCCGCGGCAACGTGATCGACGACTTCGAGCCACAGAAGAAAGAGGTGCTGGACCCGCGCGTCGCTTACGTCATGACCAACATGATGGAAGGCGTGATGAACAACGGCTACGGCTATGCAACGCGCCAGGCCGGGTTCATGGCGCCGGCGGCGGGCAAGACCGGCACGTCGCATGACGCCTGGTTCGCGGGATATACGACCAACCTGATCTGCATCGTGTGGGTCGGGATGGACGATTACTCCGACCTGAAGATCAGCGGAGCGGTTGCAGCCGCGCCCATCTGGGCCGCATTCATGAAGCGGGCGCAACAGCTCCCGGAATACCGCGACATGAAGCCATTCCCCGTGCCGCCCGGCGTGGTTATGGTGAGCCTCGACAAGAATACGAACCGGGTGGCGACTCCGACTTGTCCCGACGACTACACGGTGGCGTTCGTCGCGGGAACGGAGCCTCACGATACCTGCGAGCAGGCGGCGGGCAGCTTCTTCCAGCGTCTCGGGAACATGATCGGACTGGGTAACCGGCAGGCAGCACCGCCCCCGGCGCCTGTCCAGCCGGGAACGCAGACCTCGGCTCCGGTGTCTACAGTACCTGGAACTCCCGTCGCGCCCGGAAACCCCGACCAGCAACCGCAGCAGCAGAAAAAGAAGGGCATCTTCGGCAAGATTTTCGGGGTGTTTAAGGGCGACAAAGACGAGGATAATAGCAAGCAGCAGCAGAAGCCGCCGCCCCAGTAGCCGTGGAATCAGCACCGGCCGGCCGCTTCAGACCGGAGGACGTCATGACGCGTCGCGCGTGGTATGTCGCGCTCGCTTCGTTGATCCTGGTGGCTCTCACCGTTGTTTCCGTCGCCGCTTTCGCGCAACAGCAGCAACCGCAACAGCCCCAGCAGCCGAAACCGCAACTCAATGATCCCAGCCTGATCCCGGATTCCAGTGCGACAGTGACGCCGCAGCAGTTGCGCCGCGCCGAACCGCCGCCGCCCCATGCCAGCGCCGTCGACCTAGAGATCCGAGCCGATTCGCTGCGCGAAGACAAAATGTTTGCCGACGCGCTCGACTACTACAAGGCTGCGATATCCAAAGGCCCGCGAACCGCGCAGCTCTACAACAAGGTGGGCATCGCGGAACTGCAGCTGACGCGATTGGGCGACGCGCGCAAGGACTTCGAGCGCGCCATCAAGATGGATAAGCAGTTCCCCGAGGCCTACAACAATCTCGGCGTCGTCAATTACATACAGAAGAAATACAAGAACGCGATCAAGGAATACGGCAAGGCGGTGCAGCTGCGGGAAGCTTCCGCGTCGTTCCACAGTAACCTGGGAACGGCGTATTTCGCGCGCAAGGAATTCGAGAAGGCGAATGTGGAATACATACGGGCGATGGAAATCGATCCGGATATCTTCGAACGGCGTTCGCAAGGCGGAATATCCGCGCACTTGAGTTCGCCCGAGGATCGCGCGCACTACGATTACGTGATGGCCAAGCTCTTCGCCAAGAACGGTAATCCCGACCGGTCGCTGCAGTACCTGCGCAAGGCGATGGAAGAGGGCTATTCGAAGATCAACGATGTCTTCCATGACGCCGAATTCGCCGAACTGCGCAAGGACAAGCGCTTCAGCGACTTGATGACAGCCCGTCCCTCGTCGCTGCCGAACTAGAACCGTTTTACCCGGCCGCGTCTCATCGCAAGATGACGCGGCCGCTCTGTTTCCAGCGCTGGACGTGCGCGGACGTGTGAATTAGTCCGAATCGCACGATTACACTTCTTTACATTTTGGGTCGCAACTTTTGAGAGCAACACGCGTCTATAGCAATAGGTAACCCCTCCTGAAGGGCCACAAGGGAATAACAAGGGAAATGGCAGCCCGCCGGTTCGAAATGAACCGGCGGATTTTTTTGCGCTGGGAAATCAGCTACTTGCCGCTTGCGGAGAGGTCGGAAGAACCGGCCGCATGGGATCGGTCGGACATGTAGTGCTCCTGCACCTTTTCCAGCACGCCCTGTGCCCGCAGGATGTACTCGACGGCGTCACGGGCACCGCCTTCCCCGCCCCGGTGTTCCGTCACGTAATGAGCTTCGCGCTTCACTTCTTCGCGGGCGTTAGCCACAGCGATGGCGAGGCCGACCTCGCGCATCACCGGAAGGTCGATGATGTCGTCACCGATGAAGGCAACTTCGGACTTGTCGAGTTTGGCCTCGGCGAGAATCGCGTTCAGCGACGTGACTTTGTAGGCTGCACCCTGTTTTACATAATCGATTTTGAGATCGCGCGCGCGCAGCGCAACCGTCTCGGAGATACGCTTGGTGATCAGGCCGGTCTTAATCCCCGCCAACCGGGCGAACGAAAAGGCTGTGCCGTCATGGGCGTGGAAGCCCTTCACTTCGATCGCGTTGAGGCTTCCCAGGGCGACGCCCACCGGATCGGTCTGAGCCGCCCGGTGCTCCGGCGTTGGCTTATCGGCGACAGCAGCGGGGATGAGAAAGATCTTTCCGTCGGTCAGGACGCCGTCGACGTCAAACAGGATCAGCTTGATTTTTTTCGCGCGGGACTCGGACATAACCGGATTGTAGCAAGCGCGTCTAGCGTCCCGTTGACTTGCCGATGGGGTGATTCTTCAGGGAAACCGCAACCTTGGCGACCTCTTCCGGGCTGATGCCTTTGTTCCGCCGCCAGAACGTCAGCTCCCGATAGCCTTTTTCAAACAACCTCGGGACTTCCTCAGGGACAAGCTGCACCAGGTCTCCTTGCTGCGGGCGCTCGCGGAGCATGCGGTCATAAAGCTCGCCAGGATCGGAACCTGGCGCATTTACGTGCACATCGCCCGGACGATGATCGAGGCCGCGACTCATCTGGGTGCTGAAAGAGCAGAACACACCGTTTTCGTAACGGCTGACCATCTCCGTCCATTTCCCTGCCCGGGGATGCCAGTAAAGGTTTGCATAGACATTGGTATCGGTGTTGACGAGCTGATAGATGTCGAGGCCGGGCATTTCCGGAACAGCAAAGAGTCCGACGCGAGTGAATCCTCGGCTTAGCAGCGGCTGAGCCAGCGCCTCACGCTCGTCGTCGAGCTGGGTTCCACTGAAGATGTCCTTCTTGACGAGGTGGACTTCGTCGACCTGCTTGGCAAGGGCCTTGTCCCCAACGTCTTTCAGCGCCATCCGGACGGCAGTGCGAAAGAACAACAGCTTGGCCACACGGCGGATTGCCGGCCACAGGATGATGAGGACGACCAGGCCGCCAATGATCAGGATGGCATTATTCGACATGAGAGCTCCGGGCCTAGCGATGTTGAACCGCATGAAAACACAACCAGTTGCGCCGTACAAGATAACCGGCGGTTTCGGGGCGCAGAATTCGCTTGCCTAGGGGCGAACAATTTGCGAAAGTACTGCCCCGCGCTGGTGCCGTAGAATGAAGACAATGCCCTCCGCCGTCGAAATTCCCGCCAGCCTCGCCTGGGCGCATCCTGTGGTCCAGGAGTGGTTCGTCGCCAAGTTCGGGACGCCGACGGAGCCGCAGGAAGCGGGTTGGCCGCGCATCCTCAGCGGCGAGACCACGCTGATCTCTGCTCCGACCGGGTCGGGCAAGACGCTCTCGGCTTTCCTGGTCTGCATCGATCGGCTGGTGCGGAAGGCCGTGGCCGGTGAGTTGGTCGATCAGATCGAGATCCTCTACTGCTCTCCCCTGAAGGCCCTCGGTAACGACATCCAGAAAAACCTGGAAGCGCCGTTGGCGGAAATCCTGGCGCTGGCAGCCGCCCGTGGCTACCTCAAGGGCGTGCAAGCGCCTTTGCCCGGCGTGGAAGCGCAGCAGGAGGCGATTATCCGCACCGCCGTCCGTACCGGCGACACGCTGATGCACGAGCGGCAGAAGATGCTGCGGCGTCCACCGCACATCCTGGTCACGACGCCGGAATCGCTTTACATCCTGCTTACGGCGGGGCGCAGCCGCGAAATTCTGCGGCACGTGGAGACGGTGATCGTCGACGAGATCCACGCCGTTGCGGGCAGCAAGCGCGGCTCGCACTTGATGCTGTCGTTGGAGCGACTGGACGCGCTGGTCACCGGAACAAACGAACCGCAGACGCTACGCGAGCGCAAGAAACCGCCGGTGCGCATTGGACTTTCGGCCACGCAGAAGCCGATCGAAGAAGTCGCGCAGTTTCTCGCCGGTGGCGGAAGGCCGATGCCCGCTATCGTCAACGTCGGACACAAGCGCGAGATCGACCTGAAGATCGAGGTGCCGAACCAGGAGCTTGGTCCGGTCGCGTCGAACGAGATGTGGGACGAGCTCTACGACCGCGTCGTGCAGCTCGCGCAGGAGCACCGCTCGACGCTGGTCTTCTGCAACACGCGGCGGCTGGTGGAGCGTATGTCGCACGCGCTCGCCGAGAAGATGGGTGAGGAGAACGTGGCCGCGCACCACGGCAGCCTGTCGCGCAAGCTGCGGCTCACGGCGGAACGAAAGCTGAAGAACGGCGAGATTCGAGTGCTGGTAGCGACGGCATCGCTGGAGCTCGGCATCGATATCGGCACCGTCGACCTGGTCTGCGTGATCAACTCGCCGCGCTCGATCGCGGTCACGCTTCAGCGCGTGGGACGCGCGGGTCACTGGCGCGGCGCGGTGCCCAAGGGCCGCATCTTCCCCATGACGCGCGACGAGTTGATCGAGACGGCCGCGCTGGTGCGCGCGATCAAGCATGGAGACCTCGACCGCATCCTGATCCCGCCGGTCCCGCTGGATGTGCTGTCCCAGCAGATCGTGGCCATCTGCTCGGCCGAGGAGTGGCGCGAAGACGAACTCTGGGAAACGGTGCGGCGCGCCTATCCCTACCGCGATCTCACGCGAAAGGACTACGACCAGCTTCTGGAGATGTTGTCGGAGGGCTTGGACACGAGCCGCGGGCGGCGCGGCACATACCTCTACCGCGACCGCGTGAATGGCGTGCTGCGCGCGCGCCGCGGCAGCCGCATGATCGCCATCCTGAACGGCGGCGCCATCCCCGAAAACGGGCTCTACACGGTCGTTTTGCAGCCCGAGGGCGTCGTTGTCGGCACAGTGGATGAAGATTTCGCGGTCGAGAGCCTAAAAGGCGACATCATTCTGCTCGGTAATTCGTCCTGGCGCATTCAGCGTGTCGAAGGAGCAAGCAGCCGCGTACTCGTCGAAGACGCGCACGGACAGGCGCCGACCGTTCCCTTCTGGCGCGGCGAGGCTCCGTCGCGTACGGCGGAGCTGAGTGCAGCGGTGGGCGAACTACGCGAAGAGATCAGCAAGATGGTGCCGGGGAAACCACCGGCGGCAACAAATCCGAACGATTCCGCGTTTCAGTTCGCCGTCGAGTGGCTGGGTTCGGAGTGCGGGCTGGACCAGTCCGGCGCGGAGCAGGCGATCCAGCACGTCGTGCTCGGTCGCGCGGTGCTGGGCGCTGTACCTTCGCAGAAGACCATCATTGCTGAGCGCTTCTTCGACGAAGGCGGCGGGATGCAGTTGATCATTCACGCGCCGTTCGGCGGCCGCGTCAACAAGGCCTGGGGCCTGGCTCTGCGCAAGCGCTTCTGCCGCTCGTTCAACTTCGAGTTGCAGGCGGCCGCTACCGACGACGGGCTCAACATCGCGCTCGCCGAGCAGCACAGCTTCCCACTGGCCGACGTATTCCAGTTCCTCAGCGCCGAAACCGTCCAGCCGGTGCTGGAGCAGGCAGCGCTGGCGTCTCCAATCTTCGAAACACGCTGGCGCTGGGACGCAGGACGCGCGCTGGCGCTGTTGCGCTTCCGCGGCGGCAAGAAGATGCCGCCGCAGCTCCAGCGCATAATCGCCGACGATTTGCTGGCGGGCGTTTTTCCGCAGTCGCGCGCGTGCGGAGAGAACATCGTGGGCGACATCGAGATTCCGATGGAGCAGCCCCTGATCCGCGAGGTCATGAAGGATGTCCTCGGCGAAGCCATGGATCTCGAAGGGCTGAAGCACGTGCTGACCGACATCGCCAACGGCGACATCAAGACGCTGGCCGTCGACACGCCCGTGCCGTCGGAGTTCTCTCACGAGATCCTAAACGCGAATCCGTTCGCTTACCTCGACGACGCGCCGCTGGAGGAGCGCCGCGCCCGCGCCGTAGAGATGCGGCGCGTGCTGCCGCAATCGGTGTTGGAAGAAGTGGGAGCGCTCGATCCTGAAGCAATCGACGAGGTCCGGCGCGACGCATGGCCCGACGTGCGCGATTCTGACGAGATGCACGACGTGCTGCAAACCTTCGTCGCGATGCCCGAAGCTCCTGGTGGCCTAGAGACGCGGCATGCCGCGTCTCTACATGAAGAATGGCGTCCGATGTTCGAAGTGCTGGTGCGCGACGGCCGCGCCGGCGTCGCGGTGCACAACAACCGCCGCTTCTGGGTGAGCGCGGAACGGGTCAAGTGTTTCCAGTCGCTCTATACCGACGCGCACTTCGAAACCGCGCCCGCCGAAGTTTCTGGCCACACGCCCACGCGCGACGAGGCTTTACTCACCGCCATCACCGGCTGGATGCAGCACATCGGACCGACAACGGCGTCGCAGCTCGCTTCCCTGCTGGCGCTGCCGGTGAATGACGTAGAGAACACGCTGCTGCGCATGGAGGCGTCCGGCGCGATCCTGCGCGGGAGGTTTAGTCCTACAACTCACGCGGGCGAGTCGTCCGCCTCCACACAAGCTTCTACGTCGCCACAAGAAACTGAATGGTGTGAGCGACGGCTGCTGGCGCGCATCCACCGGCTGACGGTCGGGCGCTTGCGCAAGCTGGTGCAGCCGGTCTCGCCGGCGGTGTTCATGCGCTGGCTGATGGACTGGCAGCGTGTCGCTCCTGGAACGCAGGTCAGCGGTGAGCGCGGCGTGACCGAGATCCTGCGGCAGTTGCAGGGATTCGAGATACCGGCGAACGCGTGGGAACGCGAGGTGCTGTCGCGCCGCGTCCGCGATTACGAGCCGGCGCTGCTCGATCAACTCTCGCTGACAGGCGTGATCGGTTGGGGACGGTTGTCACCTCATCCCGCAACAATCGAGCCGTCAGCCGAGGGTGGACGCCGCGTAATCCCGACGAAGGTCGCTCCGATTACGTTTTTCCTGCGCGAAGAATCCGACTGGATGGCGCGGCTGCCGCATCGACTGCCGGAGGAAGATGGCCGCGGCCTCAGTCCGATCGCGCGAGACGTGATCGCGTTCCTGCGGCTGAGAGGCGCGTCGTTCTTCACAGACATCGTTCGCGGCACAGGCAAGCTCAAGTCGGAAATCGAGACCGGGCTGTGGGAACTGGTCGCGGCGGGACTGGTCACGGCCGACGGCTTTGACAACCTGCGTGCGCTCATCGATCCAAAGCGCCGCGCAGGACAGGGTTCGGGCCGCAGCGCACGTCCGCGGCACAGTTCCGGACGTTGGGCGCTGCTCTACGGAGTCGAAGGCGTCGAGCACGACAAATCGATCGAGGCCACCTGCCGCATGCTGCTGGAACGCTATGGCATCGTCTTCCGCGAGTTGATCACGCGCGAGACCATCCTGCCGCGCTGGCGTGAGCTGCTGATGTGTTTTCGCCGGCTCGAGGATCGCGGTGAAGTCCGTGGCGGACGCTTTGTCGACGGCTTCCTTGGCGAGCAGTTCGCGTTGCCGGTCGCGGTCGAATCGGCTCGGGCGGCGCGCGACCGCGCTCCCGACGACCAGGTGATCACGCTGTCGGCCGCCGACCCTCTCAATCTGGTGGGTATCATCGTGCCGGGCGAGCGCGTGCCCGCGATCTCCGGCCGGTTCGTCAGCTTCCGCAACGGCGTTGCGGTGGAAGACGAGCGAACGAACGTGCTGGACGCGGCCCAGATCGTCTAGCAGATGGCGGGCCGGCGAGCGGCAGCTCGGTCCCGCAGCGGCTCACGAAAAATGGCAACCCACCCCTACGCCGCGGACACTAAACAAGAAAAGCCACCAGATTCGAATGCCCCTGGCGAGCCTTGTGGCAACGCTTGGAGGGAATTCTATGCGGAAATACACGATCGCGATTCTGCTGCTCGTCTGCGCGTTTGCCTTGGCTTCGTATGCCCAAGACCAACCGGCACCGGCCCAGAATTCACAGATGCCGGCAACTCAGACACAAACGATGCCGGACCAGAATGTTCCGGCGCAGACGACAACGCAAACGACCACCACGACCACTACGACGCAGCAGGCGACTCCGGTCGCGCCTGCCGCTCCCGTCGCTCCGGCGGTTCCAGCGTCTGACCAAAGCGCGATGGGCCAGACTGCGCCTGTCGACCAGAGTGCGATTTCACAGCAGCTGATCCAGCGCGAACGCGATAGCTGGGACAACGCGAAGGCGGGCAACGTCGCCTACTTCAGCGAGGGTCTGGCCCCCAACGTCTCTGCTTCGCTGCCGAATGGCGCCACGGAGTCAAAGAACGACCTTGCCGAAGCCGTGCGCAAGGATCGAATCAACGACTACAACCTGAGCAACTTCAACGTTACGTTCCCCTCGGCTGATCGCGCCGAAGTGACGTATAACGCCAGCTACTCTGGACATCGAAAGGATGGCGCGAAGTTCAACGACAACCGTCAGGTAACGAGCGAGTGGCAGTTGGATTCGGCCGGAAACTGGCAGAACGTTCGAGTCGACTTCCGATAGGCAAGTATCCAACTAAACAAATCAAGCCGCCCATCGGGGCGGCTTGATTTGCCTGAACTTTTCGTCCCACTTTTGTTTTCAAAGACTTGTTTTGCGCACCGAGCCTCACCTCAGCCTTGGAGGATTCCTTCCCTTCGCAAGGCGGCTAATAGCGTTGACCACTGCGTCCGGTTGGTCAAGTTGGATGTGGTGTCCGGAATCAGGGACGACGATCTGTATTGAGTTCGAAGACAATGTCGCAAGGTCCGCCTGCTGCGCTTCATGCTCCTTGATCATCTGCTCTGCCACTCGCTTCGGATACTCATTGCGTGATCGGCTCAGCACAAACCGGCAGCGTTCCCAACGGGTGCTCGCTCTTGTGGCGCAGCTCGAACATTTGTGCTCCTTCTTCGGGGCCGTACTCGTTGTCCATCGCAACAAAATGAGGATCGGTGCTGAGCGCCCAGTGGCGGAGGTTCTGAATCTCAGGCGGGAGCTTGTCGAACGGCGGATCAATGCCGGGCTTGATGTCGTACTTCTGGATCAGAGTTTTTATTTGCTCAATGTCTGATGCGGAGAGTTTGTCGGATTCCGTGACGGAATCGCGTACGGCGGGTATAGGCCTGCCCTTCGATAGATCACGCGGTCGTACGATCTTGCCATTGATGAAAAGTCGCCCATCTTCATGAGAGCCATCCACGAGCACCATGGCCCGGACTTGCCGCGGAAACTCCTGATAGAACGCACGGGCGATGGTGCTCCCCGCGGACTGTCCGACGAGGATGAACGGGCCCTTCTCTCCACCTCGCTCGAGCAACCGGCCCAGGTCATGCGCCTCCTGAAACACCGTACGTGGCTTCGGCCCTAGATCGCTCCATGCTTCACCGCCCCGATCGTAGCTGCAGGCTCGAGTGAACGCCGATACTTTGTTCTGCACCAGGTACCAATCGAACGAAAAATCACCTGCTCCGCTCGAGAACACGACCGTGTGTTTGCCATGCCCGGTGCAATACAGATGCAGGCGGTATCCGCCGAGATCAACCAGCTTTCCCAGCGGAGCGGGCACCGGTGCATCCGACGCAAACAGCGGAAGAGCCAGCAGCAAAGCTGACAAGACAGCCCGTAATCTCTTCATTTCCCCACACATTCATTTGGATTGCGTAAACGTTCCGTCCCCTTCAACCGTTGAAGATGGAGCTCTTGAATAAACAAGATTCGCTCACGCCTTGAGTAGAAGTGTTGAAACCGGTGAACAATGATTTCGCACGCAAATAAGAGGTTACAAGCCGTGAACGGAGCGAAGATGCGAACCCAGTAACTTCATGCCTCTCGCAGAGCGATGATCGGATCCACTTTTGTTGCGCGCCGGGCTGGCAGGTAACTGGCTAGAACCGCGATGGCAAACAAGAGTAGCGGTACGATCAGAAACACAGCCGGATCATGGGGACGCACCCCGTAGAGCAGACTTGCCAACAGGGACGCAGTAGATGCAGAAACGACCAATCCGGCGACGATACCCACGCCAGCCAGTGCGACTCCCTTCCGCAAGAACATCCTCAGAATGTCGCCCTGTTGCGCACCCAAGGCCATGCGGAGCCCGATCTCGCGCGATCTTTGGCCAACCATATAAGCCAACAGGCCGTAGATTCCGATGGAAGCCAGCAGCGCCGCCAGTCCAGCAAATCCGCCCACGAGATCGGCAGAAAAACGGCGTGAAGCCAGTGACCGATCCAGGACGTCGTTCATAGAAGAGACACCAAATACCGGCAAGCCGGGATCGATGCTCAGGGCTTCATGCCGAATCTGTTGCTCGAGCAGGGACGCGGGCAGAGACGTCCGCAGCACCACGCTCAGTCGTTTGCTGTTGTCTTGATAGGTCGAAACATAAATGTGGGGAATGCCATCGATGTCGAGACCGTCATTCTTAATATCTTTGACAATACCCACAATGGTCGCCCACGGCTTGGTACGGTCTAGGGCGAATCGCACTCGCCGGCCCAGCGGATCGCCGTTTGGCCAATACTTACGAGCGGTGCTTTCATCAATGATGGCCACCAGCGGTTTGCCGTCTTCATCCGCCTCGGTGAATAAGCGGCCGCGCTGAAGAGGCGTCTGTAACACCTTAAAATAATCGGGGCTTATCCGAATTCTCTCGGCGCTCAGACCCTGCGACGACTCGACCGGTATATCTTCAATCGCGAAGCCTTCAATGGGTACGCCACCGACCGCGTTGGGATTGGTATTGGTAGCTGGAAGAGCTGAGGTGATTGCGGCGAGCTCCACTCCCGGAATGGTCTTCATGCGCCGCAGCAACTCACGATCAAAGGTGGCTCGGCGAGGAATATCGTGATACGGATCCGCCTCCGCTTCGTTGGGATTCGGAAGCTGCATGTTTGCCGTAACAACTTGAGTTGGATTAAAGCCTGGGTTTTCCCGCAACAGATCCCGCAGCGTACGCAGCAGCAAGCCGGCTCCCACCATCAGGATGAGGGCAAATGCCAGTTCCGAGACGATGAGAGCATCCCGCAGCCGGCCGGTCTTAGTGCTGTAGCCGGACCCTCGACCGCCTTCCCGAATGGCCGAAGCGAGAGCGCCTTTTGCCGAATGAAGCGCTGGAGCCAGTCCAAACAGTAAGCCGGTAAGAATGGAAATCAGTAGAGCGAACGCCAGCACCACCCAGTCGACGCGTACTTCGTTGAGCCGGGGAACGTTCGCCGGCACAAAGCGCACGACGAAACGCAAAGTCCCCACCGCGGTTGCGATTCCCACGACACCGCCGATGAGCGACAGCAGCATGGACTCGGTCAGCATCTGGCGCAGCAACCGGCTGTGGCTTGCGCCCAGCGCCGACCGCACCGCCATCTCTTGTTGCCGCCCCGAAGCGCGCGCCAGGAGGAGATTGGCAATGTTCAACGATACGATGAAAACGATCAGGATTACCGCACCGAGTAAGACCAGCAGCATGGGCCGAACCTTGCCCACCAGGGTTTCCTGCAAAGGTTGAATCTCAATTGTCCATTTGGCCTGCGGCGGATAATCGGTGGGAAAGTCCTGGCGTAATTGGGCAGCCATGGCGGTGAGCCGCGCCTGAGCTTGCTCCAATGTCAGGCCAGGCTTAATTCGCCCGATGGCAGAGACTAACCGCCGGTTACCACGCGTTGGCTTGGGAAAGGGATCCCCGGTGAATCCGCCGGCGCAAAACACTTCCGCGTCGCCGTAAATTGTCGGTCCGGGATGGCGAAATCCGCGTGGCAGAACTCCAATAACCGTAACGGGATCGTTGTCGACCCGGATGGTTCGGCCGATGATATTCGGATCGGCGCCGTAGGCACGGCGCCACAGGCCATCGCTGATCACGGCCTCTGCGGCGAAACCGGGCACGAAGTCCTGCGGACCGAACAACCGTCCAAGTTGCGGGGTCACACCCAGCATGGAAAAGTAACTGAAACTGCCATTGACCCCCTCGACACGCTCGGGCTCTTTGCCGCCGGTCAAATCCTCACTGCCCTCAAAGATCGGGCTCACATCTTCGAATACACCCCCTGGCGCGAGAAGGTCGTCCATTTCGGGCTTGGAAAACCTGACGTCCCGCAATCCTAGGCCGGGCTCGTTAAAGAGGACCCGCACCAGCCGATCGGGATCGCGGTAGGGCAAAGGACGCAGCAACACGGCATCTACAATGCTGAAGATGGCCGTGTTGGCTCCCACGCCCAGAGCCAGCGTCAGGACAGCCACGATCGTGAATATGGGCTTCCTGGCCAGCATGCGCAGGCCATAGCGAATATCCTGAAGTAAATTCCCCATGCAGAAGCTCCTCTCGGGGCGGTACCGGCCTCGACGAACGAATCGAATCCCGCGAAATACGGCACTACTTCATCGGCGAAAAATCCATGGGCCGCATGTACGTTCGGTCTATCTTTTCCACCAGTTTGTTGGCCTGCTCGGACTTGATTGCTTCCTGAACTTCCGGATCGGCCAGCATTGCGTCCCAGTTCTTTTTCGCTTCCTCCCGGCTGGAATGAGCCACGAGGTAGACGAATGTGTTGTCCCAAGTGGCTGACCCCTCGGGTACCCAGTAACCCATGACCTGCAGATCGTGTTTGGCTAACAGCTTTGAATAAATGTCTCGGAACCGCGATTCTAGTTCCGGCAATTTGCCCGGTACGGTGTGGTAAACGCGAAGCTCGAAGACCCGATTGCTGTCCGCCTTCACGTGGTCAACGTGAGCAAGGCGCGAAGTAATGAGCGATCCGGCGAGGAAAGAAAGCAGGGCAATGGCGCAAACACTCCATCCCGTGAATTTCCCGCCTTTGAATTTCCAATTGTTGAAGGTCATCGATACTCTTTCCTTCCTGGACGACGCGAAATGAGCGTCCCATCGAGCAGCGCTCTTACTTGGACCAGGGCGGAACCACGCCGTTGCTGCGCGCGTACGCGATCGACTGCCCCAGATGCTCGTGTTGATCTACGAGAACGTGCATCAGCGCGTCCTGCTTCGTCCAGTCTCTGCCGAACAATTTCACCGTTGTTTGCAGGTCGCTGTCGGAGAGTCCCGTAATCGTTTTTTGCAGATTGGCGTAAGAAGCCTTCAGGGCTTCCTGCATCTTCTCTGGATCAGTGATGGGCGCCGGCGGCGCCGTATTCGGTGTGCCCGAAAGCACCCCGGCGAGCAGGCCGTTCTCCCTGAGGATCAGGTTGAAGACGTCGCCGACGGAGCGAACGCCCTGGGCGGGCTTCCAGTCGTACTTGCCCGACATAACGCGCGCGAGTCCGGTGAATTTGTCGGAAAGTGTTGCTGCATCTTTTCCAAAGGCGGCCTGTATTCCTGCCGGCTGCGGCTGCGCATGCGCCAACGGCGCCATCAGAGCAACCGCAAGCGCGCACACTGCGTACCGAATCAGAATCTTCTTCATGTGGAGTTCCTCTCCGTCGCTAAACGCCTCGACTGCTCGTTCCAGCGGAGCTGGACAATATTCCGGGAAGAACCAGTCTTTGCAGGAAAAGTGACATGCGGTGTCCGAAATGAGACAAGCGGCCAGAGTTGGCCGTCAAATATTGGTGCCGCGGATCTCTTTACAGGTTTGAGCAGCTAGGTCGTTCATCCGGTCTCGTGTTGGCTGGAGAACTCCACGTTCGATCTCATGTACAAGGTTTGTAATTGCGGCATTCATAGGCACCGGCACTCCGGACGCGTGGCCTAACGTCACCACATAGCCGTTGATGAAATCGATCTCGGTCTTCCGGCCCCGCTCGAAGTCCTGGAGCATCGAAGGTTTGACATCTCCGTAGAAGGCAATCATTTCTTCCACCCACGACTCATAGCGTTGCTCTGTCGCGACAGTGCTCGCCCAGCCGGGCGGAATGGGGTCCACGGCCAGGCGCTCCGGCCGGGCGCCGGTTGCCAATGCGACCGACAATGCCTCCTCATACGTCCGCCGGAAGACCTTCTTCCCTGCGTCGGTTTCCATGTACTGGCGCATGGTCTGAGAGCACAGCGCGCCAAGGGTTGTAACGGAGCAGTTGATCAGCAGCTTCGACCAGATGGCGCCGGCGATGTTTGGAGATACCTTGACCTCAACCGCCCGACTCAACGTGCGCGCAACCCGGTCGATGCGCTCGCTGATGCCGCCGGCAAGTTCGCCTATCACCAGGTGCCCGGCATTCTTCTGCTCGTAGACACCGGGTTCCACCATCGTGGCGCCAAGATTTGAGAATCCTCCAAGGATATTGTCTTCGCCGAGACTGTCAGCAAGCATTCGCGCAACCCCGCCGTTTTGTATAGGCAACATGACGCCGCCGGGTGCGAGCAGGCGCAACACACGGGGCGCGACGTCCAGCGTGTCCTTTGCTTTGGTGGCCAGCAGGATCAAGTCAAATTGATCTCCCTTTCCGTAGTCCTCAATTGCGGCAATGTCGATAACATCCGCCCTCACCTCTCCTCCGATGCCGGAGACTCGCAGACCCGATCTGCGCAGCATCTCCGCGGATTCGTTATTGCGAGCCGCAAGCCAGACGGGCAATCCAGCGCGGAGGGCGCGCGCGGCGATGGTTCCACCCAGCGCGCCGATACCGACGATCAGCATTCGCATTTGAAGTCTCGAAGATGCCCGCGACGAAGACCTTCCTGCGCCGCCTCAAGCCTTGACGACGAGGTCAATCTCCACGCAGGCCCCAAGCGGCAGCGCGGCCACTCCAATCGCCGTGCGGGCCGGAAAGGGCGGACGGAAATGCTTTGCGTAGATGGTATTCATCGCGACGTAGTCGCTCATGTTCGTGAGAAACACGCGGGCGCACGCGACATCATCGAAACTCTTGCCGGCCGCCTTGAGAACCGCCGATAGGTTTTGGAAGACTCGCTCCGTCTCGGACACAACGCCCCCCTCAACCACCTTGCCAGTGGCCGGGTCTTGCCCGACCTGTCCGCTGAAGAAGAGGAAACCACCGACTTGGACTGCCTGGGAAAATGGGCCGACCGGCGGCGCCAGTTCAGGCGAAGTGATTGCGGTCTTGCTCATAGCAACTCCTATGGAACCGGGTTAGCGAGCATGGAACATACGCCCCGAAGAACGAGCATTGGCAGGCAAAGTGACATGCGGCGTCCGCAGTGAGACAAGCGGTCTGTCCGCAGTGATGTCGCCTTCGAAGGCTCCGCTATAATCCGTCCCGGAAAGGTCGACACACCCATTGCTCAAGGCCACACCAGGTATGGGACGGACGCGATGGATCTTGATCCCGTGTGCGTGGACGATTGTCGGACTATTGTTCACGGTGCAGGAGATCGCGGTGGCGAAGGTTCGCGGCGGGCACGTCAGTTGGGTATTCACGGGTGTGATCGAACTCGTCTACTGGAACGTATGGGCGGCGCTCACACCGCTTGTGATTGCTCTAGCGAAACGGTTTCCGTTGACGGGGCCCAGGTTTGTATCCCATATAGCGATCCATACAATCGCATCGTTCCTGATGGCTCCGTTGGCATCTGTCATCGAATCCTTTCTGAGCCGTGGACTTCTGGGACTCCTTTTTCGCATAACCGATCCTGGTGCACCACGCCCTCTTCCGACGTTCACAGGTAGTGTTGTATCGATGAGCCTCACCGGCATGCTGACGTACTGGTTAGTTGTGGGACTGTATCAGTCGTTCCATTTTTACCAGGCGGCTATGGAGCGCGAGACCAGAGCAGCGCAACTGGAGACGCAGCTCTCCCATGCCGAGCTCGAGAACCTTAAGAGCCAGCTACATCCGCACTTTTTGTTCAACAGTCTTCACACCATTGGAATCCTGATGCAGGAAAACGTCGATGCTGCGAGCCACCTGCTGGTTTGTCTTGGAGACTTACTGCGCACGGCCCTCGAACGGCGGGAGAACGAGATCACCTTGCAGAGCGAACTCGAGTTCGTCGGCAAGTACCTGGAGATCGAACAGACACGCTTTCACGATCGCTTGAAAGTTCACATGGACGTCCCACCTGACCTTCTCGGAGTTTATGTGCCGAGCCTGGCGCTTCAGCCCCTCGTTGAAAATGCTATCAAGCACGGCATCAGTGTCGATTCGGCGGCGGGTCGGCTGGAGATCGCTGCGCAACGCAACAATGGCAGAGTTCGGCTCTGCGTCCGCGATGATGGTCCGGGTCCGGCATTGGGATCGCGCCTGCGATTCGGCGTCGGACTCACCAATGTCCAGGCACGCTTGAAACAGCTCTACGGGGACGAGTCGTCGCTGGAACTTACCGGCGGCGACGGACGAGGCTGTGAGGCCATCATTACCATTCCATTGCGGAGTTCGCATGAAGACGCGAGTCCTCATCGTCGATGACGAACCGATCGCCCGGCGCGGTATCCGTCGCTATCTGGCCAAACACAACGACATTGAAATTGTAGGCGAGGCAGCGAATGGAATAAGCGCGGTGGAGCAAATCCATGAGCTTCATCCCGACATCGTTTTTCTCGATGTGCAGATGCCTGATCTGGATGGGTTTGGAGTCATTGAAAATGTGGAGCCATCGACCGACCCGGCTCCCGTCTATGTCTTCGTCACAGCTCACGATGCGCACGCCATTCGTGCATTCGAGGTGCACGCCGTTGACTACCTTTTGAAACCGTATGATAAGGAGCGATTTGCCAAGGCCCTGGTTCACGCGCTCCAAGTCGTCGAACAGCGCGGAACAGCAAATCGAGGTCTCGAACCACTCCTAAAATCTCTCCGTAGTTTCCGGCCGTTGGAGCGCTTTGTGGTGAAAGACACGAAGCGGATCTTCTTTGTTCCCGTGTCCAACGTTTTGTGGATCGAAGCCACGGGAAACTATGTCTGCATACATACCGCCAGCGACAGTCACCTGTTGCGGGAAACCTTGGCACATCTCGAAGAGAAGCTTGCGCCACAACACTTCATCCGCGTGCGGAAATCGGCCATCGTGAACAGTGCCCGCATTCGCGAGATTCGTCCGATGTCCGATGGCGTTTACGACATCGTACTGGCAGACGGAACGGTGGTCGCGTCGAGCCGCAGATATGCTCACAAGTTACGGGCTCTGCTGGAATCCTAATCCTCGCAAATTTAGATTGGCGTGCCACCTTGGAATGGCAGCGGCGAAGAGGATCGATTGGGAAATTCCGGATAAACCGTAAGAAAAGAAATGGTGGACCTGGTCGGGATCGAACCGACGACCTCTTCCATGCCATGGAAGCGCGCTCCCAGCTGCGCCACAGGCCCACGAAACAAGCGAGACAGGCGTCTCAGCCATCTAAATTCTCGCCTACCCTGCCGCTTTAGTCAAACGCCCGCATGATGCAGCACGATACCGGGCGTAACCGGATCGTCGCGCTCCTGAAACTAAGCCGCATTTTCCCGGTAAACAAAACCGCCTCGGCAAAGCCGAGGCGGTTCAGTTGTAAGCCTTGAGTGCTAAGGACTAGTGCGTCGGGCTGGACGAGCCGGTGGCGTGCGCAATGCCCACGCCGATGCCAGCCGCTGCCGCTGCCGCCGCTACCGAGATGCCCACGATCGCGCCGGTGCTCAATCCCGCTGCCGCACCCGCGCCGGCTCCTGCCGCCGCTCCTGCCGCTCCACCAGCTGCCGCTCCTCCGGCCGCCGCTGCCGCCTTGCAGTTCGTGTCATCCGCCTTGCACTTCTTCATCGCCTTTTCGCACTTCGTGTCGCCAGCCTTGCACGTCGGCTGATCGCTGCCCTGCACCGGAATCGCCACTGCGTGATTGGCCGCCAGCATCACCTGCCCGTGACCATCGCTCAGTGCCAAGTTCCCTTCCAGCGCCGCGATCATCACCTTCCCATCGCGCTCGGCTACCGTGTACACGGTCTTGCCGCTCTCCGGACGCAGCGTCAGGTTCCTCACCTGTCCCGTCATCCCGGTCGTCGTCGCAACCTTCATCCCGCCTGAGGCCAGCTGCAACTGGCTCGCCGTGAATGTCACCGACGACTTCTCGCCTACCTGCACGCTCGATCCCGCCGCCGTCAGCGACAGGCTGCCGGCATCGGTGCGAATGCGGTCTCCGGCGAAAATCGCCGTCGGGCTGCTCAGCCCCTTGCCATTAACGCTCACATTTCCCGTCGGAAACGCCATGGCGCCGCTGTCGGCCGCCATCATAGATAGCGGTACGAAGAGCGCCATCGTCAAACACAAACTCTTGAACGCGAACGAACGCATGAGGAGGTCTCCAGGGTGCGACTTTGAGTTACCCATTCAAACCGCGCTTTGAACCTGTGTCAAGACTGATTTTAGTTACGTTACCAAAAAGGGGAGTACCAGGAATCCCAGTTTGGTACTCCAACTCTCATATTTGCGCCTGTCACGAATTCTGACATCGACGCATGCGTGGCCGAGATCGCTCGGGCCGGCGAAGGCGTGGGGCACCGAAAGTGTTCAAAATTAATGGTCTTTTAATATGAGGCCACGCCACGGATGGGTAAACTCTGGCTCCTCTATGCAAGTCGGAGACATGCTCGCCGGTTCTCTGGGCATCCTCATCTTCGTGGTGCTCTGTGTGTGCCTCGCCAGGCGGAAGTCGGAATCGGCGGACCTCGGGCAATTGGAAGAGCAGGCGCGCGCGGAAGAAACCGGGCAGATGCACGAATACCGCGGCCGTCACCGGTAGAGCGGGCTTATCCAGGTTCACACGCGCTACTCGTAACGGAAACCCGACGTGCGCCTTATCCTCTGCCTGGCTGCGGAAGCCGGGAAAGCCTTCGTGTTCTTGCCGAAGAATTCTGGTCGAGGGCCTGCAGCAGAAACGCACGGCGTCCCGGCCCGGCCTTCTTCATGAGCAGGTCCCATTCGCGAAGTACCTGGCGCATGTAGCGCTCGGTTCGACGAAGTTCCCCGATCTGATGGGTAATCTCTTCCAGCTTCTCCTCGGTAAGTTTGAACACCCTCCGGCATGGCGCACCGCCCTGGTCGCGGACGCGGAAGACTTCCGCAAGCTCCCGTAGGCCAAATCCGATCTTGAGAGCAGCCTGGACGAGCCTTACGCGCTGAAGCGCGTCTTCCCCGTATTGACGATAGCCCGCCTCAGTCCGGACGGCGCGCGGCAGAATGCCGACGCGTTCGTAATGCCGGATGCTGTCGGCGCTCAACCCAGTCAGACGCGCGATTTGGCCGGACGTATAGCGCTTCGGATGGCCAGTCATTTGTATCCACTCATGAGCCGGATGATAGCTCACGCCGGAACCGGTCGCATTGGAACTACTTCACCTCTGCCACAGGATCGCCCGTTGCATGCTCCCTGATCTGATAACGCAGGAAGTCATGTATGGCGATCACGGCTTCCCTGTCCGCGGAATGGATTCGCACCTCCGCTCCCTGCGGCCGCTCTGCGAATGAGTATCCAATTTTCTCTTTGAGCCGTTGCATCGCCGACACCCCCGGGGGAGTCTCGCTGTGTGTCGCCAAAGGCGCGCGGAAATCGCCGGAGGAGAACTCCTGCGAAATCTGTTTCAGATGGGCGCGGATTTCGTCGCGACTAGCGGTGTCCCCGACGCTATTGGACTCAACCTGGATTCGACCGCCGTCCTTCGTCAGAAAGAAATGATGCGTGGTCTTGTCCTGGTCGAAACCCATGGCGGCGTTACCGTTCTTCTTCATCTCCGCCTGCTTCTTCATCTGTGCCTGGTGTTGCTCGTGCGTCATGCCGGCAGGCATGTCGTGCTGAGCGGCGAATGAAGCCGTCGCGGCTAGTCCTGCCAACGCCAAGTTCATCAAGATTCGGTTCATAGAGTTCCTCCTTACGACAAGGGCATCGTAAAGTGCCGAATGCGTTCCAGAGTCAAGCGGGAAAACGAACTACAGGCTAAGGACTTGTCGCAAGCGCGACGACTGGCGGCGGGAAATCTCGACCAGCTTGCCTTTGGGCAATCGGACGATGAGGCGGCCTTCGATCTCCTCTTCCACGCCTTCGACGGCACGGAGGTTGATCATCTGCGAGCGGTTGGCGCGAAAGAACGCGCCCGCGCCGAGCCGCTGCTCGATGGCGCTCAGCGAGCGCAGGATGAGCGGCCGCTCGGCCCCGAACCAGAGGCGCGTGTAATTCCCTTCGGACTCCATTAAGAAGATGTCGGACAGCCGCACAATCCAGCACCGATCGCCATCGCGTACAAAGATCTGCTGAAGCGCGGCGGAGCGAGAAGCGTGCCCTGGAGAACCTCCCTCCGACGCGCCGCTCAGCGCCTTCTTAACGCGCGCAAGCGAGACCGCAAGGCGTTCCGCCGCCACTGGCTTAACGAGATAATCGAGCGCGCTCGCCTCGAACGCTCGCACGGCGTAGGCGTCATAAGCCGTGGTGAAGATGGTGACGGGCACGTCGTCGAGTTCCTGCAACATATCGAAGCCGCTGCCGCCGGGCATCTCGATATCCAGAAAAATCAGGTCGGGATGGAGCTTGCCGATCGCGGCGGCGCCTTCTTTCGCATTGGCGGCCTCACCGACGATCTCAACCTCGGTGTGCGATTTAAGCAGGCGGCGCAGCGCGTTACGCGCCAGGCGCTCGTCGTCGATGATGAGGGCCTTCATGAGTGTGCCGGCTGGTGCACCAGGGGAATCGTGACAGCCGCCTCGACGAACTTGTCGCGCTCCTCGCGGAGTTTGAGCGACGCGGCGTCGCCATACACCAGGCGCAGACGCTCGCGCGCGTTCGCCAATCCGACGGAGGTGGAGCTGTCGGACGTGATCATGCTTCCGGGATTGGTGACGTGGATCTCCAGGTGGCCGTCGCGCAACCGCGCGCTGATCGCCAGTTCTCCGCCTTCCGGCAACTTGGCGATTCCGTGCTTCAGGCCGTTTTCGGCGAGCGTCTGGATGAGCATGGGAGGAACTCCGGCGGAGAGCACCTCGGGCGCGATCTCAAAGCGCAGCCGCAGGCGGCCCTCGAAGCGGACTTTCTCCAGCGACAAGTAACGCTCGACTGCACGCATCTCCTCGCCTAACGGGACCGTCTCGACGCGATCCGCCTGGAGCGTGTAGCGCAGCAACTCTGCCAGCTCGGTCACCACCTTCTGCGCGCGGTCGGGATCCTCGGCGATGAGCTCGCGCAGGCTGTTCAGGCAATTGAACAGAAAGTGCGGGTTCAGCTGCGAACGCAGTGTGTGGAACTGCGCGACCTGCGCCACCAGCGCAAGGCGTAGGGCCTCCAGCTCAGCCGCACGGCGACGGCGCATTTCCTGGGCGCTGAAGTAAATCGCGCACCAAACGATGGTGATCATCCCCGCTTGCATGAGATGAATGAGGATCGACGACCAGCTGAATTCGCTCTTGCCGGCCCGCTGCCACACTAACTGCCCAACGGCGTTCTGAACGATGATCATCGCCACCGGAATACACACCACGGCGACTCCGAGCCTGCGACCGAACTGAGCAAAGGTCGTCCATGGACGCCGCTTGGAGTAGGTGCGAAGCAGGTGAGTGCCGACAAGTCCGGTCGCGCACCAACTGACGGAAGTCATCACCCCCGCGATGCTGAAATCGCCGCGCTGCGCCGCCATGACATTCGCCAGCACCGCGTAAAAGCTCCAACCGCCAAGCTGACAAAGGTAGTAGGCACGGTTGTCGTGCGCATTCGAATCCGGCGGGCGGGCTTCAGGCGTGGAGGTCACAAAATCGCGCTTGGCGCTCGGGTGAGTATCCCATCGTCGTGCGGCGCGCGCAAACCGGCGGAGGATGCCGGGTTGCCGCTCATCCACCGCAGTGACCGTTCGTCCGATCGCGATGCCGCGGAACGACCGGAACTGCCGTTCGTACATGCGTATAAGCCGTTCGTCCGAATGCCGCGATGAGTCATGGCAAGCCGAGGTAGAGTACGCGCCATTCTGGGCGGCTAGCGTTTCATGAGGTTGGAGCGATGAACCGGTTCTTTGCAGGCACGATGGAGGACATTCGGTTCGGCCTCCGCATGCTGCGGCGTAATCCAGCCGTGTCGGCGCTGGCGCTCTTGTGCCTGACGATCGGCATCGGCGCGAACGCCGCCGTGTTCAGCTGGATCGAGGGCATCCTCCTGCGACCGTTCCCCCTGGTCGAACACCAGGAGAGAATGATGGCAATCATCGGAACGAAGAACGGCGTTCCGGGGGTGTCGGGACAAGCGATCGACCTCGACTGGCCGGATTTCCAGGACTTGCGGCGAAATTCCAAGCTGATCGACGCGTTCATCATCGACCGCATCATGGGCGTCACCCTCAACATCGGCAACCGCGCTGAAAGGACGACGTCGAGCCTGGTGACGTCCAATTACTTTGACGCGCTCGGAGTACGCCCCATTCTCGGACGCGGCTTCCGACCGGAGGAGGACGAGGGCCGCAATGCCCACCCCGTCGTGGTCATTAGTTATCGGTTGTGGAAGCGCCGCTTCGGCGGAGATCCCAACGTCATCGGCCGGAC
>Ga0157369_10000296_pt1 | contig 66416 bp, 62 predicted proteins | sample C25metaG_FD_113461 | JGI IMG/M metagenome (GOLD analysis project Ga0157369, IMG submission 113461) | Corn rhizosphere microbial communities from Kellogg Biological Station, Michigan, USA - C2-5 metaG | ecosystem: Host-associated > Plants > Roots > Rhizosphere > Soil | place: USA: Michigan... | reverse complement strand
CGGGAAGGCCGGCAAAGTGGTGGCGATCGGCTTCGACGGCAATCAGGATCTGCAAAATTTCGTGCGTGACGGGACGATCCAAGGGATCGCCGTTCAAGGCTCTTATCAGATGGGATACAAGGGCATTCAGACGGTCGTGAACGTCATCGGACACAAGAGCATTGCGAAGGACATCGATACGGGCGTCGTGATGGTCGACAAGCAAAACCTCGATTCGCCGACGGCGAAGAACGTCCTTTACTGACGATGCCGATGATCTGCGTCGATGCAGGTGTGTGATCGGCGCAGAAGCTCGTGCGGTATTCCTAACGATTGATACCTTCTCGATTGCGTCTCTCGATGATCAATGCTCGCGAAATACGTACCTTGCCGCGCAGTGGGCTGAAACTGACGGCGCTAGGTCTCGGTTGCTCTCAACTAGGCGGTTTGTATCGTCCGATGTCGTGGGCCGATTCGGAAGCGCTCGTCGATGCGGCGTGGTGCGCCGGCCTGCGCTACTTCGATACCGCGCCGTATTACGGCTATACGCTTTCCGAGCGGCGCACAGGGCAAGCGCTCTCGACCCGCGCGAGAGAAGCGTTTTCGCTGAGCACGAAGGTGGGACGTTTGATGTGCCCGGATGCCAGCGTGCAGCCCGGAGACGACGGCTGGGCCGAGCCGTTGCCTTTTCGGCCGATTTTCGACTACACCTACGGCGGCGTCATGCGCTCGTACGAGGATAGTTTGCAGCGGCTCGGAACGGCGCGCATCGACATCCTCTACGTGCATGACATCGGGGCGATGACGCATGGCGATCGCCATTCCCACTACTGGACTCAACTCACGCAAGGCGGCGGCTTTCGCGCCCTGACGCAGTTGCGCGAGAGCGGCGCGGTCCGCGCGATCGGCCTCGGTGTCAACGAGTGGGAAATCGTCGTCGACGCCATGAATGAAGCGGCTCTGGACGTCGTCCTCCTTGCCGGACGGTACACACTGCTGGAACAGACAGCGCTCGAGCCGTTGCTCGACGCATGCTTGCGCGCGGAAACGGCTGTCGTCGTGGGTGGCGTGTTCAACTCCGGGGTACTCGCCGGCAACGGCAAGTTCAACTATGGCGATGCACCCGCCGACGTCATCATTAAGGTGCAGCGCCTACGAGACCTATGCTGGCGTTTCGATGTCCCGTTGCCGGCGGCTGCGCTGCAATTCCCGTTTGCTCACCCGGCCGTGGTTTCGTGCGTCGTCGGCGCACGCAGCATTGCGCAATTGCATCAAAACCTCGCGTGGGCCGAGCGGCCCATTCCAACGCAGTATTGGCAGGCGTTGCGCGATGAGGGGTTGATCGCCGCCGATGCGCCCGTTCCGAAGGGGCAACCCTGATGCATGCAGGTTTTATCGCGCAGGCGATCTCCTTCGCCACGCATGATTTGATCAAAAGGAAATCCATATGCTTAGCGTGATTTGCGAATCACCGGGAGTGTTGCGAGCGCAGCAGTCCGACACGCCTGTCCGAGCTGCCGGCGAGGTACTGCTGCGGGTCTCCCGCGTGGGAATTTGCGGTACCGATCTGCACATCTTCACGGGCAACCAACCTTATCTTCAGTACCCGCGCGTGATGGGGCACGAGTTTTCCGGTGTCGTTGTTGAGGCGGAACACGACTCGGGATTCGAGCGCGGTGATGGCGTGTACGTCATGCCGTATCTGTCGTGCGGGCATTGCGTTGCGTGCCGGCAAGGCAAGACGAACTGTTGCGTCGATATCAAAGTGTTGGGTGTGCATCGAGACGGCGCACTTACCGAGTACCTCAGCGTACCCGCGCAGTTTGTTCATAAGGCCGAAGGCGTCACGCTCGATCAAGCCGCGATGCTCGAGTTTTTGGCGATCGGCGCACACGCGGTGAGACGGGCGGATGTCTTGGCCGATCAACGCGTGCTGGTCGTCGGCGCCGGCCCGATCGGCATGGCCGCGATGATCTTTGCGAAGCTGCGGGGCGCCAATGTGACTTGCCTCGATACGCGTTCCGATCGTTTGGCACTTTGTAAGTCTCAATTGAAGGTGGACGCCGCCGTCGCTGTCGGTCCTACTGACAAGGAACAGCTCGCATCGCTAACCAACAATGAGTTTTTCGATGTCGTCTTCGACGCGACAGGCAATATCGACGCGATGAACCGCGGGTTCGAATTTGTCGCGCACGGCGGGAAGTACACGCTGATCTCTATCGTGCCGGGGCAGGTGACGTTCTCCGATCCGGAGTTTCATAAGCGCGAGACCACTTTGCTCGCGAGCCGGAACGCCACCACCGCCGACTTCGAGACCGTACTGGAAGCGATGCGTGCGGGCCGTATTCCGGACCAAGCGCTGAACACGCATCGGATGCGGCTTGCCGATGTTCCGGAAGCGTTTCCGCGCTTGCTGGAGCCGGGGCAGACTGTGGTGAAAGCGTTAGTGGAGTGCTGAGCGCATGTCATGCAATGTTCGGGACAGCCAACATGAGTGAACCCATCCTGCAGTTCGGCACGAGCCGGTTTCTCCTCGCGCATGTTGCGCTATTCGTCTCGCAAGCGCTGGAACGCGGCGATGCGATTGGCGGCATCAGCGTCGTGCAGACCACCAGCAGCCCGGTCAGTCAGGCGCGAGTCGCCGCGTTGTCGCGGCCTGGCGGCTATCCGGTGCGCATCCGCGGAAGAGAGCACGGTGCGGCCGTGGATAAGGTCGTTGTCTGTGACGCGGTTCGCGCCGCATGGATTGCCGATCGAGACTGGACGGCCGTTCGCCGTGCGGTGACGGAGGATGTGCGCGTCATCGTGTCGAATACGGGCGACACGGGCTACCGCCTAGACGAGCGAGATTCGCCCGATATGCTTTCGAATGGCACAGCCGTGCCGCGCAGCTATCCCGCGAAGCTGCTCGCCTTGCTTCATTCGCGCTGGCAAGATCGTCCCGGCGATGGCATATCGATTTTCCCTTGCGAATTGGTGCAGAACAACGGCGATACCCTGTGCGAGATCGTGCTCGGTCTGGCGAAGCAATGGTCGTTGCCCGATCCGTTCATCGACTACCTTCGACATCGATGCGTTTGGGTGAACTCACTCGTCGATCGAATCGTCTCGGAACCTATCGATCCCGTCGGCGCGGTCGCCGAGCCATACGCCCTTTGGGCCGTCGAGCGACGTGCGGGGATGGAATTGCCTTGCACCCACGAGAGCATTGTTCTGACGGACGACCTGCGAAGCCACGAACGGCTGAAACTCTTTTTCCTCAACCTCGGCCATAGTTGGCTGGCGGAGCAGTGGCTCACAGAGCAGCGGTCACCGTCGGAAACGGTGCTCGATGCGATGCAAGATTCGCGGATGCGGGCTGAAATCGACGCGGTGTGGCAAGAGGAAGTCCTGCCCGTCTTCGGAGCGATGGGGATGCGCGTTCAGGCCGAAGACTACCTAACCAGCGTCCGCGAGCGGTTCGGCAATCCGTATCTCGATCACCGAATTTCGGACATCGCGCAAAACCATGTGGCGAAGGTCAAAAGGCGCGTACTGCCTCTGATCGAACTTGCGAATTCTCTGTCGATGGAAAACGCTCAGCCGCGCTTGCGTGGCTTGCTTAGCAAGCGTGGACTCATCTAATAAACGAAGATTAGGCATCAATCATGACGGATCGGAGTGTCGTACTTCTACACGACGACGATAATGTAGCGGTGGCGCTGCGCTCATTGTCCGAGGACGAGCCCGTCGACGTGGGTGGATATCTCGTGCGTGTCCTGTCGGACATCCCTTCGGGCCATAAGGTTGCGACGCGGGACATCGCCAGCGGTGCTCACGTCCGCAAATACCATCAAACCATCGGAATCGCGCTGCGGGACATCTCGGCCGGTGAGCACGTTCACGTGCACAACGTCGGCATGCCTGAGCAGCATGAGCCGGGGCAGGCGCGGGCCGAGACGGAAAGCCGCGGTGTCGACGCCGAGCGCTCGGATACGTTCATGGGGTTCGTCCGACCTGACGGGCAGGTCGGCACGCGCAACTTCATTGGCGTGATCGCCAGTGTCAACTGTTCCGCCAGTGTTTGCCACGCGATCGCCGATGCATTCAAGGGCGATGCCATTGCATCGTTCGGGAATGTCGATGGCATTGTGCCGATTACGCATCAGAGCGGATGCGGTATGTCGTCGACTGGAGACGGCATCGCGCTGTTACGCCGCACGCTCATCGGTTATGCGCGCAGCCCCAACTTTGCGGGGGTGCTGCTAGTCGGGCTCGGTTGCGAAGTCAATCAGGTCAATGCAATGACCGAATTGCTTGGACCGCTTGGCCCAGGCCCGGTTCGAACGCTCGTCATACAGGAGGAAGGCGGCGCGCGCGAGACGATCAGCCGGGGCATAGCGATCGTCCAAGAATTGCTCGATGTCGCGAATCGCGCAACCCGGACAATGGTTCCTGCTTCGAAACTCAAGCTGGGACTGCAATGCGGTGGCTCGGACGGATACTCGGGCATGACGGCCAATCCGGCGCTGGGCGTTGCCGTCGATCTGCTCGTACGTAACGGCGGTACCGCGGTCCTCTCGGAGACGCCCGAAATATATGGAGCCGAGCATTTGCTGACGGCGAGAGCCGCATCGAGCGACGTGTCCGATCGCCTGCTCGAGAAGCTGCGTTGGTGGGAGCGCTATGCGGCTGCGGGAGGCGGGGAACTCAACAACAATCCGTCACCGGGGAACAAGGCGGGCGGAATCACGACCATTCTCGAGAAGTCGCTTGGCGCGGTATCGAAAGGTGGCAGTACGGCGCTTAGAGCGGTGTATGACTATGCCGAGCCGGTGCGTGAGCCCGGCCTTGTATTCATGGACACGCCGGGCTATGACCCGGTATCCGCTACAGGGCAAATAGCGGGCGGAGCGAATCTCATTTGCTTCACGACGGGGCGGGGCTCCGTATTCGGTTCGAAACCTGTCCCGACGATCAAGGTCGCCACGACAACGGCGCTTTTCGAGCGGATGCGCTCGGACATGGACTTCGACAGCGGCCCGATCGTCGATGGAACGCTCAGTGTCGAGCAGGCTGGGGCTCAATTGTTTCGGTTGATGCTGGCTGTCGCGTCAGGGCAGCGGACCTGCAGTGAAATGAACGGTATAGGCGATCGTGAGTTCGTGCCGTGGCTGCAGGGCGCGGTCATGTAGGCGTAATCGTGAAGTGGGAGGCAATGGTGAATCGTTCTGCTCGGTTGTTGAAGGTAAATAGTTTGGGGCAAGCATCCATGAATGCGGTGGCGGCGATACGCACGCAGGACACGGCCGGTGGCGACGTTCGGCTGACGGCGTTGGAACGGGGGCTTCTGGGAGAGGCGCTCCGATTACTGGCCGATACTCGGGCGCGAGCGCTGCAACTCACTACGGAGTTCAGTCGGCGACAAGGCATTGCGGCGCCTGACGTTCACGACTTTCAACTGCCGACGATCGTCGATCTTCAACGGCGGTTCAGCGAGCAGGAAACGCCCCTGGTCGAATAATCGGCCATTCATGAGAAAGAGGACCCATGCGCTACTGTCTTGCATTGGATTTGAAAGACGATCCCGAGCTCATCGCGCGCTACGAAGCGTTCCATCGCGACGTTTGGCCCGAGGTCGTCAGCCACATACGAGACCATGGCGTCTCGAACATGGAAATCTATCGTCTGGGAACTCGATTGTTCATGATCATGGACACGGACGATGCCGTTTTCGACTTCGATCGAATGGCGCAAGGGGCATTGAATAACCCGGCCGTTCAACAATGGGAAACGCTGATGTGGGAATTTCAGGCGCCCACACCGTGGACGCCTGCCGGACAAAAGTGGGTGCTGATGGATCGGATATTCGATTTGCGGCAGCAGCGATAGGGTGTCCGCGCATTATCAGACAGAACACAGATCAAAGGTCGGCGACGGGGCACGTATGCTGAAGCATCTCTCTTTTCGAATAAGCATTACGCTGGTCATCTCTGCGTTTTTTGCTATTTTGCTCGTATCGAGCTTGGCGGGCGCCGGGGCGCTGAAGCTGAGCAACGACGCCTTGCGAGAGATGTATGAGCGCGATACGCAGTCGCTTGCCGCGCTGCAGACGAGCGATGCGGTGTTGCAGCGTGTTCGCATATCACTCGATAGCTATCAAGCGCTTTATGCGCTAGGTGAGGCGCAACCGGACCTGTTGGCGGTGGCGCGTCGCGGAATCGCCGAGTCCGACCGGGCGTTCGAGCGTTTCGTCCAATTGCAGGCAGCCGATCCGCAAGCACGATCAGCGGCGATTCTATTGAAAGCCCAGCGCCGCGCCGTCGTCGACAAGGTGGTGCTGCCGAGTCTCCAGGCGTTGGAGAGTATGAATATCGGTAGCTTCAAGACCTTGCAGGGCAAGGAGTCGGAATCGCTCGCGAAGGCTTACGAGGCCGGTGTGAGCGACCGGGAGCGCACCGTCGTGGAAGCGCAAGGCGCACGATATGCGCAAGCGCAGGCGAGATTTCGCAGGATGGTCGGGCTGCTGGCGGCCACGTCGTTGGCGGCGCTTGTGCTCGGCGTTTTTGCGAGGGCAATGCTGATACGTGTCGTTGTGTACCCTGTTTCCGAAACGATGACTCACCTGCGGCGTATCGCATCGGGGGACTTGAGCGGACAGGTCCACGTCGAATACCGCAACGAAATGGGTGCCGTGCTCGCTGATCTAAAGACGATGCAGGATTCGCTCGTCGGCATGGTGCGAAGTGTGAGAAACGGCACGGAGACGATCGGTGTGGGGGCGCAGGAGATAGCGTCGGGCAACGCGGATCTATCGCGCCGTACCGAACTGCAGGCGGCATCGCTGGAACGGACTGTCGCAAACATGAAGCAACTGACGGACAGCGTAAAGGCCAACGCGGAGCATGCCGATAAGGCCAGTCGAAGCGCGCTGCAAGCGTCGCGGACGGCAGCCGCGGGTGGACGGGTCGTGAGCGAAGTGGTTCAGACCATGCAAGGCATCGCAGCGCATTCGACCAAGATTGCGGAGATCGTGCGCTTGATCGACAGCGTTGCGTTTCAGACCAATATTCTTGCGCTGAACGCCGCGGTCGAGGCGGCGCGGGCGGGTGAGCTTGGCCGCGGGTTTGCGGTGGTTGCCCATGAGGTACGCAACCTCGCGCAACGTTGCGCCGATGCGGCGAAAGAGATCAAGCTGCTGATCGACGAGACCGTCGCGAAAATTTCGGAAGGTTCCGCGCTCGCCGACCGCGCGGGCGAAACGATGAACGACGTGGTGTCATCGTTCGAGACGGTCAACGGATTGACGGCTGACATTTGCGTTGCCGTCCAAGCGCAGAGCGTCAGCATCGCGGAGATCAACGATGCCGTGACGAAAATGGATGTCACCACGCAAAAGAATGCGGCGTTGGTCGAAGAGGTGAGCGCGGCGGCAACGTCTCTCGAGGGAGAGGCATCAGTGCTCACCTGCGCCGTGGCTTTGTTCAAGTTGCTCCCGGGTGAGGGCGTGCTACATACAGCAAACAAGGTGTGACTCATCGCTCGCATCGATCTTTCATCGTCGTTGTCGCCGGCGTTACGCGCTCGCCTCACTCGGCAGCAGTGATATCCGATGCTGTGTTTTTTGTGTGCTGCATCGTTGCCATTCGTTTCGTGCCCCATTGCACGCTCATCGCCAAGACTGCCGCCTCGGCGAACGCCACAAGCGGACGCTGGTAAGGCAGCGAGAACGAGAGCAGCAAACAAAACGCTGCAAATGAGAATCTGCCAAGGACCATACCTCGAAGCATCGAAATCACAAAGGCTGGCCCATGCGCACGGTGTGACGACACCGATAGTACGATCCCGAGCAGCGGAAATACCGCGAGTAGACCGCTCCACGCCGGCCCGGCCCTTCCGGACAACGAGGTAACCAATACAGTCAGGACCGCGCCAGCAGCCATCCTGCCTATCAGGTCGGACCAGGTGAGCGGTGCGCCCGCTGCGACTGCCGAGCTGCGCGGCAAGAACGATTGGCCGAAGCACACCGCCGCGAAGGCGGCGGTCGCGGCCCAGATAGGTGAAGCCGGCAACATTGATAGGCCGCACGCGCAGACAAGCCACGTCATCATCGCGACCGAGAGTGCCGTTGGCCACGAACGCCGGCGGCAGGTCCATGCATAGGCGAAGTTGAATGCTTCTGATGCAAGGATTGCGGAAAGAGAAAGCGTGGCGGCGTGTGCACCGAAGCTCGGACCATGCAACAGCACAAGAATAAACAGAATTGGCCCAGCCACGACGGGTAAGCCGGCTAACCACCCGGCAATAGAGGGTCCCCACCATGTACCCGACATCGAAACGACCAGCAAGAATAGCGGGACGAGCGTTAGTTTGAGCGCCAGCATGCCGAAATCGAACAGGTTTTAAAACGCGATCATACCGGCATCCCGGATCGCAAAGGGTTGCTGGACGGTCGGACGGTCGGACGGCTGATCGCGGTCGCTACGCCGAAGACCGTTGATGGCTGACAGTGGTCACGCTGTCGCCGCCAATGGGCCGAGGCGTCGACTGGCGATCGATCGGCCCTGTTGCGTTCAAGCCGATGCCGCTATCTGCCGATAACGCGCTTAACCGTTATTGGACGATCACGATGAGCCGCGAAGACAAAGACTTGGCCGACAGTTCACTTCAGGGCGCATTCCTGCGCCACCAGGATAGCCTTGCACCGCCCGGCCCCCTGCTCGGCGACGACGACCCCGCCGTCTATCGCACGCTGCTCGAATCCACCCGGGCGATCCCTTGGAAGATCGATTGGGCGACGATGCGGTTCGTCTATATCGGCCCGCAGATCGAAACGCTGCTCGGCTACGCACCGTCCACCTGGAAAACGGTCGAGGACTGGGCCGCGCGCATGCATCCGGACGACCGTGAGTCGGTGGTGAACTTCTGCGTCGCTCAGTCTCAAGCGGGCACCGATCACGAAGCGGACTATCGCGCACTCACCGCCGACGGCGGCTACGTGTGGATTCGCGACGTCGTCCACGTCGTGCGCAAAGAGAACGGCGACGTTGATTCGCTGATCGGTTTCATGTTCGACATCAGCGAACGCAAGCGCACGGAGGAACGGCTCGCGCAGCTTCAGCGCGAACTTGAACGCCTGTCGCTGTCCGATAGCTTGACGGGTGTGGGCAATCGTCGCATGTTCGACACTGTCATCGCGCGCGAATGGGCGAGCGCGGCTGCATCGGGTAAGCCGCTTTCGCTCGCAATGGTCGACATCGATTTCTTCAAGTCATACAACGATTATTACGGTCACCTGCAGGGCGACGAATGTCTGAAGCGCATTGCGCGTGTGCTCGGTGAGGCTGCCGGGCCGAATGCGTTCCTGGGGCGGTTTGGTGGCGAGGAATTTGTGCTCGTGCTCGCGGAAACCGACGCCGATGACGCCGTGCGCGTCGCGGAACGTTGCCGCATGCGGATTGCGGATGAAGCCATCGCGCATCTGCGCTCGCCGCACGGTCAGCTAGTCACGGCGAGCTTCGGAGTGGGCACGGTTGTGCCCAACGAAGGCATCGACATCATGGCGTTCATCAATCTAACGGATGCGCAGCTCTATCAGTCCAAGGACCAGGGCCGCAACCGCATTTCGGCGGTGGACCGAGCAGGTATCGGCGGGGAAGGGTTCAAGTTGCAGTCGCGCTGATGTTCGTACCCGCGGGCAGCCGGCTGCATTACCTAGACTTCGCACTGGACTTTTGAACTCGCGCATCCCAATGCGGTTCATCGCCGAAAGCTTCTGCAAGGTACTCTACGAACCGGCGCACCTTTAACGGTATTCGCCGCGCGCTCGGGTAGACCGCCTGTATCACCAATTCCGTAGTGCGGTGTTCTGGAAGCAGCGCCACCAGTTCGCCGCGCCGCAGATGCTCACCGAAGACGAACGTTGGGCCGTACGCTATGCCGGCGCCGGCGAGCGCGGCGGACAGCAACATCTGCATGTTGTTGGCCGACATCCGCGAGGGTCCATCAATGACGTGCGCTCGATTCTTCGCGTCGAACAACGTCCAATCCCCCGCGGATACGGCCTCGCTGAAGGCAAGCCTGGGCGCCCGAAGCAAGTCGCTTGGCTCGCGGGGAGCCCCATGCCGCTCGAGGTATTCAGGTGATGCGCATACGACCATTCTGCATGGGGCGATCCGGCGAGTGACCAGCGCCGGATCATCCAGACGACCGATTCGGACAGCGACGTCTATGCCCGCGTCGAGCAGATCGACATACCGATCGGCGAGCGTGACTTGAACATTCACCTGCGGGTGATCTTCAACATATCGCGCAACGACCTGCCCCAGATGCATCGCGCCGAAGGTCACGGGCGCTGCGACACGAAGGACGCCACGCGCCGCGCCTTGCGAATCGCTGGCCTCCCGGTTAGCTGCATCAAACGCCTCGAGAATCCGCTTGCTGCGTTCGTAGTAGGCCTGACCCGCCTCCGTCAAGCTCAGGCGCCGAGTGGTTCGCTGAAGCAAACGGACATTGAGCCGTGCCTCAATCTCGCCGACGTGCTTGCCAGCCATCGCCGGCGATAACCCGAACCGCCGCGCGGCGGCAGCAAAGCTTCCTTCCTCCACCGCGGCGACGAACACGCCAAGACTTGTCAGTCGGTCCATTGCATTCCCTCGATTCGATAACGCCATTATCGACTGTCGCCATGCAGCGAACCATTATCAAATACAGCGCGCACGCCTACGATTCACGCATCTAACGAACGGAGGTGGACCACATGAAAATTGAAACCAACGGCACGCGCATCCACGTCACTCAGCGAGGCAGCGGCAGCCTCGCTCTGGTCTTTCTGCATTATTACGGCGGCTCGTCCCGCACATGGGACATGGTCGCGCATCGGCTTTCCGACCGGTATCGGACCGTGGCGACCGACCACCGAGGTTGGGGCGATTCCGACGCGCCCTTGGATGGCTACCGGATCGCGGATCTAGCCGATGACGTAGAGGGGGTCATCAATGCGCTCGGTTTGGGGCGCTACGTGCTCGTCGGTCATTCCATGGGCGGCAAGGTCGCGCAGCTTATCGCATCGCGCAGGCCGAGTGGGCTCGAAGGCCTTGTCCTCATCGCTCCATCCCCTCCCTCGCCCATGCTTCTGTCGCAGGAGCAACGCGCGACCTTGGCGGGTGCCTATCAATCGCGGGAATCGGTCGAGTTCGTCATCGACAACGTCCTGACCGCTAACCCGCTCGACGCCTTGTGTCGCGAGCGGGTTATCGAGGACAGTCTGAAGGGCGCCCCGCAGGCGAAGGCCGCGTGGCCCGAGATCGCGATGCGCGAAGACATCACGGCAGCGGTGGGCGCTATCGATGTACCGACCGTCGTCCTCTCCGGAGAACGGGATCAAGTCGATCGCATCGATACCTTACAGGCCGAGTTGCTGCCTCGTATCCCCCATGCGGAGATGCATATTCTCCGCGGTGTCGGGCATTTGTTGCCGCTCGAAGCACCGGCGGAAGTTGCGCAGATCATGGCGAATTTTCTCGCGGCGGTGGAGGCGCAGACGGCGCGTTACCCCACCGACGTTTAAAGCACCGATCAGAAGGTTTTACGCTACTGTAGCGTTGCCCAGGGCTAATTTATCCAAGAAAGATCCGTAAGCTGGTTGCTCTTTGAAATATTGCACTTGGCACAGTACGGTCTCAGATTGAAAGCGGAATGCATGCACGCATTCAGCACCGGCTGAAAGCCCGTCGATGCAATCAGCACGCTCAGCATCGTCATTCCCTTAGCCGTCAGGGTATAGCGCCGCTCCTTGGCGAAATCGGTAGAAGATGATGAACCGGCTCTGCCCGCCCTCGTAGGCAATGGGTCGACCGCGCCGGTTCTGTACGCATTCACGAAGTGCCCGCCGCCCGGCATCATGGTCAGGTAACAGGACAAGCCCCGAAAGACCTTCAAGATCGATTGATCCTGCCCGCCTGCCTGTGGTTTCGTATGGTCGATCGTTATGTGAGAAGCAGGCAGAATCAAGCCGCAGTTGTAGCACGGCAGCGATGCCTCAGTGTTCGTACGCGGCGTAGTGCCTTCGATGTAGTTGAAGTTCCGGTCTTGAACATTGAAAAGCTTCATCCAGTACGGGTCCTGAAGCACGCGCCGGTAATCTGTGGTCATGTAGGCCGCCGTCAACCACTTTGCGATCTCGGCGGCCTCGTCTAGCCCCAGCGAATATTCGACCTTGGGGGGAGCGAACGGGTTTGTTCGCTCTATTAGCTGAAACCTCTCGAGCCTCTGCGGAAAAAGCTTTTTCTCGACAACGAGTCTCGCGCGGTTTTCCAGTTGAATTTGACTACCGATACTCGTGTAAGCATCGAATGCCGCGCCATCGACGTTTTGAGTAAAAAGCTGCCTGACTTTCGCTTCGAAATTGGCCATATCGCCCCCGCTCGGATCTTTTTTTAGAAGCGCCGGCGCACCCCGGCCAGCGCTTTCCGAAAGCGCATTGTCGGCGATATGCGCTCGAGCGTCGAGTGGCGGCCGCAAAAAGCTCATGATCGTGGCAAAAGCGACGACGAAGCCGGCCGGTCCCGACCGCCCCAGTGCTTTCACGCAAAGGTCGTAGGCTCGTCGATACGTATAAATGAGGATACATGCGGCTGCTCACCCGTATTACTATTGGTCGCGTGGTTGCTGGGTCGAACGGTGGCCGCTAGCTCGTGTGCGATATTTCGTTGATATCGATCCGGCCTGTAAGGGGAGCGCACGGCGGTTATCCTTGGGTATTCGAGGGCAATGATGCGGCCACCTTTCGCGAAGCTGACTAAAGCTGTCGTTATCTTCGTCACGGCTTTTTGCGGCAACGCGAATGCCACGGCCCCGGATTGGGTTTTGGACGAAACCCTTCAAGTGAACGCTTCCGACCCGCCCACCGCCCTGACATCGGAGCGGCGCTCCGGGGAGCGAGCACACAGTCTGGTTGCGGGATCGTATGGCCATCGTGGCGAGCGAATGGATCCGAATCGGGCCGCGGAGTCCCTGGTGAGCGATAGCGAAGCGTCTCAAAGCCTCAGCGATCATTACACGATGCCGCACACGTCATTCGGTGCGGGGAGCATCGCGCTAAGTGCGCTGGGTAACGGCGCGCCTACTTCAGTCCTTTGTTTCTGATCGGTGTGGGCATCTAGTCGACGGGCGAAATCGACCTTGTGAAATCTGAAATCTCTCGATCAATGCTTACCGCGTTCGGTCAGAACTTCTATTTCGCCGACGGGCCAGCTGTATCGTTCCACGGCTTTCCGTATCCCACCCGCATGGCTGTCGTGCGCCTGTCATCGAATGAAACTTGGGTGTGGTCGCCCATCGAACTGACGGAAGATTTGGCCGTCGCCGTGGAAGCGGTTGGGCCGGTCGCGCATATCGTGTCGCCGAACAAACTGCATCATCTTGCACTGTCAGCTTGGAAGAGCCGTTGGCCGCAAGCGCGCTTGCATGCGCCTCCTGGCCTTGCGCGGAAAATGAAAGGGGTGCGTTTCAATGCCGAGCTTGGCGACGAACCGGACCCGGAATGGATCGACGACATTGATCAAGTCGTGTTTCGAGGGTCGTTTGCTATGGAAGAAGTGGTGTTCTTTCACCGCGCATCACGTACCGCGATCTTCGGCGACCTGATCCAGCGCTTTCCGCAGGCGGCGGCCACCGGATGGAAAGGCCTGTTCCTGCGGCTCGACGGCCTTGTCGGACGGCACGGCAGCACGCCGCGCGACTGGCGGCTGAGCTTTCTTTCACGCGATGCCGCGCGTGCGGCACGCCAAAAGGTGCTCGATTGGAAGCCCGAGCGGCTGCTGATCGCTCATGGTGAATGCGTCGGCAGTGAGGCAGCGCAGGTCATTGCTGAGGCGTTGCGCTGGATGTGAAGGGCTGTGAGTCAAGGTGGTTGTCGCGAAGTGGCACTGAATTCAAGCAAGGTCACCGGCCCGCGCTCATTTCCTGCTGTCGTCGCACTCGCGCTTCTTCCTCGAGACGCGTCTCTTCGAGTTCCTGCAGCATGCCATCGAGGTCCACAGGTCGTGTATCGGCTTCGACGCGACCCGTCAGTTCGATATCGGCATGCAGCCGCCCGGCTTCGAACAGCGCCCACATCTCGGGGCCATAACGCGCAGTGAGGAGTTGCGGCGCAAACCGTCCGAAGTACGCGGCAAGGTTGTCGACGTCCCGCATGAGCATCGAGGCGGCTTCGTTGTTGCCGGCTGCGTCGACGGCCTGTGGAAGATCGATGATCACCGGCCCATCGGCAGCCAGCAGAATGTTGTATTCCGATAGATCGCCATGAATGACGCCCGCGCAAAGCATGCGGACAACTTGGTTCAGCAGTAGCGCGTGCAATTCGAGGGCGCGCACTTCAGTCAGGTCGACGTCGTTGAGCCGGGGGGCGACGTCGCCTGCTTCGTCGATCACCAGTTCCATCAGCAATACGCCGTCGGTGCAAATATAGGGCTGCGGCACGCGCACACCGGCGTTGGCGAGCCGGAACAGCGCGTCCACTTCAGCGTTCTGCCATGACGCTTCCTGCATTTGACGGCCGTAGCGGGTTCCTTTTTCCATGGCTCGCGCTTGCCGGCTGTTCTTGACCTTGCGACCATCCCGATACGACGCGGCTTGCCGAAAGCTGCGCTGCTTCGCGTCCTTGTAGACCTTCGCGCAACGTGTCGAGTCGCCAACGCGAACGACATAGACGGTTGCCTCCTTGCCGCTCATCAACTGGCCGATCACTTCGTCGATGAGCCCTTCTTCGAGAAGCGGTGCAAGGCGTTTGGGTATCTTCATGCGATCGTTGGCCGTAGGTCGTGAAACGTGCATTCCAAGCGTTTGGACGGTGAGTGACCGGCTGAGGCATGTGCGAACAACAAAACGATGGACCGGCCAGTCTGAGCGGGCGGCCGGAAATATGCGGCGTGGGAGATGGATGGAGTCATGCCGGATTATAAGGGCGGCGGAGGACGAGCGGTGCAGCCGACGCCATGCCGGGACAACCATGGGCCTTCCTTGCCAAGCCGCATGTGCGGAAACCGCCCCGATACCTGAACGGGGAAATCGCCATGATCACGGCAACGCGACTCGGTGAGGGGGATGCTGTATCTGAGCTGGCGAGTCGCAGACTCGGCGTCTACTCGCAATGCCGAGTTCTTGCTCGATGCCCGAGGCAGTCAACTCGTCCTCCGGCAAACGTGTGCATCGCCTTGTTGCGCGGCGATGATGATCGAAGCCAATGGGATCTCGCGAGCGAATGATATTGGCCGAGGGCGTCATCCGAAGAGTACAGTCGCCGGCAGTGCGAATGGAGGATGTCCGCTTCGCGCCACATGGCGGCCGAAGTCAAGCCATGGGCGGCGTGGAATAAGAGGCTGCTCGACGATAGGCAATTCGTCACTCCGTCGTTCAGAATCGCCTACGATTGCCGGCAGCCTTACTGAGGGCATCTACGCGATGCTAGTCGATGCCAGTCGCAAAACACTGGCCGGTGCGGCCCTGAAGGTCGGGCTGTGCGCGTCCGCTGCCATCATATGCGGCGTGACGTCGTGAGCCGCCAATGCTTCCTCCGAGGACCATCGTTCGATCAACACAAATCGATCTTCGTCGCCGATGACAGAATGAAGATCGTATTGAAGGCATCCCGGTTCGGCGCGAACAGTCGGCGCTAGATTTTCATACGCGACAATTTGCTCGTGGCCTTTGCCTGGAAGAGTTTGAATCGAAATAACAAGCATTACCTCACGTTCGCTTTTTGGGCTGCGATGATCGCGTTCGCTCATGACGACTCCATACTAATGTGATGCCGACAGCCGACGAAGAGCCTTAAAAGCAAAAGGCCCCGTCCTTTGCCTGCGGGGCCTTTGGTGATATGCAACTGCGGAGATTACCGCATGCGCCTACCAAGCGACCCACCGTTGCCGGTAATTGTCGCTGTGATAATGCTTGCGAGAGAAATCAGTTTACGTTGCATGATTGGACAATAGCCGACTCGCCCGAGCCTTGTCAATTGCGTTGAGCACCGTCCACGTTAAGCCGCGAGCGCTTTCCGCTTCGCACTACGATCGTTTCATGCGGATCGCACCGGTGAAAACGTATCCGATATCAGAGACTGATGATCAGGCAACGCCCAGGACGCACGTGCCTGCCGTACTGCGCGGCACGGTCATGCCTGGCGCCGCCGCGCGCTTCTCGTTGCACGATTGCGCGGACGTAGACGGGTTTGCCCTGTAATACCACGGTCATGCAACCATTTATCTGACGGAGAAGAAGCATCATGAGCGTCGAACTCTTAACCATGCCGAACCGCATGTTCATGCCCGGATACTCATCAGCCTCGACAAGCGATACGTCGAACAATGCCAACGGTTCGGGAGGCTCCGGCACCTCGGAGGACGTGTTGGGGGCACTGCTTGCCAGCCTCGCCGCCGAATTCGCGCAAAGCGCGGGGCAGAACTCGGGAAATACCGAACCCAACGCGCAAAGCGGCGAGCAGAATGGTCAGAGCACTAGCGGCGGGGAGCCCACCGCGACGTCCAGTCCCGATCTTCTCGCGGCCGGCGGTTCATTGCAGCAGGCAGACCAAAGCCAGGCAATGGAGAACTTCAATAAGCAAGACCCGGCGCGCTTTCAGGCCTTCATGAGCGCACTTTCGCATGGCGATGGCAATACCGCGGCGCACACGCTCGCCGACGCCGTGTCCTCGGGCAACCTGAGCCAGGCCGATGGCGCGGCGATTGGCGCGCACCTGCAACAGACCGCGAATGCGCACGGTGGCGGCAAGATCAACGACGACGCCAGGAACGCGCTCAAGCAAGCACTTGGGGCCGACGTACTGACGCCGGGCCACACGCGAGCCGACCAATATGCGTTGGACCACCTCGTGTGATTCGACCCGGACGCGATCCGTCGCGTCAGCATGAACTCGGGCAAAAGGATAGCTGTCGGCCGCGTTGCACGATACTGCAGCGTGGCCGAGCTCGTCCGACTCCTTCGCGCGGCGATCGTGCTCAGGGAACTTTAGTCCTGCTGCCACAAGGGTTGTTCTTAGCGAGCGAGCAGACCTATGGAGCAACATGCTACGCTCCCGCTGCATTCCCTAGGAAGTTAGCAATGACAGCCCAACCGCTAGAAATCGATTTCGTTTCCGATGTCGCTTGCCCATGGTGCGCGATCGGACTTTCGTCGCTTCAGCAGGCGCTCGCACGCGTGGGGGGCGATGTCGATGCGCGAATCGCCATGCACCCGTTCGAGCTGAATCCGGAGATGGCGCCCGGAGGCGAAAACGTCATTGAGTATCTCTCGAAGAAATACGGCCGTACGCCAGAGCAGATCGCTGAGACGCAAGCGACGATTCGCGAGCGAGGCGCGGAGGTCGGCTTCCGTTTCGGCGAACGCAAGCGCGTCTACAACACGTTTGACGCGCACCGTCTGCTTCATTGGGCGAAAAGCGAAGGCAAGCAGGTTGCGCTCAAGCTCGCCTTGCTGCAGGCCTACCATACCGACGAGAAAGATCCGAGTGACCGCGGCGTGTTGATCGATGTCGCACGTTCGGTCGGGCTCGACGCCGAGAAGACGCGCGACATACTCGAAAGCGGGCAATTCGCGGACGAAGTTCGCGCCGAAGAGCAGGAGTACCAGGCCATGGGCATCCATTCCGTGCCGGCGATCATCTTCAACAGGCGCTATCTCCTGAGTGGCGGGCAGCCCGCGGAAGTTTTCGAGCAGGCAATCAGGCAGATCATCTCCGAAAAGCAGTGATACGGCGACGCGCTTAGCCGCCGTTCGCCGCGACGAGACCCTCGCCTCCTTTCCGCTGCCCGGCGTAGTGCAAGTCAACAGCGTGCAGACCTACCAGGAATCACGCCCGGCGCACCCGTCCGTCGAAACGGTGGTCGCCTCCCATGCATCGATTTCCGCGTTCAACGCGGACAGCTTGTCGCGAACGAGCCCGAGTGCGTCGCTGCCGAGCAAAAGATGCCTGGGAGGATGGTCCGCGGCAATGGCGCCCAATATCGCGCGCGCCGCTTTCGAGGGATCTCCCAATTGCTTGCCGCTTTTTTCCTCGCGAGCTTGGCGAATGGGATTGAAAATAGTGTCGTAATCCGAAATCGACCGGGGCGCTCGCACCATCGAGCGGCCTGCCCAGTCGGTGCGAAATGAGCCCGGCGCCACCGCCGTCACGGCAATGCCTAGCGGCTCGACCTCCTTGCCGAGCGCCTCGGAGATGCCCTCCAACGCGAACTTGCTCCCGCAGTAATACGCGATGCCCGGCATCGTGATATAGCCGCCCATCGATGTGATATTCAAAATGTGGCCGCGGCGGCGCCGGCGCATGAAGGGCAGGGCTGCCTTCATCATGGCGACCGCACCAAACACGTTCACGTCGAACTGTCGGCGCATTTCCGAGAGCGGCGATTCTTCCATGATGCCCTCGTGGCCGTAACCGGCATTATTGACCAACACATCGATCGGGCCGACGCTAGCTTCGATTTCCGCGACGACGCCGTCGATCGCGTCGAAGTCGGTCACATCGAGCACGCGTGCCCAAGCGGCATTCGCGGAGATGGCCTCGAATTCACGCTTTGCCTCGGTGCTTCTCACGGTACCGATCACCTTATGGCCCGTTGCCAGTGCTTCGTGAGCGAGCGCGCGGCCGAAGCCACTGCTCACGCCGGTGATAAGCACGATTTTGCTGGATGTCATTTGAGCTTCTCCCGAATGTCGATTCGCGAGTGCATACTAATCTGACGGACGAGGTAAATTAAGGCGTTTTCCGCTGATTTTCTTGCATAAAACTATGAGCACGATACGCGCTTCGGCCCCGCATCCCGCGCTACCCTCACGAAGCCAGAAACGCATGGTTGCCCTGCTGCACGCGTTGGCGCCCCATGAGGGCTACAACCTGACGGCACTGCCTAGCGTGCGCATCTTGCGCTCGAACCGGGCGCTATCGCGCACGCCCGTTCTGTACGACCCCGGTATCGTGATCGTCTGTCAGGGGTGCAAGCGAGGTTATTTCGGCGGCGAACTCTACGTGTACGACGAGCGCCACTACCTGGCCGTGTCCGTGCCTGTGCCGTTCAGCATGGAGACCGACGCAACCGAAGCGCGCCCGCTGCTTGCGCTGTATCTGCACCTCGATTTCGCATTGGCTGCCGAACTCGCGGAGCAAATCGACCGCGAAGGGGAGCCGCAAAGCGCGCCGGCGCCTCGGAGCATGCTGTCCACGCCCATGGACGAAGCAATGTATGCATCCGTGCTGCGCTTGTTGGAGGCGATGCATCGGCCGCTCGAAGCGGCTGTATTGGGCGGCGGGTTGTTGCGCGAGCTGTATTTTCGCGTGCTCACCGGAGCCCAGGGAAGCGCTTTACGCGCGGCTTTGTCGATGCGTGGACAGTTTGGCCAGATCGGCCGTGCGCTGCGTCTGATTCACGCAAGCTATGCGCAGCCCCTCGACGTCGGGCGACTGGCCGACGAAGCGGGTATGAGCGTTCCGAGTTTCCACTGCCACTTCAAGGCGATTACGCAGGCGTCGCCGATGCAATACGTAAAGTCGACGCGCTTGCACCAAGCTCGCTTGTTGATGGTCCGCAACGATCTGACTGCGGAGGCGGCGGGGCACGCTGTGGGTTACGCGAGCCCGTCCCAGTTCAGCCGCGAATTCAGGCGTTTGTTCGGCTTGACGCCGGCCGCGGAGGCTAAGCGCATGCGCGAGCGCTTCGCTATTCCGGCCGTATTCGCCGATACGGCTTATGTCTCGTCGCACTGAGTTAGGCCGGTCGAGCGCGATTTCGAGGGCGGGTAGTCGTACCGGCAGCGCGACCGGTTCTTTATTATTATGTCCCCGCCCGGATACGACAATGAGAGCCTACTTTGGCAAAGCGCGCCGTGCAACGGGACGAAGGTAGATGCGATCTATCGCCCGGCATAACGTTGCATTCGCGCATCAAACATAGAGACCCATGCTCGACATGCTCGCCGTGAGTTGCCGCGTGGAGATGTCCACCGCTTGCTGTCCGCCGCCGCGAATCGGCAGCAGCACGGTCGGGACGCCGCTCAGCCGCGTCGGCTGGAAGCCGATGTCGATCAGCGACTGCTTGAGCGCCGTATAGAACTCGGCTTTCTTATAGTCTTGCACGACTGCCCGCGTATCGGCGCCTTGACTCTCGAAGACCCACATGTACAGGTGGGGTAACGTGCGCTTGAATATCCGTCGATGATGCTCGTTAATGAAAAAATCCGAAAACTTCACGTATTGATCGACGCGGTTATTAAGAAAATCTCGCGTCTTCCGCGCCCCCAAAAACGCACCGCCAATACCCGGGCTCGTATTTTTATAGCCAGGCATCTTCGACTTCATTTTCGCATACAAATTGCATTGCTCGAGCGCATTGTAATCGGGCGAGGGAGGGGCGGTGAATCGCGTGCCGAAATGATCGAGAAATTTCCATGCGAGAAACCATGCCATCTGCGCAGATTCGCCTAGTTCCTTCTTTACGCTTTTATCCAGGTTGACTTGCCCGCTATGATTTCCGGGGAATGGAATGTAAATCGCATTCGTCCCGGAGTTGGTGAACGTGACGCGTTTGGCGTCTTGCGGCTTGAAAAAGCCGCGCGTCTCATGCATCGAGAGCACCGACAGATAATTCTTGACGTTGCCGCGAATTGTGCACGCATCGTCGTCGCTCTTGTTCCCGATGCCGGCGACTGGGTCCACCGCGAAAATGTTGACGGCGATGTCCGGAAAGATTTCCCGAAGCTTGTACGCGAGCTTTGTGCAAGTCACCGCGCCACGGCTCCAGCCGAGCATGTTGACGGTCCGTGGCGCAGGACTCAATTCCGCGATGGTCGCAACGGCATGCATGACGTTATCGTCCCAACCGGCCCCCGTCATGACCCCCGTCGCCTTCCAATTATGATGGGTATGCCCCATTTCCTTGCTGCCGAAGAACGACTTCGCTTGCTTGTCGCGGGTGAACGGATTGAATTGCCCTGGAATGGGCGCCGTTGTCGGGCTGCTCCCCGGGCCGTCGCAAATCAGGAAGTCCTTGTATTCGACACCTGCGGCGAGACGGCCGAATTCCGCAACGATTTCCCCTTGGCCGTCGCGACTGGCGCAAGTGCCGTGATTAAAGACGGTGAATACGGGCGAAGTAAATGCGGGCATGAGTATTCACCTTCACTGGAATCGCGGTGGGGTTGGTCAGGCTGTGGCTGGCATGCAAAATGCAGGCTGGCGGATTGAGATCACAGCATAACAGCGCAATTGCACTTATTGCAATGGGGGGCGACGAGCACCACTCCGGAAACGGTGCCAATACAATGTTTGGCATACCTTACCGTGGGATTGATTTAATTAATCATACAAATAAATGAAATAGGGAGGGCGCTTAGCGAGAATAGACCCATATGCCTAGTCAATTTCAAATCCGCAACTAGGGTTTTCGCTTAATTCGCCTGCCGCCGAGCTTGCTCGAACATTTCCTTGCCTTACTCGTGTGCTCGAGTGGCCGCGCCCTAATTGGCAGTGCTGAAAGTCTGTTCGGGGGCTAACACTTTTTAAGTTTTGTATGCTAGAGTCGCGCCTCAAAGAAGCCTGAAACAGATCAAAGCAGAAAACAGTCGAGCGTTGCGGACCACAACCTTTCAACACGACACAGGGACAACCCACGGATAGGTCGAGCATCGACCATTTGAACGAGTCATCACGAGGTACGCGCGGCGTCGGTCGATGCTCGCGCTCACCTCGGCAGTGAGGCGGTGTGCGGTCGGGGGGCGCGCCGGTTCATTGATATCGCAGGGCGTCAGCGCCGCGCAGCGACCTCTAGGTTCGTCTCGCATCGCATGTGCGCTCCGCGTCTTCAGGGGTAATTTCTTTTCCCCGTTTCTCAGTAGTACCCGCCCCCCTTTCGAGTCTGAGTCATTTCATCGCGAAGCGCCGCATGCGCGGCTATTCCGATTGCGCGTTTGTGTTTTTAGTCCGGAGGGGACCATGTCCAATAGTTTGCAGAAATGGGTCGGGCGCAATCGTCCGCCGCGCGTTCAGATCACCTACGACGTCGAGATCGGCGACGCAGTCGAAAAGCGCGAATTGCCGCTGGTCGTCGGCATGCTGGCCGACCTTTCGGGGCAGCCGGCCACGCCGCTTCCCAAGCTGAAGGAGCGCCGCTTCGTCGAGATCGACCGCGACAACTTCGACGAAATCATGGGCAAGATCGCGCCGCGTCTCGATCTCTCCGTGCCCGACACGATGAAGGGCGAGGGCAACCTCAAGGTCGAGCTCAAGTTCAATCAGTTCTCCGATTTCCATCCGGAAAGCATCGTGCGCCAAGTGCCGCGCCTCGCGAAGCTGCTGGAAGCGCGTCAGCAGTTGCGCGACTTGCTGGGCAAGCTGGACGGCAACGACGAACTCGATTCCATCCTCGAGCGCATCGTTCAGAACTCCGAAGAGCTCAAGAAAGTGCAGAGCGAAGCGAACGCCGGCGGGGCGCCCGCGGCCGAGCCGGCAGCCGAAGGCGCACCGGCCGAGTGAGCGACGCGGCGCGGGGCTAGCGCCCACCGTCGCTGATGCAACGAACTGACAAAGGACTACCAGATGGAAACGAATTCCGCCGTCGAATCGCCGGCTGCAGGCGCAACGACGAACGCTGATCTCTCCCTGCTCGACCGCATCGTGCTCGAAGGCAACATGGCCGTCGAGCCGTCGCAAGGCGTCTACGCGAAGAAGCTGATCGGGCAGCTCGCATCGCAGATCCTCGACGAAGGCATGCGCACGAGCCCCGACAAGGGCGTGGTCGCAATGATCAACGAGCGCGTGGCCGAGATCGACAAGCTGCTCACGGACCAGCTCAACGCGATCATGCACGATGAGGCGTTCCAAGCGCTCGAGGCGTCGTGGACCGGGCTGCACGACATGGTCTACGGCACCGAAACCAGCACGCGCCTGAAGCTGCGCTTGCTGAACGTCGCGAAGAAGGAACTGCTCAAGGACCTCGAGACCGCCGTCGATCACGACATGAGTGTGCTCTTCAAGAAGGTCTACGAAGAGGAATACGGCACCTTCGGCGGCTATCCGTACTCGTTGCTGATCGGCGATTACACGTTCGGCCGGCATCCGCAGGACATCGCGCTGCTCGAGCGCATCTCGAAGGTGGCAGCGGCCGCGCACGCGCCGTTCATCACCGCCGCGTCGCCGAGCCTGTTCGATTTGAAGTCGTTCACCGAGTTGGGTGTGACGCGCGACTTGTCGAAGATCTTCGAAAGCGCGGAACTCGCGACGTGGCGCAGCTTCCGCGGCTCGGAAGACTCGCGCTACGTCTCGCTCGTGCTGCCGAGCTACGCGGCGCGCCTGCCCTATGGCGCGAAAACCAAGCCGGTCGAGTTGTTCAATTTCGAAGAGGACGTCGACGGATCGGATCACGGCAAGTATCTCTGGGCGAACTCCGCGTACCAGATGGGCCTGCGCATTACCGATGCCTTCGCCAAGTACAGCTGGTCGACGGCGATCCGCGGCGTGGAAGGCGGCGGCAAGGTCGAAGGGATCGCCGCGCATGCGTACAAGACGTCGGAAGGCGATGTGGCGCTCAAGTGCCCGACCGAAGTGACGATCACGGACCGCCGCGAGAAGGAGCTCAGCGATCTGGGCTTCATCGCGCTCGTGAACTCCAAGGGCTCGAACTACGCGGCGTTCTTCGGCGGTCAGACGGCCAACAAGCCGGTGCTGTACAACAAGGATGAAGCGAACGCGAACGCGCAGTTGTCGGCGCGCTTGCCGTATGTGCTCGCGGCGTCGCGCTTCGCTCACTATCTGAAGGTGATCATGCGCGACAAGGTCGGCAGCTTCCAGACGCGCGGCGGCATCGAAGCGTTTCTGAACAACTGGATCTCCGATTACGTCTTGATCAATCCTTCGGCGTCGCAAGAGCAGAAGGCGCGCTTCCCGCTTGGCGAGGCCCGTGTGGACGTGACGGAAGTGCCCGGCAAGCCCGGTTCGTATCGCGCGACGTGCTTCATCAAGCCGCACTTCCAAATGGAAGACCTGACGGCTTCGATTCGGCTCGTGGCCGACCTGCCGGCGGCAGCTGCCTGACGGCAAGCAACGCATGAACGTGCGGCGCGCGCGAAAGCGCCGCCGCCTCTCTCGCCACACATCGCATCGGAATAAAAATGGATACAGTCATCCTGCAGTTCAAGGACATCAAGGGCAACTCGCTGATCGACGGCTATGCCGACGGCATCGTGCTCTATTCGTTCAGCCACAGCGTCGCCATGCCGATGAATTCGGACACGGCCAACACCGAGCGCACGATGGGCCGCCCGACCTTCAGCGAGTTTTCGATCACGAAGGCGACCGACCAGGCAACTCCGGCCCTGTACGCGGCCTGCGCCGCGGGCACGAAGCTCGGCGATGCGACCATCTCGATCGGCCGCAATGAAGGCGGCAAGTTCATGCTGCTGATGAAGTACGTGCTGAGCAATTCGATGATTTCGCACATCAGCACGGGCGGCGGCAGCTCGGAGATGTCGGATTCGGTCACGATCCATTTCACGCAGATGACGTCGCAATACACGCAGCAAAACACGGACTCGACGAAGAAGGGCAATGCCTCCTTCGGTTGGGATCTTGCCGCGAACAAGGCCGTCAGCGTGTCGTGATGAAGTAAATGCGGTGCGCCGCCCGACGGTGGCGCACCGGCAGTTTTGGGTTCTACGCTTACGTTATGTCGACCATGCGCCAGGGCTATCCGATGCCGCTGTTCGAGCGTCTCGTCGAGGATTCCGACGCCTGGCTCGAAGGCGAGGGCGCGCTGCGCGATTCGGTGGCGCGCGAGCTCTCGCGCCTGTTGAACGCGCGCTCCCGTTTGACGATGGCCGAGTTCGCCCGCAGCGACTGTGGCGTGCTCGACTATGGCGTGCCCGATTTCTCGGAGCGATCGCTGCGCTCGGGCGCCGATTGCGATGCGATCCTGGCAGCGGTGCGTCACGCGATCGCGCTGTTCGAGCCGCGGCTCGTCAACGTGAACGTGAAGTTCGCCTTTCGCGGCGATAACGGCCGCGACGCAGTGCTCGTCGTCGAGGGCGACATTCGCGTCGAGCGATCGGTCGACCACGTATTTTTCGAATTGGCGGCCGGCGCCGGTGCAAGCCGGGATGACCCGGACGGATGCTGACCGACATGGCGCCAGACGACATTCTCCAGTACTACAAGCGCGAGCTGTCCTACCTGCGCGTGCAGGGCGCGGACTTCGCTCAGCGTTATCCGAAGGTCGCCTCGCGTCTCGCGTTGCACGGCACGGAGTCGCTCGACCCTCACACCGAGCGTTTGATCGAAGCGACCGCGTTTCTCGCGGCGCGCGTGCATCGCGATCTCGACCAAGCGTTTCCGCAAATCGCCTCGGCGCTGCTCGAGAACGTCTGCCCCTCGCTCGCGCAGACCGTGCCGTCGATGACCGTCGCCCAGTTCGAGCTCGATCCGACGCAAGGGAAGGTGACGGCCGGTTTTCGCGTGCCGCGCCATACCGGGCTGGCCGCGCTGACGGAAGACGGCGACGCGTGCCGCTTCCGCACCGCATGGGAAACCGTGCTGTGGCCGCTCGTGATTGCCGATGCGCGTTTTGGCGACGACGCTACGCTACGTCTGCGGCTGGACTGCGAGCCCGGGGTCGATTTCTCCGAGCTCGAGATCCGCACGCTGCGGCTGCACTTGCATGGCGACTGGATGGTCACGATGCCGCTGTACGAGTTGCTCGTATCGGGCGTCGTCGGCGTGTCGCTCGCGCCTCCCGATGCGCCGCTCGCGCGCCTCGGGCAATCGGCGTGGCGCGAAGTGGGTTATGCCGAAGAAGACCGCGTGCTGCCCGCGCCGGCTCACGCGCATCCGGCCTACGGCCTGCTGCAAGAGTATTTCGCCTTTCCGCGCAAATTTCACTTCTTCGATTTGGACGTGCCGGCCGGCGTATTCGGCAGCGGCCGCAGTTGCGAAATCGTTCTGCATCTCGATCGCATGCCGCGCGCTCGCGCGCTCGCGCACATCGGCGCACAACATTTTCGCCTCGGCTGCACGCCCGTGATCAACCTGTTCGCGCAGACCACCGAGCCGATCGTCGTCGACGGACGCCGCTACGAGCACCGTCTCGTCGCCGAACAGAAGCGCGAGGCGATGACCGAGATCCATTCGATCGTTTCGGTCATCGCTTCCGATCCCGTCGCGGATCGCGCGATCGTGCTCCCGGGTTACACCGCCGTCGATCGTATGGATTTGGACGGGGCCAGCAAGCAATCGACGTTTTGGTTCGCGCGACGCGAGCACAGCGTGCGCGGCAATGTGCCGGGCGTCGACACATACCTGAGCTTCGTCGATGCAGGGCGCAACTTCGTCGATCCGGCCACGCCGGTCGTCTACGCGAACGTCCTTTGCACGAACCGCCGCCTTGCCGAGCATGTCCCCATCGGCGCGCGCATGCTGGTCGAGCGGGTGTCGCGCAATACGCGCGTGCGATGCCTCTACGAACCCACGGCGCCGCGCGACCCCGCGCTCGGCAGCGAAACGCTGTGGCAACTGGTGTCTTTGCTCACGCGCAATTATCACTCGCTCGTCAGCGGCCCGAACGGCAGACGCGAGTTGCAGGAAATGCTGATGTTGTTCGCGTCGGACGGCCTGCGCGAACAAGATCAGATTCGCGGGATCAGCCGCATCGGGGCGCGCCACGTCACGGCTCACGTGGGCAGCGACGCATGGCGCGGCTATTGCCGCGGCACCGAGGTCAATATCGAATTCGATGCGGACGCGTTCGTCGGCAGTTCGCCCCTGATGATGGCCGCTGTGCTCGCGCGCTTCTTCGCGATGTGCACCTCGGTCAACTCCTTCGTCCGGCTAGTGGTTTGCCGTGGAGATGAGATATGGAAGCAATGGGAACCGATGACCGGTTGCCAGCAGTTGCTCTGATCGAGCGGCTTCTCGCTCATCCTCATGGCTTCGACTTGTTCCAGGCGATTCATTTGCTGGAACGCGCGCAGTCGTGGGCGCGGCCGCTCGGAACGGGCGACGGCACCGACGAGGCGGTGCGCTTTTCGGGCCATGTATCGCTCGCCTTCGAGCCGAGCGATATCCGCACCGTGCGCAGCCAGGCCGCCGGCAACGATCGCGCCACCTATACCGTGAGCACGGCGGCGATGACGCTCGCCGGTGCGAGCGGGCCGTTGCCGCTGGCGTTCACCGAATGGCTGTTGAGGCGCCGCGCGGCGCGCGAAACGGCGATGTCGGATTTCCTCGACATCTTCAACCATCGCTTTCTGTCGTTCTTGTATCGCAGCCGGCAGAAGCACGCGCCGGGTCTCAATGGGCGCGCGCCCGACGATGCGACGCTGACGGCCTGCCTCGATGCGCTCGGCAATCTGGGCCTGCGTGCGGGTGAGCGCGGGCCGGAAGGCGCGCGGCGCTGGTTGCGTCATGCCGGGCTGCTCGGTGGCGCGCCGCGCTCGATGACGGGGTTGCTGGCGATGTTGTCCGACCGGCTCGGCGTCGCCGTGCGCGGCGCGCAGTTCGTCGGAGGCTGGCGCGAGCTCGACGCGCGCGATTCGGCGCGCCTATCGGGCGCTCGCGGGGCGGTTTCGCGTTTGAACGGCAGGGCGGTCGTGGGACGGCGCTGTTGGGATCAAGCGGCGGGCGTGCGCATCGAGTTCGTCGATCTGCCGCAGGACCGGTTCGAGGCGCTGTTGCCCGGCGGCGCGCTGCACGCGCTCACCGCATGGCTCGTGCAATCGTATTTGGAACAGGACCTCGATGTTCATATCGTGCTGCGGCCCGCGCCTAGGAAGGCCGCTCTTGCCGTAGGCGGCGCGGGCGCGGCGCGGCTCGGCTGGACGTCGTGGCTCGGCGCAGCGTGTGCCGCGAGCGTGGATGCCAAGGCTTGCGCGCCCCTCGCGCCCGCACGATTCACTCTGCGCATGCCGCCGTCCGCGGCGGCATGGCGCCCATCGAATGCATAACTCGGCCCATCATGGAAATTGACATTCGCACTTTGGTGAGCCGGCTCAACCCGGCGTGCAAGCATGCGATGGAGCTCGCGGCGCAGCTGTGCGTGCGGCAGACGCATTACAACGTCGACGTCGAGCACTTCCTGCTGCAATTGCTCGAGTCGGATGCGCCTGACTTGCGCGTCATTCTCGAGCACTTCGAGATCGCCTCGGACGAGGTCTGCGCGCAGCTGCAAAAAGCCGTCGACCAGTTCAAGCGCGGCAATGGCCGCACGCCCGCACTATCGCCGAACTTCTCGCGTTTGTTTCAAGAGGCTTGGCTGCTCAGTTCGATGCTGCTCGGACAGCAGCAGATTCGCTCGGGCACGGTCCTGCTTGCTTTGCTCGAAGTGGACAGCTTGCGCGGCTTGCTGCTCGAGTCGGCGCCCTCGCTGCTCAAGATTGCACGTGCGACGCTGCGTGAATCGCTGCCTTCCGTGCTGGCGGCATCGACGGAAGATGGCGGCCAGGCGGCGGCGCCCGCGGGCGCCGCGGCAGCGAGCGGTGCGTCCGCGGCGCAAGCACCGTTGCCGGGGATGCCATCGGCCGTGGGGCGCGGGCCGGGCGGCTCGGCGCTCGCGCAGTACACGGTCGATTTGACCGAACTGGCGCGCGAAGGGGCGATCGATCCGATTTGCGGACGCGATCTAGAGATTCGCCAATTGATCGACGTGCTGCTGCGCAGGCGCCAAAACAATCCGATCCTCACGGGCGAGGCCGGCGTGGGCAAGACCGCCGTGGTCGAAGGCTTCGCCCAGCGCATCGTGCAAGGCCAGGTGCCGCCCGCGTTGCGCAACGTCACGGTGCGCTCGCTCGACCTCGCGCTGCTGCAGGCCGGTGCGGGCGTGAAGGGCGAGTTCGAGAATCGGCTGAAGTCGGTCATTGCCGAAGTGAAGGCGTCCCCCGTGCAGGTGATTCTTTTCATCGACGAGGCGCATCAGTTGATCGGCGCCGGTGGCAGCGAAGGACAAGGCGATGCCGCCAATTTGCTCAAGCCCGCGCTTGCGCGCGGCGAGTTGCGCACGATCGCGGCCACCACATGGGCCGAGTACAAGAAGTACGTCGAACGCGATCCGGCGCTCGCGCGCCGTTTTCAAGTGGTCAAGGTCGATGAGCCCAGCGAGGCGGTCGCCATCGAAATGCTGCGCGGCATGGTGCCCAAGCTTGCGCATCATCATGGCGTCGAAATCGTCGATGAGGCGGTGCGCGACGCCGTCAAGCTGTCGCATCGCTATATCTCGGGGCGTCAGTTGCCGGACAAGGCGATCAGCGTGCTCGATACGGCGTGCGCGCGCGTAGCCATCGGGCAAAGCGGCGTGTCGCAAGACCTGGAAGCGTTGGGCCGTGCGCTCGAAGCGGGCGAGAACCAATTGCGCGTGCTGCGCCACGAGGCCGCGACGGGCAGCGATCACGCCGATGCGATCGCCGCATTGACGAAGCAACTCGAAGAGCAGCGCGCCAAGCATGCGCGGCTCGCCGATAAACTCGCGACCGAGCGGCGCGCGGTGGAAGAGATCCTCGCATGGCGCCGCAAGATCGCCCGCCAAGTCGACGCGCAAGAGCCGGCCGAAGAGGGCGAGGATGCCGAGTCGTTGTTGGCCAACCTCGGTCGTCTCGAGAAAGGCCTCGAGGCCGTGCAGAACGACGAGCCGATGGTGCCGGTGTATGTCGATTCGGCGATGGTCGCCGAGGTGATCTCCGGCTGGACCGGTATCCCGGTCGGCCGGATGCTCGCCGACGAACTGCATACGGTGCTGTATCTGCACGACAAGCTGGCCGAGCGCGTGGTCGGCCAGGACGAGGCGCTCGACGCCATCGCTCGACGCGTGCGCACGTTCCGGGCCGATCTGGACGATCCGAGCAAGCCCGTCGGCGTGTTCCTGCTGGTCGGCCCGAGCGGCGTCGGCAAGACGGAGACCGCTGCCGCGCTGGCCGATACGCTGTACGGCGGCGAGCGCAACATGATCACGGTGAACATGTCGGAGTTCCAGGAAGCGCACAGCGTGTCGGGGCTCAAGGGCGCGCCTCCGGGCTACGTTGGCTACGGGCGCGGCGGCGTGCTGACCGAAGCGGTGCGGCGCCGGCCGTACAGCGTCGTGCTGCTCGACGAGATGGAGAAGGCGCATCCGGACGTGCTCGAACTGTTCTTCCAAGTATTCGACAAAGGGATCATGGAAGACGGCGAAGGCGTGCCGATCGACTTCAAGAATACGTTGATCTTGCTCACCTCGAACGCCGCGCAGGAAGTCATCACCGAAGCGAGCCAAGGCGGACGCAGGCCGCCGCCGGAGGAATTGATCGAGCGGCTGCGGCCTGCTTTGCTGCGCCAGTTCAGCCCGGCATTCCTCGGCCGGCTCGCGCTCGTGCCGTACTACCACCTCGGCGACGCCCAAATTGCCGCGATCGTGAACCTGAAGCTGAACCGGCTCGCGGAGCGCTTCGCGCGCAATCATCACGCGCAGTTGACGTGGGACGACGATTTCGCGCGCGTCATCACCGAGCGCTGCAAGGAAGTGGATAGCGGCGCGCGCAACGTGGATCACATTCTCACGCACATCGTGCTGCCGGAGCTGGCGCGCGAGGTGCTCGAGCGGATCTCGGTGGCCGAGCCGTTTTCGGCCGTTCGTTTGAAGTTCACGCCAACGGGCGGCCTCGCGTTCAGCTTCACGGCAGGCGACGGAGTCTGATATGCCGGCAGTCACGACGGTTCAGGCGGGCAGCTTTCTTTCGGTCAGTACGCCGTTCGGGGCGGACGTATTGCTGCTCGAAGGCTTCTCGGGGCGCGAGGCGATCTCCGAGCCGTTCCATTTCGAGTTGCGCATGCGCTCGAGCAACACGGCGCTGTCGGCGGCGTCCATCGTCGGTCAGAGCGCGACGGTGACACTGCAGACCCAAGGCGGATCGGCGCGCTACTTCAACGGCATCGTCACCCGCTTCGCGCAGGTGGGCGCCGACGCGGCGAACGGCTACTACTCGGCGGCGCTCGCGCCGCGCTTGTGGCTCGCCACGCTCGGCAGCGACCGCGTGATCTATCAGAACCTGAGCGTGCTCGACATCATTCAGAAGGTGCTGTCTCCGTTCAACGTCACGGTGAAGCAGAGCACGACGGGCACCTACGCGGCGCGCGAGTACTGCGTCCAGTACGACGAGAGTCCGTTCCAGTTCATCTCGCGGCTCATGGAAGAAGAGGGCATCTTCTACTTCTTCACTTTCGCGAACGGCAGCCATACGATGGTGCTCGCCGATGGCCCTTCCGCGCACGAGCCGATAGCGGGGGCATCGCAGTTGTGGTTCTCGAGCGATTCGGCGGCGCACAGTCCGTCCGAGCGCGTGAGCGCGTTCGAGCTCGTGACGGGCCTGACCGAACGCACGCATATCGTGGCCGATTACGACTTCACGTCGGCAGCGGTCTCCACGGCGACTTCGTCTGCATCGAGCGGGGTGACCAACGGGACGCGCTATACGTTTCCGGGGCGTTATGCGCAGGCGTCGGACAGCACGCACACTGCTGACTTGCGGCTCGCGGCGCTGCAGATCGGCCAGCAGACGGGCCGCGGCGCCAGCGCTTGCTATGCGCTCACGGCCGGTTCTAGCTTCACGCTCGGCGGCCATGCCAATAGCGCGGTCAATACGAGCTACGTCGTGCGCGCCGTCGAGCACAGCGCGGCGAACGACGTCTACAACAACGACTTCGTCGTGTTTCCCTCGTCGGTTCCGTTCCGTCCGCCGCTCGTCACGCCGCGGCCTGTCGTTGCGGGCAACCATACGGCGACGGTGTCGGGCTCTACCGGCGAAGAAATTTGGACCGATTCCTTCGGGCGGATCAAGGTCAAGTTTCATTGGGATCGCTCCGACACGCAGAACGAGAACACGTCGTGCTGGGTGCGCGTTGCGCAGACCGTCGCGGGCAGCGGCTGGGGGCATTTCTTCCTGCCGCGCGTCGGGCACGAAGTGATCGTGAGCTATGTCGACGGCGATCCCGACCGTCCGCTCGTGACCGGCAGCGTATACAACCAGTCGAGCACGCTGCCGTATGCGCAGCCGTCCATGCAGACGCGCAGCACCATCATGTCGCGCTCGTCCAAGGGCGGCAGCGCCGGCAACGAAATCCGCATGGAGGACAAAACCGGCAGCGAGGAGTTGTTCTTGCATGCGCAGAAGGACATGACCGTGTCGATCGAGAATGCGCTGGCGACCACCGTTATCGCCGGCAACGAGACGCATACGATCCAGAAGGGCGACCGGACCGTGGACGTGCAGACGGGGAAGGAAACGCACACGGTCAAGGGCACGCGTTCGCTCGACGTGACCGGCGACGAGACGCATACCAACCATGCGAAGTACACGCACGACGTGACGGGAGATTACACGCTAAAAGTGAGCGGCAATTTGACGATCGACGTGAGCGGTTCGATCACGTTCAAGTCCGGCACATCGTTGACCGCGCAGGCCGGCACTGCGCTCTCGAATCAAGCGGGCACCACGCTCGAGAACAAGGCCGGCACCACGCTCACCCTCCAGGGGCTCGAGGTGCAATGCAAGGCCTCGGCCGCGGCGACGGTCGACGGCGGCGGGATGCTGACCGTGAAGGGCGGCCTCGTGAAGATCAATTGACGCTGCCGCCTACCTGATAAACGACCGCCATGACCGCTCCCAAGTCCGCGAGTTCTCCGCTTTCCCCGGCCGCACCGCCGGGTGCGCTCGCGCACGCCGTGATCGAGCAGCGCGATCCGAGCGGCGCCGTGATCGCGCGCACGTCGATGGCGGGCGGCGTGCCGCACGGCGCGATGACGCGTTGCACGCCGGACGGCAAGCCGACCTTGGAAGCCCAGTACGCGCACGGGATGTTGTCGGGGCAGATGCGCGCATTCGATCCGCCCGGTGTGCCTGTGAAAGAGGCGCATTACCTCGATGGCAAAGAGCATGGCGTGACGACGTTGTATCAGGATGGCCGCGTCGCCGCACGGCACTGCTTCGCGGCGGGTGTGCTTCAGGGCGAAAGCGTGTCGTATGCGCCGTCGGGCCAGGTTACGTCGCGGCTTCCCTATCTAGCCGGCAAGCTAGAGGGCGAAGCCGTGTATTTGCACGAAGGCGTGGTCGTGCGGCGCGCGCGATATCGCGCGGGCGCGCTCGAAGGAGAAACACGCGAGTACGCCGCGGATGGCGCGCTGGTGCAGAGCCTTCCGTATCGCGCTGGCTTGCTGCATGGCACGGCCCGGCGCTTCGCCCCGGACGGCCAAGTGCTGGCCGAGCGCCGCTATGCAAGCGGCAAGCCGCAAGAGGCATGGCGCAGCGTGGACGCACCTGTTGCCGGTGCTGCGGCCGGGTTGCCGAAGATCGTCGCGAACTTCGAGAAATGGGTGAAGGGCTGAGCCATGGGCATTCTCGTCACCACCGGCACCACGTTGCAATGCAGCTTCGGCGTGGCGCCTTCGTCGCTGAACGTGCTGCCGACTGCGTGCGTCATGTCGGGCGCGCCGGCCGCGACGATCATGGACAACGCGCCCATGGTCAACGTGATGCCGTTCGGCATGTGCAACTGTCCGGCCAACCCGCAGGTGGCGGCCGCAACGGCGGCGGCGCTCGGCGTGCTCACGCCGATGCCGTGCGTGCCGGTCACGGCGGCGCCGTGGGCGCCGGGCTCGCCGACGGTGTTGGTCGGCGGTATGCCTGCTTTGCAGAACAGCTCGAAATTGATGTGCAACTGGGGCGGCGTGATCCAGATCGTCGCGCCGGCGCAATTCACCACCATGGTTCCCTGAGGACGAGTCCCGATGCCTTACGTTTTTTCCATGACTGCGCGAATGGCGACGATTGCGGCGTGCTGCATTCTGCTGCTGTGCGTGCTGCTGTTCCTGCTCGGCGTCGAGATCGGTGCGCGCTACGCCGCGCCGGCTGCGCCTGTCGCTTCCGCCGCGCCTGCCGGTGCGGCCGTGAGCGAACGCGCGCCGCTGCCGGCGAGCACGGACGCTGCGACGCCCGCCGCGCCCGCTTCCAATGCTTCTTGAAAACTGTCAACGGTAATCGCTTATGTCTACGCTTCACACTTCGTGTCCCGCACCGCACCGGCCTCATGCCGCGGCACGTTCGCTGCGCGCGCTCGCCGGTCGCGTTGCGGCCGTTTTGACGATCGGCGTTTCGGTTTTCGCGGGAGCGGGGACGAACGCGGCCGCCGCGACGCCTGCGCCTGCCGCGACCGCGACGGCGCCGGCCAGCGCGCCGTTTGCTCTGACGCCGACCGGGCTCGTACGCATGCCCGACGGGCGCCTGCTCGCGCCCGAGTTCGCCCGCATCGTGAACCGCGGCGAATTGGTGGTGGCGATGCTCGGCGTCGATCAGCCGCCGTTCTTCGAGACGCGCAACGGCCGCCTGCAAGGCATCGACGTCGATATCGCCGACGAATTGGCTGCGAAGCTCGGGGTCAAGGTGCGCTTCAACCGCGACGCGAAGACCTTCGACGGCGTGGTCGGCCTACTCGCGAACGGTGACGCCGATCTCGCGATCAGCAAGCTGTCGCGAACGCTGGCGCGCGCCGAGCTCATCAGCTTCAGCACGCCGTATGTCCGCCTGCATCGCGCGCTCTTGCTCAATCGCATCAACTTCGCGCAGGTGGCGAACGGGCGCACCGCGCCGGACGTGATCCGCTCGTACGACAGCACGATCGGCGTTGTCATGAACTCGTCTTACTCGCAATATGTGCGCACAAATTTTCCGGATGCAAAGGTCAGGCCGTATCCGAGCTGGGATGCGCTCCTCGGTGCGCTCGACAAGGGGGAAGTGACTGCCGCCTACCGGGACGAATTCGAAGTGAAGCATGTGCTCAAAAGCAACCCGACGGCATCGCTGAAGCTGCGCGTGGTCACGCTGGACGATCTCGACGACCCGATCGCGATCGGGGTGAACGTATCGACGCCCGCCATGCTCGCGTTCGTCAATCAGTTCCTGAGCGAACGCAGCAAGAAGCTCGACGTCAAGACATTGCTGCAGGCAACCGATAACTAAAAAGACAGCGCATTTCGGAGACCGAACGATGAATACGAAAAAGCTTTATGCCTTCGCCGTGAACCCGTGGGTGGTGATCGGCGCACTCGCGCTCGGCAGCGCTTTCGGCTTGTTGCTTCCCGCGATGGCGGCGAAGCTGGAGGTGATCGGCGATCTTTACGTCAATTTGTTGAAGATGACGACATTGCCGTTCATGGTATCGGCGGTGATCTTCAGCCTGCAGCGCCTCTTTCGCGATGGCGGCACCTCGCGCCTGCTGTTGCGCGTGGTGATCGTGATCTTGGGCGCATCGGCGACGGTCGCCCTCGTGGGCGCGGTCGTGCTGCTGACGATGCGGCCCGGCGTCAATATCTCGACGGCGACGATGCATACGTTCGGCGCGATGGTGGGCAGCGACGATTCGGGTTCGAACGAGACCGTAATGAGCCTGTATGGAACGGATACCGTGCCCAAGACCGTCGGCTTGACCGATATGCTCAAAAGCCTCGTCCCGAGCAATATCTTCGCGGCGCTGGCCAGCGGCGACGCGCTCAAGGCGTTGGTGTTCGCACTGCTGTTCGGCCTGGCCGTCGGCCGCGTGCCGGAACGCATCTCGGTAGGCCTGAGTCAAGCGCTCGAAACCGTGTATCACGCGTGCCAGAAGCTCATGCATTGGCTCAGCTATCCGCTGCCGGTGATCTTGTTTTGCATGAGCGCCGCACAGTTGGGCAAGTCGGGAGTGGGACCGCTGCATGCCATGCTGCAGTTCGTCATCGCGTTCTTCGTCGTTGCGCTGTTGCTGCTCGTCATTGCCGCCACCATCATCTGGAAGCGCTCGGCCAATTCGCTCGGCAGCACGCTCGAGGCGCTGCGTGCGCCGTTCGCACTGGCACTCGCGACGCGCAACAGCGCCGCCTGTATGCCGAGCATGATCGAAAGCCTCGTCGACCGGCTCGGCTTCGCTCGCTCGCGCGTCGAGCTGATGGTGCCGCTGACGGTGTCGCTCTTGCGCGTCGGGCCGATGGTTTACTACGTGTGCGCAACGCTGTTCATCGCGCAGCTCTATGGCAAGCATCTCGGCGTGGCCGAAGTCGCTACCGTCCTGCTCGCATCGGTTCTCGCGGGCTTCGCCTCGGCGGGGATGACCGGACTCGTGACGGTGTCGCTGATCGGCATGACTTGCGTGTACCTGAGCCTGCCGTTCGAGGCGGCCTTCATTCTGTTTCTTGCAGTCGATCCGCTGTGCGACATGCTGCGCACGCTGATCCTCGTCATCGGCAATACGGCGGCCGTGTCGATCATTTGCCCCCGGCCGCTCAAGCTCTAGGGGCCGCCATGGGGTTGATAGGCATCCTAGGCGGCATGGGGCCGCTCGCCACCGTCGATTTCATCGAGCGGGTGATCGCGTTGACGACGTCGGCCGGGGCGTGGTGCGACCAGCAGCATTTGCCGTTGCTGGTGGCGCATCTGCCGCATATTCCCGACCGGTCGGAGGCGTTGCTCGGCACTGGCGAAAACCCGTTGCCCGCGCTGCTGCGCGGGATCGACATGTTGAACCGAAACGAGGTGGAGCTCATCGTCATTCCCTGCAACTCGGCCCATCACTGGTACGACGCGATGTGCGCCGGGAGCCGCGCGCCCATCATTCACATCGCCGAGGCGAGCGTCGCGGCGCTGCCCGCGGGCAGCGGGCGCGTGGCCGTGCTGGCGACGGGCGGCACCTTTCATTGCGGGCTCTATCAGCGCATGCTCGCCGCGCGCGGGTTCGAAGCGGTCGAACCGGACCTCGACACGCAGCGGCACATCGATGCGTGTATCCGCGACGTGAAGGCCGGGAAGATCGCCGCATCGACCGAACATCTCGCGCTCGCACTGGACTGGTTCGTCCGTCATGGAGCGACGGCGGGAATCTTGGGTTGCACCGAGTTGCCGCTTGCCGCGCAGCAGATGGACGCTCCGCCGATCCCGATGATCGACAGCACGCTCGAGCTCGCGCGCGCGACGGTGTCCTATGGTCTTGCACACGGCTGGAACCAGGCGCTATGAACAAGCTGAGACAACTGCCCAATTCGGCGCTGCTCCTGCTGCTGTGCGTGCTGCTCGGCAGTGTCGCGGGCGCGTTCGCCGAGCCGGTGGGCGAGGCTGCCTATGCGGTCGGCCAGCTCTACGTGTCGATCGTCAATATGGCTGCCGTCCCGTTGCTCGTGGTGGCCATGTTCTTCGGGCTGCGCCAGCTCATGGGCCTGCCGCGTCCCGGCCTGCGCATCGGCACGATGCTGATGTTGGCGCTTGCGCTCGTCGCGCTATCGGCCCTCGCCGGGACGTTGGCCGGCGTGGTCGCGGCACCCGGATTACGCTTGTCGGAAGCCGCGCATGCCGAGCTTGGCAGGCTGATCTTGTCGAGCGGCGGCGATGCCGGCGAGGTGCGCATGGCGTTATTCTCCCAAGGCGCGCTCGGCACACCCGAGCATCTGTTCGCGCTGACCGAAATCGTCCCCGACAATTTCTACAGCGCGCTTGCCAACGGCCGGGCGCTCGGCATCCTGACCTGCACGATCTTCTTCGGCATGGCGTTCGCCGCCCTTTCCGCCGAGCAAACGAAAGTGCTCAACGGCATCTTCGAAAGCATCTACCGCACGCTCGAAGCGCTGATCGATTACGCCAACCTGTTGTTGCCCGTGCTGGTGTTCGGCACCGCCGCCCATATGGTCGCGCATATGCCGCGCGAGATTCTATCGGCGATGGGCGGCTTCATTTCCGTCTTCGTGATTTCGGCGGGCGTATTGTCGTGCATCGCGCTGGCCACGATCGCAACACGTACGCGCGTCTCGTTCAGCCATACCGTCGCATGCTTGCGCGCGCCGATGTTGGTCGGATTCACGTCCGGCACGGCGACCGCGGCGATTCCCCACACGATCGAGGCGATGAGCACGAAGCTCGGTCTCAGTCGCGGCGTAGCCGATCTCGTCGTGCCGTTCGGGGCGGTATTTCTGCGCGCCGGTTCGGCGCTCTATTTCGCGCTCGTCGCCTCCTTCGTGGCGAACTTGTACGGCAACTCGCTCAGTCTCGGCGATTGTGTAATGATCTGCGCCGCCTCCACGGTGGCCGCTTTCGCATCGGCGGGGCGCAACGGCGTGGGTGGCATTGCCGTCGCGGGGATCGCTTTGTCGCTGCTGCGTTTGCCCGTGGAGGCCGCTTTGGTGATATTCGTCGGGATCGATCTGATTTGCGACGGGCCGCGCAATTTGCTGAGCCTGCTGACCACTTGCATGGTCGTGGCGCTCGCGTCGGCGGGCTTGCAAACCGATCGGGCCGCTAGCGCTCAACCGAGCGCGATGCCGCATCGCGATTCCGTGATCGTGCGCCTCGCGTTCACCCGCGCTCAGCTTGCGGTGGTGGCGGGCTGCGCCTTCGTGGCGGCTTCTTTGATCGTAGTCATGGGTATAGGAGTGGGGGCAAGATGACGGACTGGCGACGCTCTGCGGAACAGCCTTCCTTCGCGCATGGCAAGGTGCCGCGCGATGTGCATCCGTGCTCGCGCGCAACGAGGTACGCGGCGCGCGGCGAGACGGCTCGCATCCGGCGATGGGCCGCGGGCCTCATGGCCGCGGTGTGCTTGGCGGGACTGGGCGGGTGTTCGATGCTCTTTCCGTCGGGCGACAAAGTGAAGTGGGACGAGCTCACGCTCGCCGCAAGCGACGAAGCGAACAACGATAGCCCCGTCGCCGTCGACGTCGTGTTCGTGACGGACAAGACGCTGCTCGCGCGCGTGGCGGAGCTGCCCGCTTCTAAATGGTTCGCCGTGCGCGGCGATCTTGCCGCCACGTTTCCGGATTCGATCCGCTATCAAAGTTGGGAGCTCGTGCCTGGTCAACGGCTCGCCGTGCCCGGAGAAAAGCTTCGAGGGCCGCGCGTGGCAGGCGTCTTCGTATTTGCGGACTACTCGGGGCCGGGCGCCAACCGCGTCCGCGTCGAGCGGTTCAACGGCCGGCTCGTCGTGCAGCTGGGCGAGAACGCATTTTCCGTTTCGAGTGTGAAATGACCGAACTTCGCTGTTCCTTCGATCGCCGGCGCGCAACGCCGCCGCGCGCCTGCCGGGTTTTTCTTCTTGGCGGGAGGCCCCGCCATGTCTGAGCGACTCGTCCCCGTCGTCGACCGCGTCGAGTGGTTCGAGGGCATGCTGCTCGCGCCGCAGCACTTTCAACTGCTCGGCGCGCGTGTCGATTCGCTCGTCGCTTGGCAGAGCTTGGCTGCGGCCCCGTTCAGTTGGGGCGTGCGGCGCCTCGTGTTCGACGAGGGTTTGCTGGCGGCAGGTATCGTGCGCGTGCTTGCGCTCGAGGCGATCATGCCCGACGGCACGGCGGTGTCGTATTCGGCCGAAGTCGCTCAGCACGGCCGGCTCGAGCTGTCGCTCGCCCCGTTCGCGGAGCGGCTCGCCACGGCTGCGCTCGAGATCTATCTGACGTTGCCCGTCGCTTCGTCGGCGCGCGGCGAATCTGACATGCGCCGGTTTCGCTCGGTGGCGGGCGAGCCAGTGGAAGACGACACCTCGGGCGCGCCGCCGGCCGACATTCCCCGCCTCGTGCCGAACCTCGCCCTCGAAGCGGGCGAAGTGCCGTCCGGGCGCTTCGTGTCGCTGTGCCTCGGCACCGTCTACAAGGACAATGAAGTCGTCAAGCTCGGCGATCGCCTGCCTCCACTGCTCGAAGTGGCGCGCGACAATCCGCTTTGGAAAGCGGTTGCGGGGCTGCTCGGCCAAGTGCGCGGCAAGGCGGCCTTCGTCGCGCGCCAGACAGCCATCCCCTCGTCGAAGGCGGACGATCGCTTGACCCAGCTCGAGTTGAAGGACCGCCTGCGCAGCCTGCTTTCGGCGCTGCCGCTGGCCGAAGCCGTGTTGCGCACGCCGCATCTGCATCCGCTCGCGCTCTATCACGCCCTCGCCGCGCTGCATGGCTCGCTCTCGATGCTCGCGCCCGGTGGGCTGCCGCCCGTGCCGCCGGACTACGATCATGCCCATCCGCTCGCCGTCTTCACGCCGCTGCTCGGCTCGTTGCGCGAAGCGATCGCCGAAGTCAGCGAAGGGTACCGCGAGCGCAAGTTCCGCTACGGCAACGAGATCTTCGAAATCGCCTTGCAAGCGCAGTGGGTGCAAGGGCGGTTGATCATCGGTTTGCGTGGCCAATCGGATCGCGATCTGCTCGCTTGGATCGATGGCGCAGTGATCGGCTCGGAATCGGTCTACGCGTCGCTGCGCAGCCGGCGCGTGCTCGGCGCCTCGCGGCGCGCGGTGGAGTATGCGGAGGAACTCGGCATACGGTCCGGTTCCGGCTACCTGCTGTTCGAAGTGCAAGCCGATCCCGCGCTCGTGCGTGCGGGCGAGGCCCTTGTCATCAGCAATCCGAACGAAGGGGCCAGCGCGCAGCGGCCTCAGGAAATGCTGCTGTTCACGAAAGACTGACGGTGTACACCAAGATGGCTCGCACCCGTATCGAAACGAAAGAGAACGACCTCGCGATGGATCAGTTTTGTGCGTTCCTCGACGAGCTCGTCAAATCGCAACGGCGTTTCTCCGAAGCGGCCGAGACCGATGCCGAGCAAGCTGCACAGGGCATGTCGCGGCATCTGTTGAACGTGCTCGAGATACAGACGCTGCAGTCGCGCCGCGACAGCACGCGCTTCGACATCGAGAACGTGGCGGACGCCCGCTACCTCAAAGCCGTCCTCGCCGACGAATTGCTGCTCAACACGCCGTGGGCGGGGCGTGAGCGCTGGACCGCGTACTTGCTCGAATCGTCGCTGTTCCGCACCAACATCGCGGGCGACCTCGTCTTCAAGAAGATCGAGGAATTGCTGTCGGATCGCGAGCCGTCGCGTCGCGAAATCGCTCGGCTGTACCTCTTCGCGCTTGCGATGGGGTTTCAAGGGCGCTTCCGCGGTGCGGGCGAGCAGGCCGATGCGCGGCTGCGCAGCTATCGCGAGGAACTCTACGAATTCATCTATAAGCGCCGCGCCGATTTGGGCGGGCGAGACCGCGTGGTGGCCGAGTCCGCGTATACGAACACGCTTTCCCACATCGCGCCGCGCAAGCTGCCGACCGTCAGCCGTTGGAGCGTCATGACGCTGCTCGCGGTGGTCGCGTTGCTCGCCATCTCGGAGATGCTGTGGCTATGGCAGTCGTGGCCCGTGCGTCAGGCCCTGCACGGCGATACCGTCGTGGGAGCGAGCTCATGAACGCCTTGCATCGTTCGTTCATTGCGGGGGCGGCGCTATGCTGACGAGCAATCTATTCCTGTTGTCGGTCGCCGTCCTGATCATCGTCGTGCTCGTCGTGCTCGGTGCGGTTTTCTGGATCGCGGCGCAAAGCGCGCAAAACAAGCCGGCCGCCGAGCGCAAGATCGTGCGGTTGCGCACCGATTCGCTGCGTAATGCATTTCGCCATGCCGTCGAGTTGATCGAGGGCAACATCGCTTCGCGCAGCGAGCGTTACAACGTGCCGTGGGTCATCGTTCTGAACGAAGGCGACGACCCACGTCCGCTGCCCATCGCGCAAGCGGGCGTCGCAAGCGTCTTGAGCTCGGAGGCGGCAAACCCGGCCGCGATCCAAGGCATCTCGTGGAATTTCTTCGATCGCGGCGTCGTGATCGACATCAAGGCGGCCTACCTCGGCTCGCCCGATGAAAGCAGCGACGAAAAGCCGTGGGATGAATTTCTGAGCCTGTGCCGCAACTACCGGCCGCAACGGCCGTTCGATTCGGTCGTGGTGACCGTGCCGGCTTCCATGCTGCTCGCCGACCACCCCGACGCGCGGCTCGAATTGGAGCGCCACGCGAAACTCGCGCATCGCCGGCTATGGCTCGCACAGAATCGTTTCGCGATGCGCTTCGCGGTCTACGTCGTCGTGACCGGCTGCGAGGATCTCGACGGCTTTGCCGGGTTTGCGCGCGCGTTGCCCGAGCCGCTGCGCGCAAGCATGCTGGGCTGGTCTTCGCCGTTCGATCTGTCCACGACCTACCAATCGAGCTGGGTCGATGCCGCGATAGGCAGCATCGAGCGCGCGGTGTCCGACGCGAGCGCCGAACTGTTCACGCTCGATACGGGCATGCTCGACGTGCAGGGGTGTCTGCTGCTGCCCGCGCGCGTCGATGCGATACGTGCGCAGTTGCAGCTGTATGTCGATGAACTGATGCGGCCGAGCGCCTACCACGAGCCGTTCTTCTTCCGCGGCATCTACCTGACCGGCGACAGTGGCGAGCTCGCGCAACGCGGCGTAGAAGATCGGCAGCAGGCAGGCGATGCGGCGGCGCTCGATGCGCCCGAGGCCATCGATCCGTACGAAGCGCCGCGCGAGCCGCGCTTCATAGCGGAGCCGGGCGCCGACGCGGAGGGGGGGGAGCACGACGCGCACGACGGCACCCGCGTGTTGAACGACCTCATGCTGCAGCCGGCTTTCTTGCGCGACTTGTTCGAGAAGAAGGTCTTCCTCGAATACGGGTTGACGCGGCCGTCGCGCTCGCAACACCTCACACGGCCGTTGCTGCATCGCGCGGTGCGTTGGGGCGCGATTGCCATGCTGGGAGGCTGGACGATCGGGCTCACCGGCGCGACGTTGGTGCTGAGCCATCGTAACCCGCGGCTCGTCGCCGCATTGAACGAGCTGCACGTCGATTCGCAGGAGCGCGACGCGGCCGCCCGTGGCGGCGAAGCTCTGCCGTCGGACTGGTACCGCAAGAAGACGTTGTCGCTGATCGCCATGAACGATCAGCACATCGGCACGCTTTGGACCGTGTTCATGCCAGGCTCATGGAGCGCGTTCGACGATTTGGACGAACGCGTGCGGGCTCGCTTCGAACACGAGTTTGGCGAGATCGCACTGACGGCGCTCGAACGCGAGATGCTGTTGCGCGTGAGCCGCATGACCGGCGTGACGAGCGATCCGAGCACCGGCCAACTGATCGTCGGCGACGATTGCGCGGCTCCGGCGCTGGGCAACGATTCCCCCGTGGTGAGCAGCTTGGCGGTCGAAGATCTGCCTGCGATGCAAGCCATGCAGCGCTATGTCGCGTCGGTCGATCAGCTCGATGCGGCCTTGTCGGCCATGCAGCGGTTGCAGCGGCCGTCTTCGGGCAATGAAGAAGCGCTACGGCTCGTGGTGCGCTACGCGTTCGGCGTCGAGTTGCAGGGCAACGTCGCCGGCAGCCTGCGCTACTTCTATCGCGACGCTTCGCGCCGCGGCGGCGCGTATTCGGCGGACGGCACGGGTGGTTTGAATACGCCGGCGATTCGCGAGGCGGTGCGCTGCACCTTCGACAAAGGCGCGCAGCAACTCGATGCGCAGATGTTTACGGCCAATCCGCTCCTCACGGCCGAACGCACGGTGACCGCACAGATCGACGCGTTGTCGGTCGGCAGCATAGGGCTTGGCGATTTTGCGCAGACGGACGGCAGCTATCAGGCGATCGTCTCCGGCATCGACACCCAGCAGAGGCTGCTCGCCTCCGGCAAGGCCGGCTGGATGCATCAAGCTCAGTTCAATCCCGGCCCCGTGTGGGAGCGCACGTTCGTTCGCGCCACGCAAAACCGGTTGCTTGGCGCCGACCTCGTCGCGCAGACGCGGGAACGTTCCGCCACGGCGTTCCAGGGGTTCACCAGTGAAATGGCGCAGCGCTTCGGCGGCCAGGACGGCTCGATCGTTTGGGTAGATAAGGATGCGCGCTACGCGGTTTCGCCGGCACGGCTCGCTTTGCGCGACGGCTTGTCCAAGTTGTTGGCGCAGCCGTTCATGGTGGCGCCGCGCAATCTATCGTTGCCGACGGTGGCCGAAGGCTCGATCGTGACGTGGGACCATACGCGGCTCGATCAGGCGATTGCGCTCGGCGACGAGCGCAAGAAGTATCTGACCGATGGGCTTGCGACCCTGCCCGATGCGGTTCGGCCCGCCGTGCAGCAAGCGCTCGATGCGCAGTTTGCGCGCCTAGTCCTGGATCAAGTGGCGTCGGCGGCATCCGTGTCGCCCACGGACGGGGATCCGAACAGCGCGGCCTTCGAGGCGGCACGTCCCCGGCTCGTGAAGATCCGTGCCGCACTCGCGGAAATGGGGGCGAACGCGCAGGCGGCCGATCTGGACACGTTCGTGTCGAGCGACGCCATGCAGCATCTTCGCCTCGTGGACGCCATGCTGACGCAATCGGACCTCTACGCGACGCGCCCGGCTTACAGCGGATCGACCACGGTCAAGCCGGTGCTTGCGGCATTCGGCGTCAACGATGCGGCCGCGCTGAACGCGTATCTGCAGCAGCAATCGTTGCGGGCGCTCACGCTAGGCAAAGATGCGAAGACGTATCTGGCGGCGCTCGATGCCGCCGACGCCAATTCGCCGCTCGCGCAGCGTTGGCAGGCGATCGTCACCGATCTGGAGCGCTACCAGCTCAAGAACCCGAACAGCAGCTTGTTGATGCTCGAGCAGTTCTTGCAGACGGTTGCGGCCGATCCGAACGCGAGCGATTGTGTCGACCGTTTCCCGCCTCGCCCAGCCGGTGTGGGCGGCGATTACTTCACGACGCTGCATATGCGGCTTTACGATGGCCTGCTGACGCGCTGCGGCTCGAGTTATGCGAGTACGTTGAGCCGAGAGTGGGATGGCTTCGCAACCGTGTTCAATCAGAGCGTGGCTTGGCGCCGGCCGTTCAGCAGTCCCTCGCGGTCTGTGAAATTGAACGACGCGGACGCAATGCCTGCCGATTTCGGCGAACTCGGTGCGGCATTGAAGCGCTACGAACAAGTGGCTTCCTCGCTGCGTGCGGCTGGCGGCCCCGGTGCGCGCGCTATTCCTGCGGACGCGGTGCGCCGCTTCGTCGAGCAGTTCGATCCGGTCGATGCATTGCTTTCGCCGCTTTATCCCGCAGCGGACGGCACGACCGCGGGCTACGACGTCAACGTCGACTTCCGCGCCGACCGCACGGCGGAGGTGGCCGGCAATCAATTGATCGACTGGACGATCCGCATGGGGGATCACAGCCTGTCGATGCAGGATGCCCCGCATTCGCTGCATTGGGAATACGGCATGCCGGTCACGCTCGTGCTGCGCTTTGCGAAGAATTCGCCGCTGGTGGCGAAGAATGATCCGGCCCAGCGCAATTTCGCGACTGACGGGCAAACGCTGACATGGCAGTTCACCGATCCGTGGGCGTTGATTTCATTCGTTTCCGCGCAGCGGGTAGCCGATACGACGGTGCGGGCGAGCGCCGGCGCATCGCTGCTGCGATTCGAATTTCCGCTCGAAACGACCAACCCGGCCGACGCGGCGCTTGTCTCGAAGTATCCGCGCGGCCGCGTCTTCGTGCGTGTGCGTATGACGCCCGGCGGCAAGAAGATTCCGCTTGCCTGGCCGAGCAGCTTTCCGACTCACGCCCCGACTTGGAGCGCTTCATGAACCCATCCGATCTGATCGAAGCCGAATTGAGTTTTGCGGTCGATCTGGCGCCGCTTCTGAGTCCGTTACCGGAGGGAGATGGTGTGGGCGTATCGCTGCGATCGGATCCGGTCTGGCAGCAGATTCGCGACGCGCAACGCGAGGACGATCCGTCGCTGCCGATGGGGGAGTGGGAGCGCCCGCTCGTCAAGGCCGACTGGAATCTAGTCGCATCGCTCTGCGTCGAGGCGCTTCGTTCGCGCAGTAAGGATTTCCATCTGGCTGTGTGGTTGTGCGAGGCGTGGACGCGGCTGTACCGCCTCGAGGGCCTCATGGCGGGCATGCAGTTGCTGAACGATTTCGTCGATCGATTCTGGGAGCATGCGTACCCGCAGATCGACGGAGAAGACAAGGAGGCGCGCGCGGCTCCGCTTCATTGGATCAGCCGCCAACTCGAGATCGTGCTGAAACTTCATGTGCCGTTGATTGGCTTGCCGGTCGAGCCGGGCTTCGTCAATCTGGACGATTGGCGCCGCGTCATTGCAGCCTCGATGCAGGAAGAGGATGGGGCGGCCGCGCGCTTGCCGCGGGAGATGCTCGATCGCGAGGCGTCGCAGGGATCGAATCTCGCTTTGCTCCGGCAGCTCGAGCGCACTGCCGGCGCCGTGCTTTCCGCTATCGATGCGCTATCGCGCCGGCTCGACCACCATTTGGGTGACGACGCGCCGAGCTTTACGCGGGTTGCGGCCACGTTGAGCGAATTGCAGCGCGCGGCGCGCGCACTGCGCGGCAATCAGGTGCTGGATGAACTGCCCGCGGCGGCTGCGCGGTCGGAGCCCGATGAGGTTGTCGCCACCGAACATGACGATACGCAACTGGAGGTTGACATGCAGCCACGAGTGCTACCCCTTACGCGCGAGCATATCGTCGATCGATCGCATGCTTACCGGCTGCTCGAAGAGATTGCGCGCTATCTTGCCGAACACGAGCCTCATAGCCCGACGCCTTATTTGTTGGCGCGTGCCGTTAGCTGGGGCCGCATGCCGCTGCCGGATCTGATGCGCGACATCGTCAGTCAGGAAGGCGATCTTGGCCGGTATATGGCGATGCTGGACGTAGAACTATAAGCGCGGACGCGCGCGAGGGGCGAACGATGGCAAAGGTGCTGGCGTGGTGTGCAGAGACGATGGCATTCGATTTCCACCCGGCCATGCATATGCCGGTGGGACTCGCGGCGATCCACCAGATGCGTGAGCGCGTGACGCGCATCTATGCGTTTATCGATGCGGGTGGTAGAAAATCGGGCGAACGGAAGAACTTGATTTCGTATCCGATTTCGCTGCGTCCTCTCGCCGCGAGCATCTTTCACTCGCAGGACGATTATGACGAGATGCCTGCGCATACCGAGCGGGGGCACCTCATCGCCGATGTGTACGGCGGCGACGACGACGAGCGCAATCTCGTGCCGATGCCGCGGCTGTTCAACCAGCAAACCTGGAAAATGCAGGTGGAAGCGGTGCTGAGCACGCTGGCTGCGTCGCGCACCGACGAGTTACTGGGCATGAAGATCGATTGCCACTACGATGGGCGCGATCCGCGGATTCCGTCGCGGTATTCCGTGGATTTCTACACGTTCGGCAAGAAGAACGACCTGCGCATCCGCGCCGGTTGGGAGAACGTGCTGTCGAGTGCGAACGCGATCTTCGGCGATATTCCGCGCGGCTACCAAAGCTCGATCGGCTTGCTGTTCAATCCGTTCAACTTCAAGCATATGCGCACGCTCACGCTTACGCCCTCGCTGCCGGGGCCGGTCGTGCCGGAGGATGTCTCCGTGGTGGGGACGATGAGCCTTGCGACGTTGCGTGAACTTGTGACGGAGTTGCGTGAGCCGTTGCTCAGTGCGCATGCGGTGGTGACATCCACCGGGTGGTGCTTGGAGAACACGCGCGATGCGACCTTCTTCAGTTTCAAGCTGCCGCCGCCGCACCGCCGGCCTTACGCCGCGCTGGACTATATGCTCGAGAGCGACGTCCTGCAGCGCATTCACCCGAAATTGGAACGGATGACGCTCAGCCAATGCTTCCGTGCGAACGGGTTTGACGATTGGCAGCGTGAACTGATCTTCGCGGCGAATATGATCTTCCACCGTTGCGATGATTTGATCATTTCCGATAATGAGGATGACGAGGTTTATCGCGAGGTTGAGGTGACGGTGGACTTGAGTGCGGCTCCCGCCCCGCGCTCGACGATGGGGCGTTACGAGTATGCCGTGCGCGAGTGGGCACAGGCGGTGAACTTGCCGCCGCGCTACAGGGTGCCGCGCGGCGCGTTGTTTCTAGATTCGACCGCGTTTGCACCGCAGGTGGATCACATCATTGCCAAGGCTGGATCGGGGAATGGGATCGATGCGTTTAGTAATGCGCAGGTGGTGAGCGGGCGGTGGAATCGGGCGAAATCCGATGATGTCATCGAGCCGGGGACGGTGGCGCATGTGCGGCAGTGGCGGAGTGCGCGTCGGGGGCTTTAGAGTGGGTTGGGGTGGACAACGCGGGTCTTGTATGGCGGCTCGGGCGGGAGTTGCTTGGATGACAGACCTTCATCGTTGACGAAGAGTGTTGGGGGCGATGGCAAGCGAAATGAGGAGTAACGGCGCGAGTGTTCGGAGGGCGTGAGAGCGCGTCGTTTCATTCGCGTGCATCTGTCGAGTTGCGGCGGGTTTGCATTGCGCCGGTCGTCAGCAAGGGAAAGGGAATGGGCGCGAGCAGCTAGCCTGGCGCAAGATCGATGATGAGCGAATGTTCTTTCATCTCAAACTCTCGCCGCACCGAGTACGCAGCGGTTTCGATGACCATGCGCAGATCAATCCATTCACGATGGAGCCGGATCGCGCCCCGCGAGACCCGTGAGGCATCTAGCAGGTCGTCGACCAGCCGGGTCAGCGTACCTATCTGGCGGTTAATAAGTGAGCCCAGCTCCCGAGGCACGCCCGTCACTGCGTCGCTCAGGTCAATAAGCTGAAACGCCGACGCCAGTCCGGCCAGCGGATTGCGGAGCTCATGCCCGAGCATCGCCAGGGACTCATCCTTTCTAATGTTCTCGTCCTTCAGCCGGGAAGCAAGGGCAAATGCCTCGTCGCTCAGCCTCCGCAATTCCTGATGGGAATTTTTCAACTGCCGGCTTCGACGAATCAGCTCGGACTCACTATCAACATGCCGGACTCCTCGATCCTCGGGTTGACCGTGTGACGCGGCCGTCTGATTGTGCACCTGCTCCACGAAGTCGGTGACATTCTCTACGCGGTGGATGATGAGCGCGACGGAACCATCTGCGTTCAGGAGTGGAATATTGATCGGACTCCAGTAGCGCACGATGAATGCGCCCGTATTACTTGAGCGCTCAGGTACATCGTAGCGCTGTAGCGCCATCGCGTCGGTGCGGCGAAGCCGGACGACGCGCTCAAGTGACTCCCCCGAGCGCCCCGGCCGGGTTTGTAGACTGGTCTGCCGGATTGTTGGGGAACGCTTTGCACACTGGGAGGCCGATCAACTCGTGGCGATCGCTGATTGTTTCCCGCAGATAGGCGTCGTTAGCATCAAGGATCGTGTAGCCGTCGTCGACAGCCAACAGCAGGCAGGGGCTGGGGAGCAGCTTGAATACGATCCGATATGCGTCAGCGGGAAAATCGCGGTCGGTGTTCATGTAGTAGCGTCCTCATCGCCAGTGGTAATGCTGGGCGTAAAGCACCGGATTGTCGACTGACAGCAGCGTTCGTGCCCGATTCACATTCTGTCGTCTGGCCGCTGCATGATGAGCGGGTATGGCGAATGCGCATGCGAGCTCCACACACTTTTGCGGTACACGATGAAAGAAAATAATCGCAGCATCGGCTCGCCACGGATATGGGGTCCTAAAAGTTCAGCAGACGAGTTCGAGGGCGCTGTCGCTTGTCGCAAGAAGCGGACACAGCGCGGTGCGAGACGACGAAAATTCACGGAGGGACGATCGACGCAAATCCACTTGCTTATATCCTCCACAGCACCTACTCTGGTTTGTCGCAATCCGCCTATTTGCATCTGCAACAGTCGCGCAGCGACCACCCGGGTGCAGTTGGGTTCGGAAACGAAGCCCAACAGGGCCAAGCAAGTTTAGTCATAAAGAAAATGGGAGATGCAAGATGCGCAATTCAATTGCGGGTGTTTTGCTTGCACTGGGATTCGTCGTATCGTCCCTTAGCTTTGGAGGATCCGGTGAAAGCGGAAGGGAGAGCGGTGACCGCGGCGAGCACAGGACTCTCAAGGTCTTTGATGGTCAAGGCCATGTTGTCGGGCCATTGGTCAGCTACGAGCCACTCGGCACAGTCATTGATGTCAATGGTGTGGCGATTTTTGCTCCGATCGAGCGCTCAAGCACGAACACCAATACGCGATACAATACGCAATACTCAGCGTCCCAGTTTCAATGGTCAAGCTTCTTCTCGGCTTATCTCACGACAGACTGCAGCGGCTCTCCCCTCATCACACCAGGCTCCGCCTCTACTTCAGAGTTGCGTCCGGCTCAACTGGTGAGACAGGGCGCTGACGTCACTGCATATATCGCCGGAGACACCCGCTCAGCGCAGACCACGTTCGGGTCTTATCGTTATAACGGTGCATGCGTGGTAGGCACCGAGACGTTGGATGCTTGGATCGCCGAAACTTCTTACCCGCTTACGCAGCACTATCCCGAACCGCTAACCATTCATTACTAGGCGGGATGTCCGCGAGGACGGCGCTGCAATACCGACGACCGCGGCAGCAGGCTTATCAGCAGTCTTGCTCCAATGTCGAGCGTCCGTTCGTGGCTGCTTGAACTTCGAACGGACGAGTGCGACGCAGCTCTTCGTGCGGCCACGGAATGCAACAGCCATAACACACCCCACAAGGGACCGTGGTGCTTCTCAGAAGCGGCCATTCGTGGGGAGGCGGGCCTTACGTTGACCGAGTCCTCGGGCTATTGATTCTCGGCGCGCCCCTCTCAAACTAATCTCTCGTAGACGATAGCGAAGCGGTCGCCGAGCTCCTGTTGAAGTTGGTTAGCATCGCCGCCGACGACGCTTCAAAGCGCTCGTACTCATGCGCGTCCCATGGTCCGGGTCTGGACGGTATTCCCAGTTCAGCGATAGGTTATGCCACGCAGTCATTTCCGCAAGCTTTCTGCGCTGTCGAGATTTCACCAAGAATGCGAAGGGCAATGAATGGCTCCTCCGCAACGCGTTCCGGATCGACAACAAGCAAATGGCATAGCCGTCGGCCGCTTTGCCTCGGGTTCCGTTGATCAGAAGGTCGAGCCCAGGGCGGCTTACGTTACCGGCAAGCACTGAACGCAGAGCAGCGTGGAAATTCGTTATTAAAAGTGGAAATATGTTGAAGCTGTTCTGGCTCGCGCGGAAACCGGCGCTCGCAGACCTTCAAGTGCCCAGCACCACCCATAAGAGACCTTCGGTTTATCCCAAAGCAGCCATTCAAATGCTGCATCACTGGCTGCACAATCAATGACCATGGCTGATGACCGACAGATCAATGTCCCCGGACTAAATCAACTTAGGATGCTCTGAGCTTTTCGATGTCTGGTGCGAACGTCGTGCCGTTCGCCCATTGCGGCATTTGCTCCCTGCATGGCCCTCACATGTGGCCTGACGGACGATTGGCGTGCATTTGGAGACGCTTTACGCGCGCTGAGAGCCTATTTTTTGAGTCTTTTCGCAACGTCGTAAATTTCCCGCCGAAGTTCGTCGAAACGATCGTTGTCGGCGCGGGGGACCGACACTCCGGCTCCTTCGCTGATCCGCTGAAGAACAACATCATTGACGCTGCCCATGCCCCCGTATGCTGACAACAGATGTTGGCCGAAACTGGCTGAGACCATGTGAAAACGCAAGAGTACTCGGTTGTCGCGTGTCACTTTGCCCCTTCCAAATCGCCAGCAAGCCAGCACAGCGTGATCTGAAGGGGGCGGCTTGATCGAATGGAGCGTGGGCTGGTGTTTTCGCACACACCCTAGGCCGGCCTCCGTCAAGTCGGGCCGTCCCACAGATCTGCGGTCGTGCGCGCGTCGGATGAACCCTCGGAACCACCCTTCGACGGGCCCGGGATCGCGCGGCAGAGAACGGGCGGTTAAGACCATTGGCGAAACCCCGCCCTGGAGCCTTGTCGGGCACAAAATCTGCTGCAGCAAGTTGCCTTCCTGGAAGGCCGCCACACGACGATTACTCGCGTTCTCCGAAAGCTGCGGAAGCGCCTGGGCATACGTGCGTGCGACGAATGTCTTGCAAAAGTTTCAGGCCGCGATGTCCCGAAACCCCTCGATCAACTGGAGCGATGGATGGATACCGAGACGGGAAATACACCGACGGCCAAAACCGGCGTGCCTGGCCTCGACGATGTGTTGATGGGGGGACTCGCCGAGGGCAACCTCTTCCTTCTGGAGGGGGCTCCCGGAACGGGAAAAACGACGATCGCCCTGCGCTTTCTGATTACCGGCGCGGAAGCGGGCGAGCGGGGACTCTACGTCACCTTGTCCGAAACGGAAACAGAACTGCGCACCGGCGCAGGCTCGCACGGTTGGCGTCTTGACGATGCAATCGACGTGTTCGAGGTCGTGCCCCCGGAAAGTCTGGTCGATGCGGAGCACCAACAGAGCCTGCTGTATTCGTCCGACCTTGAACTGGGTGAAACCACGCGGGCGATTCTCAGTGCGTTCGAACGCGTGCGGCCCAAGCGCGTCGTCCTCGACAGCTTGTCCGAAATCCGATTGCTTGCCCAAAGCTCTTTGCGCTACCGCCGCCAAATCCTTGCCTTCAAACACTACTTCTCCCGGTCCGGCGCAACGGTTCTACTGCTCGACGATCTAAGCTCGGAAGCGAACGATAAGACGGTCCACAGCATTGCTCACGCCGTAATCAAGCTGGAAGAGCTCGCCCCCGCTTATGGGGCAGAGCGGCGCAGGCTAAGAGTGTCCAAATATCGCGGACGGCGGTTCCGCGGTGGATATCACGATTTCGCGATCAGAACCGGCGGTGTTTCGGTCTTTCCCCGTCTGGTCGCGGCAGAGCACCGCTCACGGCTCGACCGAGGAAGCATCAGCAGTGGCGTGGCCGAACTTGACGAGTTGCTCGGCGGCGGCATCGAGCGAGGTTCGAGCACGCTGGTCCTCGGCCCCGCGGGTACAGGGAAGTCGACTTTCGGGCTGCAATTCATCTGGGCGGCGCTTCAGCGCGGGGAAAAGGCGGCGCTATTCGTGTTCGATGAGGAACTCGGCCTGCTGTTCGATCGCACGCGTCAGATGGGTTTCGATCTGGAGGCGATGCGCGATTCGGGCAGTCTGCATGTCGAGCAGCTCGACGCCGCAGAGCTGTCTCCCGGTGAATTTGCGCATCGGGTTCGTGTCTGTGTCGACGACGCACAGACGAAAACGGTGGTGATCGACAGCCTGAACGGTTATCAGGCCGCCATGCCGGAAGAAAATGCGCTGGTGCTTCATATTCACGAACTCCTGCAATATCTGAACCGGCAGGGCGCGAGCACGTTTCTGACAGTCGCTCAGCATGGGTTGGTTGGCGACACGAAAGCGCCCGTGGACGTCACCTATCTTGCGGATACGGTGATCCTGCTGCGCTATTTCGAAGCGCGCGGTCACGTCAGACGCGCCGTATCCGTTATCAAGAAGCGCACCGGTCGCCATGAAAAAACGATCCGGGAATTCCAGATCCGCGCTAACGGGCTGACCGTGGGAACAGCGCTCAACGATTTCCAGGGCGTCCTGCGCGGCGTGCCGAGTTTCGTTGGGCAAGATGCACTGCCGGACGTCGGTACTGCGCCCAATGACGACGATTGACCGCAATGCATGCTCGGCGCTGATTCTCGCGCCTCTCGGACGAGACGCCCCGGTCGCCGCCGCGTTATTGCGCGAGGCAGGGACCGAGGCGGTCATATGCGCAGATCTCAAGCATTTTTCGACATTACTGAATGATGAAATCAGCTGCGCCGTGGTGACCGAAGAAGCGCTGCGCGATGCGGATCTCACGCAAGTTGCCGCCTGGGTGACGGCGCAACCGGAATGGTCGGACTTCCCCTTCATCATCCTGACACGCAGGGGCCATGCCTCCGATTACAGCCCCGGTGCGCGCACCCTGATCTCGGCGCTCGGGAATGTTGTCTTTCTCGAGCGCCCGTTTCATCCAATGACGTTCGTCAGCGTGGTCGCGACGGCGCAGCGGGGGCGTCATCGGCAGTACGAAGCGCGCTGGCGTATGGACGAACTCCGCGAGAGCGAAGCGCGGCTGCGGACCGCGCTGACCGCCGGGCAACTCGGTCAGTGGGAACTCGACCTGCCGCCCACGCATTTCACCGCTTCCGCAGCCACGAGAGCAGTCCTTGGTTGCGCGGCGAGCGGCGCGTTGACTTACGCGGATCTCGAGGCTTGCATGCATCGGGACGATCGAGGTCGCATGCGTGATGCGATCAAACTCAGTATCGAAACGCGTGCTGATATCGCCATCGAATTCCGGTGCGTCTGGGCTGACGACACATTGCATTGGGTGGATTTTCGCGCGACGCATGTTCTCGATTGGAAACGCAAGATTGCCCGCCTCGTCGGTGTGTCATCGGATATCACCCCGCGAAAAATGGCTGAAGCGACTTTGCAACGTATGAATGAGACGCTCGAGGCAAAGGTGCGCGAGCGTACCGCACAGCTCGAGCGCGCGCATCAAACTGTGCTCGATGAAATTCGGCAGCGCGAGCACGCGGAGGAGGTGCTACGCCAGGTCCAGAAAATGGAAATGATTGGGCAATTGACCGGGGGTGTCGCTCATGATTTCAACAATCTACTGATGGCGGTCATGGGCAATCTCGAACTGCTGCGCAAGCAGGTTCGGGGCGAGAAGCTTGTGCGACTCGCCGATGGAGCGCTTCAAGGCGCCCGGCGCGGCGCATCGCTGACGCAGCGTCTTCTGGCGTTTGCTCGGCAACAGGACCTCAGAATCGAATCGATTCACCTATCGAAGTTGATAAGCGGGATGGCCGACCTGTTGGAGCGTTCCGTCGGAGCAGGCGTCGAGTTGTCGTTGGCGTTGCCCGAGCAACTGCCGCTTACGCTTGCAGACGCCAATCAGATCGAACTTGCACTGTTGAACCTCGTTGTGAACGCACGCGATGCGATGCCGGACGGCGGGATGATTTCGATCACCGTGGAGGTAGCGCATGCTACCGAATATGCCGATCTCGCAGAGGGAGACTACATACGCGTCAGTGTGGTCGACAAAGGGTACGGCATGAACGCGACGACGCTTTCCAAGGCGATGGAGCCTTTTTTCACGACCAAGGAACTCGGCAAAGGCACAGGTCTTGGCCTCTCGATGGTTCACGGCTTGGCACTTCAACTCAACGGCGCGCTACGGCTCGAAAGTGCAGTCGGCCGCGGCACGCGGGCGGAGCTATGGCTGCCCGTGGCGCCGCAAGCGGCCGAGGAACCGGCACCGGTCCAAGCGCCACGGGACGAAAGTGCCGTTGTCGCTCGCGGCGTGACGATCTTGCTGGTTGATGACGACGCGTTGATTTCCGACAGCACGGCCTACTTACTGGAAGACCTGGGGCACGAGGTGATCGAAGCCGACTCGGGTGCGAATGCACTCGAGGTGCTCAGGAGCGGGAAGAAGGTGGATCTGCTCATCACCGACTACTCGATGCCGAAGATGACAGGTATGCAGTTGGCCCATGCTGCGCGCGAGTTGAGGCCGGATCTCCCGATTGTCATCGCGACGGGGTATGCGGACTTACCGTTGGGGACCACAATGGATATCGTGCGGCTGCGCAAACCGTATCAACAGCATCAACTCGCGGCGGAGATCGCGAAGGCACTGCGTATCGTTCGCTGATCGTGCTGACCGGGTCTGCGAGCCGAACACCGCAGTGGCGCCTAGCGTTTGACCGCTCGTCTATAACCGATCCGCTGCTCCACGGGTTAGGGCGGCTGGTGCAGTGAGGCCACTGAAGATATCGTCGAGCGATTGCGCGGGGCAACGGCTCATGTCGCCCCGGCAATCGGCCATTCGACCCAGCGAAATCTCTGGAAACCGTTGTTCATCCGTCAAACTTGATCAAGTCCTTGAAGATCAGTTGTCCCCAGTTATTTCCGCGCGCGTGCACAAGCAGTCCACCGTCCGAAAGCCCGCCAAGTTTGATCGGCGCAAAACCGAGTTTTTCCGCAAGCGCACCGATCTCCGCCGCGGCGCCGTCATCGTCGCTGGCCAGGAACACGACTCTCCTGCCACCGCGTACGGCCGGGTTTTGATCAAGGACGGCGGCGACCAGGTGGTTGAAGCCTTTCACCAGCCTCGCTCCGGTGAATACCTTCGCCACGAAAGCAGAGGACGGGAGACCGCCCAGTGCCTCAAGCGGGGCCTGAGTGTTCATCGCGTCGATGACGGTCTTCCGCTTCCAGTCGGGCAGCGCTTTGGCGACCTCCAGGTGCGACTCGAAACGGACAGCCAAAAAGATGATGTCCGCCTTGACCGCTTCCGCCAGGGTTTTGGGAATGATCGCGGGTCCGATGGCGGCTGCATCGGATGCAAAGCTTTCCGGGGCGCGCGTGGTTGCAACGGACACCTCGATGCCGTTGCGGGCAAACGCCTTGGCAAGCGCTTGCCCGATCTTGCCGAAGCCGATGATTGCGTAGCTCATAAGATTCTCCTTCGGTTTTTCCGCGCGGTCAGAGCTTGTAGCCGCCGCTTGCCTCGATCGTCTGTCCAGTCACCCAATGACCGTCGTCGGAAGCCAGGAACGCCACGACGGCGGCAATTTCCGAAGGCTCGCCCCAGCGTCCCAGCGCGATTTGCGCCTCGACCGCCTTGACGAGTTCCGGATTCTCTCGGAAAGCAGCGTTCGCGCCCGTGCGCGTGTAGCCTGGCGCTACCGCGTTCACGGTAATTCCGCGTGGCCCCAGTTCTGACGCGAGCGCATGGGTCAGGTTGTTGATGGCCGCTTTGGCCATCGAGTAGACGGGCGCGGCTGTCACGGGTTTCGTGGCGGCGGCGGAGGAGATGTTGATGATGCGCCCGCCATCGGCGAGACGATCCAGAGCGGCCTGAACGATGAAGAAGGGCGCGCGGGCGTAAACCGCCATCAGGGTGTCCCAACTGTCTGGCGTCGCGTCCTTGAAGCCGACCCAGCCGGAATTGCCGGCGTTGTTGACCAGGATATCGAGGACTTTGCTTCCATTGCGCTCGGTGAACGCTTCGTCGAGTCTCTCGAACAACGTCGGGACGGCAGCTGGGTCAACGAGGTCCGCGTGGATCGCGAACGCGGTGCCTCCCACTTTCTCGATAGCCGCGACCGCCTCGTCTGCGCCGGGTTTGCTGGCGTTATAGGTCAGCGCGACCGTTGCACCATCCTTTGCAAGGCGTTCGGCAATGGCGCGGCCAATGCCTCGCGATGCCCCGGTAACGAGAGCCGTTTTGCCCTTTAGTGACTGTGTCATTTGATTTTTCTCCTCAGAGTTGCGCCAAGCCGCCGTCAACGGCGACTTCGCTGGCGGTCATGAAGCTGCTGTCCGACGACGCGAGAAAGGCGGCCACCGCCCCGATTTCCGCGGGATCGGCCATGCGCTGGAGCGGGGCCATCGCACCGTAGGCCTTCTGGCCCTCCTCGCCCAGCGCCTCCTTGGCGAGTTCGGTCGCCGTCGCCCCGGGCGACAGCACGTTTACCCGAATGCCGGTGCCCTTCAGATCCTCTGCCCAGGTCCGCGCGAGGTTGCGCACTGCCGCCTTGCTCGCGCTATAGGCGGTGAACGCTGGGGCGCCCGTGGTGCCGGCGCTCGATCCGGTCAGAATGATCGAACCGCCCGGACCCATCAGCGGCAGCGCCTTTTGGACGGTGAAGATCGTGCCTTTCACATTGGTGTCGAAGGTTTCGTCAAGGTGGTCGGCAGTGATCTGGCCGAGCGGAAGTGGGGTTCCCGCCCCCGCGTTGGCAAAGACGATGTCGAGGGTGCGGCGCTCGGCCTTCACCGCCGCGTAGAGTCGGTCTAGGTCGGCCAGATCGGAGACCGAGCCCTTCACCGCGCGGGCATTGGGTCCGAGAGCGGCCACAGCAGCGTCGAACGCCTCCTGCCGGCGGCCGAAGATGAAGACGAAAGCGCCTTCCTCAATGAAGCGCTTTGCCGCGGCGAGGCCGATGCCAGTGGCCCCGCCGGTGATGACGGCGGTCTTTCCATTCAGCTGGTTCATGTCATGTTTCCTTCGAAACAAAAGCGAGAAAACGATTGTGGGCCTCTTGATTAATGAATCCAATTGACTAAATATCTATCAATGCCATCTACTTTTTAGATATATGCTCGACAATGTCACCATCAATCAGCTTCGCGCCTTCGTCGCGGTGTGTGATCAAGGGAGTTTTTCCGGGGCTGCCCGGGAGCTGAAGCGTGCACAGTCGGCGATCAGTCACGCCATCAACGCGCTCGAGAGTGCCTTTGATGTGTTGCTGTTCGAGCGCAACACTCGCAGAGCGACGCTTACGGCCGCGGGCCGCAGCCTCCTGCCTGATGCGCGCGGCGTGATCGCACGCACCGAGGAAATGAAGATGCGCGCGGTTGCGATTGCTGAAGCCGGGGTCCCACAGGTGTCGATTGCCGTGGATACCTATTTTCCGCGTGCGCACCTGATTGAATGCCTGCGCACCGTGCAGGCGGACTTTTCAACGGTTGCAATCAATCTGCGCATGACGACCATGCAGGGCGGCGAACGTTTGATTCTCGAAGGCACGTGCGCATTGGCGGTGACGATCGCGGACGTGCCGGAACTGAGCCCAGTCGCCATAGAAAGGCAGCATTTATGTGATGCACAAATGGTGACCGTCTGCGCGCCGTCGCATCCGCTGGCCGCTATTGCGGGGCCGATCTCGCGGGAGGAATTTGGCCGGCACATTCAGCTCGTCGTAACCGACAATCAGCCCGATGCGGAAAAGACACAACAGGGGGTCGCCAGTGAACGCCAGTGGTGGGTGAATGACCTCGGCGCGAAGCATGATCTGCTCAGGGGAAGCTTGTGCTGGGGGCACATGCCGCGCCATATGGTGGAGGAAGACCTCGCGAAGGGAACACTTGTCGAACTCCAACGGCGCGCATGGCACATGCGCCCGCTCACGTTCATGATCTCGCAGCGGCGCGGGTACTCGTTTTCCGAATGCGAGACGCGGCTGGTTGAGCTCCTTGGCAATCGTCAGGCTTCTTAAAGGGTGGGAAGCCACGGGCAGCGTAACGCGCGGGTGCTGATGGGGGTGCTTGGAGATGCGGCGGTCCGAACTGCGAGGTGGGTGCGGCGGAGGTTGGCCAGTTTCCGACAGTCGACCGCCCACGGATCGTTAACAGTCGCATCGTGACCTACGCGGACAATCTTGTGATCCTGTGTAAGACAGGCAAGGCCGGAGAGGCAATGCTGATGCTTTGTACGCCGCGATCCGCGGCTTCGTATGGCCGGTGCGCCCCCGCCTCAGCAGCGTGCCGGCCTCGGTCAGCTGTACGCCACCACGCGTTCGCGTAAAAAGCTTCGCGCGAAGTTGATGCTCCAGCAGTGCGATATGGCGCGACAGCGCCGGCTGGGAGAGCCGTAAGTCAGTCGCAGCCCTGTTGATACTGCCGAGTTCGGCAACACGCAAGAAGTACTCTATAAGCCGGGAGTCCACCGGCGCCTCCGTAACTTGGAGTTTGGTCTATTGCGTAAGCAACGCAAGCATAACGCTGTTATGCAATATCCGGATAAGAACCATAGAGACAGAGCATTATCGGGATAACGACGCGCTCACTAGCATAGAAGGAATCGCATACGAGGTCGTCGATGCTTAGCCTCACATGGCAGCTGCATATATTGAGCATTTCGTGAGTCTGCGCCGCCTTCGTAAGCCGATGAGCATTCGCCAAACTCTTCGAGCAGCAGGAGGACAAAAGTGACCGCAACAGCGACGACGAATACGGGTTGGAGCACGCATCGCGGATGGGTCGCGCTCGCCGTCGGTTATCGATGGTTCTACAACCGCGCCAATTTCCTGGGATTCAAGGTCGCTGGAAACGCCTTGCATCCCCTCATGGTGGCGACCCTGCGTTTCCCGCTCGCGGCACTGGCTGTTCTTCCCTTCGCGCTGGCGCGCTGGCGGCGCTCGCCCGCATCCGTCCCCGAGTTGGGTGGGGCAGCGCTGATCGGCATCACGATGTTGGTGGCTAGTCAGGCGCTTGCGATCTGGGGTACGCATTTCTTGCCTGCCGGCGTGGCCGCGGTATTCGGCTCGTCGTCGCCGCTCTTTCTGGCGCTGTTCGCATGGGCTCTGCTCCATCAGCCGCTGACGGGTCGCCAGATCGCCCGTGTCGCCGTCGGCTTTGCCGGTCTCGCGCTGATGGGCTTGACGTCCGCTACCGGCGATGACTTCCGGCCGGTGGGTGCCGTGCTCGCGCTTACTGGAACCGCATCCTGGGCGGCCGGCTCGCTGCTTGCGCCGCGACTGGCGTTGCCTCGCGATCCTTTGATCAGCCTGGCGACGCAACTGACCTCAGCCGGAGCGGTGCTCGGCTCGATCGTCGCCATGTCCGGTATCGCCGCCACGACGCGTCTCGCAAGAGTCCCGCCGTCGGCAGGCCGCGCTCGCGTTTCTCGTCATGGCGAGCACGCTGATCGGTTACGCCGTGTTTCTGACGCTCAACGCGCAGGTTTCGACGACGCTCGCCAATACGTTCAACTGTGCGGCGCCTGTGATCGCGCCGTTTCTCTCCGCGCTGCTGCATGAGCCGTTGACGCTCGTGAAGCCGATTTTTGGCGGCATTGCCCTGGTGGGTGTCGCGCTGATGATCGACCGGAAGTAGTCCTGCGAACGGCGCGCCATCCACTCTTTCGCAAACCTCTGAGTTCAACCTAAGTATTCGACCATGACAGACACCACTCGACCCACGCTGGTATCGCGCATGTTCAGCACGACTCGTCAGCAGACGCATTATCTGGAGAGCGGGCCGGCCAACGGACCGTTGATGATCTTCCTTCATGGCTGGCCGAGCATCAGTTTGATGTGGCGAGCCCAGATGAATGCCTTTGCCGATGAGGGTTGGCACTGCGTCGCGCCGGATCTGCGCGGCTATGGCGATTCTTTTGCGCCTGAAGCCAACGACGCTTACACCATCGAGGCAGTTGTGACAGACATGACCGAACTCCACGACCAACTTGGTGGCAAACCTGCGATATGGGTTGGGCACGACTGGGGTAGTGTCGTGGCCGCCGAGTTGTCTGCGCACGAGCCCGAGCGCAGTCGTGGCGTTGTGCTGACCTCACTGGCATATCAACCTGACGGGCATGCCTTGCGTACAGTCGTTCCACTAATCGACCGGGCGATTTATCCGGCCGACCTGTATCCCGACGGCCAATGGGATTACTACCGCTACTACACGACCCATTTCAACGCGGCATTAGCCGACCTCGATGCGGACCACGCAGCATCGCTGGCGTCGATTTTTCGGTCGGGTAATCCTGATGGCATCGGCAAGGCTTCGCCGAACGCGGTCGTGACGCGCAACGGAGGGCGCTTCGGTGCCGCCCATCGTGCGCCGCCGACTCAACCTGACCCGGCTCTTTGGCCGCGGGCGGACTTCGACGTGCTCGTGCAGAAGTTCAAGATTCGTGGCTTCCGTCCCGCCTGCGCGTGGTATCTGAACGATGAGGCCAACATCGCTTACGCGCTCAGGGCGCCCAATGGCGGTCGGCTCTCGCAACCGGTGCTGTTCGTCAACGGCGAATTCGATCAGATTTGCAGCATCACTGGAAATCGCCAGGGCGACCCGATGCGCGCGGCATGCGCAGACCTGACTGTGACAACGATGCCGGCCGGACACTGGTTGCCGCTGGAATGTAAGGCACAGCACATCGAAGCTATCCACGCCTGGCTTCGGAGCAAAAATCGTTAATGCGGCGAGAAACCGCTCAGAAGGTGTGTATCAGTTAACGCCTCACGGCACACGCAGGAGGAGATGGCAATTGCTTCGCGCTCGCTATGGAAGCGCAGGGCCTTTCGATACATAGTCCGCAACGTGTCGTGGCGTTTCAATGCGTGGGAGGACATTCCGGCCGCTATCATCTAGCGACACGCCGTGCACGCCGCTCCGCATTGCGATGGAAGCCGTCGTCGCATGATGTGCACGCATATAACCGGGGAAGCATTTTCGAAAGGCGAGGCCACCGACGACAGACGAAGAGTGACATATGCCAACGAACGACCGCGGTGCCGTGAAAGCGGCTGTAGGCCGCCGCTGGCGTCGAACGACCGAGAAGGGTCCGGCTGCGGCCAACCCCCTCAGGCGGCCGTCGGCCATGTGCAGTCATCCGATTGATTCAAACGCAGGTCCCCAGAGCGCCTGCTTAGTCCCTCGGCGACCAATCGTCCTGAAGACTGCCGGGTCATCGGGTCACCCGAGTCGGGGATGGGGCGTTGGAGCAAGCGATCTTCGAAGCCGGACAACTGCTCGGTGCCTAGCTACTGCCAGCATCAATCTCCGCTGGCACTCGACCGCGATCTCTTCGCGATGCGAGACGATTTCGACCGTAACGTCGAAGTTCCGGCTTCTCCTGCAAGCATCGCAAGGGTTACTTTCCCGAATTTTTTCAGCAGGGCGCCTTCGGCTTCCAGAAGTGTCGCTGCGAGGTGGGCATTCACAGCTTGTTCGACGAGGCATTCCGGATGATCTTCTGAAACAAGATGCGAGAAAAGAGAAGGCTCGCCGACCGCGCGATAGACATCCAGTAGCGTGATGTTTTCGAGGGATTCGGCCAGCACCCAACCACCTCCGTGTCCTTTCTCCGAGGTGACATATCCAATATCGCGCAAGCCGCTGAACAAACGCCTCACGACGACGGCGTTCGTGCACAGCATTTCACCGAGCGCTTCGGAGGTGAGCGGGCCATCCGCATGCTTCATATGAATCAACGCGTGCAAGACGCGAGACATGCGGCTGTCGGTCTTCATCGTGGATGCCCATATCAAGAAACTTTTCAAGTTGCATAAAAGTTTAACATACCGCTATCATGAAACTGTACGAGTTACATGACAATCTTGAGAGGAACATATGGACCAGCACTACGATGTCATTGTCATCGGCGGAAGCTTCGCTGGACTTTCAGCCGCAATGCAGTTGGCGCGGGCGAGACGGCGTGTGCTCGTGCTCGACAGTAGAAAGCCACGCAATCGATTCGCGTCACACGCTCATGGTTTTCTCGGACAGGATGGCAAGGCGCCCAGCGAAATCATCGATGAGGCGACGGCGCAACTCTCGGTGTATCCGTCCGCGCACGTTCTGAAAGGCGAAGCACATCGTGCGGAGCGCGTCGATGATCGCTTCATCGTTACGCAAAGCAGTGGGAATGCCTTGAGTGCAGATCGATTGATCCTTGCGACGGGCGTTCGAGACGAACTGCCCGCTCTGCCCGGCCTGGATAAACGCTGGGGTATAAGCGTTTTACATTGTCCGTATTGTCATGGTTACGAAGTGGCAGACAAACGGCTCGGCGTCCTGGCAACGCATTCGCTGTCGATTCATCAGGCGATGCTGGTTCCCGACTGGGGACCGACGACTTGGTTTACGCAAGGCATAGTCGAGCCATCGCCCGAAGATACTGCGCTGCTCGAAGCTCGCAATGTGCAGATCGAACGGGCGCCAGTCGTGGAAGTGCTTGGCGACGCACCCAACATGACGGGGTTGCGTCTCGCAGACGGCCGCGTGATCGAAATCGATGCACTGTTCGTGGGGCCGCGCACCCAAATGGCGAGCCCGCTTGCAAACCAACTCGGATGCGAGTTCGACGACGGTCCGATAGGTCCCGTTATCCGCGTCGACGACTGGAAGCAGACTAGCGTTCCTGGCGTGTTCGCCGCTGGCGATGTCGCTAGCGTATGGTCCAACGCGACGTTCGCCGCGGCGGCCGGTGTCGCAGCGGGCGTTGCAGCGCATCGCTCGCTTATCTTTGGCTTGTGAGCGATGGTGGAAGTGGCCGCATCCCGACAGCGGGCTTAAATGCGTCGAGTGCACTAAACGGCTAACCGTGCGGCTCGCATTCGTCCGAGGTTGTCACGGAGGCCCGGTGGCAATACTTTCGGGTGGAAGCGGACCGTCGTGGTCGCCGAAAGCGACCATTCATCTCAATCGAAAAGCGCATTGGATCGCGTCACGGAGATACAACGATCGTTCCCTGATGAAAGAGGATCTTCCAGCCTTCAACAGAACGTCGCCAAAGTGTGGCGCGCCGTGTCGTTCGGGAGCCCTGCAGCAATGTATAGGTCAGCAGGTACGTATCGGAAGCGATTTCTTGGCAAAAAAAATCTCGCGTTTCCCAGTTGTCTTCGACTGGGCCAGCGTATCGCTTTTCCAGGATGTCCAGCACATACGGCCGGCTGTAGATACGTCCAGACGCTCCCACCTCCCAGAAGTTGACGTCCGTCATTAACTCGAAAGCCGCACGGTCGGTTCCGTGCTCTGGCCGATGGAAAATCGGTTCTCGGGACGACAGTTCATCTTGCACGGAAAGAAGCCGGGCGTCGGTGATTCGAGAGGATTCCATTGGTCGCCTGCCAAGATGAGGGATGCGAGCGCCTATTCTCGACGATTTATGAGCCTACGTCGAATGACCCAAGGGCCGCCCGCCGTCCGGCGCGGACAGTCGTGGTTGGCCCGCAATAGTCCTTCAGCCTCCGTCAATCGGCCGCTCAAAACTCCGTGACAACGGTCACGCCTGCAATTTCGAATTTGTCCATGTTCATGAGCGCATCGATCGATTGCGCGAGGTTGATCGTTCGGCCAATCAGTTTCTCGGGCTGCAACTTTCCCGACGCCATCATTGCGAACATGGCGTCATAACGGTGAGCCTGCATGCCGTGGCTACCGAGGATCTCGAGCTCATTCGCAATGACTTTACTCATCGGAATCGCGGGTGTGCTGTGGTCTCCCAGCATGAGACCTACTTGGATATGCTTGCCACGTTTGCGCAGGTTGCCGATCGAATTGAAGCAGGTTGTTGGATGCCCCAGGGCATCCAGCGAAACGTGAGCTCCGCCCTTGGTGATTTCCTGGACCGCCTGCACGACGTTATCAACCCGGGTAGCGTTTATGGTCGCGACGGCGCCCAAAGCACGCGCCATATCGAGCTTGTCTTCCGAAATATCGACGGCGATGACATTGGCGCCGATCGCATTGGCGATCATGATGGCCGACAGGCCCACTCCGCCGCAGCCATGCACGGCAACCCATTGACCAGCGGACGTCTTTCCTTGGTCCACAACGGCGCGGAACGAGGTGACAAAACGGCATCCCAGGCTTGCCGCAGTAGCAAAATCGAGCGTCTCCGGCAGTTCCACCACGTTGAGATCAGCCTGATCGATCGAAACGTATTCGGCAAATGACCCCCAATGGGTGAAGCCGGGCTGGGATTGCTGATCGCATACCTGCTGATTTCCCGAGTGACACTGCGGGCAATGACCGCAGCCTGCAACGAACGGAACCGTGACGCGATCTCCGACCCTCCATTTCTTCACCTCTTTACCAACCGCTTGCACGATCCCGGCGAATTCGTGTCCTGGAACATGCGGCAGGCGGATATCGGGATCGTGGCCCACCCAGCCATGCCAGTCGCTTCTGCAAACGCCGGTAGCCCTGACCTTGATGACCGCACCATGCGATTCGGGAGTCGGATCGGCAACAGTTTTCAGTTCCGGCGGGGCGCAAAAAGACTCAAATACGACTGCTTTCATGACAGACATTTCTCCTCGTTGTTTTTACATCGGTCTCGCCGACAAACGGCGGCTTGGCGATCGCCGCCTCCATAAACGCCATGACGGCCTCCGAAGCCCCATCTTGCCGATAAACCATCCCAACTCCAACCTTCAGCGCCTTCCCCGGATAACGCAGCCTCCGGAACACGACGCCGCGCCGCCGAATGGAGCGCATTGAACGGGGCATCAGCGCATACCCTTGACCGTCGGCGATTTGGCCCAACAACACATGATGATCGCTGGGCTCGGGAACAATCGTCGGCCGAAATTCGATCGCGTCGAAATAAGACCGGCAGTAGTCATAAAAGCCCGGATTGAGCGCTCGCCTGAACCAGAACATGCGTCCGTCGGCCAGGTCGCTAAACGAAACGAGTTTCTTCGCTGCGAGCGGGTCTGTCGAAGGCAGCGCGACGACCATCTCTTCCTCTTGAAGCACTCTCAGCGCGAGCCCTTTCACATCGCTGTGCAAACCGATTAGCGCGATGTCCAGTTCACCGCCCAGCACGTCCCGAATCAGCGAGATGGAATGCCCGCCACGGCAAGCCGAGGTCCACTGCGGAAAGCCAGGCTGCAAGCTCCGGAACACCTTCTCCGGATACGTACCGAAATCGAACACCGTCGTATAGCCGATAGACAGACATCGAGCATTCTCCCCCGGCTTGCGCACCGATCGAATCGCTTCCTCCACATCGTTCAAGATGCGCTTTACCTTACGCAGAAATGCTTCCGCAGCTACGGTCGGCTCCACGCTCCGGTTATCCCGATCGAACAGCGTCACCCCGAGCGACTCCTCGAGCAGCCGGATTTGCCTGCTTAACGGCGGCTGCGAAATATTGAGCCGAGCGGCGGCACGTCCAAAATGCAGTTCCTCGCACAGCACGGCGAAGTAGCGGAGTTGGCGCAGATCGATGGATGCGGTCATACAAAAAAGGTATTGCGAAAATGGAATTGTATTTTAGGTCCGGGGGCGTTGTATCGTTGATCTGCGCCGCGAAAAAAAAGAACGAGGGGAATGCGGACTACGGCATTGCGTAAGGCGACGGCGCTGCGGAAATTCTGCTCGGCGACAGACACAGACCCGAGGCAGTGGCCGACATTTCTGGCGGATTCAACCGGTCGATGCAACACCTAGAATCTGCGTGATCAGCGGAGGTGTTGCAAATGAAGCAGCGACCGAGAATTTATTACTCCGAGGCCCAGAAAGCGCTGATGTGGGACCGATG
>Ga0157369_10000294_pt1 | contig 66509 bp, 62 predicted proteins | sample C25metaG_FD_113461 | JGI IMG/M metagenome (GOLD analysis project Ga0157369, IMG submission 113461) | Corn rhizosphere microbial communities from Kellogg Biological Station, Michigan, USA - C2-5 metaG | ecosystem: Host-associated > Plants > Roots > Rhizosphere > Soil | place: USA: Michigan... | reverse complement strand
TGCGGTCCAGGGCGGGTCCAATGGCGGCCTGCTGATCGGTGCGGTCGTCAACCAGCGGCCCGACCTGTTCGACGCCGCCAACCCTGCCGTCGGCGTGATGGACATGCTGCGCTTCGACCGTTTCACCGCCGGCCGCTACTGGGTCGACGACTACGGCTCGTCCGCGAACGCCGACGAGTTCAAGGCCCTCTACGCTTACTCGCCGTACCACAACATCAAGCCGGGCACGAAGTATCCGGCCACGCTCATCACCACCGCTGACACCGACGACCGCGTCGTGCCGGGACACAGTTTCAAATACGCCGCCGCGATCCAGGAAGCGCAGGCCGGCCCGGCGCCGGTCCTGATCCGCATCGAGACCCGCGCCGGCCACGGCGGCGGCAAGCCGACCGCGAAAGTGATCGAGGAGACCACCGACGAGATGGCCTTCCTCGTGAAGAACCTCGGCATGAAGTTGCCGAAGGGGTTTTGAATTAGATTTTCAAAAGGAAACCAACACATGAAAGACATCGTCATCCTCGACGGCGCGCGCACGCCGATGGCCGAATACAACGGCTCGTTCAGCGACATCACCGCCATCGACCTCGGCGTATTCGCCGCGAAAGAAGCGCTCTCGCGCAGCGGCGTGGCGGCGGAAGAAATCAACCACGTCATCGTCGGCAACGCTCTGCAGACCTCCGGCGACGCCATCTACGGCGCGCGCCACGTCGGCTTGAAAGCCGGCGTTCCGAAAGAAGTTCCCGCGCTGACGCTGAATCGCCTCTGCGGCTCCGGCATCCAGTCGATCGTCAGCGCGGCCGAGCAGATTCACCTCGACGAAGCGAACACGGTGCTCGCCGGCGGCATGGAGAACATGTCGCAGGCGCCGCACGTCATCCGCGGCGCGCGCAAGGGATTGAAGCTCGGTCAGGGCGCGCTGGAAGACTCGCTCATGGTCGCGCTGCTCGACAGCTACAGCGGTCTGTACATGGCCCAGACCTCGGACAATCTCGCGCGCAAGTACGACATCTCCCGCGAAGAGCAGGACAAGTTCGCCATGCGCAGCCAGCAATGCGCCGCCGAGGCGATCAAGGCCGGCAGATTGAACGACGAGATCGTCGCCGTGCCGGTCGGACGAAAAGGGGAGACCATCACCGCCGACGATCATCCGCGCCCTGAAACCACGATGGAAGGGCTGGCCAAGCTAAAGCCCGCGTTCGCGAAGGACGGCTTCGTCACCGCCGGCAACGCCAGCGGCATCGTCGACGGCGCGGCGATGGTTGTGGTGACGGACGCGAACAACGCGAAGAACAAGAAGCCGCTCGGCCGCATCGTGTCGTGGGGCATCGCCGGATGCGATCCCGACATCATGGGCATCGGTCCCGTTCCGTCGACGAAGATCGCGCTGAAAAAAGCGGGCATGTCGCTCAACGACATCGACCTGATCGAAATCAACGAAGCCTTCGCCGGCCAGATTTTGGCAGTCGCGAAAGAGCTTGGTATCGACCAGGAAAAACTCAACGTGAACGGCGGCGCGATCGCACTCGGCCATCCGCTCGCCGCATCGGGCACACGCCTCGTGATCACGCTGCTCTACGAACTGCGCCGCCGTCAGAAAAAGTACGGCCTCGCCTCGGCCTGCATCGGCGGCGGGCAGGGGATTGCGATGATCGTCGAGAGCCTGGGATGATCGATCCTGCCGCGTCCACAGCACAGACAAGAGTGTCTGTGCCACACAAGCCGCTGCAAAACTCAGAAGTGTCTGTGCCGAAGAAGCAGAATCAATGTGGCACAGACACTCCTGTCTGTGCTTTGGCCAGTACCAAACTGTTGATGCTGGCCGCGATGCTGTTCGCATCATCAGCCTTCGCAGTCGAAACGGTCCGCATCAATCCCGCCATCAACCCTCCGGCCGGAACGACCATCCACGGCTCCGCGGAGCTGGAAGTCTCCGGCACGAGCGTCGTCCGCGCGGTCGACGGCAAGGAGCTGTCGACCAAGCGAATCTCGCAGATGGATCGCGAGGAGTACGTCGACACCACTCTCGCCCGCGACGCCGCCGGAAGCCGTTCCAAGCGCGTCTACGGCCGCGTGCTGCACGGCGACGAAAACGGCAGCGAGTTCACGGCCATGAACGGCCGTACGCTGCTTTTCAACGTGAAAGGGAAGAACATCGACGTCACCTCCGGCGACGGCAAACCGCTGCTGGAGGAAGAGAAGGTTGGACTGGCGGAACTCGTTCAGCGCTCGCTGCGAGTGGAGGCGAACAACCTCTGCATCGCCAGTTTTCCGCTCGCCGTCGGCGCGTCGTGGAACGTTCCCGCCGCACAACTGGCCGATTGCTACGACTCCCTCGGCCACGCCGTCAAAACGATTCCCGGCCGCGCTACGCTGCGCGCGATCGAACCGCGCAACGGCCATCGCGTCGCGGTCATCGAGATGTCGTTCGTCCGCAGCGTCGACCGCATCGGCGCGCTGGTCTTCGACACACCCGCCGACGCCGCCGTCACGTCGACGATCGAAGTCACCGTCGACATCCCCGCGCGCTGGTCGCGAACGACGACCACGACGCTCTCCGGCGTCACGCATCCGAAAGGTCCCGACGCGCCGTCGCTGACGACGTCGATCCGGGCCACGGAGACGCTGACCTCCGCGCCGTGACGCTAGGTCACACTCTTCGTTTTCAGGTCGTGGCTCGCCGACGATTCGCGGCGCTGGTCCATATACGTGTACTGAACGCTACCGTAGTCGAGCGAGACGTTTTCGACCGGCACATCACCCGGACCGCCGGAGATGCTGTAATTCGAGATGATCACGTGCTCCATTACGATGCGCAGATACTCGATCGGCTCGCCGTCGTGGGCACCGTCCGCGCGGTAGCAGCTCAGAGTCGCCTTCCCAATCTGCTTCCCTCCCCAGCACAATTTCAAAAGATCGTCCGTGGCGTGGTCGAGATACTTCGTGAACATCAGACTCTGATGCGTCGCTGATTCGACCGTGCCGCCGCCCGACCGTGTCGGACTGGCCGGCTGCGCGAAGCCGTGATTCCAGGAAAGAACTTCGATTTCATCCTCGTGGCCCGGCACGGTGCTCGATCCTTTGATTGCAGGTTTCTCGAACCTGATGAACATGTTGCGCGCCATCGCTGCCTCCAATCTCTCTCGTGTACACGGATTCTAACGGCTCGGAATGCCTGACGAGCGCCCGCTCGTTGTGCCGACGCGTGAGACCGGCCCTTCTCATCGCATCGCTGCTGTTCGTGTCTGCCGCGCCGAAGCCGCGCGGCGTCACGCTCGACGTCAAGGACGCCGAGGTGCACGTCGTCCTCAAATCGATTCAGAAGCAGTGCGGGATCAAAAATCTCGTCATCGATCCGGGCGTCACCGGAAGCGGCACGTTCCTCTTTCACGACGTGCCGTGCACGACGGCGCTCGACACGGTGCTGCGGGTCAACGGGCTGGCGGTGAAGACGTACAGTTCCGTCGTGGCGGTCGCGCCGCGATGAATCGCCGCAACGCCATCAAGCTGGCCGTCCTCGCGCTTCTCGTCGCCGGCGTCGCCGCGCTCTACTTCTCGCCGGCGCGCACGTACCTGACCAAAGAACATCTGCGCGATCTCATCGGCTGGTTGCGCGGACTCTGGTACGGCCCGATCGTGCTGATCCTGCTCTACGCCGCCGGCTGCGTGCTGGCCATCCCGGCCAGCGTCTTCGTCATCGCCGCCGGCGTGATCTGGGGATGGAAGCTCGGCGCCGTCTACGCCATCGCCGGCGGAATGCTCGGCGCGGTCGCCTCCTACTTCGTCGGCGGATTCCTCGGCGAAGGGCTGCTCGACAAATTCGGCAGCGCCGGCCGCGCCGTGCGCCGCCAGGTTGAATCGGCCGGATTCACGAGCATGCTCATCGTCCGCCTGATCCCAGGCCCGCCGTTCGCGGTCTGGAACTACGCTGCCGGCATCGCCCGCGTGCGCTTCCGCGACTACTTCTGGGCCACGCTGATCGGCGTCGTCCCCTCCCATATCGTCTTCACCTACTGCGCCGACTCCCTCGTCAACGGAACGATGACGCAAGGCGACGCCCTGCGCCGCCTGGTCATCGTCTGCGCCCTTCTCCTCGCACTGATCGCGGTTCCGATCGTGATCAAGAAGAGGATGGCGGCGCCGACGGCCGAATGATCGTCAACGGCGTTTTGCAACCTTTCGCATCGGGAGCCATCGCCCATCCCGCCATCTGCGGGGCGCCGTTACACCATCGCGTGCAGAAATCAGAACGGGCACCAGGAAGGCGCGCAGCAAGCCGCCAATCGTCGTGAGGTCAGCCGGCGCATCGATGGCGTTCTTTCGAAGGAATGCACGCCAGAGTGTCTGTTTCTCGCGGTCGGCATAAAACGCGTCACTCAGCGCGAATGCTTCTTCCGGGATCGCGGTCCGTCGCCGCGCAAACGTCCGCCGGATCGCCCGGGCGAGGAGGTCCTCTTCGAATTCGCGCGTGGACGCAAGAAACCAGACGTCGAAGAAATCCTTCATTCTGCTGTTAGCGATTCCGAGCTTCACCATCGCGTGAAGCTTCTCCGCGACGACCGTCTCCGCCGGATACACCTTCACTCGCGGCCGCCGCGAATCCTGGAGAATCACCGGCAGTGTTGCCTGCCGCGCCGGTGGCGTAACGACGTCGCCGAGGCCGATATCGATCTGCATTCGTATTCGCACGGTATCGAGCGTCGCGGAAAGGTGAATGCGCGCGCCCCGATATTCGTTCGCTTCGCGGATTTCGACGCCGGTGACGCTCTCGGCGTCGAAGCGCATGCCGTCGTCTTCCGACATGGAAACGATCTCCCGAATCACGGAGATCGCCGACTCCACGGCAAAATCGCCGCTGCCGAGGAAGTCGAGGTCACGTGTTGGACGGTGGAGGTCACCCCAGAGAGCAAAAACGGTAGCGCCTTTCAAAATGAGCCGGTTCCGATGCGGCGATCGCGCGAGACGCGCCAGAAATCGTTCTCGCGCGTACAGCGACGCAACATAGTCGAACGAATCACCGCGCCGCTTCGCTTCGTCGAGAAGACGTTGGCGAATGGACGCTCCGCGGTTCTTTAGCTCCTTCACGCGACGATGGCCTCGATATACGGACGCATCACTTTTTCCACGCGGCAGATGCGCGCATAGCGCCAGAGCTCATCGACCGTGAACAGATTTTTTTCCCACCCTTCACGCAGCGCCGCGACGGCCACGTCCACTCCGATACGGTTCCTGAACTTGAAGCAATCGGCGACGCTTTTCGCCGCTGAGAAGACGCGCAGTTCAACGCCGCTGTCGTGGTGAATCTCTACGCCTTCGCGCAGCGGCTCTTTCGAAAGCCGTACGATCCTCAGCGGCGGCGTGTCGAGCGCCGGGGTGCGCGCCTTCAATCCGATCGCGATCCACACTTCATGAGGCATTTCTGTCGTGAGACCGTGAAATGCCAGTGCGGTCAGGAGGCAAATGACGCCTCCCGGCAGACGCGTGGCCGCGACTAGGAGCTCTCGATGTGGCGACCGCGCCGCTTTACGATTGAGATAGACGCCGCGCGCGGCGCGCTCCAGGACGCCCTCGTTGGAAAGTCGCCGTAGCTCTTGTGGCGTGACGTCACGGGCGCGTACGACGGATGCGTGTCGAGTCGATGGAAGTATTCGGCGGTCCATAGCAAATCGTCGGACATTATTCACAATGTCCGACGATTTGTCGTCAATGCTCCTACCGGGGCGCCTGCGGAATCCTCCCTGGCGTCCACGGGGCGCCGCGCTCGTTCATCTGTTTCTCGACGGCGGCCAGATCGACTTCGATCAGCTTGTGCAGACGGTCGAGGAGTGGGCCGGCCTGTTGCTGCGCGATTGCCAGCGCTTCGCGATGCGTGGCCGTCGGCGGTGCCGTCGTCGTCAATCCGTTGACCGCGGTGTTGACGCGATCGAGCAATGACGGCAGCGCCGGCTCGTTCGAACGGCGGAGGATCGGATCGCCGTTAAGTTGATCGTTGATGTCGCGCAGCGCCGTGTCGATGCGATTGACCTCGGAGACGAGTTTCGGATCGGGGCCGGCGATTTCATCGAGCGCGCGGCGGATGTACTGGATGCGGGTGAGCGCTTCCTGCGTCGCGCGGCCCGCGCCCATCAACGTTCGCTGAATGGCCGCGGCCTTCTTCTGGAAATCGAGGACCGCGGCGCGGTCGCTCTCCTGCATGATCGAGAGATAGAGCGGTACGACGTTGAACGTCTGCGGAGTGCCGATGACCGTCTCCACGCCGTCGATGCGCTTGGCCATGCGCACCGTGTACTTGCCCGGCGCCACGAGCGGTCCGCCCGGCGGCGGCTGGAAGACGTCAGCTTCAGGCTCCTTCAACTCGATCGGCGACGGCGGCGGATAGCGAAGATCCCACGCCACGCGATGGAAACCCGCTTTCACCGGCGCGCTGACGCGGCGAATGACGTTGCCTTCCTCGTCGCTCACGATCATCACCATTGCCGGCTCGAGCTCGCGCTCCTCAGCGCGCAACTGTTCAAGCGTCGGATACGGCGGCTGCGCATGTCCCGGCTCGTTGCTCTTATCGGTATCGATCTTCGCCTCGGCCGCCTGGCGCTGCTTGCGGCGGCTCTTCAACTCGTCTTTGAGGTAGTACGTGAAGATCGCGCCGAACGGCGGATTTGGGGCGGTGAAGTACGACGCGCCTTGAAACGACTTGCCCGGCAATCCGAGCTGCGCGCGCTCGACGTAAAGATTCGCGTCGCGCGTCGGAAAAAGCGTCGCTTCAGTCGCCGCGACGGCCGGCGACATCGTGCGCAGCGGACTCACGTCGTCGAGCACCCAGAAGCCGCGGCCGAAGGTGGCGATGACGAGATCGTCGTGCCGCTTCTGGAACCAGAGATCGCGCACGGCCACGGTCGGGAAACTTCCCTTCAGCGGAATCCACGACGAGCCGCCGTTCTGCGACACGTACAGACCGTACTCCGTGCCGAGGTAGAGGAGATTGGGATCGACGCGATCTTCGACGAGCGCGTAGCTGCTGCCGCGCGTCGGCAGATCGCCGGCGATCGACGTCCACGTCTTGCCGCGATCGCTGCTCTTGAGCACGTACGGTTTGAAGTCGCCGGTCTTGTGATTGTCGAACGCCGCATAGACGACGTTCGCATCGTGCTGCGACGCCTCGAGGCGCGACACGTACGTCATGTCCGGCACGCCGGCGATGTGATCGATCTTCCGCCAGTGCGCGCCGCCGTCTTCCGTGACCTGAATCAGTCCATCGTCTGTTCCGGCGTAGATCAACCCTTCGGTCAGCGGCGATTCCGCCAGCGACACGATATTGCCGTACCACGACGTCGACGCCCCTTTCGCGACCGCGTCGACGCCCCAGACGCGTCCCATGACCGGCAGCGTGTTGCGATCGATGTGGCGGGTGAGATCGGGACTGATGGCCTTCCACGTATTGCCGCGGTCATCGCTGCGCAGCACGTACTGCGCGGCAAAGTAAATTCGGTTGCTGTCGTGCGGGCTGACGATGATCGGCGAGTCCCAGTTCTTGCGCAGCGGATCCATGCTGCCGGTCGGCTGCGGCTCGATGTCGAGCGCCTCGCCGGTGCGCTTGTCGAAGCGCACCAGGCCGCCGTTCTGCGACTCGGCATAGATGATGTTCGAATTCTTCGGATCGGGAACGGAGCGGAAACCGTCGCCGCCCTGCGTCACGTACCAATCCGCGTTCACGATGCCCTTCGCGTCCGTCGTGCGCGCCGGCCCGCCGAGGGAGAAGTTATCCTGCGTGCCGCCGTAGACGCTGTAGAAGGGGAGATCGTCGTCGGCGCTCACGCGGTAGAACTGCGTGACCGGCAGATTGGCCTTGAAGTTCCACGACTCGGCGCGATCGAACGTTTCGTAGAGACCGCCGTCGCAGCCGATCAGCAGATGATCGCTGTTGGCCGGATCGATCCAGACCACGTGGTTGTCCGGATGCTTCCACTTCTCCTCGAGCTTGCGCCACGTCTTTCCGCCGTCGTCGGAAACGCGCATCCAGACGTCGACGCCGTAGATGCGGTCGTCATCATTCGGATCGACGAAAATCTCGCCGTAGTACTGCCCCTGCGCATTGAAGTCGTTGACCTTCTTGAACGACGATCCGCCGTCCTTCGACACGAAGAAGCCGCCCGCCTTGCGCGTCGACTCGATCGTCGCGTAGACGACTTTCGGATTGTGCGGCGCGATGGCCAGGCCGATGCGCCCCATGTCCTCTTTCGGCAAGCCGTCCTTCAACTTCGTCCACGTCTTGCCGCCGTCGGTCGACTTTTGAATCGACGATTCCGGGCCGCCGTCGATCAGCGTGAAGACGTGGCGGCGGCGCTGGTATGCCGCCGCGTAGAGGATGTCGGGGTTGGTGGGATCGAGAACGACGTCGGTGACGCCGGTGTTCTCGCTGATCGTCAGGACCGCCTTCCACGTCTTGCCGCCGTCGGTCGTTTTATACAAACCGCGGTCGCCGCCCGGCGCCCACAACGGCCCCTGCGCGGCGACGTAGACGACGTTGGAGTCGCGCGGATCGACGACGATCTTCCCGATGTGCTCCGACTTCTCCAGCCCGACGTTCTTCCAGCTCTTCCCGCCGTCGACCGATTTGTAAACGCCGTCGCCCATCGACACAGACCGCTGGCTGTTGTTCTCACCCGTCCCGACCCAAACGACGAGCGAGTCGTGCGGATCGACGGTCACGCAACCGATCGAGAACGATTTCTCATCGTCGAAGATTGGCGTAAAGCTCGTCCCCGCATTTGTCGTCTTCCAAACGCCGCCGCCCGCGGTCGCGATGTACCAGACCCGCTCATCTTTCGAATCGACCGCGAGGTCGATGATGCGCCCCGAGGTGAGTGCGGGACCGATCTCGCGAAGGGCGAGGCCGGAGAAGGTCTTCTCGCCGTACTTCGAATCTTTCTCTTTCGCGTCGTCTGCTTTCTTAGCGGGCTGCGCGAAAAGAGCGAAGGAAAAGAAGAGAGCAAGGATGCAGGTGAGTCGCTTCGTCATGCGGCGAATCGTATCCGCAGATGACGCCGATCGCGCAGAGCGATTCAGCGTCATCTGCGGCATCTTCGGATCATCTCTGCCCAACTTCCGCGACACCCTCTGTGTTATATTGACCGACCCGCGAAGTCCCGCGGGTTGTGCATCATGATCGAGATCCAGATCGTTCCGAGCGACATCCGTCGCCGCGTGCGGTACGTTTTCTTTGACCGCCGCCGGGTGGTCATCGGTCTCGTTGTGCTCTCCGTCGTCCTGGCGGGGCTGCTCGGATCGATGGCCGCGGCGCCTACGGTCATCCGGCGCGTCTACAAGGACAACTTCCTCAAGTCGATGCGCGACGAGCGGGAAGTCCAGCGCGGACGATTGCAGGAAAACGTCGTGCAGATGACGTCGCTGGAGAAGAGCCTCGAGGAGCAGCGCCTCCGCGTCGAGAAGCTCATCACGGTCTACGGTCTCGAACGCACCCTCGGCGTGGGCGGTTTCTCGCTGCCGCTGCACGGGACGAATGCGGGCCTCAACGACCTGCACATCGAGGACGCCCATCATCGCGAAGCGGTCCTGCGCAACGCCATGAAGCGGCTGCAGGATCAGCTCGACCTCCTGGCGCGCTACGAGACCGCCAACTCCGATCTGGTCCGCCACACGCCGTCCATCCTTCCGCTTCCGGCCGATCAGTTCGTGCTGACTTCTCCGTTCGGAATGCGCATCTCGCCGTTCACGCGCGCGTCCGACTTCCACAAAGGTCTCGACCTCTCCGCGCCGACCGGCACGCCGATCTACGCCACCGGCGACGGCGTGGTCAGCTTCGCCGGACGCTATCCGCTGCGCGACAGCGTGGCATGGTGGCGCTTCGGCAACGTCGTCGTCGTCAATCACTCCGACCGTTTCATCACCATCTACGGCCACTGCGATACGGTGAAGGTCACCGCCGGACAGAAGATCAAGCAGGGCGAAGTCATCGCCACGGTTGGATCTACGGGATGGAGCACGAACTCGCACCTGCATTACGAAGTGCGCAGCGATCTCGAGCAGCCCGGCACGTACGTTCCGATCGATCCGCGCATTTACATCCTCAACTACCAATGGAACAATGAAGCGGCCCTGCTGATGCGGTCGCGCACCAGCAAGGATTACAAAGACTTCGATCCTCTTCCATCGGCGTTTCTCGGGCGCAGGGGGGTGTGATGAGCAGCAACGCCAGTGCCGCGGACCAGGCCAATTTCCCGACCATGATCATCCCTCGCGGGACGGAGATCAAAGTCAACGCCAACGGCCAGCTTTCGATCAAGACGCCGGGCAATCTCGTCATCCAGAATTCGGGCACGTACTCCGACATCGAATCGACCAACGGCTCGATCCGCATCGAAGAGAACGTGACCGTGGAAGCGGTGAGCATCCGCGCCGGGCAGGCCTGTTTCATCCAGGGCACGCTCACGGCGTGGCGCGTCCACGCCAAGCGCATCTCGCTCGAAGAGCGCGCGCGGGCCTTCATCATGCTGCAGGAATCCGAGCATCTGGAGATGGCCAAGACGGCGCGGCTGGTCGGCAACTTCTCGAACGAGAAGGAGCTCTTCTTCATGATGGGCAAGTTCAGCCCGCAGCTGAAAGAGCTGCCGGGATCGGTCGACATGTCGTCGCCGGCCACGATTGAAACGCGTCCCGCGGCTGCGTGGATCCCGGCATCGACGCCGCAGCGCGACGACAGCGGTGAACACCTTCGCGTCGCGCAGTCGCTGCTCGAACGCGAGATCGGACGCACCGACCTCGCGCCCGCCGAAGCCGAAGCGCTGCGCGAAGTGCTCTACGCGCTGCGCGAACGCAACGTCACGCGCGTGGGCGGCATCTACCGAGGCGCCTTCGCCGAACTGAAAACGCAAAGCGAAGGCGTGCGGCAGGCCTACGAGCATCTGGACAAGTACTTCGGTGGTCGATAGAAAGAGTGAAGGGTGAAGAGTGAAGAGTGAAAGGTAACGCGGCGTTTCACTCTTCACCCTTCACTCTTCACCCTTAGTATCATCCTCCCTTGCTTCCTCTCGCCGATCACAATCCCCGACGCACCACGCCGGTCGTCAACATCATCCTCGTCGTCGTCAACGTATTGATCTTTTTCTGGGAGGTTTCCCTCGGGCCGCAACTCGAGCCGGCGCTGTTCGGCGTGGCCTTCGTTCCGGCGCGCTTCTGGAACGCGCCCGGCGCGCTGCTCCCGAACGTCATCACCATGTTCGTCTCCATGTTCCTGCACGGCGGATGGCTGCACCTCGGCGGGAACATGCTTTACCTCTGGATTTTCGGCGACAACATCGAGGACCGCCTCGGCCACGCGAGGTATTTGTTCTTTTATCTCGCCTGCGGCCTGTTAGCCACGCTCGCGCACGCGATCATGAATCCGCGATCGGATGTGCCGTCGATCGGCGCGTCAGGCGCCATCGCGGGCGTCCTCGGCGCGTACATCGTGCTCTTTCCGAAGCAGCGCGTGACGACGCTGATCCCGATCTTCATCTTCATCACCGTGCGCGAGATCCCAGCCATCTTTCTCCTCGGCTTCTGGATCGTGATGCAGCTCTTCTTCGGAGCCGCGTCGATGAATGCGGGCGACCTGCAGAACGCCGGCGGCGTGGCCTACTTCGCGCACATCGGCGGCTTCGTCGCCGGCATGGCGCTGATCACGCTTCTCGGCGGGCGACGAGCCCCGCCGCGGCCGGCCTATCAGAATTACTGGCGGCGCTGAGCGTCTTCGCCGCGTCGACCGGATCGATGGTGTTGATGAACGTCCCGGTGCCGAGCTCGTAGCCGGCGATCATCGCCACGCGCGGAAACATCTCGACGTACCAGTGTCCGCGCGGCTGGTGCGGAAACGTAATGAAGGCCCAGTTGAAGGAATTGCTGATGCCACCCATCGCCCGCGCCGACGATTGAAGCAGCGACGCCAATTCGCGCGGTTCGTTCAGGTCGTGCTCGTGCGCCTTCGGAACGATCCATTGCTGATAGGCGAGCCGCGATCCCTGCGGCGCGATCCAGCGGTAGTTTTCCGTTTCGGCGATCAGCGGATGTTCGCTGACATCGCACAGCGGACAACGGCTCGCGCGCGCAAACGCATCACCTTCGCGGTCGGGACGCAGCGGGATGAACGGCGTCCCGACGAGTTGCGAGTGAAGGTGCGGAATCGAAGCTCCCGCCAGACGTCCGTGATTCTTGAAAATCGAGACGTAGGTCGCGTCAATGGCGCGGTAGCGTTCGAAATACATCTCCACGGCGCGCGCTGCATGCTCGGCGCTTAATCCATCAAACACATCGTCGTGCTTCGCGCTCTCGACGATCACCTCGGCATGTTCCGTCGGCGGATAGCGATTCGGGAAAACGCGAACGCGCCACGGCTCACCATCCCGCGCGATCTCCGGCGGCGTCTGATCTTCGGCACCGGGACAGAAGGGACACGGCGCGCCTTCGAACACGTTTGGGCGCTGATCGCGGCCGGGCGCGAGGATCACCAGATCGCCGCTGATCGGCGTCCGCTCCGTCACGAACGCTCCAGCCGCATGGCGACGCGGAATCGCTGGATCACGCCGAAGACCGCCGCCACGAGCAGCAGCGCGGCCAGCCATTCGGCGACCGTCAATCCCGCGAAGTGCATCGCGCTCCAGCCGTTCGTGAAGAGAATGTACGAGATGATCGGCAGCACGATGATGGCCAGCACGAATTCGCCGCGGCCGACCGACTCGTAGCTGCGCTCGCCGTACGTCGCCTCGATCTGCGTGCCGATGTAGCCGTTCAGCATGGTCATGATGATCCCGGCCATGGCCAGCTCGATGCGCACACCGTTGCTGGCCAGCCAGCAGGCCGCCAGCAGCGAGTCGCCGGCGCGGTCGGCGCAGTGATCGAGGAAGTCGCCGAAGCGCGAGGATTTGTTCTGAACGCGCGCCACGATCCCGTCGAGCGCGTCCGCCAGCCCGCTGACGCCGATGAAGACGATGGCCACGAGAAACAGCGCCGGCCAGCGCGCGCCGAAGGCGAGGCAGAGTCCGCCGATGACGTTGAGAAAGAGTGCGATGACCGTGATCGCATTCGGCGAGAGCGGCATCCGCTTCGCCATCGGCGTAAACCAGCGAGCGAGCCGCTCGCGCCAGGGGTGCATGGCGCGATTATGCCGCGTGCGAACGGCAGAGCTTCGCAATGCATGAGCTGGAAGAATTCTCCGCGATCAGTTATTTTGACTCTCGTTAAATTCGCGATCACACGACAAAGGCAAACCTCCGGCGACGGAGGGGCGCAAAGTTTCAGGTCTGAATCGTCAGACGGCTGAACTACCGAACGTGAACGGGGACAGGCCTTTTGTTGTCCCCACCTTCCATGGCGGAAGGCGTTCCTTTGCGACCGCGATCGTACAAAGGAGCGCCCATTGCGCATTCGCGTTGCCGCAGTCGCCGCCGTTCTCCTGACTCTCGCCGGGCAGTCGTTCGCCGCGTACAGGGTCTCCGTCTGGATTCCGCCGTGGAGCACCGCCGCGCTGACGTCGATCCAGGCCAACGGCGGCTCGATCACGGAGTCGAATCCGGTCTGGTATTCGTGGAACGCCGACTACACCATCGCCAAAGAGTGGAACGCCGAGAATCCGACGTGGCGCTCGTCGATGAGCGGATCGCTGATCCCGACCGTGCAGAATCTGGTCAACGGCTCGTTTGACGGCAACGCCGCCGAGGCCATGCTCGCGAACGCCACCACGCGCGAAGCGCATGCGAACGCGTTGGCGCAGCTGGCCATCATGAACGGTTACGACGGCATCGACGTCGATTACGAACGCGTCCCGACGACGTCGCGCGCGAACTTCACCACGTTCGTAAGCAGCCTCGCCGCGAAACTGCACGCGGCCAACAAGAAACTCTCCGTGACCGTCTACGCGAAAGCGAGTGACAAGGAAAACTGGAACGGGCCGGGATCGCAGGATTGGATCGCCATCAACGGCGCCGCCGATTCGGTGAAGATCATGGCCTACGACTATCACTGGTCGACCAGCGGCCCGGGCGCGATCGCGCCGCTCGACTGGCTCGATCAGGTGGCCACGTACGCGGAATCGACGATCGCCGGCAGCAAGATCATGATGGGGCTGCCGTGGTACGGCTACGACTGGCCGTCCAGCGGTGCCGCCGCGACGGCGTCGTATGCGTACGCGCAGCAGACCGCGCTGACGAACAACGCCGCGATTCAGTACGAGGCGGCGAGCGGCGAGCCGTTCTTCAGCTACGCGGGACACACCGTCTTCTTCCAGGACGCGAAGGCCTACGCGGCGAAAATCAACATGCTCAAGCAGAAGCATTCCGGCATCGGCGGCTTCGCGCATTGGGCAGCCGGCCAGGAAGACCCGGCCATCTGGACCGTGATCAGCGGTTCCTCAAGCTCCGGCGGAACGCCGCTGCCCGCGGCGGACTTCACCATTTCCGGTCCCACGACGATGCAGATCGTGCAGGGCGGCAGCGCTTCCGCGAACTTCCAGCTCGTTCCCATCAACGGTTTCACCGGCACGGCCTCGGTGAGCGTGCAGCTCGGCTTCGCCGGCAGCGTGGTCCCGTCGCCGTCGACGTTGGCCGTGGGCTCGACGTCGACGATCACGGTCACCGATGCGGCGGCGCCGGGCACCTACTCGATGATCGTTCATTTCGTCAGCGGCTCCATCGCTCACGACCAGCTCGTGACGGTGACCGTCACCGCGCCGCCAACGAAACCGAAGCATCGCGCTGCGAAGTTATAAATCCGGCGTAGGACTGTAGCCCCCATCTTCAGATGGGGGAATCCGCGCGGCGAGGAATCGTGAGCGCGCTTTAGCGCGCGAAAGAAAGCTTTCTTTCGCCCGGTAAACCGGGCTCAGAAATTCAACCGATCTGCAGTCCCACGCCTGAAGGCGTGGGCTACGGTTCTCATGCCGGCTACGCCGACAGTGGAACGCGTGAGGACCGTGGCGCTAGTAGATGATCACCGTGTCGCCGACGTTCGCGATCTGGTAGAGCTTTTCGATGTCGGCGTCGCCGAGGCGCACGCAGCCGTGAGAGACGGACTGCCCGAGTTTGTCGGGTTCGTCGGTGCCGTGGATGCCGTAGCCGTTGCCCATTTCCAGCCGGTACTTGCCGAGGACCTTGTCGTAGTGGCGCTGCTTCGTGTTGACGGGCGGGATCACCACTGCATCGCCGGCCACGATCGTCTTGCCCGGCTCGAGCTCGCGTTGGGTGCCGTCGGGATCGATCTCGACGACCGTATCGCCCTGCACTTTCAGCACGGGATTCGAAACCGTGTTGCTGCTGCCGCCGAACCATGACCAGACGCCCTGGTTCGGCGCGCTCGCCGGCGCTTGTCCGGTGCGTTTGTCGATCGACTGTCCGGGATTGAGATGGACGACGCGCATGCCGTTCTTGCGCGCCTCTTCGACGTAGTGCCAGTCGGGCGGAACCCAGAGAGGATTCTCATCCTTCGAAATGACGTGCAGCTTTCCGATGGGCGTATCGAAGATCACCGTCTTGCCGTCGACCGCGAGCGTCGTCCCCTTGCCGGTCGAGCAGACCGCTTCGAAAACCGTCTGGCCGCCGCGGCGGACGTACAGTTTGTTTTCCGCGGTGGAAACGAGGATGGTCTGGCCGGTGTCGGGAACGTCGTCGGTTTGTTTGGCGACATCCTGCAGCTTGGCCTGCAGCGCGTTGACGCTGGCCGTCTTTTGCGCCGCCGTGCCGCGCAGTGTTTCCGCTTTTCCGCCGTTGCGTTCGGCGATCAGTTTGTCGATTTCGGCGACGCGATCGAGACGCCGCTCTTCGCGGATGTTGATCGTTTCGCCGGCGATGGCGAATGCGGCCAGTCCGAGTGCGAGGACGAGCAACGCCCAGGAGCCGAGAAATCCGAGGATGCGTTTCATCAGAAGATATAGACCCTTGTCTGTGTCGTAATGCGTGGCCAGATCGCGCTGAGATCAGCCTCGGGGACCATGAACGATCCCGGCTTCGGCCCCTGCAGCGGACTTTCCGGCGGCGGCGTGGAGTGGATGACGTAGCTGTTCGGCAGGAAGATCACGTAGCGCCCGAGGCCGTTCGGCACGACGGCGCGCTCCGCGGGCGGCCGTTCGTTGCGGAGCGCGTACACCCACTCCGGAACCTCCCAGTCGTAGCCGTCTTCTTTTCCCGTGACGCTGAACGCGCCTTTCAGCGGAAGGAACGTCCAGGTCTTGCCGGAAGGAGATTTGATCGTTTTCGCTTCGCCGATCTGCACGTCGGCTTCGCGCACCACGGCGCGGCCGAAGCGGAACTGCATCTTCTTCCGCTGCGTGTCGATGGAGATGTAAAACTCCTCGCTCTGCAGCGTTTTCAGATACTGCATGCGCCCGTCGAGCTCGCGATTGAGCTGCGCTTGTGTCAGATCCATTTGCGACAGCTCGTCGCGGATGCGGTTCAGCTCCGCCGGTGAGCTGGCGCTCGGCTTAAAGAGGATGGCGGATTTGTCTTCGATGACGTCGCGCTCGCGCTTGGCGTAAGCGAACGTCGCCGCCGCGATGACGAGGAGAAGGAGATTGAGCCAGAGAGGCGGCCGCGGAAACGATCGCCGCTCCCGGCCGTACGGTGCGTCGGACATTACCGGACACAAGAGCGAGCGGCGTGCCAGAAGAAGAGTGAAGGGTGAAGAGTGAAGGGTGAAAGTTTAATGGCTTCACTTCGCCTCACCCCTTTCACTCTTTACTCTTCACCCTTCACTCTTTCGTCAAACCTCCAATTTGTCCTTGGGCCGGGCGACGATCGCGTAGAGAGCCGGCATCAGAAAGATGCTGATCAACAATCGGGAGAAGAGGCCGCCGACGATGACCAATGCGAACGGTTTCTGTGTGTCGGAACCGATACCCGTCGAAAGTGCGGCGGGCAGGAGGCCTACCGCGGCCACCAGCGCGGTCATCATGATCGGGCGCAATCGCAGGATGGCTGCTTCGCGATTGGCCTCGGCGATTCCGAGTCCGTCGCGGCGCAGCTCGTTTGCGTAGGAGATGAAGATGACCGCCGTCTGCACCGACACGCCGCATAGCGCGATGAAGCCGATTCCGGACGAAACGGAGAACGGAGTTCCGGTCAGCTTCAGCGCCAGAAGACCGCCGACGGGGGCGGAGAGCAGCACCGCCACCACGGTGATCATCGGGAACTTGAAGTTCGAATAGAGCATGAAGAGCAGCATGAAGATCAGCAGGATGGTCACGGGCACGATGACCTGAAGCTGTTTGCGCGAGGCCGAGTAGTTCTCATATTCGCCGCCCCAGACCATCTGGTAGCCGGTGGGGATGGAGACGGCTTTCGTAACCTGCCGTTGCGCGTCTTCCACCGCGCCGGCCAGATCGCGATTCTTGATCGAGAACTGCACGCCGATGTAGCGCTGATTGTTCTCGCGGTAGATGAACGAGGCGCCGCTCGCTTCGCGGATATCCGCGAGCTCTTTGAGCGGAATCTGCTGGCCGCCGGGCGTGGCCACGAGGATGTTGCCGATCGCCTCGGGCGTCTCGCGGAAGCGCGGCTCGAGCCGGACAACCAGGTCGAACAGCCGCTCGCCTTGCACGACCTGCGTCGCAGCCGCGCCGCCGACCGCTGCTTCGATGAGGCCGTTGATGTCGGCGACGTTCAGACCGTAGCGCGCGATCTTTTCCCGATCGGGCGTGACGGTCAGGCTGGGCTGGCCCAGCTCGCGAACGACGGAGATCTCGTCGATGCCGGGAACCTTCTGCAGCACGGCCTTGATCGCGTTGGCGCGTTGTTCGAGCACGTTCAGATCGGGGCCGAAGATCTTCACGGCCAGTGAGCTTTTCAGTCCGGTCTCCGCTTCATCAACGGCGTCTTCGGCAGGTTGGGTGTAATTGAAGACGATGCCGGGGAAGGCCTGCAGCTTTTTCGCGATCGCTTCGGTGAGCTCCGCTTTCGTGCGAATCGGTCCCGTCCACTGATCGTACGGTTTGAGGCCGACGAAGAATTCGCAGTTGAAGAATCCGGTCGGATCCGTTCCGTCGTCGGGGCGTCCGAGTTCCGAGGTCACGACTGTGACTTGCGGGAACGAACGCAGCACCGCGCGCACCTGCGGCGCGATCTGCGACGCCGCCTCGAAGGAGATCGTCGACGGCATCGTCGCGCGAACCCAGAGCGAGCCTTCGTCGAGATGCGGCATGAACTCAGCGCCGATTGACGGAACCAGAAGTAGCGATGCCGCGAAGATGATCACCGAGGCGATGGTCGTGACCCACGGATGTTTCAGAGCGGCATCGAGGCCGAGGGTGTAGAGCTGGCGGACTTTGTCGAAGATCACGTTGCGCCGTTCGCGTACGCCGCGGCGCAGGATCCAGGCGCAGAGCACCGGCAGGAGCGTCAGCGCGATCAGCAGCGAGCCGGCCAGCGCGAAGATGGTCGTGTCGGCCATCGGATGGAACAACTCGCCCGAGGGACCGCTGAGCGCGTAGATCGGAAGGAAGCCGGCCGCGATCACCGCGACCGCATAAAAAATCGGCCGATCGACCTCGGCGGCGGCAGAGATGATCACCTTCGTCACGCTTTGCGGCTCGTCGCTTTCGCCGTTCAGCGCCAGGCGCCGGAAAATGTTCTCGACCATCACCACCGCGCCGTCGACGAGGATCCCGAAATCGATCGCGCCGATCGAAAGCAGATTGGCCGGAACGTTCTTGAGATCGAGGCAGACGAAGGCGAACAGCAGCGACAGCGGGATCGTGATCGCGACGATCAGTCCCGTGCGAATGTCGTAGAGGAAGAAGATGAGGATGACGATCACCAGCAGCATGCCGCGAAGGAGGTTGTCTTCGACGGTGCGCGTGGTGAGCGCGATCAGATCGCGGCGGTCGTAGAACGGACGGATCTTCACGTCCGGCGGCAGGACGGAGCGGTTCAGCTCTGCAGTCTTTTTCTCGAGGCGATCGAGGACGACCTGCGCCTGCTCGCCCTTGCGTAGCAGGATCACTCCTTCGACCGCTTCGTCGCGTTCGTTGAATCCGAATTGCCCGAGGCGCGGCGCGGAGCCGATGACCACTCTGCCGACGTCGCGGATCAGGACCGGCGTGCCGTTGTGCACGGCCACCACCACGGCGCCGATATCTTCCGGCGTCTGAATGCGGCCCAACCCGCGCACGTAATAAAACTGGCCGCCTTGCGAGTAGAAGCCGCCGCCGGCGTTGCCGTTGTTCGCGCTGAGGGAACTGACGATCAGCGGCACGGAGAGGCCGACCGCGGCCACTTTGGCCGGATCGAGCAGCACCTGGTACTGCATCGTCGGCCCGCCGAGGCCGGAGTCGTCTGCGACGCCAGGAACGGACTTGTACTGCCGCTCGATCACCCAGTCCTCGAGCGTTTTCAGCTCCATGGCCGAGCGATCGGGACTGTCGAGGACGTAGCGGAAGATCAGACCCGATGGCGAGAAGAGCGGGGCCATGCTCGGCGTTACGCCTTCGGGCAACGACACATCGCTGAGACGTTCCAGCGCCTGCTGCCGCGCGAAGTAGCTGTCGGTGCCGGGCTTGAACGCCAGACGAACGTCGGACAAACCGTAAAGCGAGATGGAGCGGATGACGGTCATGTCCGGGATGCCGTTCATCTCCGTTTCCATCGGCACGGTGATCAGCCGCTCCACCTCCTCGGCCGCGTGACCTTCCCACTGCGTCACGATCTCGACGCGGGGAGGCGAGAGGTCGGGATACGCGTCGACCGGCAAGCGGCGGAACGAGTAAATGCCGCCGCAGATCAGAAGAACGGTAAAAAAGAGGATGAGGAAACGCTGGCGCAGCGATCCGGAGACGATCTTGTTGATGATCGAGGTCGCCGTCCGGTCGCGCGAATCGTTGCCGTTATCGTCCGGCAGTTGCGCGTCGCTCATGAGTGTTCCTCGCTCTGGAGGAACAGCCCCCCTTCGACGACGATCGATTCGCCAGCGGCGAGGCCCGAACGGATTTCCTGCCGGTCGCCGATGCGCGAGGCGAGATCGACGCGCCGGCGTTCGAACGTGCCGCCCGGCTTCGCTACGAAGACGAAAGGAAGGTTCTCATCGTCGCGCAGCACCGCGGAGACCGGGACCAGGATGCCGCTCGCCAGTGCCTGCGAGTGAATCTGCACGCGGACGTAGAGATCGCGCTTGAGCACTTCGCCGGGATTGGGGACGTCGAGGCGCACCGAGACGGCGCGCGTGTTCGGATCGACGAGCGCGGCGATGTAGTCGACGCGTCCCTGCAACGTTTGACCGGAGCCGGTGATGACGTCGGCCATGTCGCCGACACGAACGGATGGAAGGTCGGCCTCGAAGACGTTGGCCATGACCCAGACGCTGGAGAGATCGGCGACGGTGAACGCGGGAGTCGCCGCCTGCAGCAGTTGGCCGGGCGAGACGAGGCGTTCGACGACGGTACCGCTGATCGGCGATCGAATCACGCCGCCGAGGTTTTCGACCGGCTTGTTCTGCTCGATGTCGTTGATGGTGTTGTTGTCGACGCCGAGCGCGCGAAGCTGCTGCACGGCCGCCTCGCGATCCGATTCGGCGTTGATGGCGTCGGTCTGCGCCTGCTCCAGGTCGCGGCGCGCGATCGCATCGTTTTTGAACAGTTGTTCGTCGAGCGTCGCGATTCGCCTCGCATTTTTCGCCGTCGCCTCGGCTTTCCGCAGCGCGCTGACGGCGCCGGCGAAGTCGGGCGATGCGACCAGCGCCAGCGCTTCGCCGCGGCCGACGCGTCTGCCGATGTTGGCGAGGATGCGCGACACGGGACCGGAAATCGGCGACAGCACCTGGGTCGATTTGTTCTGGCTGAAAGCAACGGTGCCGGTAGTGCTGATCGTCTTTCGGTACGACTGCGCCGTCACCACCTCGGTGCGCACATTCCGCATCGCGCTCGGCTGCGTAGCGGTCGTTTCGGATTTCTGTTCAGCAGTTTTCTCGCAGCCGATCGCGAAGAGAACGATCAGGACGGCCGCGCAAGTTTTCACGATTCTCATGGTTGTTTTTCTCCGGCCGGTGGCGATGGGAGAGGTGCGCCGACGGCGAGTTCGAGCGCCGCAAGCGCGTCGTTCGCCGCGCCGAGCGCGTCGACGTATTGGGTCTGTGCGTCGAGCAGCGTCCGCTTCGCATCGAGCAGGTCGAGCGCTGACGATCCGCCCAGCCCATAGCTGACCGATGCCACGCGATAGACCTCGCGCGCTTGCGGAAGAAGGTGATCGCGAATGAACGCGGCCTGCCGCAGCGACGTCGAGGCGTTGGTGTAGGCGGTCTGGACGTCGAGACTGACCTGCGCGCGAAGGTCTGCGAGGTTTGCGGCGAGCTCCTCTTCGCGGTGCGCCGCGGCCGCCACTTCGCCGCGCTGGTGTTGCCAGAAGAAGAGGGGAACGCTGAAGCCGGCGCCGGTGGTGAAGCTGGTTGGCGCTCCCTGTTCCGCATTGCGCGTCACGCTCAAGTTGACGTCGGGCAGCCAGAATTCGCGCGCGAGTTTCGTCGCCGTTTTCGCGCCCTGCTGCTGCGCGAGAATCGTCGCGATCTCCGGCCGCGAGGATTCGGCCACTTTTTCCAGCGACTCGATCGCGGCGATCGGTCCCGGTACTTCGAGCGTGTCGGTCGTTTCGATCGGCGCGCCGCCCGCTCTGCCGAGGATGCGGTTGAGCGAGGCGCGGGCCGTGGCGATGGCGCGGTCGCTGGCGAAGAGATCGTTCTCGGCCTGCGCCAGGTCGGTCTCCGCCTTCACCACGTCGACGCGCGGCACAGTCCCGCCGAGAAAGCGCGCCTGCGTTTTTTTGACAAAGTCAGCTGCCAGATCTTTGCTCTGTTCCAGATCTTCGCGATGACGCAACGCGACGAGGATCGCGTCGTACGCCTGCGCGGCCTGCGACGCCACCTGCTGCCGCAACTGCGCGAGGTTGAACTCGGCGGCGCGCAAGTCGGCGGTGGCCACGTCGCGCCGCAACGCGCGCTTGCCGGGGAAGGGAAGCGTGACGCCGAATCCCTGATCGCTGGCATTGCGCGACGCGGGATTGAGGATGTGCGTCTGCCCGGCCACGTCCGCGGCGAACGTTGGATCGGCGAACGCGGCAGCGGTAACGACGTTCGCGCGCGCCTCTTCGACCTGCGCGCGCGCCGCGGCCAGGGCCGGGTTGCGCACGAGCGCTTCTTCGATGGCCTGTTGGCGGGAGAGACGCAGCGGTTCGAGTGTTTGCGCCGAGGCAGCGATCGACAACGAGAGCAGGACGGCGCCCGGAATACCGATTTGTTTCAAAAATGCGGTTCCACCACGATGTGGTGACATACAGCTCCTCGCAAGGTCGTCTTCGGTGAAAGAGAGACGGCGCTACGCGGCGGGAGGGGCGCGCGAGGCGAGAGGGCGGCGCTCGTGGAGCGAGCGATGAAGAGGGGCGACTGCGATGAGGATGTCCGCGACGACGGCTGGCGGCGCGACGGTGGTGTGGACGACAGTGACTTGCTGCGCGGCCACCGCGCACATCGCGCAGACGGCCGGACTGGCGACGCCGACGCCCTCGCTGGCGAGCGGATGCGTATGAATCACCGGCTCGGCGACGATGATCGTCGTCAGCAGCAGGAGCATCGCAAACCGAAGCAGGCGCATCGCGGTCAGGCTAATACACAATTTGACGGCGATCGGTCAAATTCCGGAGACGGGATCGCGTTTGCATCCGGCTTGGTTGCGCCTCGTTTGGAGGAATAAGGGGCGGAAACGAGGGCTTTGAACACGCGTTGAGGAGATCGTGAGAATGACAACTTCGCAGGCAGTACGAGAGATTACGGATCAGGATTTCGAGCAGCTCATGAGCAGCGAGCAGCCGGTGTTCGTCGACTTCTGGGCGCCATGGTGCGGCCCGTGCCGCATCATCGGACCGATCGTGGAAGAGCTCGCGCCGTCGTACGAGGGGAAGGCGGTCATCACCAAGATGAACGTCGACGAGAATCAGAACGTGCCGCAGAAATTCGGCGTGACCTCGATTCCGACCCTGATGATTTTCAAGAACGGCCAGCTGGTCGACCGCGCCATCGGCGCCATGCCCAAGCCGATGCTCCAGAAGTTCATCGACAAGAACATCTGAAGTGGTTCGTGCTTGCGCAAAGGGCCGGCGGAAAACGCCGGCCTTTTTTTTGTTTAGTGGATTAGTCGATTCGTGGATTAGTAGATTAGTCATTGAGGTGCGACGCTTCGCACTCCTAATCTACGAACCCACTAATCTACTAATCTACTGCTCATGCTTTCCGACCTCGACCGTCTCATGCGCGAGCGCGAGCTCGACGCGCTCATCGTGCCGATGCACGAGGCGCTGCATCCCTCCTTCCGCTGGATCACGCGCGGCGCGAAAGTCACGCGCGGCTACGCCGTCAAACTGACCGGGCGCGATCCGATCCTGATCTCCTATCCGATGGAGCGCGATGAGGCCGCCGCGACGGGATTGGCCACGCGCCTCATCCACGATTTCGGCTACGACGCGGTCTTCAAGTCGGCGCCGAATGGCATCGCCGCGTACGCCGAATTTTTCGACGTCGTTCTGCGCGAGCTCGGCGCGTCTTCCTCAATCGCCATCGTCGGCAATCTCCCGTTCCCGCTCTACCTCGGCATCGCCGAAGGTCTGGAAGGGAAAGGTTGGCGCGTCTGGCGCGGTAGCGACGATCTCGTCCAGCTCGCGCGCAAACGCAAAGAGCCGTGGGAGATCGACGCAATCCGCTCCGTCGGCGAACGGACGGAGCAGGTCGTCGATCAGGTCCGCGAAGTACTGCGTGCTTCCACCATCGCCGGCAATCACCTCGTCCACGACGGCCGTCCACTCACCCTCGGCGATCTGAAGCGGCTCGTTTCGCGCGAGATCTCCCGCCTGGGCATGCTCGAAGATCACGACACGATCCTCTCGCAGGGACGCGACGCCGGCATCCCGCACTCCCGCGGCGATGCCGATGCGATCGTGCGGGCGTCGGTGCCGATCGTGCTCGATATTTTCCCCGCCGACCGCGAGACAGGCTACTTCTTCGACCTCACTCGCACGTTTTGCGTCGGTCCGATTCCGTCCGAGCTTCAGCGTCTGCACGCGCACGTGCTCGAAGCCTTCGAGCTAGCGCGCGACCAGATGCGCGCTGGAACCATGGCGTCGTCGTACCAGGCGCTCGTCTGCGATTTCTTCGAACAACGCGGCTACGCTACGCACCGCTCCAATCCCGCCACGCTCGAAGGCTACGTCCACTCCCTCGGCCACGGCGTCGGACTCGACGTCCACGAGAAGCCGTTCTTCGGACTTGCAGCAACGAACCGCGACGAGATCGAAATCGGCGACATCGTCACCATCGAGCCGGGCCTCTACTTCCCCGACCGCGAGCTCGGCGTGCGCATCGAAGACACGCTGGTGGTCGGGGAGGATGGACGCGTCGAAACGCTTTGCCGGAGCGGCCGCGGATTGGTTCCCTGACTTCATCCTGAACCGCCGGAGGCGTTGGAGCGCGAAGCGCGGAACGCCGAAGGACGGCGAAGGATCTCAAGATGCGCGGCTCGTGATGAAACCGCTTGGGCTAAGCCGCAAGCCGCGCAAGTCCACCACACGGGTTTCCAGCCGGTCACGGGAAGTTTGAGATCCTTCGTCCCTCCGGCGCTCCGCCTTCGGCTGCGACGCCTCCGGCGACTCAGGATGACAGCCTCACCGATACTTCTTCATCGCCTTCGCCAGCGTCGCGCCCTTCAGGAACGTTTCCTTCCGATAGCCGACGCTCTCCTCGTAGACGTACACCGTCACGCCGGCCGGCTCCTCGAGAAAAAAGTGCGTGCCGACAGCGGAGGCGCGGTACGTCACTTTGTCCTTTCCGTCGTTGGAAAGGCTCTGCAGATACATCGCCATCGGATGCGGAATCGTCGGCGGCGCGATCGTCTTTGCAGCGGCCGCGAAGGTGACGGCGAAAAGGAGAGCGATAAATAAGTTGTGCGGGCGCATCGGTAAATTGTAAGCTGCGTCCGATGTTCCTCACCGACGGTCCAGACGCCGCCGAGCAGGTATACGTTTTCGCCCACGGAGCCGGCGGAGCCATGGACACGCCGTTCATGAGCACCGTGGCGCGCGAGCTGGGCCAGCGCGGTATCCGCGTCGTGCGCTTCGAGTTTCCGTACATGGCCGCGCGCCGAGCCGGCGGCAAGCGCGGCGCGCCGGATCGCGAACCGGTGCTGCTCAACGCCTGGCGCGAAGTCGTGGCCGAACTCGGCGGAGGACCGCGTCTCTTCATCGGCGGCAAGTCGATGGGCGGACGAATGGCCACACTGGTCGCGGACGAGCTGAAGGTTCGCGGCGCCGTCATCTTCGGCTATCCGTTCCATCCGCCCGGCCAGCCCAACAAGCTCCGCACCGCGCATCTCGAACACCTCGAAACGCCGATGCTCGTTCTCCAGGGCGAGCGCGACATCTTCGGCACGCGCGACGACGTGGCCGGCTACCGCCTCTCGCCGCAGATCCGCATCGAATGGATTCCGGACGGCGATCACTCGCTCAAGCCGCGCGCGAAATCGGGCACGACCGAGCGCCAGAATCTCCTCCACGCCATCGACACTGCCGCCGCGTTCATGAGCCGCCCATGAAAAAAATCCGTCCAACGGCTCTGGTGGTCGAAGACGACGCAACGACGCGGACGCTCCTGGCCGGACTGCTGGAAAGCATCGACTGCGACGTCGACATCGCCGCCGACGGCGAAGAAGCGCTGCAGCGGTTGCAATCGCGCGACTACGACGTCGTCCTGCTTGACATCGTCCTGCCGAAGATGAGCGGGATCGACGTCATGGAGTCGCTGCGCCGCGAGCGGCCGCAAGCGCTCGGCTGCATCATCGTTGTTACCGGCCTCGACATCCGCGAGATCCGCACGCTCTTTCCGTCCGTGCACGAGACGCTGTCGAAGCCGGTGATTCCGAACCGCCTGCGGCAGGCCGTTCGCTCCTGCATGAGCGCCTAACGAACGAGTTGCTGGGCGAATTGACGAACGAATCACGCATCCTTGCGCCGCCGTTCACGTTCGCGGCCCCGCGCCGCGCACTTTTCACAACGCGCCGACGCCTCGCTCATGCCCGGTCTCTAAACTGCCTCAACTGGGACATACAGGACGCGGCCTCCTCCGGAAGCGTGTTGTATGAGAGAGAGCAGCAGGCGGTTGGAAGCGTGTCGCTTCCAACCGCCTGTTCTTTTTGTGGCGTGCTACAAAGAACCGCATCATGCCTCTCCGCTCGCCTCGGATCCTGACCGCCATCGCGCTTTTCGTGATCGCGCCGATCGGCGCGGCGGTCATCATCAGCGTCCTGCTGCTGTTCGGCGTCACCCCGCACCTCGTCTTTCTACCCGGCTTCGCCGTGCGAAACGCCCTCGGCTTCCACACTCCGAATGCCGTCGGCGTCGTGGTCACGCTAATTGCCTGGTGGGCGATCATCGTGGCGATCTGGCTCGCTGTACGGCGGTTGTGGAAGAGGTGACTCAGGCGGGCGAATTCGTCTTCAGCCAGTCGGTGATCAAAAGCTCGTCGTCGCCGTATGTCAGTTGCGAGATGACGAGTTTCTGTCGCTCACTCCATTGGGGCAGGTCCGCGAGAAATTGAACATAGCGCGCCGCGATGACCGAACCACTTGGGATGCGTTTTCCGTGCTCCGCAGCTGGTCCAGTTAGCCAGTTTCGCACCAGCTCGATCGCTTTGGCAGGTCGATTGTGGTGTGCCTCGATATCCTGTCCGGCGATGTCAGAGCAGAACTTTTGATATCGATAAGGTGTGCGATCCAGAACGAGAGAGCGCTTGGCCTGTTGATCGGTATCGCCAAATTCCTTCGCACCGAGGAACAATCCAAGTTCCAGAGGCATATTGAATCGAGGAAGCCTGGTAACGCGATCGAGCTGGATTCTCGATATGTCATGAATGGCGTATTGCGAACCGCGGATGATGCGCACAATCTTGTGAAAGCGGACATCACTCGAATCCTGCACTTCCAGCGCTGACCGAACGGTGAATCCGCAGTCGCGAATGGCGAACATGATCGCGCGCAGCATTGGCCTGTAGAGCCGATCGAACGGGCAGTTCAGGAAGACGTTGCGATCGTACGGCCGGTCGACCACGCTATCGTTTCGCTCGTCTCAACGTCGAGGCCGACTTCTGGGCTCTCTTGTTCCGGCGCGCTTCGCGCTCTTTTCGCTCGGCGATGATCTGAAGCAACGTCTCATGCGCGAGCTTCGGATCGACGTTGTCCGGCTTAACCACGGGCGGCATGATTTCGCGCCATTTCATGCGTGAAGAATAACACGGCGCTTCCGTCATCCACGCCGGATCGCGTGCTGTACAATCCGCCCTCTTTGAAGAGGAGAACCATGCGAAAGAACGCAATCATTTTTATCTCGCTCGCGGTGTTGTCATTCGGACTTCTCGGCTGTCCGCCGAAGGAAGGTGGAGGCACCAGCACGAGCGCGGGAGGCGGGGACATCCTCGTCGGCGAGTACGGATCGATGACCGGACCGCAGGCCACCTTCGGCCAGTCCACGCACAACGGCATCATGATGGCCGCGGATGAGGTCAACGCCGCCGGCGGCATCAACGGACGCAAGATCAAGGTCCTGTCCGAGGACGATCAGTCCAAGCAGGAAGAAGCGGCGAACGCCGTCACCAAGCTGATCTCGCAGAACAACGTCGTCGCCATCCTCGGCGAGGTTGCTTCCTCGGCATCGATCGCCGCGGCGCCGATCTGCCAGTCCAACAAGGTGCCGATGATCACGCCGTCGTCGACGAACGACGAAGTCACGCGCAAGGGCGACTTCATCTTCCGCATCTGCTTCACCGACAGCTACCAGGGCGAGTACCAGGCCGTCTTCGCTGACGGCTGGTGCACGGCGAACAACAAGCCGAAGAACATCGCCATGCTCACCGACGTCAAGAGCGATTACTCGCAGGGTCTGGCCAAGGTGTTCAGCGCGAAGCTGGCCACGCTCGGCGGCACGATCGTCGGGACGCAGAGCTACGCGAACGGCGACAGCGACTTCCGCTCGCAGCTCACTGCCATCAAGGCCACCAACCCGTCGATCCTGTACGTCCCCGGCTACTACACCGACATCGGTCAGATCGCCATCCAGGCGCGCGACCTCGGCATCACGGCGCCGCTGCTCGGCGGAGACGGATGGGAGTCGCCCAAGCTGATCGAGATCGGCGGCAAGGCGCTCGAAGGCTGCTTCTACACGAACCACTACTTCTACGCCGACCCCTCGCCGGTCGTCAGCAGCTTCGTGCAGAAGTACAAAGAGCGCTACGGACAGATCCCCGACGCCCTGGCCGCCCTCGGCTACGACGCGATGAAGACGCTCGCCGATTCGATGAAGCGCGCCGCGAAGCTCGACGGCCCGTCGATCCGCGATGCGATCGGCCAGACCAAGGGACTGGTCGGCGTCACCGGCACGATCAACATCGACGCGAATCGCAACGCCACCGGCAAGAAGCTCGTCATCGAGGAGATCAAGAACGGCCAGCTCACGCTGAAGGCCACCATCGATCCGGCCAAAGGCGGCAAGGTGGAAATGAACAACGCGCCGGCGCCGGCTCCGCCGACGACCACCGCGCCTCCGGCAGCGAAGGCGACGTCCACCACGACCACGGGCTGACACGAAACTTTGTCTTTACAGGAAGGGGTCCGGCGGTTAGCGTTCGCCGGACCTTTTTTTGCGTAAGGGCCTTTGAATGCAGGAGATCCTCCAGAATCTGCTGAACGGGATTGCCGTCGGCGCGATTTACGCGCTGATCGCCCTCGGCTACACGATGGTTTACGGCATCCTGAAGCTGATCAACTTCGCCCACGGCGACGTCTTCATGCTCGGCTCGTTTGTCGGCTTCTACGCCGGCGGATACGCGGCCCGGCACCTGCCGTCGTCCGGCGGCGCGCTTGGCTGGGGCTACGCAGGCCTGGTCATGCTGACCGCGATGGTGGTCTGCGGGCTCTTCGGCTTTCTCAACGAACGCATCGCCTACCGGCCGCTGCGCAACGCGCCGAGGATCGCGTCGTTGATCACGGCCATCGGCGTGTCGTTCCTGCTCGAATACGGCGGCCAGTTCGTCTTCGGCGCCGATCCGAAATTCTTCCCCACGCTCGTCGAGAAGCACCTCATCAACTTCGGCGGCGTGACCACGACCAACTATCAGATCATCGTGCTCGTGGTCGCGGTGATCTTCATGGCCTTGCTGCAGTACATCATCTACGGGACGAAGTTCGGGCGGGCCATGCGCGCGGTTTCGTACAACTTCGAGACGGCGTCGCTGATGGGCATCCCGACCGATCGCGTGATCTCGATGACGTTCATCATCGGTTCCGTGCTCGCGGCGGTGGCCGGGATTCTCTACGGACTCTCGTACCCGAAGATCGATCCGCTGATGGGGATCATGCCCGGACTGAAAGCGTTCATCGCCGCCGTCCTCGGCGGCATCGGCAACGTACCGGGCGCGGTGGTTGGAGGACTGATCATCGGCATCATCGAATCGTTCGTCGGCGGCAGCCAGTTCTCGAACTACCGCGACGCCATCGCCTTCATCATCCTGATCGCGATCCTGCTGTTCCGGCCGTCCGGATTGTTCGGTAAGTACCAGGCGGAGAAGGTTTGAGTTTGAGAAGCCAAATGTTGAATGTCGAATGTTCAATGTTGAATGTTGAATGTGGCTGCGCGCGGCCGCCATTCATTCAACATTCAACATTCAACATTGAACATTCAACATTGGTCCCCGGGGGCAGGGCGTGACGAAATCCCTTCCCTGGTGGATCAGAGACTTCCTCTGGCTGGCCCTCTTCGTTGCGGTCCTGATCGGACTTGCGTATGGACTGGAGGCCATTCCGATTGCCGGCATCGCGTACTACAACCGCATCCTCGTGATCATGGGGATCAACATCACGCTGGCGGTGTCGTTGAACATCATCAACGGACATGCCGGGCAGTTCTCGCTCGGGCACGCCGGATTCATGGCCGTCGGCGCGTATTTTTCCGCCTATCTGACCTTCTACCACTTCGCTCCGCGGCTCGAGAAAATGCCCGAGGGGACGGAGCAGTGGTTGATGCAGAACGTGTATCTCGTCGTCGCCGTGCTCTGCGGCGGACTGCTCGCGGCGCTGGCTGGATACGTGGTCGGACTCCCGTCGCTGCGGTTGCGCGGCGATTACCTGGCCATCGTCACGCTCGGATTCGGCGAAATCATCCGCGTGCTGATCCTCAACATCGACAAGATCGGCGCGGCGCGCGGCTTCAGCGGCATTCCGCACTGGAGCAACTTCTTCTGGGTCTTTCTGGTGGCCGGATTGACGATCGTGATTTCGTGGCGGCTCGTTGGTTCCTCCGTCGGACGAGCGTTTCTGGCCGTGCGCGAAGATCAGATCGCCGCGGAGGCCATGGGCGTCGACACCACGCGCTACAAGGTCAAGGCGTTCGTCATCGGATCATTTCTCGCGGGCGTGGCAGGCGGGTTGTACGCGCACTACATGATGTATCTCAACCCGCAGATGTTCATGTTCGTGAAGTCGTTCGAGGTCGTGGCCATGGTCGTTCTCGGCGGACTTGGATCGATCAGCGGCTCGGTCGTCGCCGCGATCATCCTCACGTTCCTGCCCGAGGGATTGCGGTCGGTGAAGGACTACATGCCGGGCGGCCGCGATCCGCGCATGGTCATCTACTCGATCATGCTCATCGTGCTGATGCTGACGCGGCCGCAGGGACTGCTCGGACGGCGCGAGTTGTGGCAGGTGTTGCGGCGCCGCAAAGATTCGGCACCAAACAAAACTGACGAAGGCTCCGCTCCGGTTTCGTGATGGCTAACGGAAACGCTCTGGATGTCTAACGGTAACGCTCTGCTTGACGCGCAAGACGTAACGATCCGCTTCGGCGGTCTGACGGCGGTATCGCATTTCAATCTCGCCATTCAGCCGCACGAGCTGGTCGGACTGATCGGTCCGAACGGCGCCGGCAAGACCACCGTCTTCAACATGCTCACCGGCGTTTACAAACCTACCGAGGGGCAGATTCACGTCGGCGGCGTCTCGACGCACGAGTTCAAGCCGTACCAGATCACCGCCCTCGGCGTGGCGCGCACGTTCCAGAACATCCGGCTTTTCAAAGAGCTGTCGGTGCTCGACAACGTGAAGATCGGCGGCCATATCCACTACAAATACTCCGGCACCTCGGCGGTGCTGCACACGAATCGCTTTCATGCTGCCGAGGAGGCCGCGGAAGTGGACGCGGTCGACCTTTTGAAGATTTTCGGACTTGAATCGCGCGCTGAGTACTACGCGAAGAACCTTCCGTACGGCGATCAGCGGCGCCTGGAAATCGCGCGCGCACTCGCGGCGCGTCCGAAGCTGCTGCTGCTCGACGAGCCAGCCGCGGGACTCAACGACCGCGAGACGCTCGATCTGATGGAAACGATCCACGCCATCCGCGACCGCTTCGACATCGCCATCCTGCTCATCGAACACAACATGGAATTGGTGATGGGCATCTGCGAGCGCATCATCGTCCTCAGCTTCGGCAAAACGATCGCGCAGGGAACGCCCGAGGAAGTTCGCGCGAATCCTGTGGTCATCGAGGCCTACCTCGGCGAACCGGCGGAGGCGGCCGGCGTATGACGTCGCTCCTGAGCGTCAGCAATCTCGAAGTCGCGTACGGCAACATCCCGGCGCTGCGAGGCATCGATCTCGAAGTCAACAAAGGCGAGATCGTGACATTGATCGGCGCGAACGGCGCCGGTAAAACGACGACGCTGCGCACGATCTCCGGACTGCTCAAGCCGAGGACCGGCGAGGTGACGTACGACGGCCGCGCGATCACCGGCATCAAGCCGCACGTGATCACGGCCATGGGCGTGTCGCACGTCCCCGAGGGCCGCGGGATTTTTGCGAATCTGACTGTCAACGACAACCTCGAACTCGGCGCGTACTTGCGCAAAGACAAGATCAAGCAGAGCGAATACGAGCGGATCTTCACGCTCTTTCCTGTGCTCAAAGAGCGCATCAAGCAGAGCGCGGGAACGCTGTCCGGCGGTGAGCAGCAGATGCTGGCCATCTCTCGCGCGTTGATGTCGAAGCCGCAGGTGCTCCTCCTCGACGAGCCCAGCCTCGGACTCGCGCCGCAGATGGTGCAGACCATCTTCCGCGTCATCAAAGACATTAACGCCGAGGGGACGACCATCCTCCTCGTCGAACAGAATGCGCACATGGCCCTCGTCACCGCCCACCGCGGCTACGTGATGGAAACCGGCCGCATCGTCCTCACGGACGACACGAAAGCGCTGCTGTCGAGCGATCGCATCAAGAAGGCCTATTTAGGCGGCTGACCCCAACCGGGTGTCGCCCTTGCACTGGCCTCCGGCAGTAAGGAGGACCAATGTACGCATTCAAAACGGCAGTGCTCGGCATGCTGGTCGCTGTGTCGCTATCGGCGCAGACTACCGATCTGGACCGCGCACAACAGGCGCTCGCGGCGGCGGATATGGCGGGCGCGGGAGCGTTCGCGAAGACGCTGTACGACGACGCCGCCTATCGCGCGCGGTTCGCGCAGGAAAATTGGAACGCCAGCAAGGAATCGCTGCGGAACGAGGCGCACATGCGCGCCATTGAGGCGACGGTTGCGGCGCAGGCAGCAGCTGCGAAAGCGCGCTGGCTCAGCACCAACGCGGCCATCCACGGATTGCAGGGCGACATTCAACGCTTCGGCGGAACGTCGAACGTGACGCTGCTCGCCGAGGAATCGCCGACGATTCCGATCAATCACGGCGCGACGACGAAGGAGCGCATCGCGGCGGCGCAGTACGCCGTCGATCAGGCCAAGGTCGCCGGCGCGCTCGACACGGTGCCCGACAACGAGATCAAGATCGCCGAGGGCTACATCGACAGCGCGAAGCGGGTATCGAAAGGATCGACGAACAGCGATCCTGCAGATCATCTCGCGTATCGCGCGGAGATGATCGGGCGGCGTGCGTTCTATCTCGCGCGGCTCGCGCAATCGAACAAGGTCATGCCCGGATTGCAGCTCGACCGCACGCGGCTCGCGCAGGCGGCCAGCGAACGTCAGGCCGCCGCCGATCGCGCGCAGCGGGAAATCGCGGAGCGACGCGCCATGGAACTGCAGCAGCAGTTGGCCAACGAGCAGTCGAATCGCGCGGCGCAGTCCGCTGAACTGGAACGGCTGCGGCAGCAGATCGATGAGAACCGCCGCGCTGCACAAGCGCAGATCGAAGCTGACCGGCAGGCGCGTCTCGCCGCCGAGCAGAAACTCGAAGAGGCGTACGGCAAGTACACGACCACCATCACTACGGCAGCTCCTTCAGACGTCGATGCGATGCGCCGGCAGATCGAGGATCAGCAGCTCGCGCTGCGCACGATTCAGGAGCGCGAGCGCGCCAATGCCGAGGCCATGCAGGCCGAGATCGCGCGTCTGCGCGGAGATCTCACCGCCGCGCAGCAGACGGGAAATCTGAGCGCGGACGTTCTCGCGCAGCGGCAGGCCGACATCCTCGCGCGGCAGCAGCAGCTCGATACGCTGCGGCAGTCGCTGGAGACGGAAGCGGCGGCGCGTGCGCAGCGCGACAAGCAGGAGCAGGAAGCGATCGCCGCGGCGCAGGCGCGACGTCAGCAGGCCGATGCCGAGGCGGCGGCGCTGAAGGCGCAGGCGGAGAGCGCCGCGCAGCAGGCGCAGGCCGCAAACGCGGCGGCGCAGGAGGCGCATGCGCAAGCGGAACAAGCAAATGTCCAGGCGCAACAGGCCCAGGCCGCGGCGCAGTCAGCGCAGGCGCAGCTCGAAGAAACGCGCCGCCAGCTCGCGGCCAGCGACGCCGAGACGCGCCGGCTGCGCATCCAGAACGAGCTCTCGCGAATCGCAACGACGCGCAGCGAGCAGCGCGGACTCATCGTCACGCTCAACGGCGGCATCCTCTTTGACACCGGCAAGACCGCGCTGAAGCCCGGCGCGAAATCGACGCTGTCGAAGATCGCCAAGCAGCTGCAGACTGATCCGTCGCTGAAGATCGCCGTCGAAGGCCACACCGACAACGTCGGGAGTACGGCCACGAATCAGACGCTGTCGGAGAAGCGCGCCAACGCGGTGCGCGATTACCTCGTCTCCGCCGGCATTTCCGGCGATCACATCACCGCCGACGGCAAAGGCGAAGAGTCGCCGATCGCGACGAACAAAACCGCAGCCGGACGTCAGCAGAACCGGCGCGTGGAGTTGGTGATCACGCAGTAGGAAGATTCGTGTGGACCGCCGCCATCATTCGCGGCGGTCCACATATCATTCCGCGCGTGGAGATCTTTCTCGTCCCCGGCGATTTTCCGACGATCGGCGCCGCCATTGATGCCATCCGCAGTCCGGCCACGATCGTGATCGCGCCCGGTCATTACGCGGAGACTCTCAGCGTCGTCGGGAAAGAATACGTCGTCCTTCAGAGCGCGCGCTTGTCGCGGCGCGGCGTCACCATCGGCGGAGATCGCGGTAACGCCGTCCTCTCGGTCGAAGCGTCCGCGATCCATCTCAGCGGCATCGAAATCCGTTCGAACGGACAAGCCCGCGGGATTGCGGTCAACGGCGGATCGATCAGCCTTCAGGAATGCGTCGTTGCCGGAAACCGGTCCGCGACGGCGGGCGCGGCGATGAATTGCCGCGACGCAAAGGTGCGCATCCAGAAGTCGATGCTTGCCGGCAACACCGTCGACAGCGATTCGGCGTCGCTGACTGGAGGAGGCGCGGTTTATCTCTGGAACTGCGAGGCCGAAATCGCCGGAGCATCGATCCAGGCGAACGCGGTCTATTCGGCTGCCGCGGCACGCGGCGGCGGAATCTGGGCCGAGGGCGGCCGCATGCGCATGTGGCGCAGCCGCGTCACCGACAACGCGCTGTACGCCCCTTCGACGGAGGGCGGCGGGATCTACTTCGCCGGATCGGAACGTGCGCGAATCGGAGGAAGCGTCATCAGCGGCAACAACAGCGCCGCCGGCCGCGGCGGCGGCATCTTCATCGACAGCGCACCTGGTCACGTCGTGATTCATCCGAATACGGCCGTGCGCCAGAACCACGAAGATGATGTCTACGTCGTTAAGAGTCAGTGAGCCGCGCGCCTGCGCGTGCAGTTCGCCGCGGGAGTGCACGGGACGGAACGAACCTCATAGTCCAGGTTTTGGCTCCTGGCCGGATCGATGAGGTCGTTGCCGTTGTACATCGCCGAGTAGGAGTGATAGCCGGGCTGGGGCTGAATCGTGAGGATCGCCGCAAGCCCATCGAACGGCATCGTTCCGATCTCGACGCCGAAGTCGCGGAACGTCACGGTGCCGGTGACGGTGACGGGCGTCGAGAATCCTCCAATCGTCGTGGTAAGCGTCAGGCTCTGGCCGGCTGTCAAGGGGGATTCAGGATTCCCGTTCAGGGACACCACCGCCGCCAGCCCCTTCGTGACGGTTTGGGTGTATGTCGCGGTAGCTGGCTTGTAGTTCGCGTCACCGGAGTAGTCGGCGGTCAGAATGTGCGTGCCGGGCGTTGGGAAGCGATACGTGGTGATCGGCAGCAGCTGGCTCGGGATGTTCGACGTGGAGACGAGGATCGTCTCTCCGTCGCGTATCGTGAGAGTCCCCGTGGGTTTAAAGAGTGACCCTTGCGTCGAACCGACCGCCGCATAGATGTTCGTGAGCTGCTGCTGTTGCGACGGCGACGGAAGGACCAAGATACCGATCCCCGAATCGAGCTTCACCGCCGTACGCGTGATGCTGGCAGACGTCGCCGCAAAAACATCGTCGCCGACGTAGGACGCGACGATCACATGGTCTCCGACGGAGGAGGGATTCCAAGTCAGGACTGCGCTGCCGTTCGTGAAATCGGCGAAGCCGACGAAGGTGCCGTCGACCGTAAACGTGATGCCGCCGGAGGGAACGAAGTTCGATGTGGTCGTCGCCGCGGCCGTGAGCGTCACAAACTCGCCGGGGTGTACAGGGGACACCGAGGATGTGAGCGTGAGTCCGAGCGGTGCCGTGCCGGCTGCCGCCGTCCGCGTGAGGAGAGCATTGACGGCGCTGTTCTGATTGTCGAGTAGAAGGACATCCGCTGAACCGTTACCGTCGACGTCCGCAGCCGCGAGGTCTGACCAGGGGCGCGAGACGACAGCCGGGATGAACGCGCGGAACGTCCCGTCACCCTTGCCGAGAAGGACGTGATTCGAGAAGGCGAGATCGAGCTTGCCGTCGCCGTCGAAATCGGCGGCGGTAGCCCGCCTGGGGAAAATCAAGACGGACAACCCAGCTACCAGGAACGGCGGCAGGCTGGTAAAGGTGCCATCGCCGTTGCCCAGCCGCATGCGAACCATACTGTTGTACTGCTCCTCGACCAGATCGGCCTTCCCGTCGCCGTTGAAGTCACCGACTGCAAGGGCTCCGCTGGTATTCGACACGGTTTCTTTGATCGTGAAGCTGCCGTTTCCGCTGTTCAGATAGATCGAGTAACTGTTCGAGACAACGCTCGCGAAATCGGAGCGTCCATCACCGTTGAAGTCGGCGATCTGAATCGGGCTGGCTGGGAGTGGCGCGGGCGAGGCGAAGGTGCCATCCCCGTTGCCGAGGAGGAGCTGTCCGGCGAAACTCGCGCCGGCGAGCACGACGTCGATCTTGCCATCGCCGTTCATATCCGCCAGCAGGACATACGAGAAACTTGCGATCTGCGAAGAGGGCGCCGCGGCCGTGAACGTGCCGTCGCCATTGCTGAGATACGTCCAGACTTTGGCGCCTGCGACGACGATATCGGCTTTGCCGTCGCCGTTGACATCGCGTGTGGCAAAGGCCGTCGCCGAGGTGATGCCCGGGGGGAACGCCAGCGGCACGGGAGTGCCAAACCCGCCATCACCGCTGTTCAAGAGGACGACGATTCCGTCGGGCCCCGTGACGACGTCAGGCTTCCCGTCGCCGTTGAAGTCTGCGGCGGCGAGGCCCGCGGGGAAGGTTGTGGGATTGGAACCGTTCGCCGGAGCCTGCGCCACGAAACTCTTCTTGTAGACGGTCAGCGTGCCGTCGCCGTTGCCGCGCAGAAGGAAAAGGAGCGGATTCGACACGGCGAGAATGTCCGGATGGTGATCGCCGTCGAAGTCTGCGGCGGCGAGAAGTGTCGAGTTGGCGACATGGGCGTGGACGGCGAAGGTGCCATCTCCGGCGCTGCGCATCACCGTCACGAGGTCGTTGCCGGCCAGGACGACGTCGAGGTTCCCGTCGCCGTCCATGTCCGCGGCTACGCCCGAGTAGGAGCCGCCCACGGTATAGGTTGCGCCGTTCGTGAACGTTCCATTGCCGTTGCCCAGATGAACAGTCGCCGACAGCGTACCGATACTCACGTAGTCAAACTTCCCGTCGCGGTTGAAGTCCCCCGTAACGGCGCGGCTGGTCGATAGCGACAGCGTGGTTGGAGCGTTGAAGCTGCCGTCTCCCTTTCCCGTTGCAAGGTGACTGGCGGACTCGATCACGTCCGTGCGGCCGTCGCCGTTGAAGTCGCCGATGGCCAGATTGGTCATGAACTGGATATACGGCCCGGGCTGCGCCACGCCGGCAGCGAACGTGGCGTTGCCATTGCCGTGAAAGGTGATCACGGTCTCGTTGTTCGCGTCGGCGTGGGTTACGGCGAGGAGGTCCAGCTTGCCGTCGCCGTCCAGGTCAGCGAGAAGGAGCGGCGAGCCCGCTGCGATTTTTGCGGCTGCCGACGACATGATGGTGAACGAGCCGTCGCCGTTGCCGTGATACGTATTGAGCTTCGCATCCGGCCCTGTCGATACCAGATCGGCCTTTCCGTCACCGTCGAGATCTGCCACCGCGATCGCCGACGCGGCTGCCGCGATCACCGTCTTCACGGGAGCGCGGAAGGTGCCGTCGCCGTTCCCCGGAAGAGTGACGACGGCGAACGAGCCGTCGCCGAGTTTCTGTAAGAGAACCGCGTCGGCCTTCCCGTCGTTGTTCACGTCGGCCGTCTGCAGGTCGAAGACCGCGACGCCGCCCACGCCGATCGACGCATTGCGGAACAGTGCCTGTTCCGCGGCCAGCGGCGCGCAGAAAAGGAACGCTGCTACCACAAGGGTGACGGAACGCTGCATGGCTGGGCGGAAGTCAGCAGTATAGGGCAATGATGGATATCCGTCGCGCCCCGCTTCCCTCTGTCACGTCCTGAAACCTTCCCCCTCCTCGGACGTTAATGCTGGCAGCAACAACGATTCGAGGAGCGTCCTATGAGCGGGAAGCGCAAGAAGAAAGTCGCGGTGTGGTCGATCATCGTCCTCGCGGTCGCGATCGTCATCACGTTCGTGGCCATGAAGGCGACCGGCAAAAAGCCGGAGGCCAAGCTGCCGGTGAAAGTCGGCAAGGCCGAAGTGGCCGACATCCAGGTGAAAGTCACCGAGGTCGGCAACGTGCAGCCCGAGGTCAAGGTCGACGTCAAGAGCGTCGTGTCGGGCAAGGTCACCGAGATCCTGCACCGCGACGGCGATCAGGTGAAGCGCGGCGAGACGCTGGCGCGCATCGAGCCCGATCTCAACCAGGCGCAGTCGATCGCCGACGTCAAGAACGCGCTGACCGCGTCGAAGATCCGCTACGACCAGGCCAAGAAAAACTTCGAATCGGATCACAGCCTCTTCGAGTCCGGCCTCCTCGCCGGCAAACAGAATCGCGATTCCGAGGCCGAGTATCTGGCGGCCAAGCAGGAGTACGAGAAGACCGAAGAGAAGTACAACATCGTCGAGCGCAGCGGCATCCCCATCGCGCAGGCGGTCAACAAGTTCCAGGGATCGAACGTCGTCGCGCCGATGGACGGTGTGGTGCTGACGAAGAACGTCGAGATCGGCGAGTCGATCACCAGCGGCGTGTCGTCGTTCAACGCCGGCACGGTGCTCTTCAGCGTGGCCGACGTCTCGAAGATGATCGTCAAAGCGGGCGTGAACGAAGTCGATATCGGGAAGATCAAGGTCGGCATGCCGGTCAAGGTCTCGCTCGATGCCTATCCGAAGATCTCCTTCGCCGGCCGCATCGACCGTATCGCGCCGGCCGTGCGCGTCGACGACAAAGTGCGCGTGTTCGACGTCGAGATCCGTCTCGACGCACAGGGCCGCGAGCTGCGCTCGGGCATGACCGCGAACATCGAAGTGAACGGCGAGCGGAAGGACAAAGTGCTCACTGTTCCCGTCGAGTCGGTCTTTCAGCGCGACGGCGTGGAGCTGGTGTTCGTCAAGAAAAAGCTCGACCCGAACACCGTGCCGACCAAGGACGTGAAGAAGGAAGGGCAGGCGCCCGACAAGGACGGCTGGAAGAAGTTCTTCGACAAACGGACCATCGTCACCGGCCTCTCCGACAACTCGCGCGTCGAAGTCGTGTCGGGCCTGAAGGCGGGCGAAGACGTCGCGCTCGAAGATCCGACACTGCCTGCGGACAAGAAGAAGGAAGACAACGACGATTAGCAAAGGGCTGTCGGCTGTCGGCTCTCGGGTGTCGGAAGCTACAGCCGCCGGCTATTGCATCCATCCCGACAGCCGACACCCGACAGCCGACAGCCCGAGGAAAAATGAGCGCACTACTCCAATACGAAGAGCCGCAGATCGCACCACGCAAAGCTCTCATCCAGCTCGACGAGATCACCAAGATCTACGACTCGGGCGAGAACGCGGTGCAGGCATTGCGCGGCGTCGACGTCGCCATCGAGAAGGGTGAATTCGTGGCCATCATCGGACCCTCCGGCTCCGGCAAATCGACGCTGATGCACATCCTCGGATGCCTCGACACGCCGACGACCGGGAAGTACTGGCTGGACGGAGAAGACGTCGCCGAGATGTCGGCGCGTGCTCTGGCCCGCGTCCGCAATCAGAAGATCGGATTCGTGTTTCAGACCTTCAACCTGCTGCCGCGCGCGTCGATCCTCAAGAACGTCGAGCTGCCGCTGCTCTACGCAGGCGTCGGACGCGACGAGCGCCGCGAGCGCGCCTTCAAAGCGCTGCAGCGCGTCGGCCTGGAGAAGCGCGCCAAGCATCGTCCGAACGAGCTCTCCGGCGGCCAGCGCCAGCGCGTCGCCATCGCCCGCGCCCTGGTCAACGATCCATCGCTGATCCTCGCCGACGAACCGACCGGCAATCTCGATCAGAAAACGGGATCCGACATCATCGCCATCTTCGAAGAGCTGGCCGCGCACGACGAAACGATCGTCCTGGTCACGCACGATCCCGCCATCGCGGGGCGAACGCAGCGGAGGATCACGTTAGTTGACGGTGAGATTGTTGATGGAGAGCGGATGGAAGAGTGAAGTGTGAAGAGTGAAGAGTGAAAGCTTCGCGTAGTTTTCACTCTTCACCCTTCACTCTTCCCCCTTCGAGCAAAGCGAGCACTCATGATCCTCCTCGAATCCATCCTCGACGGCATCCGCGACATCAAGGACCATTTCGGCCGCACGATGCTGCAGCTGGTCGGGATCATCCTCGGCGCGGGCTCGATCGTGGCCACGTTCTCGCTCTCCGTGGCCGGCAAGTCGGCGGCGATGAACTACTACAAAATCTCCGGCGGCATCCAGAAGATCTCCGTTTTCGACAAGCCGACGGGCAAGGTCACGCTGGACGCGAAAGCGCTGGCGTCGAAAGGCCTCACGTATCACGACGCGCTGGCGTTGAAGCGAGACGGCAAAGAGATCGATCTCGTCTCGCCCGTCGCCAACGAGAACATGACCCTTCGCTATCGCGACATCGAGAAGCCGCGCAGCATCATGGGAGTCACGCCGGCCTACTCGCCGATGAACGATTTCCGCGCCGGCTCCGGACGCTTCATCACCGACAACGACCTCGCCACCGCGGCGCGCGTAGTCGTCCTCGGAACCGAGCGCGCGCAGGAGTTTTTCGGCAGCGACGATCCCATCGGCAAGACCATGTCCATCAACGGCACCGGCTACCTCGTGGTCGGCGTGATGGAGGAGAAGTACTTCAGCTTCGATCACAAGCGCAACGTGATGCGCTGGCTGAACCGCCAGATCTACATCCCGCTGACGACGTTCGTGACGCGCAAGGGCGAGCCGCTCGAGCGCGGCAAAGTGAGCTTCATGCACGTGCGCATGAAGGACGTACAGCGGAACCAGGAAGCGGTCGATGAGATCAAATCCATCCTGTTGCGCGAACACGGCACGAAGGATTACGAGGTCTTCTCGCGCGTGGCAAACCTCCGCCGCAACGAACAGAACAACAAGATGTACGACATGACCTTCATGATCTGCGGGATCATCTCGCTCCTCGTCGGCGGCATCGTGGTCATGAACATCCAGCTGGCGTCGTTCAACGAACGCGTGCGCGAGGTGGGCACGCGCAAAGCGGTCGGCGCGTCGCCGGCGCAGATCTTTTTTCAGTTCCTCTCCGAAACGATCCTCGTCTCCATCGTCGGCGGATTCCTCGGGATCGTCGTCGGCAAGTTCTTCTGCCAGGGCATCGCCGCCCTGACGCGCGATCCCGCCGAGATCACCGTCGGCACCGCGATGTGGGCCATCGTCTTTGCAGCCGGCACGGGACTGGTGTTCGGCATGTACCCGGCCATCCGTGCGTCGCGTTTGAATCCGATCGAAGCGTTGAGGGCTGAGTAGTGGATTCGTCGATTAGTGGATCAGTAGATCAGGGGGCTGACGGTTCACGGTATGAGGTTTGTCCTGATCCACTGATCTACTAATCCACTAATCCACTCAAACAACAAACACAGAACCACGTACACAAAAACACATGCAACTCCTCGAATCCGTCCGCACCAGTCTCGAAGAAGTGAAGGGGCATCCGCTCCGCTCGTTCTTCACGCTCATCGGCGTCATCCTCGGCACGCTGGCGATCGTGGTGGTGATGTCGGTGCTCGACGGCGTCGGCCGCGCGGTGTGGAGCGGGATGGAAGACCTCGGGATGGACGGCGTGCTGGTGATGTCGCAACGCAAGCCGTCCGACGCGGTGGAGCGCGCCAAGGCGCATCTCTCTCACGGCTTGCGCGTCGAAGATCAGAAGTACTTCGAAGGCAGCAGCCTGATTACGTCCATCGGTCCGGTCGGCGAAACGCGCGCGGTCGTTACCGCCGGACGCGTCACGCGTCGCATCGACGTCTACGGCATCACGCCCGCGTTCGTGGCCATCAAGGGACGCAAGACCAGCGCCGGACGTTTCTTCGGCGAGAGCGACGTCGACTCGAAGAAGCCGGTCTGCATCCTCGGATTCAAGTTGAAAGAACAACTCTTCGGCGGCGACGAGGCGGTCGGCCAGCAGGTCAGCGTCGGCGGACGCCGCCTCACCGTCATCGGCGTCGGCACCAAGTTCAACATGCAGTTCGTCAACGACGACGACATGCGCAAGGAAACCGGCGGCGTCTACATCCCGTTCACGGTCTACCAGGACATGTTCGGCCGGGCGAACGCGATCTCGTACATGCTGGCCAAGGCCGACGATCCGGAGAAGAGTATTGATGCCGAGGATGAAGCAGCCGGCATCGTGGCGCACGCGCACAACAACATTCACGACGTGCGCGTCGAGAACGTCGGCAAGGAAATCCTCAAGGAGCGCGGCAACATCGTGCGCATCCTGCGCAACTGGCGCATCGTCTTCTTCTCCATCGCCGGCATCTCGCTGCTCATCGGCGGCGTCGGCATCTTCTCGGTGCTGAAGATTTCGATCTCCGAGCGCTTGTTCGAAATCGGACTGCGCAAATCGATCGGCGCGGGCGACGGCGAGATCTTCATGCAGTTCCTGATCGAGGCGGTGACGCTCTCCGTCGTCGGCGCCGCGATCGGCTGCGTGGCCGGTATCGCCGTGGTGAAAGTGATCTCCGGCTTCTTCCCGGCGGGCCTGCCGGTATCGCTCTTCGGCTTGTCCGTCGCCAGCGGCTTCGCGGTCTCGATGGGATTGCTGGCGGGCTTGTACCCGTCGATCACCGCGTCGCGGATGCAGCCGGTCGAGGCGCTGCGGTCGTAAACGCTTTCACTTCTGTACTACTAACCCTTAGATTCTGCGCGCGCCGCGAAGATTTCGTTGACCAGTCTCACGCATTCGTCCATCGAGAGTCCTTCTCCCCCGCGGTTTCTTGCGGGGGAGAAGGTGCCGAAGGCGGATGAGGGGGCGAGCTTGCACGACCTGCGGTTTCAGGCGCCGCCCCTCACCCGCACTCCGCTTCGCTGCGTGTCTCCCTCTCCCCGGAAGAAACTCGGGGAGAGGGACTCTCGACCGGAAAGATTCTTTGGTAGCGGCTACGCCGCGCTGTGCCTCTGTGGTTCAAACGGTTTTCGCTAATCGATCCAGCGCCGGACCCGTCAAACGGAACGTGTGCCACTCATCCATCTTGCGCGCGCCGAGCGATTCGTAGAACAGGATCGACGGCTCGTTCCAGTCGAGGACAGCCCAATCGACCCGCCCGCACTTCCGTTCGCGCGCGATCTGCGCCAAGCGCGCCAGCAGCGCCTTGCCGTAGCCGCGTCCGCGATACTCCGGCTTCACAAAGAGGTCCTCGAGATAGATGCCCGGCTGCGCGAGGAACGTCGAGTAGTTGTGAAAGAAGAGCGCGAAGCCGACCGCCGTTCCGTCCTCCTCCGCGATGATCACCTCGGCATATCGCGGGTTGCCGAAGAGCGTCGCCTGCAACTGCTCCTCGGTCGCCACCACGAGATGCGCCAGCTTCTCGTAGTCGGCCAGCGCGCGGATGAACTGCTGGATCTGCGGCACATCGGATTCATTCGCTTCACGGATTTCGAAGGTCATGGTGCGTGCGATGATAGCTGCGATGCGCAACTGGATGCTGCTCGCCGCGATCGTGATTTCGATGACCGTTTCCGCGCAGCCGAAGCGCGATGTGCCGCCGCCCGCAAAACGCCACTTCGAAGTCAACGTAACTCCCGAAATGATCCGCCACAGCCGGATCTACGACGTTCTCTACTTCGTCGATTTCGCATACGGCATCGGCGTCCTCGTCCTCATCCTCGGCACCGGTTGGTCGGCGCGCATGCGCACGTTCGCATCGCGTCACGTGCGGTGGCCGTTCGTCGCGGTGATGCTCTACTTCGTCCTCCTCTCGCTCGCGACGTCGATCCTGACGTTCCCGCTCGATCTCTATGGCGGCTTCATCGTTCCGCATCAATTCGATCTCACGAACCAGAGTTTCGCCGCGTGGATGGGGGACTTCGGCAAAGCGCTTGCCGTGAACCTGGTCATCTTCGCGCCGATCGCCGCGGTGGCGCTGATTCTCATCCGCCGCATCCGGCGCTGGTGGCTCGCGCTCTGGATTGGATCGATTCCGCTGATCATCCTTGGCGTTCTGGCGCAGCCGCTGATCATCGATCCCCTCTTCAACAACTTCCAGCCGCTGCGCGACGCGTCATTGCGCCAGGCGCTGCTCGAAGAAGCATCGCGCGCCGGCATCGAAAACAAACGCGTCTACGAGGTCGACAAATCGAAGCAGACCAAAGAGATGAACGCCTACGTCACCGGCATCGGCCCGTCGGCGCGCATCGTCATGTGGGACACGCTGCTCGCCAAACTCGATCGCGATGAAATCCTCGCCGTGATGGGCCACGAGATGGGCCACTACGTTCTCAAGCATCTCTGGAAAGGCATCGCCTTCACCATCGCCATCACCTTCTTCGGCTTCTTCATCGCGCAGCGCCTGTTCGAATGGGGACTCGCGCGTTGGGGTGCCGGTTGGAGGATCGACGGCCGCGCCGATGCCGCTGCGATTCCGTGGCTGCTCGCCGTCAGCAGCATCCTCGCGTTTCTCCTGTCGCCCGTTTACTCCGGCTACTCGCGTCACGTCGAACATCAGGCGGACGTCTTCGGATTGGAGCTGACGCACCTGAACGAAGCGATGGCCAGTTCCTTCGTGAAATTCGCCGAAGATTCGAAAGCCGATCCGAGGCCGCCGAGGTTCATCGAATGGTGGCGGTACTCGCATCCGTCGCTCGGACGCCGCATCGATTTCGTGCTCGCGTACAAGCCGTGGGAGAAAGGGCAACCGAACGAACTGTGGCGGCGGTGAGGCTGGCTGTCGGCTGTCGGCCCTCGGTGTCGGGCGCGAGAGCCGGCTGCCGGGTTTTGATTTCCCGACAGCCGACACCCGACGGCCGACAGCCCTTTTCAACCTACCGGTTCGTCGCCACCGTCTCGTGCGACAGGTTCTGCGCGTCGCTGATCATCGTCAGGAAATCGTGGCGGTAGCCTTCGAAATCGCGGCCGAGCGATTTGTGCGCGAGCATGCGGACCTCGTCGTAGGTTGCGTCGCCCTTGAACTTCGAATCGCGCAGCAGCATGCCGAGCTCCGCGACTGCTGACGCGAAGCGCAGATTGTCTGACGCCGCGGTCACGTCCGCGTGGTTGTCGTTGACCGTGTACGTCAACAGCTTCGACGTATCGCCTTCGGGCTCCTTGTAGCGCAGCTTGAGCGTCAGCAGCTCCGGCGACGCCGCGGTGACTTTGGTGGTCTGGTACTTCAGCGGATCGACGCTCGCGGTGCCCGTGTCATCGCCCGGCATCACCAGCTCGTACAGCGCGGTCACCGAATGGCCCGCGCCGATGTCGCCCGCATCCTTCGCGTCATTGTTGAAGTCTTCCTTGCGCAGCAGGCGATTCTCGTAACCGATCAGGCGGTATGACGCCACCTTCGCCGGGTTGAATTCGATCTGCAGCTTCACGTCCTTCGCGATCGTGAAGAGCGTCGCGCCCATCTCCGACACAAGCACCTTGCGCGCCTCGGAAAGGCTGTCGACGTACGCGTAGTTGCCGTTGCCCTTGTCGGCCAGCAGCTCCATCTTTGAATCCTTGATGTTGCCGGTGCCGAATCCGAGGACGGTAAGGAAGATGCGGTCTTTGCGTTTCGATTCGATGAGCTGTTCCAGCTCGCCGTCGCTCGATGCACCCACGTTGAAATCGCCGTCGGTGGCGAGGATGACGCGGTTGTTGCCGCCGTCGATGAAGTTGTCTTTCGCCACTTCGTAGGCGAGCTTGATTCCCGCGCCGCCGGCCGTAGAGCCGCCCGCTTCGAGCGACTGAATGGCGGAGAGAATCGTCCCTTTGTCCGAGCCGGGCGTCGATGGCAGCACCAGCCCCGCGTTGCCGGCGTAAACGACGATGGCCACGCGATCCTTCGGCCGGAGCTGGTTCACGAGCAGCTCGAGCCCTTCCTTCACCAGCGGCAGTTTGTCGGGCGACATCATCGAACCGGAGACGTCGATGAGGAACGTCAGATTGTTCGCCGGCAAGTCGGCGGTCTTCATGCGCCGTCCCTGCAATCCGACGAGCAGCACGCGATGCCGCTCGTTCCACGGACACGATGCAACCTCCGTCGTCACCGAAAACGGCTGCGCACCGGATGGATCGGGATAGTCGTAGGTAAAGTAGTTGACCATCTCCTCGATGCGCACCGCGTCGCGCGGCGGCCGCTGCCCGTCGCGCAGGAAGCGGCGGATGTTGCTGTACGCGGCACGATCGACGTCGACGGAAAACGTGGAGAGCGGATTCTCGGCGACGGAGAGGAACTCGTTCTCGACGATCCGTCCGTACTCCTCGGTGTTGAAGTTCGATTGAAGCGCGTCGGCGGCCATCGGTGCCGGGCTGGTCCCGATTACGCCGCCGACCACTCCACCCGCGACGCCGCCTTCGACACCGCCGTAGACCGTTTTGGCAGCCATCGGAGGCGGGGGAGGCGGCGTCATCATCGCGGACGGCGGCATCTCCATCGGCTGTGGCGCATTGCGGCCGAGCGGCGGCGGCGCGAGTGCAGCGGTGTCCGGCTTCATCTCGCTCTTGCACGAGACGAGCGCCAGAAGTGTGAATAGAACCGCGGACAGGATGAGCACAACTCCATCCAGCGCGGATCGGATCTGTCGATTTCGCATGATGTCTTCCTCCATATCGAGCCGTTGGACACGATGTGGAGCGCGATGGAAACCGCGATTCCTATTTTCGCCGCGAGTGATGCGCCGGCTTCGGCACCTGCATCGGCGCGCGCACCGGCGCCGCCGATTTCTGCGGCCGCGGTCCGGGATCGCTCGTGCCGAACACGCGCATCTTCACGCCCGAGGACGCGTACGCGCCGTACGCCAGCTCGCGATTGATGAAGAGCGCGTCCGGCGAACGATAGACGTTGCCGTTCTCGATGTACACGTACGCGCCGGTCAACTTCTCGGTGAGGTAATCGCGCACGGCCTGTTCATCCTCGGCCGGTGTGGCGACGTTGGCCAGGTGGACGACTTCCGTGCTGCCGCCGATGCGTTCGACGACGATCGTGCGGCTGTCGATCACTTTGGAAAAGCGCGCCATCGGATTGGCGGCCATCAACGACTGGGAGATCACAACGAGAAACACGCAAAGAATGAAACGTTTCATAGCAATTTGCGTGGTGCGGGAAAGACGGAGAGACAACCGCTCAGGAAGGCGGTCTCGGTGGGGAGCCGGACGTTAACACACGTGTGCGATACTGTGCAACGGTATGCCGGGGCGGGAGGGGAAGCGCGGTTTGACGCGGCGAACGGGCTCGTTCAAGACGGTCGCCCTCCTGATGCTCATCCCCGTCGGCGGCATCGTCCTCTTTTTCGCCTGGAGTTTCCTGCACAACGCGCTGTCGCTGCTGCACCGCGCGCCGCACTCCGAGGCCTCGGTGCTCGCGACTCCGGCGCATCGCGGCGACATCGTCCTGATCCTCGACGACGTCGGCTTCGATCATCAGCCGCTCGACTCGGCCATGACGATCGATCCGAATGTGAATTTCGCCGTGCTGCCGAACGGCAAGCGCTCGATGGAGTTCGCGTCGACGCTGCACGCCCGCGGATTCGAGCTGCTCTGCCACCTGCCGATGGAGCCGGAAGGCTTTCCACGCATCTCGCCCGGCGACGGCGCGGTGCTGACGACGATGTCCGATTCGCAGATCGCGACGGCCACGCGCGAGAACATCGAATCGATCCGATTCGCGCGCGGCGTGAACAATCACATGGGCTCGCGCGCCACCGCCGACCGCCGCGTGATGACGGACGTCCTCGGCGCGCTCCCGAAAGGGATGTACTTCATCGATTCGAAGACCACCGGCAATTCGATCGCCGGCGCGCTCGCACGTGCGATGCGCGTGAAGACCGCGTCGCGCAATGTGTTTCTCGATGACGTGCAGGATGTCGCCGCGATCCGTCGCCAGTTAGCCGGCCTCGCCGAGACGGCGTCCACGCGCGGCGTTTCGGTCGGCATCGGACACATGTACCCGTCGACGATCCAGGTGCTCACCGAGGACGCGCCGAAGTTGCGCGCCGAAGGATTCTGTTTCGTGCGGGCTAGCGCGGTAGTGAGGTGATTTTGTTTTCTAAGCCCTCGCGAGCCTCACCAGCACAGACAAGAGTGTCTGTGCCACACTGGCTCTCCTCCTGATCAGCATTTCTGCGGGTACGGCAGGATGGTGTGGCACAGACACTCCTGTCTGTGCTTTGGCAAGATTCAGTGCCGGTTAAACTCCACCACCAATGCTGCTCGCTCTTTTCCTCATCGACCTCGCCGCCGGTCTGTATCTCTTCCTTCCATTCGTCGGACGCCGCAATGCGGGGGTGAAGTTTTACCGGCTGATCCTCATCACTACCGGCGCGCTGGCGCTAGGCGCGCAACTCGCGCATATCCAGCGATTGCGTCCGTTCGAGATCGCGGCGGTCGTATTGACGATCATCGTTTACCTCACGCTGCGATATCCGAAACGGCTGATCTTCCGAATTCCGGCGGCTCTCCTCGGCATCGTCTACCTTGTCGCGCCGGTGATCGCATGGCGGGACGCGTTGCATGCGTCGATCGTCTGGTCCATCGCCGGCGCGCTCTCCAGCGTTGCCATCCTCGGCAGCGTCACGCTGGCGATGCTCCTCGGGCACTGGTACCTGGTCGTGCGCGGCATGGCCATCGATCCGCTCAAGCGACTTACGTTCGCCACGCTCGGCGCGACGATCGTGAAAATCGCCGTCGTCACGATCGCCATCGCCGCGGGCGGCGCGTGGTACGAGGTCGCCGTGCGGCAGGGCATTTTCTTCTGGATGCGCGCGGGATGGGGACTGGCCGGACCGCTGCTGCTCTATCCGATGGTGTGGGGAACGGTGAAGATTCGCTCGACGATGGCAGCGACCGGAATCCTGTACGTCGACGTCGTCGCGGTCGTCATCGGCGAAGTGCTCGGCGCGTGGTTGAGCGCCATCGTGCATTTGCCGGTTTAGGTGTGACCCTCTTCCGCACCCGGCGGCGCAGCTCCGTACACATGCCGATCGTGAATCACCAGGTCGAACGGTTTCAATAAAGGATTCGCCGGATAGCCGCGGTGCACGGCCTGGCATTCGTAGCAGACGATGACGTCCTTCACGATGCGCCAGACGATGTAGTCGAGGATCGTCACGCCGAGGAGTGAAAGGCCGTACGTCCACGGAACGAAGATCGATCCGAGGACCACCAGCGCGATGCCGGTCTTGCGGTTGAAATCCTTCTGGAAGTAGAGCTGCTCGTGTCCGCATGCGGCGCAGCGATCGATGATCGCACCTTCGTTCGGTGCCACGACCTCATTCGCCGCTCCGCAGAAATCACAAGGGCGCGACGCTTCGCCAGCATCGCGCCCGAGGCGTTGTTCGCATTGGGGGCAGAGAAAGTGGACGGAGGACATGATTGTCATCCTGAGGCTGCCGGAGGCGCGTAGCCGAAGGCGAGACGCCGGAGGACGCCGAAGGATCTCAAGTTACGCGACCTGCGAACACCGGGTTCAGCACATGCCGCGCAACTTGAGATCCTTCGCCGTCCTTCGCCATCTCCACGCTTCGCGTTCCGTGGCTTCGGCGGCTCAGGATGACAGCGCCTCCTACTCCTTCTTCGCGCGCTCCAGGTACCGGTTCTCGCTCGGATCGACGATGATCTCTTCGCCTTCGTTGACGAACGGCGGCACGAGCACGGTCACGCCGTTCTCGAGTTTGGCCGGCTTGTACGACGCCGAGGCCGTCGCGCCCTTCACCTGTGGCTCCGTCTCGGCGATGCGCACGCGCAGCGTCTTCGGGAGCTCGATGCCGATCGGCTTCTCCTCGTAGAACTGCACCTGCAGCTTCACGCCGGGATTCAGCCACGCGGCGGAGTCGCCGAGATCCTCTTCGGAGATCTCCACCTGCTCGAAGTTCTCCGTGTTCATGAAGTGATGCGCATGGCCGTCGGAGTAGAGGTACTCCATCTCGTGCTGATTGATGTAGGCCTGCGTGATTTCGTCCTGCGAGCGGAAGCGGTGCTCGAACTGATTGCCGGTGCGCATGTTGCGCAGTTTCGCCTGCACCATGGCGCGGAGGTTTCCGGGGGTGTGGTGATTGAACTCCATCACCTTGCAAAGATCGCCGTTGAAGACGATGACGATCCCTCGCCGAATGTCGTTGGCCTGCATGAAGTTGTGAATCCTTTCGCTGGTAAACTCCGCGCCCTGATGAGAATCATGAGCCGGACGATTACGATTTTTCTGTGTGTTGCGACGGTCCTCGGCCTGAGCTGCCGTCCCCGTGCCGAACGACAAACTGACGCCGCTGCGAGTGATATTCCAGTGGGCGTCTACGCCGCGACCAGCGGTTCCGAGGCCGCCTTCGGTCAGGCCACGGTGCAGGGGGAGAAACTCGCCGCCGAAGAGATCAACAACGCCGGCGGCGTCCTCGGCAAAAAGATCCGGCTCATCATCGAAGACGACCAGGGCAAAGCAGAGGAAGCGGCGTCCGTCGTGACGAAACTCATCACTCACGACAACGTGATCGCGATCCTCGGCGAGAACTCGTCGAATCAATCGCTCGCCGCCGCGCCGATCGCACAAACATCGAAAGTGCCGATGATTTCGGTGTCATCGACCAATCCCGCCGTCACGAAGAAGGGCGACTACATCTTCCGCGTCTGCTTCACCGATCCATACCAGGGCAAAGCGCTGGCGATGTTCGTGCGCACGAATCTGCACGCGACGACGGCCGCGATTCTGCGCGACAACAAGAATGACTATTCGGTTGGTTTGGCCGAGGTGTTCCGCAAGGAGTTCACCACCCTCGGCGGCAAGATTCTGGCGGAGCAGAGCTACGCCGGTGGCGACAGCGATTTCCGTCCGCAACTGACGGCGATCAAGGGCACCAATCCGCAGGTGCTGTTCATCCCCGGCTTCTACACCGAGGTTGGACAGATCGCGATCCAGGCGCGCGACCTCGGCATCAACGTTCCGATGGTGGGCGGCGACGGATGGGATTCGCCGACGGTCATCCAGATCGGCGGCAAGTCGGTCGATGGCTGCTACTTCTCCGACCACTATTTCGTCGGCGCGCCCGATCCGGCCGTGAAGCGCTTCGTGGCCGAGATCAACAAGCGCTCCGGCAAGAATCCCGACGCAAACTCCGCCCTCGGCTACGACGCGGTGTATGTCCTCGCGAATGCGATCAAACGCGCCGGCTCACTCGATCGCAAAGCGATCCGCGACCAGATCGCCGCCACGAAAAATTACCAGGGCGTCTCCGGCGTGATCACCATGGGACCCGATCGCGATCCGATCAAGCCGGTGGCGATGATCAAGATCGACGGCGGGACGACGCATTTCGCGGGGTGGATTCAACCGTAGCGGGACACCGCCGAGCGTAGCGTCATTCCGCGGCGAACGCCTGCCGTGTCAGGTTCAGATGCCCGTCATCCGTGACCACCACATCGTCCTCGATGCGGATGCCGCCGAACTTCCGGAACTCGTCCACCTTCGTCCAGTTCACATACTTTGCGTTCTCGTTTTTCTGTAAGTCCGCGAGCAGCGACTCGATGAAGTAGAGGCCCGGCTCGACCGTGAAGACCATGCGCGGATCGATGATGCGCGTCAGGCGCAGGTAGGGATGCCCCTCCGGCTTGGCGATGATGCATCCGGCTCGATCCTGGTGGAATCCGGCCACGTCGTGAACTTGCAGCCCGAGGAAGTGGCCGACGCCGTGGGGGAAGAAGGTGGAGCTGATGCGCTTCTCCACGATTCCGTCCGCGTCGAGGTCGCGCACGAAATCGAAGTCGTGAAGGATCTTCGCCACGCCGTCGTGCGCGGCCATGTGGATGTCGATGTAGTTGACGCCCGGCTTCGCCATCGTGCAGAGGTTCTGCTGCATCGCATCCATCGCCGCGATCAGCTTCGCGAACTCGCCCTGCTCGTCGCGCGCATAGGTTCGCGTGATGTCCGACGCGTAGCCGTGATACTGCGCGCCGGCGTCGATGAGGAACGAATAGCGAAGATCGCCCGGCTGCTCGCGGATGTGATTGAGGTAATGCAGCACCGACGCGTTCTCATTCAACGCGATGATGTTTCCGTACGGCAGCTCCTCCTCGGCCTGGCTCGAGTGGAGCAGAAAGTCGATGTGGATTTCGAACTCCGACTTCCCTTCGCGAAACGCCTTCGCCGCCGCGCGATGCCCGCGCACGCCGCGAACGTTCGCCTCGGTCAGACAGGCGATCTCGTAGTCGGTCTTCCACGACCGTTCGAAGTGCAACGCGTTCAGCAGCGCCTCGGGATTGACCTCGCCGCCATGCAGTTCATTCGGCTCGCCGACGAACGCGCTGCGACCGCCCTTCGGAAAATGCTCTTTCGCTTTCTCCGGCGAGTCGATGACGCGGATGTCGAAGTAGTCGGTCCAGTATCCGCTCGGCGCCGACGCCGGCTTGTACCAGTAATCGACCGGCTGGTAGTACACGAGCCGCGGCTTCTCGCCAGGCGTGTAGACGATGAAGCAATGCGGGTTATCGACGACCGGCAGCCACGACTTGAAGTGCGGATTGACCTTGAACGGATAGTACGTGTCGTCGAGAAACTGAATATGAATCTCGCCGCCGAAGATGATGACGTGGTCGTACCCGGTTTCCGCGAGCGCCTTGTCATGGCGGGCCTTCACGGTTTCGAGATGCTGCGGATAGAGCTCGGCGAAACGATCGTTCATGGCGCGAATCATAACGTTGTCAACGAGCGACGCGGAGACGCCGAGGTATCATTTCGCGAATGACGGAACTGGCGCTGCGACCGGCGACGTACGAGGACCTGCTGAAGGTTCCGGATCACCTCGTCGCCGAGTTGATTGACGGAGAGCTTTACACCTCACCGCGTCCCGCTTCGAGACATGCGCGAGCGAGCAGCGCTCTCGGAGCAAAGCTCTTCAACTCATTCGACAGCGGCGACGGAGGGCCAGGCGGCTGGTGGATTATCGATGAGCCCGAACTGCATCTCGGTGCGAACGCCATCGTTCCCGATCTCGCCGGCTGGCGTCGCGAACGAATGCCGGTTTTCCCTGATTCCGCGGTCTTCGATCTCGCTCCTGACTGGCTGTGCGAAGTGCAATCGCCGAGCACCGCGCGCATCGATCGGGTGAAGAAACTGCCGATCTACAGGGACCATCAGGTCCAGCATGTCTGGCTGGTCGACCCCGTCGACAAAACGCTCGAGGTTCTGCGGCTCGAGAACGGCCGGTGGGTCGTGGCCGGAAACTACGGCGGCGATGACGTCGTGCGCGCCGAACCATTCGAAGCAGCCGAGATCGATCTGCGCGCGCTGTGGATCTAATCGCTCAAGACGCGGCGTAGGAATCCCCGCACCACTGCCATCGACTCGTTCGTCACGTGATGGCCCATCGGGAACTCGTGGTACTCGGGATGGACTCCGTTCTCCTCGAGCACGAGGCGCGTCCGCTGCGCGGCCCAGAGGGGGATCATGTCGTCCTCGGTGCCGTGGACGATCAGGACGGGAAGATTGCGCAACGGCGGCTGGGCAGCTTCGAAGATCGCGCCGCTCATGCAGATGATGCCGGCGATTTTCTGCGACGTGCGGAAGCCGACGTCGATGGCCATCATCCCGCCCTGCGAGAATCCGGCGACGACGATCTTGCCCTCGGGAGTCGGATAGCGCGACACCAGCTCGTCGATCAGCGTCAACAACTTCTCGCGCGATTGCACGATCGAATCGCCCTCCGGCGGCCAGCCGTCGAACCATGAATATCCGAACGAGTAGCCCTGCATCGGCTCAAACTTCTTCGGCGCATTCGGGAAGACGAAGCGATAGCCGTCATCGATCATCGGTGCGACGTCGGCGAGGTCGTTTGCATCGGCGCCGCGGCCGTGCATCACGATGACAAGCGGCATTTCGGCATCGTCGCGCTTCCCGCTGGGGACATTCAGGACGTACCGAAGCGAGAGGTCGTCGTGGCGGGTCAGGGTCATGAGGCGCGCGATTGTACCGGCCTCGCAATTTGAGAGACACTGGACGCATGCGATCCATTACGACGGCGTTCCTGCTCGGTCTGCTGGCTCTTCCATTGATTGCGCAATCACACTCCAGTCACAAGACGCTTCCGGATCTCTCGCGCAAAGAGGTCGATCTCGTGCCGTCGTTCGACTTCAACGGGCGCAGGGTCTTCGTCGTGTCGACGGAGCGAGGCGGACCGCCGATCATGCTGCTTCACGAATTGCCGGGCATGACTCCGCAGTGCTTCTACCTCGCGCGGCTGCTCGCCGGCCGCGGCTACACCGTTTACATGCCGTTGATGGTGGGCTCGCCGGGAAAGACATCGACGAACCTCAACGTCCTCAAAGTGCTGATCGGCGGCGGCTTCTACGCCGAGCGCGACGAAACGTCGCCGATCATCAAATCGCTGCGCGCGCTGCGCGACGAGATTCACAGCCGTCACCCGTCGCAGAAAATGGGCGTCATCGGGATGTGCATGAGCGGCAATCTGCCGCCGGCATTCCTCGACCGCCCGTACGTCAACGCCGTGGTGATGAGTCAGCCGGCGCTTCCGACCTTCGGCAAGGGGAAGGAGACCAGAATCGCTCTCTCGCAGGACGACGTCAAAGCAGCCCGCGCCAGCAACGTGCCGATCCTCGCCTTCCGCTTCACCACCGACGCAATCTCGCCGGAACCGCGGCGGATGAAGTTCATCGAGACGTTCGGACGGCAGATCACCTTTCGCGCATTGCCGATCGATCGTCCTGCTCACGCGGTGCTGACCACGGAACTGTTCGATGCTCCGAACCACGCGAAGACCACGGGTCCCTCGGCCGAGGCGTTGAAAGAACTGATTGGCTACCTCGGCGGACAACTCGCACCGTAGGTGTAAAATGACCCGCTTCCGCGAGGAGAAGCCGTGCATATCAACGACCTGCTGAAAATTGCTGCCGAGCGGCGCGCGTCGGACCTCCACATCAAGGTGGGGTCGCATCCGGTCATCCGCGTCGATGGCGAACTGCTGCCGCTGGTGGAGCTCAAGCGGCTGATGCAGGAAGACACGATCGCCATGGCCTTCTCGATCATGTCGTCGCGGCAGAAGGAAAAGTTCAAGAACAACTACGAGATCGACATCGCCTACTCGGTGCCCGGCCTGGGCCGTTTCCGCTGCAACATCTTCCAGCAGCGCGGCACGGTGGGCATGGTCCTGCGCGTCATCCCGGTGAAGATCCTTTCCATTCGCGAACTGATGCTGCCGGTGGTGCTGGAGAAGATCGCCGAAGAACGCCGAGGCCTGATCCTCTGCACGGGGACGACCGGTTCCGGCAAGTCGACCACGCTCGCGGCGATGATCGATTACATCAACGCCCATCGCACGGAACACATCATGACGGTCGAGGATCCGATCGAGTTCCTGCACCGCGACAAGAAGTCGATCGTGAATCAGCGCGAGATCGAAGTCGATACGAAGTCGTTCTCGCAGGCGCTCCGGTCGGCGCTGCGTCAGGATCCGGACGTCATCCTGGTCGGCGAAATGCGCGACTACGAGACGATCGAGACGGCGCTCACCGCCGCGGAAACCGGCCACCTTGTGCTGTCGACGCTGCACACGATGGACGCGACCGAGACCATCAACCGCATCATCTCCGTATTCCCGCCGCACCAGCAGAAGCAGATCCGCCTGCAACTCGCAGCCGTGCTCAAGGCCGTCGTGTCGCTGCGCCTGCTGCCGCGCGCGGACGGACTCGGACGCGTTCCGGCCGCCGAGGTGCTGATCTCGACGGCGTTCATCCGGGACTGCATCGAGAACAAAGAGAAGACGAAGCTGATCAAGGACGCTATCGGCCAGGGCACATCGCAGTACGGGATGCAGACGTTCGATCAGTCGCTCTACGTGCTCTACAAGAACGGCCTGATCACGCTCGACGAAGCGCTGCGCCGCGCCTCGAATCCGGACGAGTTCCGCCTCAAGCTGCAGGGCATCCAGTCGACGTCGGACATGGCCCGCGAAGAGATGGAGCAGAACCTGACGGTATCGAGCGACAGCGATCCCTTCGCCGACGAGTCGCCGTTCGATTTCTCGAACACGGTGTAAGAAATCACGGCGCCGCCAGCCGTGTGATCAGCGAGTGTGTGGATCGGGACGCGAGATGTTCTCGGCCAGGCGCGGTTCCGACGTCGTCACGACGTGCTTCGCCGGCGTGGTCACTTCGACTGAGGCGATCGAGAAGTCGGCAGCAAACAGAACCGGCGTCGACTCCGTGGCCATCAGGCATCCAGTCGGTATCTCGGTACAACAGTCGATCGTTGCTTTGCAGCGCGTTCCGGCTCCCTGCTCGAAGGTGCAGTTGCAGTTGAAGTCGCAAATGCTGCACACCGCAAACGACGGAACGGCGACCAGGAACAACAGAACGGGTAAAACCATACGGCTCAGTTTCATGAATCTCCTCCTGTCGGCTGGCGGCGCCGAGACGGTTCAACGATGTTTGTTCAGGCGAACGGCCACGCGGTTTTCTCCCGAGACGACGTTCAGGTTGATCGGAGCGATGACCGGGCTGACGGTCGTCATCAGCGCCTCGGCCTCCTGCTCCGAGTTGTAGGGCCACGCCTCCCAGAATCCGGTGGGAATGCGCGAGAGCGTGGCACGCCCTTCCTCGTTGGTCGCCGGATCGAAGAGTTCTCTCCTCATGAGTTTCTGAAACGATGGCGGGATGACCACTCCGTTGTAACGGAGCAGAAGCGATATGTGCGGAACCGCTTCGCCGGTGGTCGTGCGCAGGCTCACTTCGAGCGACGCGGACGGCGGCGGCACAACGATCTTCACCGGCGCCTGGCTGCGATCCAGCCGGACCATCGCCAGGGAGCCGTTCGCCGGCGCGACCCAGGCCATGCCGGGATCGCCGGGCGGCGTTATGAGCACGGCGTGGCCGCGCGCGTCGGTGCGCACGGCGGCGCGGAGACTCGCATCGGTCGTGCAGGCCACCAGAGCGTCCGCGAGAGGCGAACCGTGATTGTCGACGACGTCGATCGATTGAGGCCGGCCGTTGTTCAGCACGATGTCCTGCCGAACGACTGCGTCGGCCTCCCGCGCCTCGAACGCGACGCTGTCGCGCAGGAGGTGCCGCTGCGAAATCACGTCAATCGTGTACGGACCCGGATGGATGCCGGCGTACTCAAAGGCGCCGTCCGGCCCGGTGATCGTGCGCACGTTCGTCGGCAGATCGCCGCTTTTCGCCCGCAGAACGACCACGGCCCGGTCGACCGGCTCGCCGTGCTCGTCGACGACGGCGCCGCGTATCCGCCGCGCCGGCAGGTCGAGCGCGAAGGCCGCCGGATCGCCGTGGCCGGCGATCGTGATTCGCGAGCGCACGAGCGACGGAAGCGTGCCGCCGTCAATGGCCAGATCGAACGTGCCGCCATCCCATAACGCGCCGCGGATGGCGCCATCGGCATCGGTCACGGCTTCGGTCGACCAATCGAGAACATCTTTCTGCAGCCGCACCCTGACGCCGGCGAGCGGCTTGCCGCCGAGCGTGAGACGGCCGTCGATGCGCCGGTTCGGGATCGTGAAGGTCGCGTCGCGCGTGTCAGAGGCGGCGACGACCACCTTGGCCGCCGTGCGCTGGAGCGGCTGTGGCCCGGCCGCCAGAACGACGTACGAGCCGGCCGCGACGGACGCGAAGACGGCGTCGCTGGCGTCTCTGGCGAGCGTTTGCGCCGCGACCGGTTGAAAAGGCCGGTCCTCGCGGACGGGGCTTAGCATCAGCTCGATCGGTTCGTTGAAGACTCCCCGCTGGACGTGGACACGTATGGTCGCGGCCGCGGCAGGAACAGAAAGCACCATCATCATGACAGTCGCAGGCACGAGTTTCATGATGTACGAACATAAGTCTGTCGTTACGTAGAGGCAAGCTGAGCTGCATTACATTTTTACATCGCGGACCGTCAACAAGCAGGGCGCGCAGCGGGGCGTGCGAATCGCGCCGCCCCGCCGCGCGGAGAACCGGTTACTTTTCTTTCTTTTCGAGACGCTGCAGGCGCGTCTGCAGGTCTTCGATCGTCCGCTGCTGTTCCTGCACGACCTTCGTCAGCACGGCGGTGATGTCCATCGCCGAGAGTCCCTTGCGGTCGGACCTCGCGACGAGATCCGGCACGTCTTCCGCGATGAAGCCGACGTTCATCTCCGCCGGATTCGCTTTGTACGCGAAGGTCACCGGCTGCAGCGCCTTCACGGCGCTCATCGCTGCGCCGGCGTCGAGGTCGCGGATGTCCTGTTTTACCTCGCGGCTGGAGGCGTTGACCCAGTTGCCGGCGTCAAGACGGGCGCCGCTGCTGTGGTGGATCTGGTAGAGCGGCGACGAGACGCCGAGGCCGATGCGGCCGCTGGCATCGAGCACGAGCGCGTTGTCGCCGGCCGAGGGACGGATGATGAAGGGGTTGAACTCGTGATTGACGTCGCGAACGTAAAAGTTGTTGTTGTTCGCCACGATATCCCACGCCTGGAACGGTGATGCGCTCTGCTCCATGCGGATGGCCGGAGAGATCGAATCGGCGATGTCGAGGTTCTTGGCGGGAGTGGACGTGCCGAAGCCGATTCGCCCCGTGCTGTCGAGGTAAAGGGCGTTGGTGGGTGTTGCTCCTTCGATCAGGAAGGGAACGGTGGCCGCGGTGAGGTCCTCGACGAAGAACTTGTTCAACCCGCCGCTGAAGGTGTCGTTCGCGCTCAGCTGCCAGTCGGTGGTCGGGAAGCCGGCGCTGGTCGACGTGTCTTCGAATTTGAGTCGCGTGTTGTTCGCCTTCAGCTTCGCAGTGGCGATGCCGTACGACTCAGGACTGGTGCAATCGAAGCCGGCGCAGACGCCGCCCTTCGCCGAAACGTCGTCGGTGAACAATGTTTCCGGAGCAGGGTGCAGGCGTGGACGCTCGATCGCGCTCGGTGAGACGATCGCTCCATTCGCGACCGTGAACGAGCCGGATTGCACGCTCCCGGAGTCGGCCTGCCCGATGCGCAATTCATACGAGTACGTGCCGTCACCGAGTCCATCGAGGCGCAGCGTCGGATTGCTGCCGGCGGCGAAGGTCTCCGTCATCACCTCGCCGTCCGGCCGTTGCACGGAAAGGAGCGCTGCAGCCGGCTCGGTCGCGGAGTGCCATTCGATCGCTTTGGCCGTCGCGACGACGCGCGCCGGTTGCCGTTCCATGCTGGCCGCGAAAACGGCAAGGGGAAACAATGCCGCAGCCGCGGCGAGGAAAAGAGAAAGAGAAACCCGATATCTCAAACGCATGTTGCCTCCTGTTGGTTGAGAGAGAGAGAAATGAGGGATGCAGGCATCCACTCGATGCCTGTCCGGACGTTGGGAGCAGGGGCAGAAACATAGGTGCGGAAGAATCGCGCGCCCGTGCGCTGCATCACTGTCACCGCGTAGACTGACCCCGTGCCGGACGACGTGGAACGCTGTTACATCGCCGGATTGCGCATCCTCAACTACCGCTTCAACAGTGAGGCGGAACTGCGCGCGAAGCTCGATCGCAAAGAGTTCGCGCGCGACGCCATCGACGCCGCCATCGAGCGCCTGCGCCGCGAGAAGTGGCTCGATGACGCGCGTTTCGCCGCCGCCTTCGTGCGCACGCGACTGCGCAAAGGGATCGGACGCCTGCGCATCAAACGCGAGCTGCAGGCCGCGGGCGTCGACAGCTCCACGATCGCACAAGCGCTCGACGTCCCCGATCACGACGACCGCGCCGCCGCCATCGCCTCCGCGCGAAAACGTCTGGCCGTCCTTCGCCGCCGCGATGACGACGATGCCATCCGCCAGAAGCTGATCGCGTATCTCTTCCGCCAGGGCTACGACAGCAGCCTGGCCATCGACGTCGTCCGCGAAGCGATGGCCAAGTCTTAATCTGCGTCCCTCTGCGTCATCTGCGGATAGAGAATTGCGCGCAACCACGACGCTGTTACGATCCACTCAATGCTGACCACCAACGACATTCGCAAACAGTTTCTCGAGTACTTCGAGAAGAACGGGCATCGCCAGGTCCCGAGCTCGTCGCTCGTGCCGGCGGGCGATCCGACCCTCCTCTTCACGAACGCCGGGATGAATCAATTCAAGGACGTCTTCCTCGGCCGTGAGCCGCGCGATTACAACCGCGCCACGACGTCGCAGAAGTGCGTGCGCGCCGGCGGCAAGCACAACGACCTCGAGAACGTCGGCCGCACCGCGCGTCATCACACGTTCTTCGAGATGCTCGGCAACTTCTCCTTCGGCGATTACTTCAAGGAAGGCGGGATCAACTTCGCGTGGGATCTCATCGTCAACGTCTGGGGCCTGGAAGTGGAGCGGCTCTGGTTCAGCGTCTTCGAGGGCGGCGACGGAGTTCCGGCGGATGAAGAAGCGGCGGCGTTGTGGGTGAAGGCCGGCGCGTCGCCTGACCGTGTGCTGCGCTTCGGCAAGAAGGACAACTTCTGGTCGATGGGCGATACCGGTCCATGCGGTCCCTGCTCCGAGGTTCACTACTTCCGCGGCGACGATTTGTCCAAGAACGTGGCGGCGCTGGTCAACGGCGAAGGCGACGACACGATGGAGATCTGGAACCTGGTCTTCATGCAGTACGACCGCAGCGCGGACGGCGTGCTGACGCCGCTGCCGGCGCCGTCGGTCGATACGGGGATGGGGCTGGAGCGGATCGCCAGCGTTTTGCAGAAGGCGTCGACGAATTACGACATCGACGCGTTTGCTCCGATCATGCGCCGCATCGAATCGGTGACGGGCCACAAGTACGGCGGCGACATGGAGAGTGAGCTCGATACCGCCGTGCGTGTGTTATGCGATCACTCGCGCGCGGCGACGTTTCTCATCAGCGACGGCGTGATCCCCGCAAACGAGGGGCGCGGCTACGTTCTTCGCCGCATCATCCGACGAGCCATCCGTTTCGGACGCAAGTTCGAAACGCCGCTGGCACTGTCGCAAGTCGTCGACGACGTCATCGCATCGATGGGCGACGCGTATCCAGAACTTCGCGCTCGCCGCGAAGCGGTGTTGCAGACGCTGCGCGCCGAGGAAGAACGTTTCTCGCGCACGCTCAGTTCGGGTATGGAACGCGTCGGCGCGGCGCTCGACGCCGTCCGCGCGCGTGGCGAACGCGTCCTCGGCGGCGAGGAGTTGTTCCGCCTCTACGACACCTTCGGCATCCCGGTCGATCTGATCGCGGAGCTTGCCGAGGATGAAGGCGTCACGCTCGATCGCGAAGGCTTCGACGTAATGATGGCCGGCGCGAAAGCGAAGGCAAAGGCGTCATCGAAGTTTCGATCGTCGACCGATGCAGCCACGTTCGCGAAGGTGGCCGAGAAGACGGGGTCGACTGAGTTCGTTGGATATGATCAATATGTTGACGTTCCGTCGACCGTAAAAGCGATCGTCATCGCCGGCAAGGAGCAGGACGCCATTCATCACGGCTCCGAGGGCGAAGTGGTGATTTCGCCGACGCCGTTCTACGCGGAGTCGGGCGGCCAGATCGGCGACAGCGGCACGCTGGAGTGGGACGGCGGACGGGCCACGGTGCTCGACACGCAGAAACCGGTCGGCGATCTGGTCGTGTCGCGCGTCCGCGTCGATGAAGGTCATCTCACGCTCAACGCAAGCGTGCGCGCCTCGGTGCCGGTGCCGACGCGGCTCGACACCACCGCCAATCACACGGCCACGCACTTGCTTCACAAGGCGCTGAAAGATGTTCTGGGAGAGACAGTCCAGCAGGCCGGCTCGCTGGTCGCGCCCGATCGCCTCCGCTTCGACTACACCTATCACCAGGCGCCCTCGGACGAACAACTCCGCCGAGTCGAGGAGATCGTCAACGACAAGATTCGCGAGAACCTCGAGGTCACGAAGACCGTCATGCCGATCGCCGAGGCGAAGAAGACCGGAGCCGTGGCGATGTTCGGCGAGAAGTACGGCGAGAACGTGCGCATCGTGACCGCCGGCGATTTCTCGCGCGAGTTCTGCGGCGGCTGCCACGTCAACCGCACCGGCGACATCGGCCTGTTCAAGATCATCAGCGACCGTTCGCTCGCCGCGGGCGTCCGCCGCATGGAAGCGCTTACCGGCCGCGGAGCGCTCGCGGAGTTCCAGAAGTACGCCGACGCCGCGCACGAAGTGCAGCAACAGCTTAACGTCCGCCTCGAAGACGTTCCCGCGCAATTGCGCACGATGCAGGAGCGGCAGAAGGCGCTGGAGAAAGAGCTGAAGCAGCTGAAGTTGAAGGCAGCAGGCGGCGGCGCGACGTCCTCATCGTCCTCGGATGAATCGCAGGACATCGACGGCATCCGTCTCATTGCCCGCCGCGTCGACGACGTCAGCGGCGGCGATCTCCGCAATCTCGCCGACACCTTCCGCTCGAAACTCAAATCGGGCGTCGTCGTCCTCGGCTCGGTCACCGACAGCAAAGTCACGCTGCTCACCGCGGTGACGAAGGACCTCCTCGATCGCGTCAACGCGAACGCGCTGATCAACAAACTCGCCCCGATCGTCGGCGGCAAAGGCGGCGGCAAGCCCGACCTCGCACAAGCCGGCGGCAAAGATCCCGGCAAACTGAACGAAGCCATCGACCACGCCCCGCAAGCACTGCGCGAGGTGCTGGGAGGGTAGGTCGATGATCGATCTCGCCGAAGAGCTGGATTCGATCCGCGGCGTGTTTTCCGAACACCGAATCGAATTCGCGCTCTGCGGCGGGATGGTGATGGCCATTCACGGCTTTATCCGCGCGACGGTTGATCTCGACTTGCTCGTGAAGGCCGAAGACATCGACGAGATTCAAAGCACCGTCGGATCCCTCGGCTACATCACCATTGGAAATCGGACGTCGAGGATCGATGCCGCGTCCGGCGACACGTTGATACTCGACCTGAGCGTTGTCACTGGCGAAACGCGCGACGTCTGGAACGATCGGCGGAGAATTCTGTGGCGCGATAAGCCGCTGTCTGTTGTCTCGCGCGAGGGACTGATCAAGCTGAAGCAGCTTCGCGGCAGTCTTCAGGATCTCGCTGACGTCGCTCGTCTCCCCGATCGAGATGTCGTCCAACGCGATCGAATTGCGAATGAAACGCCTAACTCAGGTTCGCAACCTCTGTCTGTCGCTCGCGAAAGCGGGAGCCGCAGCCCGGCAGAAAGGCCAGTTGGTGCCCCTTACACCGTCCACCGCCAAGGCCTCCGCGGATCGCTGACCGGCCGGAATGCGTCCGGAAAGTGCGTGACGATGAAACGCCAGCCGGTCCAGAAGAGCGAGACGATGTCGTGGCGCACTTCGCCCGAATGCGGATGGCGCGTCAGGTACTGATCGGCCAGTGAGATGAGCTGCAGTTTCTTGCGGCGGTCGACGGCATCGACTCCATGTCCGGCGGTGAGGCTCTGGCGCGCTTTCACTTCGACGAAGACGAGCAGCCGTCCGCGCCGCGCTACGAGATCGATCTCGCCGCCGCGCAGGCGAACGTTGCGCGCGATGATGCGATATCCGCGCAGCTGGTAGAACCACGCCGCGCGGCGTTCACCGCGTTGGCCGAGGAGGCGTGACGGAAGCCGCATCCGCCGAGGATCCCTCGGAAACGTTCATTGCCGACGAAGTTCTACGAGCCGTAGTGCACTGACTAGCGGCGAAGCTGCGCGCGAGATCCGTAGCCCACGGGTTCACCCGTGGGAACTTCGTGGACGCCCATTTGAGAGCCCGCTTCAGCGGGCGAAAGAAAGCTTTCTCTCGCGCGCCAAGGCGCGCTCACAAATCCGATGCGATCGCTGTCCCACGGGTGAACCCGTGGGCTACGGTTCTCACGCCGACTACGCCGACGATGTCCTCATGCGATTGCGCTCTACTTCCTGTGGAAGTGCTTTTCGATGTCGAGGTGGCGGATGTCGACGATGATCGGGCGGCCGTGGGGGCAGGCGTAGGGGTTGGAGGAGTCGAGGAGTTCGGCGGTGAGGCGGGCCATCTCTTCGCCGCCGAGCGGGCGATGCACTTTGATCGCGGCCTGGCAGGCCAGCGAGGCGCAGACTTTTTCGCGGACGTGCAGAACGTGCGAGCGGTCGTCGAGCGAGGCGTCGATGAGCTTGCGCAGGAAGGCATCGACGTCGTTCTTCACAAGTTCCGGCGGCACGGCGGCGATGGCGAAGGCGTTGCCGGAGAAGCGTTCCATCTCGAATCCGACGGCGTGCAGTTCGGCGAGATGCGATTCGAGGACGGCGCTTTCGGCGGCGCCGCTTTCGTAGAGGATCGGCGTCAGGAGTTGCTGGGTGACCGGCTTCTGCCCGGCGGCACGATCGAAGTAGCGGTCGTAGAGGACGCGCTCGTGCGCGACATGCTGATCGATGAGGCGCAGACCGGTGGGCGTGTCGATGACGATGTAGCTCATGCGGTACTGCCCGATGACGCGGCCCTGCAGATCGCCGAGGCGCGGCTCGGCAGGAGCTTCGAGCGTGGCGGTCTGCTCGCGCAGTGGCGGCTGCACCACACTCTGTTTTTGAAAGAGCGGCGTGAACTCGGGGCGATATCCGGTCGACGCGCCATCGAAACGATTCGGCGCAAACAGCTGTTGCGGCGGTGGCTGCGTGGGCGCGGCGGGCTGCAATAGTTGCGAACCTTCCTCCGCGCCGCCGAGGGCGCGTTTGATGCCCTGCTCCACCGCGACATGCACCGCCCCTGAATCGCGGAACCGCACCTCGGTCTTGGCGGGATGGACGTTCACATCGACCAGTTCCGGCTCGATCTCGACGAAGAGCACGATGGCGGGATGGCCGTCGAAGTCGAAGTTGTCGGCGGCGCGGCTGGCGGCGTGCGTCAGCACTTTGTCCTTTACCAGCCGGCCGTTGACGAAAAAGTACTGATTGCGGCGGCTGCCGAAACGAAGTCCGCGCGTGACGTAACCGGCCGCGTGAACGCGGTCGATGGTCATGTCGACTTCTTCGAGAAACTTCTCCGCGTCGTCGCCGATGATCTGCGTGACGCGCTCGCGCATCGTGGCAGCCGGTGGCAGATCGACGACGGTGCGGCCGTTGTGCTCGACGCGAAAGGCGCGCGACGGCAGCGGCAGCGCGTACGACGAAACGATGGTGACGATCGAGCGGAACTCGGCGTCGGCGGATTTGAGGAACTTGCGCCGCGCGGGAACATTCTCGAACAACTCGCGGACGCTGATGGTGGTGCCGCGATCGCGCGCGGCAGGGCGCGTGGTGCGCGTGCCGGTGAGCGGATCGCATTCGATTTCGATGGCGGCGTCGGCGGACCCGTCGCACGTCGTCAGCGTGAATCGCGACACGCTGGCGATCGACGGCAGCGCCTCGCCGCGGAATCCGAGGGTGCGTACTTGCGCGAGATCGTCGAAGCCGGCGATCTTCGATGTGGCGTGGCGTTCGAGCGCGAGGAGGGCGTCGTCGTGGCTCATGCCGGAGCCGTTGTCGCGCACCTCGATCAGCTTCTTGCCGCCGTTTTCGAGCAGGACGTCGATGACCGTGGCGCCGGCGTCGATGGCGTTTTCGACGAGCTCTTTGACGACCGAGGCGGGGCGCTCCACGACCTCGCCGGCAGCGATCTGGTTGATCAGATCGGATGGGAGGAGGTGGATGCGGGGCACGGGAGGGATTATCTGCGAAGCGTGGCGCGGGCGTCTCGCCTGCATCCGCTGGGCGTCCTCGCCCGGCGGGGGTGTCTGTAATCATTCGCAAGTCGGAATTGAATCCCAGAAACCACCGCCGGGCGAGACGCCGCGGCGGATGCAGGCGAGACGCCCGCGCTACGCTCCGCTATCATCCGCGGCGATGAAAGCGATTCTGATTCGGGAGCATGGCGGGCTGGAAAAGTTGGAGATGGCCGAGGTTCTGGATCCGAGTCCGCGGCCCGGCGAGGCGGTCGTGCGCGTGCGGGCGGTGGCGCTCAATCATCTCGACATCTGGTTGCGGCGCGGGGTTCCGGGGCACAAGTTTCCGCTGCCGATGATTCCGGGATCGGAAGTGGCGGGTGTCATCGAAACGGTCGATGACCCGCGTTGGAAAATCGGCGACGAAGTCATCGTCGCGCCGGGATATTCGTGCGGACTTTGCGTGGCATGTTTGTCGGGCAACGATCCGCTTTGCCGCAACTCCGGGATTTTCGGCGAGACGGTCAGCGGCGGCGCGGCGGAGAAAATCGCGGTTCCCATTCGCAATCTCATTCGCAAGCCGGCATCGCTTTCGTTCGCCGAGGCGGCGGCGCTGCCGCTGGACATGCTCACGGCGTGGCACATGCTCGTGGCGCGCGCGCAGTTGCGGCTGGG